>Ga0265797_10002886_pt1 | contig 28294 bp, 4 predicted proteins | sample P2T30metagenome_FD_192433 | JGI IMG/M metagenome (GOLD analysis project Ga0265797, IMG submission 192433) | Plant litter microbial communities from East Loma Ridge, Irvine, California - P2 T30 | ecosystem: Environmental > Terrestrial > Plant litter > Unclassified | place: USA: California...
ATCGATGGTGTTGCTGCCGATGGCCTGGATGTCCTTGAGCACATAGCGCTTGGCGCCCTCGCCGATGGCCGAGATCGACACCACCGAGGTGATGCCGATAACGATGCCGAGCATGGTCAGCAAGGTGCGCATGCGATGGGAAATCAGCGCGACCCAGGCCATGTTGAACGCCTCCTTGAACAACCCCAGGCTCGCCACCAAGCGCCGGGCGCCGCTGCGCCTGAGTTCGACCGGCGCTTCGTTGGGCAGCTGCGCCCCGGTGCTCTGATTGGCCTTGTCGCTGACGATCTCGCCGTCGCACACCTCGACGATACGCTGGGCATTCGCCGCTACCTTGGGGTCGTGGGTGACGATGATCACCGTGTGCCCTGCCGCATGCAGCTCGGCGAGGATGCGCATCACCTCCTTGCCACTCTGGGTATCCAGGGCCCCGGTGGGTTCGTCGGCGAGGATCACTTCACCGCCGTTCATCAACGCCCGGGCGATACTCACGCGCTGCTGCTGGCCACCGGACAACTGGCTCGGCCGATGGCTGATATGCCCCGCCAGGCCCAGGCGTGCGAGCAGATCCCGCGCGCGGCTGTGGCGTTGCGTTTCCGGAGTGCCAGCGTAAATCGCCGGCATTTCCACATTGTGCAAGGCACTCAGGTGCGCCAACAGGTGGTAGCGCTGGAAGATAAACCCGAAGTAATCGCGGCGCAGTTCCGCCAGTTGCTCATCGCCCAGGGAACGGGTCTCGATGCCATTGATTTTGTAACTGCCCGCCGTGGCGTAATCCAGGCCGCCGAGGATATTCATCAGCGTCGATTTACCCGAACCCGACGCGCCGATGATCGCCAGCATCTCACCGGCGTGAATCGTCAGGTCGATGCCTTTGAGCGCAATGAATTCGCGCTCACCGGCCATGAAACTGCGGGTGATGCCCTTGAGTTCCAACAGAGGTTGGGTCATGGCTCAGTTCCCCGCCACGGCAGGCGTTGCGTCGCCGATCACGACTTTATCGCCCTCGACCAGGCCGTCGAGGATCTGCACCTTGACATTGTTGTTGATACCGGTCTGGACCTCACGCACCAGCGCCTTGCCCTTGGCGTCCAGCACCCGCACCGCGTAGCTGCCATCGGCGTTGCGCGGCCCGAGTGCTGCCACCGGCACCATCAGCGCGGCCTCGGCGGTGTCGAGCACGATGCGCACCTGGGCGGTCATGGCGATGCGCAGGCGGTGGTCGGGGTTGGGCACGTCAAACAGCGCGTTATAGAACACCGCCGTATTCTGCTTGGGCGTGCCGGCGGTCTGGGTTTCCAGGAAGTTCTGCGGCGCAGGTTCAGTACCCCGCAACTTGGCGTAGTAGCGTTTGTCGGCCTCGCCGAGGATGGTGAAATACACCTGCTGGCCGGGGCTGATGTGAATCACATCGGCTTCCGAGACCTGCGCCTTGACGGTCATGGTGTCCAAGTCGGCCAGCTTGAGCAGCACCGGCGCGAGCTGGCTGGCAATCACGGTCTGGCCTTCCTGGGTGACGATGCCCACCACATCACCGTCGATGGGCGCATTGATGCGGGTGTAGTCCAGGTTGATCTTGGCGGTGTCGATCTGGATGTGTGCGCTCTTGATCTGGGCGTCCAGGGCCAACAGATTGGCCTGCTGCACCTGGAAGGTCGACTCGGCGTCTTCGAAGTCCTGGCGCGACACCGACTCATCGTCCTGCAAGCCCTTGTAACGCTCATACACCGACTTGGCCTGCTTGAGCTGCGCCGCCGTGGCACGGCGTTGGGCCTGCAGGTTTTCCTCATCGACCTGGGCTTTGCGCAGGGTGTTCTGCAGGATCAGCGGGTCGATTTCGGCCAGCCACTGGCCCTTTTTGACCTTGTCGCCGACCTTGACCTTGAGCGATTTCAACTGGCCGGAGACCTGGGCACCGACGTCGACCTGCTTGACGCCTTCCAGCAGGCCGGTGGCCAGAACGGCGTTCTCGATATCGCCGCGCTCGACCGTGGCGGTGAGGTACAAGGGCGCATCGGCGGGGGCCTTTACGGTGTAGATAACCAATGCGACGGCAATGGCCAACACTGCGAATATGCCGATTTTGCGTAACTTAAACGTTTGCATAAATGACCATAAAGTTGGGCTTTTTGATTGAGCATGGGTATCCAAACGCTAACCACGATGCGCAGCGAGTCGCTCTTGATCTTGATCTGGCTTTTGATCCTGGGCACACCGAGCCTAAGCGAGGTGCCGAGTGGTGGGGCAAGAGCCCTTTGGTTACTTTGGGGCTTTTCCAAAGTGACCCGCCGTAAGGGCGGAACCCTAAGTGGCCGTGACCGCAGGAACGGATATGTACCCGGTCCGATCCAACATCCTGGTCGGCCCAGAGGCCGCCATCGGGGGCAAGCCCCCTCCCACATTTGGACCGAGGTGAATCAGGAACAAGCCCCTTCCCACCTTTAGCGGCCATCAAGACACCCGCTCCCCAACCACAACGCCCTCAAGCCACCACTTGGCCAACGCCGCAACATTCGGCGCCTTGAGCAAGGTGAAGTGATTGCCTGGGCCATGCCACACCTGCAGACCCCGCCCCTGCCCTCGCCATCCTTCGACCATCAGCCCCTGCTCGCGCTGATTGCCCGCCGCATCCAGCGAAGGGTCCCGCGCCAGCACCAGGCGCACCACGCCTTCATAGCGCGCCTGTGGTCGATACACCGTACGCAACGCCGCCGCATAGGTGCGCGCCGGCCCGGCCATGGCGTCGACGGCAGCGCGTGCCGGCAATAACCCGACGCCGACCATTCCCGCATGCAACGCCTGGCGCTGCGCCAGCTCATCGCGCCCAGCAAACTCCAGCGGGTCGATCCCCAGCGATTGCCCGGCCGCCAACTGCATCGCTTCAATCAGCCGCAACAGCGCCGCCGTCGATGTGTACGGGCGCCCCACCACGCCGTTGCCGCCCGGCGACTCGCTGTCGATCACGGTCAAGGACGCCACCTGGCGGCCCATCGCCTGCAAGCGCAGGGCCATTTCCAGCGCGACCCAGCCGCCAAACGAATGCCCGACCAGGTGCACCGGCCCCGCCGGACACTCATGGGCCAGTGCGGTCAGGTAACACTGCGCCGCCGCTTCCACCTGGCTATGGGGCACGGCTTCACCGTCCAGCCCGCGCGGTTGCAGGCCATACAACGGCCAGTCACGCCCGAGTGCCTCGCTCAAACCGACGAAGCCGGTCACGCTGTCTCCCGCCCCCGGCACACAGAACACCGGCGCATGCCCGGCTCGCCCACTCTGAATGCGCAACACCGGTTGATGCACCGCGCAACTGACCGGCGCACCGGCCAGCAGCGCCTGCGTCATCGCCCGGCCCAGGCCCTGGATATGCGGAGCCTGCATCATGCTTTGGTGGTCACCCGGCACCGGTACCTGGTGCAGCTGCCCCGGCGCCAGCGCCGTGTCCCAACCCAGCGCCGCACTGCGCCGGGACAGCTCGGTGGGGCGCTGCTCGGCACTGAATAAATGCACCGGGATCGGCAGCGGAAACAGGCTGTAATGGGCCAGCGCATGCCCATGCCCGACTTCACGTTCGAGAAAGCTCACCAGATCCGCGTCCGCAGCCGCCGCCATTTGCGCGTATAGCAGACCTTGATCGCGACAGCGTTGCAGCAGGCCCGCAAAGTCCAGCTGTCCAAGGTTTGCCTCCAGTTGTTCCAGACTCGCCAGCTCATCCACCCCTCCCTGTGCTTTCCAATACGCCGTGCACTGCAGCAGCAAATGCCGCTTGAGCGCGTGCGGCCCGCTCCAGCGCGCCTTGCCCTGGTCGGTCATGCGCGGCACATAGCTGTCGATCAGGCCGAGAAAGGCCACCGGCTCATCGAGCCCCAGCAGTTGCATGGCCACTTCATAGGCCAGCACCCCGCCAAACGACCAGCCCGCGATGCGGTAAGGGCCATGGGGCTGGATGCCCCGGATCAGCCCGACCATGCGCGCCGCCAGGCCTTCCATGGTGGTCAGATGCGCCTCGCCGAGCGGCACTCCCGGCAAGCCGTAGATGGGGTAATCGCCGGGCAAATGCTGGCCCAGCGCTGGGAAATAAACGTCCATGCCGCTGAATTCGTGCACGAGGAATAACGGCGCCTGGGAGCCGCTCTCGCGCACGGTGATCACCGAGGTGTCGCGCACGGGCGCGTCGGTACGCTGGCGCAGCAGTGCGGCGACGCCCGCCACGCTGACATGCTGGAACAGCTCGGCCAGCGACACCGGCAAACCGGCTTCGTCAAGCAAAGTGACCAGACGAATGGCCAACAACGAATGCCCGCCCAGATCAAAGAAACTGTCGTGCCGCCCCACCTGCTCCAGCTTCAACACCTGCGCCCACATCTGCGCCAGGCGCTGTTCCAGGGCGTCGAGGGGCGCCTCGAACTCGCCGCTCGCTTGCGCGTCATACGCAGGCACCGGCAAGGCTTTGCGGTCGACCTTGCCGTTGGCCGTCAATGGCAGCCGGTCGAGGGGCACATAGGCTGATGGCCGCATGTATTCAGGCAGTTGCTCATGCAGATGCGCACGCACCCGGTCGAGGCTAACCGCGTCTGCGGCCCAGGTGAAATAGGCGACCAGGCGCTTGTCTCCCGGCACGTCTTCGCGCGCCAGCACCACCACGTCCTGGAGGGCCGAAAAAGTCGCCAGGCGCGCCTCGATCTCGCCCAGTTCGATACGGAAACCACGAATCTTCACCTGATCATCGTTGCGTCCGAGGCACTCCAACAGGCCGTCGGCCGTCCAGCGGCCAAGGTCGCCGGTGCGGTACAGCAATGCGCCTGGATTGAAGGGGTCGTGCACGAATTTTTCAGCACTCAGTTCAGGCCGATTCAGGTAACCCTTGGCCACGCCGTCACCGCCGATGCAGATTTCACCGCTGACGCCCAATGGCACCGGCTGCAACTGCGCATCCAGCACGTGCACCTGGGTGTTGGCGATCGGTCGCCCGATCGGCACGCTGTCGGCCTCATCAGTCAAGGCGCGCACTTGATAGGTGGTGGCGTAGGTGGTGGTTTCGGTCGGGCCATAGCAGTGCACCAGGCGCAATGCCGGTGCCTGCGCCAACAGGCTGCGGAACGCCGCCGGGTCGGCGCGCTCGCCACCGCAGAGCAGGATGCGCAAGCCAGCCAGGGCCTGGGGAATCATCTGCACGTACTGGTTGAACAGCGCGGTGGTGACGAACAGCACCGTGGCGTCCTGCAGTGCCGCGCCGAACGCCAGCGGGTCGAGCAAGGTGGCATGCTCGATCACGTGCACCTGGCCGCCGTTGAGCAACGGGCCCCACACGTCCATGGTGCTGGCGTCGAACGCCGGGTTGGACGCGAAGGCCACGCGGTCACTGGCATTGAAGTCGGCGTAACCGTTGTTGAGCACCAAACGCGTGATGCCGCGATGGGGCACCAACACGCCTTTGGGTGTGCCGGTGGAGCCGGAGGTGTACATGATGTACGCCACGCTGTCCGAGGACTGCGACAGGTCGGGGTTATGGTTCGGTTGCGCAGCCAGCGTCAGGCGGTCCAGGTCCAGGCGTTGCGCCACGAAGTCGAGCGCTGTATCGCCGTGGGTCAACAGCCAGGTCGCGCCGCTGTCGTGCTGCATGAAGCCTTGGCGCTCGGCGGGTGCGTGGATGTCCAGCGGCACATAGGCAGCGGCGCATTTGAGGATCGCCAGTTGGCTGACCAACAAATCCAGGCAGCGCGGCAGCAGGATCGTGACGTTATCGCCGGGCAGCACCCCCAGGGCCATCAAGTGATGCGCCAACTGGTTGGCCCGCGTGTTCAGCTCGCCATAGCTCAGCCGCTGCTCGCCATGCACCGCCGCCAGCGCGTCGGGACGCGCCTGGGCCTGGGCTTCGAACAAACGCTGCACGGTGTGCTCGCGCGGGAAATCACGTGCGGTGGCGTTGAAGTCCGACAGCAGCTGACGCTCCGTCGCCGGCAACACCTGCACGCAGCCGATGGCGATAGCGCTGTGGCTTTCCAGCGCTTGCACCAGGTACTCCAGGGCAACCTGCAGGTACGCACACAAACGCTCGGCGCCCGGCCCCATGGCGCTCAAGGTAAAGCCTTCACCGAGGTCGTCCACGCTCAATGACAGCCCGTAGTTGGTGTGTTCTTCGGCCTTGAGCAACTCAATGCCTTGCCATGCCTGCGTCACGGCGCCCGCTTGCGGCGCGCTGTGGCGGTAGTTGAACAGCACGTCGAACAACGCAGTGCTGGCGGGCACGCCGCTGCAACGCTGGGCCAGGGCCAACGGCGCATGCTCATGGCTGAGCAGTTGGCTCAGGCGTGCATGGGTGGCCCGCAGCGCATTGCGCACCGAGCGCTCACCCAGGTCGATGCGCAGCGGCAAGGTGTTGATAAACACGCCCATGGCGCGCTCGGCACCTTCACCGCCCTGCAGGCGACCGAGCATCACCGTGCCGAACACCACGTTTTCACGCCCACTGACCTTGCCCAGTACATGGCCCCAGCCCAGGTGCATCAGGCTCGCCGCACTCACGCCCGACTGCCGCGCCTGCTCCCGCAGGCGCTGGCTCAAGCTCGGATCAAGCGTCAGTTGGGCGCGGTGCGCACCGTCAATAATCTGCACCTGGGTCGGCTCGTCGATATCACCGAGCATCTCGCGGAAGAATGCCTCGTGGTCGCGGTCAATCAGGCAGGTCTGCGCCACGTAGTTGCGATACGGCACGGCCGCACCCAGTTCGTCCTCGCGCCCCAACAGAAACGCCTGCATCTCATGCTGCAGAATCTCCAGCGCCACGTGGTCCATGACCAGATGATGGAACAGCAGGGTCGCGACCACGCGCTGCGCCTGTTCGCTGTACACCAGGCGCATCAGCGGCGCCTGGTCCAGGTCCAGGCGCAGTGGCAATGGCCCACTTTCGACGCGCAGTGAAGCCGTGCGCCACACCACCTGCACCGGTTGCTCCAGGCCCTCCCAGTGGAAGGAGGAGCGCAGGATGTCGTGCCGCTCGATCACCGCCTGCAACGCGTGGGCAAACGCGTCCAGGCGCACACGGCTGTCGAAGCCGAACTGCGCCTGCAGTACGTAGGCGTCGTCCCCCTGCGCCGCCCGATGCTGATAGAGCATGCCCGCCTGCAACGGTGCCAGCGGGTAGATGTCCTGCACATTCGCCGCGCCGCCGGGAATGACCGCGACAATGCGCTCGATGGCAGGCGGGTCGAGCTTGATCAGCGTCAACATCGGCGAGGTGATCCGTACGCAGTCGGCCGCGATGCCATTGGCCGGCACCGCCACTTCACGCCCGCTACCAAGGGCTGCCGCCAACGCCGACAGCGTCGGCTGGCCGAACAGCACTTTCACGTCCGCCGCCAGCCCCAGGCGCCGCATGCGCCCCACCAGGCTGACCGCCAGCAACGAGTGCCCGCCCAGTTCGAAAAAGTTATCGTGGCGGCCGACCCGCTCCACGTTCAGCAACTCGGCCCACAGGCTGGCCAGGGCGATTTCAGTGTCGCCCTGGGGCGCTTCATATTCGCGCAGGCTCTGCGCGTCCACGCCCGGTTCCGGCAGCGCCTTGCGCTCAAGCTTGCCGTTAGGGCTCAGCGGCAATGCCTCCAGGTGCACGAAGGTCGCCGGCACCATGAACTCCGGCAGGTGCTGCAACAGGTGCGCGCGCAAGGCGTCGATGTCGCAGCGCACGCCGGTGTAATACGCCACCAGGCGCTGCTCGCGGGCGATCACCGCGGCTTCGTTCACCGCTGGGTGGTCCGTCAGGCGCGCCTGGATTTCTCCCAGTTCAATGCGCAGGCCACGGATTTTCACCTGGTCATCGTTGCGCCCCAGGTACTCGATAGCTCCATCCGGCAAGTAGCGCCCGACGTCGCCGGTGCGGTACATGCGCCCCGCCACGAAGGGGTCGTCGAGAAAGCGCTCGGCGGTCAGCTCGGGGCGGTTCAGATAGCCGCGCGCCACCTGCACGCCAGCGATGAACAGTTCGCCCACCACGCCCAGGGGCACCGGCTGCAACTGAGCGTCCAGCAGGTACAGACGGGTATTGGCAATCGGCTTGCCGATAGGCGTGTTGTCCGGGGTCTGCGGGCCGCTGCAGTCCCAGGCCGTCACGTCCACCGCCGCTTCGGTCGGGCCGTAGAGGTTGTGCAATTGCGCGCCCGGCAACTGCTGTTTGAAGCGCCGCACCAGGCTGCCCGGCAGGGCTTCGCCGCTGCACATCACACGCACCAGCCCAGCCGCCTGGCTGACGTCGCCGTGGGCGAGGAACACATCGAGCATCGACGGCACAAAATGCAAGGTGGTGACCTGTTCGGCCTTGATCACCTGGCACAGGTATTCAGGCTCCTTGTGCCCGCCCGGCCGCGCCATCACCAGGCGAGCGCCGGTGAACAGCGGCCAGAAAAACTCCCACACCGACACGTCGAAGCTGAACGGGGTTTTCTGCAGCACCGTATCAGCCGCGCCGAGTGCGTATTCGTCCTGCATCCACAGCAAGCGGTTGACCACCCCGGCGTGTTCGTTGATCACACCCTTGGGCTGGCCGGTGGAGCCAGAGGTGTAGATCACGTAGGCCGTCACGCTCGCCACGCCGGGGTTATGGATGGGCTGGTGTTGCCAACTCGGCTGGTCCAGGTCGACCACCGCCACCTCGCCCAGCAAGCCGCGGGTGCTGCCCTGGGCCAGCACCACGCTCGGGGCGCTGTCGTGCAGCATGTAGGCCAGGCGTTCCAGCGGATACGCCGGGTCCAACGGCACATAGGCAGCGCCGGCCTTGAGGATCGCGTACAGGCCGATAACCATGTCCAGGCCGCGCTCCACGCAGATCGCCACCCGCGCATCCGGCTGCACGCCCAGGGCAATCAGGTGGTGAGCCAGCTGGTTGGCGCGTGCGTTCAGTTCGGCGTAGGTCAATGGCTGCTCGCCGGCCTTCAACGCAATGGCGTCGGGCGTTCGCAACACCTGCGCCTCGAACAGGCTGTGCAGGGTCTGGTCGAGATCGTGGTCCACGGCGGTGGCGTTGAAATCGAACAGCAGGTGCTGGCGTTCACGCTCATCCAGCAGCGGCGCGTGTTCCAGCACCGCCTGATCGTTATCGACCATGGCCTGCAACACCCGGGTGAAATAACCGACATAACGCTGCACCGTCGATTCATCGAACAGCGCCACCGCATATTCCAGTACACCGAGCAGCGTGCCCTGCACTTCGCCCAGGTTCAGCGACAGGTCGAACTTGGCGAAGTGGCTGTTCTCCACAATGCCTTCCAGGGCCAGGTCGCCCAGGGCCAGGGTGGGCGCGCTGCTGTCCTGCCAGCTGAACAAGGTCTGGAACAACGGGCTATGGGAAAGGCTGCGCGGTGGCCGGGTGATTTCCACCACCTGCTCGAACGGCAAATCCTGGTGGGCCTGCGCCGCCAGCGTCAGTGCCTTGACCCGCGCCAGCAGCGCTTCGCTGCTCAGCTCGCCACTGGTGTCGATACGCACCGCCAGGGTGTTGACGAACAGTCCGATCAGCCCTTCCACCTCAGTGCGTGTGCGGTTGGCCACCGGCGAGCCGATCACCAGGTCGTGCTGCCCGGACAAGCGCGCCAGCAAGGAGGCCCAGGCACTCATCAAGGTCATGTACAGCGTGGTGCCATGGCGTTGGCTCAGGGCCTTGAGCCCGGCGGTGAGGCGCTCATCCAGGCGCACTTCGACACTGCTGCCGGCATAGTCCTGCTGCGCCGGACGCGGGCGGTCGGTGGGCAAAGTGAGCAAGGCGGGCGCACCGGCCAGGGCCTGTTGCCAATACGTACTTTGGCGGTGCAGCACCTCACCGCTCAGCCACAGGCGTTGCCACACGGCGAAGTCGGCGTACTGGATCGGCAACGGCGGCAGCGGGTCGGCGTGGCCGTGGCTGAAGGCCTGGTACAGCGCCATCAGCTCGCGGGTGAGCACGCCCATGGACCAGCCATCGGAGACAATGTGGTGCAGGGTCAGCAGCAGCACGTGGTGATCGTCGGCCATCACCACCAGGCGACCGCGCAGCAAGGGGCCGCGCTCGAGGTCGAACGGCGCCGAGGCTTCACCGTGGATCAGCGCGTCCAGCGCCTGCTGCGGTTGCGGATGGCGGCGCAAGTCCTGCACCTGCAGCGCCAGCATGTCTTCGGCCGGCACGATCAGCACCTGGGCTTCGTCGCCGTGCTGGGCGAAGCGACTGCGCAGGGTTTCATGCCGAGCCACAATGCGCGCCAAGGCACGCTGCAGCGCCTGCACATGCAGGTGCCCGCGCAAACGCAAGCCGATGGGAATGTTGTAGGCGGTGTTGGCGCCTTCCATCAAGGCGAGGAACCACAAGCGCTGCTGGGCGAACGACAACGGCAGCTCGGTGTCACGATTGGCCGGCAGGATGTCCGGCAAGATGCTGCGCCCGGCGCGGGCCAGCAGCTCGGCGACGGCTGCCAATTCGGCATTGGCGAACAGGTCGCCCAGCACCAGCTCCACTCCCAGGCGTTGGCGCACCTGGGAGACCATGCGCATGGCCAGCAACGAATGCCCGCCCAGCTCGAAGAAGTGATCACGACGCCCGACCCGCTCCACCTGCAACACATCGGCCCAGATCTGCGCCAATACGCTTTCGATCTCGCCCAGCGGTGCCTCGTAGTCACGGCTGAACACCGCAGCACTGTCGGGTGCCGGCAGCGCCTTGCGGTCGAGCTTGCCGTTGGCGGTCAACGGCAGTGCGTCGAGTTTCATGAAGGCCGCCGGCACCATGTAGTCCGGCAGATGGGCCACCAGGTGCTCTCGGATATCAGCGACCGCCAGCCCATCGAGTTGCGGGTTTTCGGTGAAATAGGCCACCAGCCGTTCTTCACGCACCAACACCACCGCTTCGAGAATGCCCGGCAGTTGATTGAGCTGGGTTTCGATCTCGCCCAGCTCGATGCGCATGCCGCGGATCTTCACCTGGTCATCGTTGCGCCCCAGGTACTCGAGGTTGCCGTCGGGCAGCCAGCGCGCGAGGTCGCCGGTGCGGTACATGCGGCCACTGTTGAAGGGGTCGCGCAGGAAACGCTCGGCGGTCAGTTCCGGGCGATTGAGGTAACCACGGGCCACGCCCGTGCCGCCCACATACAGTTCACCCGCCACACCCAGCGGCACCGGGCGCTGCTGTTCGTCCAGCAGATAAACCCTGGCGTTGGCGATGGGTTTGCCGATGTGCAAGGGCTGGCCCGCCTCGACCTTGCCGGAGGTGGCGACCACCGTGGCTTCGGTGGGGCCGTAGTTGTTGATCAGCTCAAAGCGCTGCGCTCGCCCGAACTGGCGCAGGCGGTCACCGCCGATCAGCAGCGTGCGCAGGGTCGGGTGTTCGATGTTCTGGCTGAAGGCGTATTCGGCCACCGGCGTTGGCAGAAAACACACGTCGAGCGGTTGCGCGCACCACCAGGCCAGCAGCGCGTCGAGGTCTTCGGCGCCGTCGTGGGCCGGTGGCAGGTGCAAGGTGGCGCCCGCGCACAGCGCCGGCCACACTTCCCAGGCCATCGCATCAAAGCCGAAACCGGCCACGCTGGCGGTATGTCGCCCGGCGCGCAGGTCGAAGGCGCTGCAGTGCCAGTCCACCAGATTGGCCACGGTGTGATGTTCCACCATCACCCCTTTGGGCAGGCCGGTGGAGCCGGAGGTGTAGATCACATAGGCCAGGTTCGACGGCGTGACGGCCACCTTGGGGTTGCTCGCCGAATGGTGCTGCCAGGTGAAGCGGTCGAGGTTGATCACCGGCACGTCAAGCAGCGGCAGGCGCTCGAGCAAGGCGTGCTGGGTCAGCACCGCCACCGGGGCGCTGTCGCTGAGCAGGTAGCTCAGGCGCTCGGCCGGGTGGGAGGGGTCGACCGGTACATAGCAGGCGCCGGCCTTGAGGATCGCCAGCAGCCCGGCCAGGGTGTCCAGGCCACGCCGCGCGACGATGGCCACGCGGTCATCGGGCTTGACCCCCAGCGCCAGCAGATGATGGGCCAGCAGGTTGGCTTGCTGGTTGAGTTCGGCGTAGGTCAGCGTGCGCTCCAGGCACACCGCCGCGATGGCATCCGGGGTGAGCGCGGCCTGGGCTTCGATGCGGCCGTGCACGGTGGTGCCCTGGGGGAAGACCGCCTGGGTTGCGTTGAACTGCTCGAGCAACAGGCGTTGTTCGGCAACCGGCACCACCGGCAGTTGGTTGAGCGCGGTGTGCGGCGCCTGCTCCAGCGCGGTCACCAGGTGTTCCAGCGCGGTTTGCAGGTAGGCGCAGACCCGCTGCGGGTCGACGGCAGTGCTGGCGAGCAGGCTCAGGCCGAAATCCTCGCCCAGGTCATCCACGCTCAGGGTCAGCGGATAGTTGGTGCGTTCCTCGGCCCGCAACGCGGTGATGCCGTGCCACGCCGACACCGCCTCGGCGCTGGCCGCCGCCGCGCTGTGCCGGTAGTTGAGCAGCGCACTGAACAGCGGTGTCGGCGCCACCACTGCGCTGCAGCGCTGGGCCAGGGCCAGCGCCGCGTGTTCATGGCGCAATAACGTGGTGAGGCGTGCGTGGGTGGCCTTGACCCCGGTGCGTACGTCCTGGGTGTCCACGTCCACACGAAACGGCAACGTATTGATGAAAATGCCCAGCGCACGATCCGTGGCATGACTGCCCTGCATGCGCCCCATCAGCACCGTGCCGAACACCACCTGGGCCTTGCCGGCCAACACCCCGAGCACCTGGGCCCAGCCCATATGAAACAGGCTGGCGGTACTCACCCCCAACTGCCGTGCCTGGGCGCGCAAGCGCCGCGAAAGCGGCGGCGCCAACGCCAGGCTGACCTCGGCAATGCCCCGCGCATCGCCCTGCACATCCTGCAAGCCGAACGGCAAGGTCGGCTCGCTGATGTCGCCGAGCATCTGCCGAAAGAAGCTTTCATGTTCCTGCTCGCTGATGCCCAACCGCGCCTGCGCCACGTAGTTGCGAAACGGCACCGCCTGACCCAGGGCGGCGCCCTGGCCCAGCAGGCACGCCTGCATTTCATGGCACACCACTTCCAGGGCGCTGTGGTCCAGCGCCATGTGATGGAACAGCAAGGTGGCGACGATGCGCCCGTTGGCCGGGTCGTCGGCACGCACCAGGCGCAACAGCGGCGCCTGGGTCACGTCGAGGCGGTAGTGGCGCGCATCGAACAACGCGTGCAACTGCGCAGCGATATCGCCGTCGGCCGGGTCCAGCATCAGCGCCTGCACCGGCAGGCGCGCCTGGCGCCACACCACTTGCGAGGGTTGCTCCAGGCCATCCCAGACCACGCCCGTGCGCAGGATGTCATGGCGGTCCATCACCTGTTGCAGGGCCTGGGCAAAGGCGTCGAAACGCTCGAGGCTGTCAAAGGCGAACTGCGACTGCATCACATACGGGTCGCCCTGCTCGGCGCTGACGTGATGGAACAGAATGCCTTCCTGCAAGGGCGCCAGCGGGTAGATATCCTGGATATTCGGCACACCGCCCGTGACCGTGGCGACGATACGCTCGATCTCGTCCTGGCTCAGCGTGGACAGGCTCAACATCGCCGGGGTGATGCGCTCGGCGCCCGGCGGGATGCCGTTGGCAGGCACCTGCACCTCACCGGCCTTGGTGGCCGAATAGTCACCCGCCTTGATCAGCTCGATCAGTGCCGGCTTGTGTTCGCGCAGCGCGGCGAGGATCGTCGGGTCGCTCAGGGCGTGCTTGTTGCCTTGCACCGACAACTGCTCGCCCTTGAGCGCCAGTTGCACGTCCTTGGTGTTCAGGGTTGCCAGCAGCTCAAGGATGTTCACAGGACGATCTCCATTCGTTCGGTCATTGCGGCGTAGCCGGCCAGGGTCGGTTGTTCGAACAACCCCCGCACATCGGCTTCCATGCCTTCCTGGCGCAAGCGCCCGATCAAGCTCACGGCGAGCAGCGAGTGCCCGCCCAGTTCAAAGAAGTTATCGTGCCGCCCTACTCGCTCCACCTTCAGCAGCTCGGCCCAGAGCTGGGCCAGCAGGATTTCGGTGTCGCCTTCGGGCGCCTCATACTCGCGCACACTCAACGCCGCCATGCCCGGCGCCGGCAGCGCCTTGCGGTCAAGCTTGCCGTTGGGGCTCAGGGGCAAGGCCTCAAGGTGCACGAACACGGCGGGCACCATGAAGTCCGGCAGGTGCTGCAGGAGTTCGCCGCGCAGCGCGTCGATGGCAGTTGCCACGCCGGTGTAATAGGCCACCAGGCGCTCTTCGCGGGCCACGACCACCGCATCCTTGACCGCCGGATGCTCGACCAGGCGCGCCTGGATTTCCCCCAGTTCAATACGCAGGCCGCGGATCTTCACCTGGTCATCGTTGCGGCCCAGGTACTCGATATTGCCGTCCGGCAAATAGCGCCCCAGGTCACCGGTGCGGTACATCCGCCCCTCGTTGAACGGGTCCTTGAGGAAGCGTTCAGCGGTGAGTTGCGCACGGTTGAGGTAACCACGCGCCACTTGCACGCCCGCAATGAACAGCTCGCCCACCACGCCCAGCGGCACGGGCTGCAACTGCTCATCCAGCACGTACATGCGCGTGTTGGCAATCGGCTTGCCGATGGGGGTGTTGTCCGGCACCTCAGCGCGCGCGCAGTTCCATGCGGTCACGTCCACGGCGGCTTCGGTCGGGCCATACAGGTTGTACAAACCGATGTCCGGCAGTTGCTGCTTGAAGCGCCGCACCAGGCTGCCCGGCAACGCTTCACCGCTGCACATCACGCGCAACAGCCCGGCCGCCTGGCTGACGTCGCCGTGGGCCAGGAACACGTCGAGCATCGAGGGTACAAAGTGCAGCGTGGTGATCCGCTCGGCCTCGATCACATCACACAGGTACGCCGGATCCTTGTGCCCGCCCGGACGCGCCATCACCAGGCGCGCACCGGTCAACAGCGGCCAGAAGAACTCCCACACCGACACGTCGAAGCTGAACGGGGTTTTCTGCAGCACCGCGTCATGTGCCTTGAGGCCATAGGCGTCCTGCATCCACAGCAGACGGTTGACCACCCCGGCGTGCTCGTTGATCACGCCCTTGGGCTGGCCGGTGGAACCGGAGGTGTAGATCACGTAGGCCTGATGCCGGGCCGTGAGGCCAGGCACCTGTGGGTTGCTCGCAGGCTGGTGTTGCCAAGTGTCGTGGTCGAGGTCGATGACCGGCACAGCGCCCAGCCAGTCACGGGTCGCCCCCTGGGCCAGCACCACCACCGGCGCGCTGTCCTGCAGCATGTAGGCCAGGCGCTCCTGGGGGTAGGCCGGGTCCAGCGGTACATAACCGCCGCCGGCCTTGAGGATGGCCAGCAGGCCGATGACCATGTCCAGGCCACGCTCCAGGCAGATACCCACCCGCGCATCCGGCTGTACGCCATGCGCACGCAAGTGATGGGCCAGGCGGTTGGCGCGCTCGTTGAGCTGTTGGTAGGTGAGTTGCTCCTCGCCGGCCTTCACCGCGACCGTCTCCGGTGAACGGCAGACCTGAGCTTCGAACATCCCGTGCAGGGTCTGCTCGAGGTTGTAGTTCAACTCGGTGGCGTTGAACTCCACCAGTAGTTTGTGCCGTTCTTCGGCGCCCAGCACCGGCAAGCGATTCAACGCCTGCTGCGGTGCCTGCTCCAATGCCTGAACCAGGCCGGCCAAGGCGGTCTGCATATACCCGCAGACCCGTTGTGCATCCACGCGCGCCAGGGCGGTGACGTCATAACCGTCGCCCAGGTCATCCACGTTCAGGGTCAGCGGGTAGTTGGTGCGCCCATCATTGACCAGGGTCTGCATGCCTTCCCAGGCGTGCTGCGCATCCGCCGAGCGGGTGGCAGAACCGCGATGGCGATAGTTGAGCATCGAACTGAACAACGGTGCCGGGGCCGCCACCCCGCTGCAACGCTGGGCCAGGGCCAGGGACGCGTGCTCATGCCCAAGTAAGGCGGTGAGCCGCGCATGGGTGGCGCGCACCGCCTCGCGAGCGCCTTGGGCGTCGATGTCCAGGCGCAGTGGCAAGGTATTGATAAACACCCCAAGGGCCCGGTCGGCGCCCTCGCCGCCCTGCAGACGCCCCACCAACACGGTGCCGAACACCACGCTGTGGCGCCCCGAGGTGGCGGCCAGCACTTGGCCCCAGGCCAGGTGGAACAGGCTGGCGCTGCTGACCCCGAGCAAGCGGGCCTGGGCACGCAGGCGTCGGTTCAGTTCAGCGTCCAGGTGCAGAGTGTGCTCTTCGATGGCATTACCGTCTCCGCGCACGTCCTGCAGGCCGAACGGCAAGGTGGGCTCATCCACATCACCAAGCATGTCGCGAAAGAACGCTTCATGTTCCTGCTCACTCACGCCCAACCGCGCCTGGGCCACGTAGTTGCGGTACGGCATCGGTGCGGCGGCAGGCGCGGGGTGGCCGAGCAGGTAGCCCTGCATTTCGCGCAGTACGACGTCGAACGCGGTGTGGTCCAGGGCGATATGGTGGTAAAGCAATACCGCCACCACACGCTGGTTGGCCGGATCGCGCGCATGGATCAGGCGGATCAGCGGCGCCTGGCTGATGTCCAGGCGATAGCGGCGTGCGTCGAAACGCTGATGCAGGCCTGCGAGCACGTCACCGTGCAGCTGCAACGCCTGCACGCTCAGTTGAGCCTGGCGCCACACCACTTGCAACGGCTGCACCAGGCCTTCCCAGACGATGCCGGTGCGCAGGATGTCATGGCGGTCGATCACCTGTTGCAGCGCCTGGGCAAAGGCGTGCAGGCGCTCGACGCTGTCGAAGGCCAGGTGTGATTGCAACAGGTACGGGTCGCCCTGCTCAGCGGTGAGGTAGTGGTAGAGAATGCCCTCCTGCAACGGCGCCAACGGGTAGATGTCCTGCACATTGGCGGCGCCGCCCGGCACCTGGGCGATCACCTGATCGAGCGTCGATTGCGCCAGCGTGACCAGCGGCAGCATGTCGGCGGTGATGCGTTGGCAACCGACAGGGATGCGGTTGGGCGGCACCTGCACTTCGCGTCCACTGCCGACGGCGGCCGCCAGCGCGGCCAGGGTCGGTTGGCTGAACAGCACGCGCACATCGGCGCTCAGGCCCACCTGGCGCATGCGCTCGATCAGGCTGACGGCCAGCAACGAGTGCCCGCCCAGCTCGAAGAAGTGGTCATGCCGGCCGACCTGCTGCACCTGCAACACCTCGGCCCAGATCTGCGCCAGGCGGGTTTCCACCTCGCCCTGGGGCGCTTCATAGTCACGGGTCAGCAGCGCCGCCTGGTCGGGCGCCGGCAGGGCCTTGCGGTCCAGCTTGCCGTTAGCGGTCAGGGGCAACGCCGCGAGTTTGACGTAGGCCACCGGCACCAGCGCCTCGGGCAACTGCGCCTGCAGCTGGGTGCGCAGCGTTTCGATCGGCAGCGGTTGGCGCTCGGTGAACCAGGCGATCAAGCGCCCTTCGCGCACCAGCACCACCGCTTCCGCCACGCCGTCGAGAGCCGCGAGGCGGCTTTCGATTTCACCCAGCTCAACGCGCACCCCGCGCAGTTTGACCTGGTCGTCGTTACGCCCCAGGTACTCAAGATTGCCATCGGGCAACCAACGCACCAGGTCGCCGGTGCGGTACATGCGCCCAGGGTTGAACGGGTCTTGCAGGAAGCGCTCGGCGGTCAAGTCCGGGCGGTTCAGGTAACCGCGCGCCACGCCGCGCCCGCCTACATACAATTCACCCGCCACGCCGACCGGCACCGGGCGCAATTGGGCGTCCAGCACATAGCTGGTGGCATTGGCGATTGGCCGGCCGATATGCAAAGGCTGCCCGGCACGCACACGGCCGGAGGTGGCGACCACCGTGGCTTCGGTGGGGCCGTAGTTATTGATCAGCGCAAAACGCTGTTCCTGCGTGAACTGGCGCAGGCGGTCGCCGCCCACCAGGAGCATGCGCAAGGTCGGGTGTTGCAGGTTCAGACTGAACGCGTATTCGGCCACCGGGGTGGGCAGGAAGCTCACGTCCAGCGGCTGCGCCAGCCACCAGGCCAGCAGTTCATCAATGTTTTCATTGCCCACGCGGGTGGGCGGCAGGTGCAGGGTCGCGCCCACGCACAGCGCCGGCCAGACTTCCCAGGCCATCGCATCAAAACCGAACCCCGCGACGCTGCTGGTATGGCTGGCGGTCCTCAGGCCAAAGGCCTCGCTGTGCCAGTGCACCAGGTTTTCCACGCTGCGGTGCTCCACCATCACGCCCTTGGGCTGGCCGGTGGAGCCGGAGGTGTAGATCACGTAAGCCAGATGCGCCGGGGTCAATGCGCCCAGTTGCGGGTTGCTCACCGCGTGGCGCTCCAAGCCGGGATCGTGCAGATCGATGCTGGCGACGGCGCCGAGCAGGTCTTGTGTGCAAGCCTGCGAGAGCACCGCGACCGGTGCGCTGTCCTCCAGCAGATAGGCAATCCGTTCGGCCGGGTACGCAGGGTCAATCGGCACATAACCGGCGCCGGCCTTGAGAATCCCCAACAGGCCCACCAGCATCTGCGGGCCGCGGCGGCAGCAGATCGCCACGCGGTCGTCAGGCTGCACGCCAAGCGCCAGCAGGTGATGCGCCAGCTGGTTGGCGCGTTGATTGAGCTGTTGGTAGGTCAGCGTTGCACTGCCCTGCTTCATCGCGATGGCGTGGGGCTGACGCTCGACCTGCACCTCGAAAGCGCCGTGCAGGGTATGCCCACGCGGGAAGTCATGGGCGGTGGTGTTGAATTCGCGCAGCAGCGTGTCACGCTCCGTGGCCGGCAGAATCGGCAGCTGGTTCAAGCGGGTTGTCGGCGCGCTTTCCAGGGCGCCAACCAGTTGCGCCACGGCGTTGTGCATGTAGTCGCACAACCGCTGGGCGCCGATCTGCGGCACGGCCAACACCGCCAGCGCAAAGCCTTCACCCAGGTCATCCACGCTCAAGGTCAGCGGATAGTTGCTGCGCTCTTCGCCGCCGAGCAGCTGTACGCCCGCCCAGATGCCATGGCCGTCGCGCGCCATTTCGCCGGGACTGCTATGACGGTAGTTGAGCAAGGCGCTGAACAACGGCGTGGACGTCGCCACCCCGCTGCAACGCTGGGCCAGGGCCAGCGAGGCATGTTCATGCCCGAGCAAGGCGCTCAAGCGCGCATGGGTGGCTTTGACCGCGTCGGCGGCACCGGCGGCCACATTGACCCGCAGCGGCAAGGTGTTGATGAACATGCCCAGGGCGCGGTCCGCACCGTCGCCGGCCTGCATGCGGCCCATCAGGACGGTGCCGAACACCACGTCGTCGCGTCCGGACACCAGCCCCAGTACCTGCGCCCAGGCCAGGTGCATCAGGCTCGCGGCGCTGACGCCCAACTGGCGCGCCTGCTCGCGCACCCGCTGCGCCAACTCGGCCGGCAACTGGCGTTCGGCCTCTTCGATGGCGCTGCCATCGCCCTGCACATCCTGCAGGCCGAACGGCAACGTGGGCTCGTCGACATCGGCGAGCAAGGCGCGGAAGAACTGCTCATGTTCGGCAACGCTGACCCCCAGGCGCGCCTGGGCCACGTAATTGCGAAAGGGCGCGGCCTCGGGCAAGTCATCGGCCTGCTCCAGCATGAACGCACGCATCTCCTCGCCCACCACGGCCATGGCGGTGTGGTCCAGCGCCAGGTGGTGGAACAGCAGGATCGCCGCGACCCGCTGATTGGCCGGGTCCTGGGCGTAGACCATGCGCAGCAGCGGCGCCTGGGTGATGTCCAGGCGGTAGTGACGCGCATCGAAGCGTGCGTGCAGTTGCTCAATGATGCCGCCATCGGCCGGGTCCAGGCTGACTGCCTGTACGACCAGTTGCGCCTGGCGCCAGACCACTTGCACCGGGCTGTCCAGGCCTTCCCAGACCACCCCGGTGCGCAGGATGTCGTGGCGGGCTGCCACCTGTTGCAGCGCGCCCATGAAAGCGTGCAGGCGCTCGAGACTGTCAAAGGCCATGCGTGATTGCAGCAGGTACGGGTCGCCCTCTTCAGCGCTGATGTGGTGGTAGAGAATGCCTTCCTGCAACGGCGCCAGCGGGTAGATGTCCTGCACATTCGCCGCACCGCCCGGCACGTTGGCGACGATGCGTTCGATGGCGACCGCGTCGAGTTGCACCAGGCTGAGCATGGACGGCGTGATGTGGGTGCAGCCCACCGGGATGCCATTGGCTGGCACCACGATCTCGCGACCGCTGCCCACCGCCGCCGCCAGCGCCGCCAGGGTCGGTTGGCTGAACAGCACGCGCACATCGGCGCTCAGGCCGACGCGGCGCATGCGCTCGATCAGGCTGACCGCCAGCAACGAATGCCCGCCCAGCTCGAAGAAATGATCATGGCGACCGACGCGCTCGAGCTTGAGCACGTCCTGCCAGATCTGCGCCAGCAAGCTTTCCACCGCGCCTTGCGGCGCCTCGTAGCCACGGCTGAGCAGGGCTTGCGGATCCGGCGCGGGCAAGGCCTTGCGGTCGAGCTTGCCGTTGTTGGTCAAGGGCAGGCTGTCCAGCGGCATATAGGCCGAGGGCAGCATGTAATCGGGTAACTGGCCTTGCAGGTGCGCGTGCACATAATCGATGCCCAGCGCAGCGCCCGCCCAGGTGAAATAGGCGACCAGGCGCTTGTCCCCCGGCGCGTCTTCCCTGGCCAGCACGGCAACCTCCTGAATGCCGGGGCAACTCGCCAGGCGCGCCTCGACCTCGCCCAGTTCGATACGGAAACCACGGATTTTCACTTGGTCGTCATTGCGTCCCAGGCACTCGAGCAAGCCGTCCACCGACCAGCGTCCCAGGTCGCCCGTGCGGTACATCAAGGCGTGGGGCTGCTCGGAAAACGGGTCATGCACGAATTTTTCGGCGGTCAGGTCCGGGCGGTTCAGGTAGCCCTTGGCAACCCCATCGCCACCGATGCAGATTTCGCCGGTGATGCCCAGCGGCACCGGTTGCAACTGCGCGTCCAGCACATACACCTGCGTATTGGAAATGGGCCGCCCTACGGGCACGCTCTGCGCGTCGTCGGGCAGTGCACGCACTTCGTAAGTGCAGGCGTAAGTGGTGGTTTCAGTCGGGCCATAGCAATGCACCAGGCGCAAGGCCGGGGCCTGGGCCAGCAAGCTGCGGAAGGCCTCCGGGTCGGCACGTTCGCCGCCGCACAACAGAATGCGCAGGCCGGCCAGTGCATCGGGGATCAGTTGCACATACTGGTTGAACAGCGCGGTGGTGACGAACAGCACCGTGGCGCCCCTGAGCGCGGCGCCGAACGCCTGTGGGTCGAGCACGGTGGCGTGGTCGATCACCTGCACCTGCCCGCCATTGAGCAGCGCGCCCCACACGTCCATGGTGCTGGCGTCGAACGCCGGGTTGGAAGCGAAAGCCACGCGATCCTGGGCATTGAAGTCGGCGTAGCCGTTATTGATCACCAGCCGGACAATGCCGCGATGGGGCACCAATACGCCTTTGGGCGTGCCGGTGGAGCCGGAGGTGTACATGATGTAGGCCACGCTGTCGGCAGATTGCTCCAGCGCGGGATTGCTCGACGGTAGCCCTTCCAGGTCGAGCCCGGCCAGGTTGTCGAGCACCTGGCGCGCGCCGCTGTCGCGCACCATGAACGCCCGGCGTTCGGCCGGCGCGTTGACGTCCAGCGGCACGTACACCGCCGCGCACTTGAGCACGGCCAGTTGGCTGACCACCAGGTCAATGGAACGCGGCAGCGCCAGGGCCACCGACTCACCAGGTTGCACGCCCAGGCTGATCAGGTGATACGCCAGGCGATTGGCGCGGCGATTGAGGTCGCGGTAACTCAGGGACAGTTTGCCGTGCACCACCGCCACCGCTTCAGGCCGTGCCAGCGCCTGGGCTTCGAACAGTTGCACCACGCCCAGATGCGCCGGGTAGTCACGGGTGGTGGCGTTGAATTCCACCAGCAGTCGCCGACGCTCTGCCGGCGGTACGATCGACAGCGCCTGCAGGGCGGTGGTCGGCGCCTGTTGCAGCGCCGTCACCAACTGGCGCAGTGCGGTGAGCATGTACTCGGCCACGCGCTGCACATCCAGGGTGGCGACGCCTTGCACGGTGAGGGCAAAGCCGGTGCCCAGGTCATCGACATTGAGCACCAGCGGGTAGTTGCTGCGCTCCTGGGAGCTGAGCACCTGGATGCCGGAGGCGGCGAACGGACTGTCGCCCGGCGCTTGATCCGCTGCGCTGTGGCGATAGTTGAGCAAGGTGCTGAACAACGGCAACGCAGCCGGGACGCCGCTGCAGCGCTGAGCCAGGGACAACGAGGCATGTTCGTGACCGAGCAATTGCGCCAGCCGTGCGTGGGTGGCGCGCACACCGGCCTGTACCCCCGTGGCGCCCAGGCTCACGCGCAGTGGCAAGGTGTTGATGAACATCCCCAGCGCCCGATCCGCGCCCTCGCCGCCCTGCATGCGCCCCAGCAGCACGGTGCCGAACACCACCTCCGGCTGGCCGGAAACCTGGCTGAGCACCTGGGCCCAGGCCAGGTGCACCAGGCTCGCGGTGCTGACGCCCAACTGCCGCGCTTGTTCGCGCAGCGCCAGGCTCAGCCCCGACTCCAATGGCAGATGCGCTTCGACGATACCGCTGCCGTCGCCATTCACATCCTGCAAGTCGAACGCCAGGGTCGGCTCGTCGATATCGCCGAGCATCTGGCTGAAGAACGCTTCATGCTGCGCCTGGCTGACCCCAAGGCGCGCCTGGGCCACGTAGTTGCGGTACTGCACCGCGTCGGGCAGTTGTGCGCTGCGGCCGGACAGGCTGGCGCTCATTTCTTGCACCAGCACGTGCAGGGCGGTGTGGTCGAGCAGGATATGGTGCAGCAGCAGGATGCCGACCAGGCGGCCCGGTTGCTGCGCAGGGTCTTGGGCATGCTCCTCGGTATAGGCCAGGCGCATCAGCGAGGCGCGTGACAGGTCCAGGCGATAATGACGCGGATCGAAGCGCTGCTGCAGTTCAGCCAGGGCATTGTCGCCCGTGGCTTCGACCCGCTCGACCGCCAGCGGCGCCTGGCGCAGCACCACTTGCACCGGCTCATCCAGGCCCTCCCAGAGGATCGCGGTGCGCAGGATGTCATTGCGCTCGATCACGCTGTGCAGCGCCTGGACAAACCCGTCCACGGCGGCCTGATCAGCGAAGCTGAATTGCACCTGCAGCACGTAGGGGTCGCCCTGCGCGGTGGCCAGGTGGTGATAGAGAATCCCGGCCTGCAACGGCGCCAGGCCGTAGATGTCCTGCACATTGGCAATGCCGCCGGGCACCGCCTGGATGATGTGGTCGATAGCGGCCTGATCCAGTTCCACCAGCGGCAGCATGTCCGGCGTGATGGCCTCACTGTGTTCTTCAATGCGATTGGCCGGCACCTGCACTTCGTGCTGCCCGCCCACCGCCGCCGCCAGCGCGGCCAAGGTCGGCTGGCCGAACAGCACGCGCACGTCGGCGCTCAGCTCCACTTGGCGCATGCGTTCGATCAGCTTGACCGCCAACAGGGAGTGGCCGCCGAGTTCGAAGAAATTGTCCTCGCGCCCTACCTGCTCGACGTTGAGCAAGTCCTGCCAGAGCGCGGCGATGGCGGTTTCCACCGCGCCTTGCGGTGCTGCATAAGCGCGCCGGGCCAGCGCGTCGGCGTCGGGTGCGGGCAACGCCTTGCGGTCGAGTTTGCCGTTGGTGGTCAGCGGGAACCGCTCCAGCAGCACGAACGCGCCGGGCACCATGTAGTCGGCCAGGTTCAGCAGCAGATGCTCGCGCAGGGCGGCGGCGCTGGTTGCGCCGTCAGCAATCACGTAGGCCACCAGGCGTGTGTCGCCCGGTGTGTCTTCGCGGGCGATCACCAGCGCGTCGCGCACGCCGTCGGCAGTGGCCAGGTGCGCCTGGATTTCGCCGAGTTCGATACGGAAACCACGAATCTTCACCTGGTCGTCGTTGCGCCCCAGGTACTCGACGCTGCCGTCGGCCCGCAGGCGGCCGAGGTCGCCGGTCTTGTACATGCGCAGGCCCGTGGCCGGGTCGGGCAGGAAGCGTTCGGCGTTGAGAGCGTCACGGTTGAGATAACCGCGCGCCACGCCGGCGCCGCCCACATACAGCTCGCCGATTACGCCGAACGGCAGCGGCTCGCGCTGCGCATCCAGTACGTACAGCTGCAGGTCCGGGATGCGCACGCCAATCGGGCTCACGCCCACCAACTGCGCATCGGCCGCTTCCAGTGCGCGGTACGTCACGTGCACCGTGGTTTCGGTGATGCCATACATGTTCACCAGTTGCGTACCGGCGTTGACCGCCCGCGCATACCAGGGCTTGAGCATGCCGGGTTCGAGGGCCTCGCCGCCGAAAATCACCTGGCGCAACGAATGCGCCCGGTCGCTGTTGCCCTGGGCCGCGATCAACTGGCGGAACGCACTCGGCGTCTGGTTGAGGATGCTCACCGAAGCGTCGCAGAGCAGCTGGTAACACTCATCCGGCGAACGGCTGACCAGTTGCGGCACGATCAGCAACTGGCCGCCGTGCATCAGCGCGCCCCAGATTTCCCACACGGAAAAGTCGAACGCAAAGGAATGGAACAGCGCCCACACGTCATGCTGGTTGAAACCGAACCAGTGCTGGGTGGCGCTGAACAGGCGCGCCACCTGGCGGTGCTCGATCATCACGCCCTTGGGCAGGCCGGTGGAGCCGGAGGTGTAGATGACATAAGCGAGGTTGGCCGCGCTCAGGTTCAGCCGTGGGTTGACGATGGCCTCTGCGTGCAGGGCATCGAGGTCGATCTGCGCCAGGTCGCCGACCAGCTGCCGAGTATTGGCCTGCACCAGCACCGCCACCGGCGCACTGTCGCTCAGGGTGTAGGCGATGCGTTCGAGCGGGTAAGCCGGGTCGATCGGCACGTAACCGGTACCGGCCTTGAGGATGCCGAGCAGGCCGATGATCATCTGCGGGCCGCGCTCCACGCAGATCGCCACGCGCGCGTCGGGGCGCACGCCCTGGGACAGCAGCGCATGGGCGACCTGGTTGGCGCGTTCGTTGAGTTCACGGTAGGTCAGGCTGCGCTGTTCAAAGCGCAAGGCGATGGCGTCGGGTTGGGCGGCGGCGTGGTGTTCAACCTGCTCGTGGATCAGTGCGGTGTCGGAGTAATTCGCGGGGCTATGGTTGAGGCCATGCAGCAGGGTGTGGCGTTCGAGGTCAGGCAGGATGTTCAGGCCGCGTAGCGGCATGTCCGGTCGCTGTTCCAGCGCATCGGCCAGGCTTTCCAGCGCCGTGTGCAGGTAGCTGGCGACCCGTAGCGCGCTGATGGACGCATCGACCATCACCGTCAGTGCAAAGTCTTCGCCCAGGTCATCGACGTTGACGGTCAGCGGGTAGTTGGTACGCTCCTCGGCGCCGAGCACCTGAATGCCTTCGGCCACCTCAATCACCGCGTGCATGTCGGTGGCGGCGCTGTGGCGGTAGTTGAGCATCGCACTGAACAGCGGCGTCGGTGCCGCCACCCCGCTGCACCGCTGCGCCAGCGCCAGGGACGCGTGCTCGTGCTCAAGCAACGCGGTGAGCCGTTCGTGAGTGGCCTGGATCGCGGCGCGCACGCCTTGCCCGCCCACATCCACGCGCAGCGGCAAGGTGTTGATGAACATGCCCAACGCACGCTCACCGCCCTCGCCTGCGCCCATGCGGCCGAGCATCACGGTGCCGAACACCACCGACTCGCGGCCGGACACCACCCCCAGCACGCGGGCCAACGCCAGGTGCATCAGGCTGGCGACACTTACGCCCAACGGGCGCGCCAGGCTGCGCAGGCGCAGACTGAGGGCGTGATCCACCGGGATGCGCGCTTCGTCGATGCCCAGGCCATCGCCCTGCACGTCCTGCAGGCCGAAGGGCAACGTTGGTTCGTCGATGTCGGCGAGCATGTCGCGAAAGAAAGCTTCATGCGCCTGCTCGCTCACACCGTGGCGCACCTGGGCGATATAGCTGCGAAACGCCACCGGCTGTGCGGCCAGCGCCTGCTGGCCGGCCAGATACAGCTGGATCTCTTCACGCACCCCGTCGAGGGCGGTGTGGTCGAGGATGGTGTGGTGGAACAGCAGCATCGCCACCACGCGCTGGTTGTCCGGGTCGTCGGCGAACACCAGGCGCAGCAGCGGCGCCTGGCCCAGGTCCATGCGATAGGTACGCGCGTCGTAGCGCGCAAGCAACTGGGCCAGGCGGTCGGCGCCGTCCAGCTGCGCCTCTTCGCAGGCCAGGGTTGCCTTGCGCCACACCACTTGCAGCGGCTCGTCGAGGCGCTCCCAGGCCATCGACGTGCGCAGGATGTCGTGCCGGTCGATGACCCATTGCAGCGCTTGGGCGAAGCGGTGCAGACGGGCGCGGCTGTCGAACACGAACTGCGCGTGCAGCACGTAGGGATCACCCTGCTGCGCCGAAAGATGGTGGTAGAGCATGCCTTCCTGAAGCGGCGCCAGCGGGTAGATATCCTGCACATTCGCCGCACCGCCGGGGATCGCCGCGACGATGCGGTCGATGGCCGGTTGGTCGAGACTGACCAGCGGCAGCATATCCGGGGTGATGCGATAGGCCGGGCTCGACCAGTCGCCGCCCTGCGCCGCGACCCACTCAAGCAGTTGGGGTTTATGCGTGATCAGTTGGTCCCACAGCGCGTCATCCAGCGCTTGGTCATCGCCCAGGACGATCAGGTCGCCGTCTTCAGTTTGCAGACGGATCGCATGGGTGGAGATCGCTGCCAGTAATTCGCTGAACTGCATGGGGAAAACCTGCCTGATATGTCACGGTTGAAGAGAATGTCCGTATTCAGTTGCCGCTGGGATCGGCGCAGCCGGGGGCCTGGAGAGGCTTCCGACAGGCTTGGAAAATTAAGGGATTTGTGCGGCGGGGGGTGACATGGGAAGCGGGGACAAGCGAAGTGGGGGATGGTTCACTCTGCGTGGGAATGATCGGTTGAGCGTTGGGCTGGCTACCAGTCTCCTCCAGCCCCAGCAGCCCCAGAATCCGGCGTCGCAGGTCCACCAGATAAGACAGGATCGGCAGCGGGTCCAGGCGCGTGGCGTACTGGGCGCCGTAGCGCAAGGCAAACTCGCGCGAGCAGCCCCTCCTCCACCACCTTGGCGATGCGTGCGTAGTACTCAGAGGAAAAGCGCCCTAAGCTCAGATCGAACGGGTATTTATTAAACGTTTTTCAGATCATTAAGCTGGGCCGTCATAGAGAAAATCGAGCCCGCCATGTCCCTTCGTCGTCCTTTCGCTGTTGCCTTCGGCTTACTCACACTCTGCGTTGCGCTGAGCGCGCCCGCTCAGGAAACCGTACGTATCGGTTACCAGAAATCCTCGACCCTGATCACCCTGTTGAAAACCCAGGGCACCCTGGAAAAGGCGCTGAAGGCTGACCACATCGACGTCAGCTGGCATGAGTTCCCCAGCGGGCTGCCTTTGCTGGAAGCATTGAACGTCGGCAACGTCGATATCAGCGCCGATGTGGCCGATACGGTGCCGATCTTCGCCCAGGCGGCTCAAGCCAAGCTCACCTATTTCGCCCAGGAAGCGCCCTCGCCCGCAGCCCAAGCCATCGTGGTGCGCAAGGACTCGCCGATCCAGCAACTGGCGGACCTCAAGGGCAAGAAAATCGCGGTGACCAAGGCTGCCGGCACCCACTATTTGCTGATCGCCGCCTTGAACAAGGCTGGCCTGGCCTTCTCGGATATCGAGCCGGCGTACCTCTCGCCCGCAGACGGTCGCGCCGCGTTCGAAAACAACAAGGTGGATGCCTGGGTGACCTGGGAACCCTTCCTCACCAGCGTGCAGCGCCAACTACCGACGCGTGTTCTGGCGGACGGCACAGGGCTGGCCAGTTACAAGCGTTATTACCTGACGGGTACGCCCTACGCCCAGGCCCATCCCGAGGTATTGAAAGTGGTGTATGCACAGCTGGAAAAGACCGGCCAATGGGTAAAAACCCATCCGCAGGACGCGGCGAAAGTACTCGGGCCGTTGTGGGGTAACCTGGATGCGGCAACGGTGGAAGCGGCGAATGCGCACCGCAGTTACCAGGTGCAACCGGTGACGCTGGAGCAATTGGGTGAGCAGCAGAACATTGCCGATGCGTTCTTCAAGGCCGGGTTGTTGCCCAGGGCCGTGGACGCCAAGGCTGTGCAGACCTGGCAGCCGTAAAAAAGCAACCTGTGGCGAGGGAGCTTGGTCCCGTGGCGACCTGGCGGCCTATAGCTATCTGATTGATGCCGCGCGATCCAAATGTGGGAGGGGGCTTGCTCCCGATGGCGGCCTGACAGCCGACCAGCATGTTGGATCAGAGCGC
>Ga0265797_10002887_pt1 | contig 28290 bp, 25 predicted proteins | sample P2T30metagenome_FD_192433 | JGI IMG/M metagenome (GOLD analysis project Ga0265797, IMG submission 192433) | Plant litter microbial communities from East Loma Ridge, Irvine, California - P2 T30 | ecosystem: Environmental > Terrestrial > Plant litter > Unclassified | place: USA: California...
ACACGATGCCGCAGTTCCTCGAGCAGCGCTACGGCAAGGCTGTCGCCACGACAATGGCGCTGTTCTGGCTGGGCCTGTACGTGGTCGTCAACCTGACGTCTATCTTGTACCTGGGCGCGCTGGCCATTTCCAGCGTCGCCGGCCTGAACGTGTTTGCCTGCATGGCCTTCCTGGCCGTGTTTGCCGCCGTCATCACCCTGGGCGGCATGAAGGTCATCGGTTATACGGACGTGATCCAGGTGCTGTGCCTGGTTGTGGGCGGCCTGGTGACGACGTGGATCGCGCTGGACATGGTGGCCTCGCTGGCCGGCGGGCAGGGCGCCATGGTCGGCGCCAGTGAGCTGTTCAAGCGCGCCGGCAGCCACTTCGATATGGTGCTGGACCGCGGCAACCCGAACTACATGGACCTGCCGGGCCTGTCGACCCTGATCGGCGGCATGTGGATCGTCAACCTGAACTACTGGGGCTGCAATCAGTACATCACGCAGCGCGCACTGGGCGCGGACCTGCCGACCGCGCGCAAGGGTCTGCTGTTCGCCGCCTTCCTGAAACTGCTGATGCCGGTGATCGTCGTGCTGCCAGGTATCGCCGCGTTTGCGCTGGACAAGTCCGGCGCGCTGGGCAATTCCATGCGTGTCGGTGGCGAACTCAATCCCGACCGCGCCTACCCGACCCTGCTGGCACTGCTGCCGTCCGGCCTGAAGGGTGTCGCGTTTGCCGCGCTGACGGCCGCTGTCGTTGCCTCGCTCGCAGGGAAGGCCAACAGTATCGCGACGATCTTCACGCTCGACATCTACAAGCAGCACTTCAACCGCGAAGCGTCCGAAGGGCGCATGGTGTGGGTCGGCCGCATCTGCGTCGTCGTCGCCATCGCGCTGGCCGTGGCGATCGCGCCGTTCCTGGGCATCGACAAGAAGGGCGGCTTCCAGTACATCCAGGAATACACCGGCTTCGTGTCGCCCGGCATCCTGGCCATGTTCCTGCTGGGCTTCTTCTGGAAGAAAACGACGGCGCCCGCGGCCATGTTCGCCACCGTGGGCGGCCTGGTGTTCTCGATCATCCTGAAGTTCCTGCCGGGCATGATGGACCTGTCGTTCCTGGCGCCGATCGGCTTTGCCGTCGACAACGGCGCCGGCGTCTACGAGATTCCGTTCGTGGACCGCATGTTCATCGTCTTCTGCGTGGTCGTGGCCGGCATGTGGCTGATCAGCACCATGGGCCGCCAGGACGGCTCGGCCAAGCGGATGATCATCGACCGCAGCATGTTCCGCGTCGAACCGTCGTTCGCGCTGGGTTCCGGCGTCATCTGCGTCCTGCTGGCGCTCATCTACGGCACCCTCTGGTAACACGGTTGCCCTGCCGTGCGACCCACGGCGCAGTTTTGGTTAGACTGGCGGCATAACCTGTCGCCAGTGTTTTTTTGATTGTAAGGAAATCCATGTTCAACCCTTCAGACGATCCCCATCGCCGTCACAACCCGTTGACGGGCGAGTGGGTCCTCGTATCGCCGCACCGCGCCAAGCGTCCGTGGCAAGGCCAGCAGGAAGCACCGGACAACGCCGCGCGCCCGTCGCACGATCCGACCTGCTACCTGTGCGCCGGCAACACGCGCGTCAACGGCGAGAAGAACCCCGAGTACACGGGTACCTTTGTTTTTGAAAACGATTTTGCCGCACTGAAACCGGATACGCCGGAAGCAACGCCCGATGCCGACCCGCTGTTCCAGACGATGAGCGTGCGCGGCACCAGCCGCGTCATCTGCTTCTCGCCGGACCACAGCGCCACGCTGCCGCAGCTGTCGCCGGAAGCCATCGAACAGGTGGTGAACACGTGGTGCGAGCAGGCCGCCGACCTGGGCCGCACGTACCGCTGGGTCCAGGTATTCGAGAACAAGGGCGCCGCGATGGGCTGCTCGAACCCGCACCCGCACGGCCAGATCTGGGCCAACAGCTTCCTGCCCAACCTGCCGGCCGCGGAAGACCGCGAGCAGACGGCGTACCACGCCAAACACGGCCGCTCGCTGCTGCTCGATTACGTCGAGCGCGAGGCGCAGGCCGGCGAGCGTGTTGTCGTCGAGACGGAATTCTGGCTGGCCGTCGTGCCGTACTGGGCCAGCTGGCCGTTCGAGACGCTGCTGCTGCCGCGCTTCCCGGTGCGCCGTCTGGAAGACCTGACGCAGCCGCAACGGGCCGACCTGGCCATCGCGCTGAAACGCCTGACGACGCGTTACGACAATCTGTTCCAGACGTCGTTCCCGTATTCGATGGGCTGGCACGGCGCGCCGTATCTGGACGAAGCGTCCGAAGCATGGCAGCTGCACGCGCACTTCTTCCCGCCGCTGCTGCGTTCCGCATCGGTCCGCAAATTCATGGTCGGCTACGAAATGCTGGCCGAGGCGCAGCGCGACCTTACGCCGGAGCAGGCGGCGGCGCAGCTGCGCGCACTGCCGGAAGTCCACTACCTTGAAACCCATGACAAGCCATAACAAGATGAGCGAATCTCCCCTGATCGAGCATACCCGCTCGGCGTTTTCCGACAAGTTCGGCGTGGCGCCGCCTCTGGTGGTACAGGCTCCCGGCCGCGTCAACCTGATCGGCGAGCACACAGACTACAACGACGGTCTCGTGCTGCCCTGCGCGATCGACTACCGCACGGTAATTGCCGCGCGCGAGCGCGACGACCGCATCGTGCGCGTCGTCGCCGCCGACTATGCGAATGCGACGGACGAGTTCTCGCTGGACGCACCGATCGAGCGCCGCGACGACCCGATGTGGGCAAACTATGTGCGCGGCGTGATCGACGTGCTGGTCAAGCGCGGCCTGCCGATGCGTGGCCTGGACATGGTGATCTCGGGCGACGTGCCGCAGGGCGCGGGCCTGTCGTCGTCCGCGTCGCTGTCGGTTGCCGTCTGCCGCGCGTTCGCCACATTGCCCGGCTTTGAAAACCTCAGCCCCATCGACATGGCGCTGATCGCCCAGCAGGCGGAGAACGACTTCGTCGGCACCAAATGCGGCAATATGGACCAGATCATCTCCGCCTCCGGCGTGGAAGGTCACGCGCTGCTGATCGACTGCCGTTCCCTGCAGACGCAGCCGGTGCCGATCCCCGCTGGCGCCGCCATCATGATCTTCCACTCGCACGTCGAGCGCGGGCTGGTGGACAGCGAGTACAACACGCGCCGCCGCCAGTGCGAGGAAGCGGCGCGCCACTTCGGCGTCAAGGCCTTGCGCGACGTCGATGCGGCCATGCTGGAAGCGCGCGGCGGCGAACTCGATCCGCTGACACTGCGCCGTGCGCGCCACGTCGTCACGGAAAACGCCCGCGTCGAAGCGGCGAGTCAGGCGCTGGCTGCCGGCGATCTGCCGCGCATGGGCGAGCTGATGGCAGCATCGCACGTGTCGATGCGCGACGACTTCGAGATCACCGTGCCGCTGATCGACCAGCTGGTCGATATCGTCAAGGACGTCATCAAGACGTCCGGCGGCGTGCGCATGACGGGCGGCGGCTTCGGCGGCTGTGTCGTGGCGCTGGTGCCGGAAGAACAGGTGGCCGACGTCAGCGCGGCCGTCGAGCAGAAGTACCGCGGGCCCGAAGGCCAGTTGGCGACGATTTATGTCTGCCGGGCGGCGGCTGGGGCGGGGGTCGTGGCTGCGTAAGTTGTGTCAGCGAGCCGCGGGCATCAACCCAACCCAACGGCTGAGAGCCGGGGTCAGACCCGGCGGGTCTGACCCCAGTTCCTGGTCTCGGGTTTAGAAAAATGCCCGCGGCTCTACCGCGCAACTTAGCGGTATCGGAACCCGAAGCAAATGCCATCTGGTCCGGCCAGTTGTTGCGTTAACGCGTCACTGGTCTGGCAAGAACAAAAGTGGTCAGGCCGGTTAGTGCGTCCCACTCTTCAATATTGACAACAAATCGCCGACGTAAGCCGAAGAAGCGCTCATCCATAGCCGTCTGATATCGGTTTCACACTACGAGCGCCGTTTTAGTTATTGGTGCCGTCTGAACAACTCCGTCATGCTTGAGCAACGGCGATCCCGCATCGCCTACGCGCACGTCGCCACGCGCAGCAGACGCGATGACAATCAGAACGGAGACCATCAATGCAGCAGAAACGCGCACTCACCCTGACCGCACTGGCGACAGCGCTGGCCGCCGCCGGCCTGGCCCACGCCCAGCAAACGGACGAACCCACCAAAGTTGTCGTGACCGGCCTGCGGGCCTCGCTGGAAAGCGCGCTCAATGCCAAGCGCACCGAAAACAGCATCGTCGATGTCGTCAAGGCCGAGGACATCGGCAAATTCCCCGATACGAACCTGGCCGAATCGCTGCAGCGCATCCCCGGCGTGGCGATCGACCGCGATGCCGGCGAGGGCCGCAGCATCACCGTGCGCGGCCTGGGCCAGGACTTTACGCGCGTGCGCATCAACGGCATCGAAGGGTTGGCAACGACGGGCGGCAGCGACAACAGCGGCGGCATCAACCGCGGCCGCGGCTTCGACTTCAATGTCTTCGCCTCCGAGCTGTTCAGCTCTTTGACGGTGCGGAAAAGCTCGTCGGCCGAAGTGGAGGAAGGCTCGCTGGGGGCAACGGTGGACCTGCAGACGATGCGCCCGTTCGACATGGCCAAGCGGGGCTTCAACGCCACGGCAATGATCAAGGGCCGTTACAACAGCCTGTCGGAAAAGACGGACCCGCGCGGCGCCGTCATGCTGTCCGATACGTTCAACAACAACACGATGGGTTATCTGGTCTCGGCCGCGTGGGGCAAACGGAATGTGCTGGAAGACGGCTTTTCCAGCGGGCGCTGGGACAACGGCCCGTCGGTCGGCGGCTGGTGCGCGCCGATGGGTGTCGGCACGTCCACGTCGCCCAACTGCGGTACGACGGCGGCCGGCTTCCCCGTCGCCACGCGCCTGCCGGCCAGCCAGCAGGCGACCGACGCCTACAACGCGGCCAGCAACCCGGCCAACTATCATCCGCGCTTCCCGCGCTACGGCCGCATGGTGCACGAGCAGGACCGGCTGGGCATCACGGCATCGTTCGAATGGAAGCCGCAACGCGGCACGCGCATTTCGCTGGACATGCTGTACGCCGACCTGGATGCCACGCGCGAGGAAAACTATATCGAAGGCTTCTCGTTCAGCCGCAACGCCACGTCCGGCGGCAAGCCGCAGACGTCCGTCGTGCAGGCGCAGTACGACGCGCTGGGCCGGCTGCAGTACGGCGTGTTCAACGGCGTCGATATCCGCTCCGAGTCGCGCTATGACGAGATGAGCACGAAGTTCACGCAGCCCACCTTGAACATCTCGCATCAGATCAACCAGGACTGGCGCGTCAACGCCGCCATTGGCCGCGCCAAATCCACGTTCGACAACCCGATCCAGACCACCGTCACGCTGGACGCGCCGAACGTCAACGGCTACACGCTCGACTTCCGCCAGAACGACCGGCTGCCGTTGATTTCGTACCCGTTCGACGTGACGCAGGCCGGCGTGCTGGCGATCTACGGTGTCCCGGCCGGTGCCGCGGCGGCTGCCAACGCTTTGCCCAGCGAGATCCGCATCCGCCCGCAAGGCACGTCCAACGTCAACGACGTGCTGTCGGCCGACGTGGCCTGGCGCGCCAGCGATGCTTGGACCGTCAAGGGCGGGATCAACCTGAAGAAGTACAAGTTCCGCACGTGGGAATCGCGCCGCGCCAACACGGCCGAAACGGTCTACGGCCTGCCGGCGGGGACGTCGCTGAACGGCCTGACAGGTCTCGTCACCGGCTTCGGTCCCGACCAGGACCTGCCGGCCGGCACGGCCACCAGCTGGGTCAAGCCGGACATCGGCGCCATCACGGCGCTGTACGACGCCTACTGCAACTGCCTCAAAACCGGACCGGCCGGCGGCCCTGGCGACTTCACCCTGACGTCGATCGCGAACACCAGCGCGCGTGGTAACAACCGCGCCATCGAAGAAGAAGACCGCGGCGTGTTCCTGCAGGGCGACTTCGACAGCGAACTGTGGGGCATCCCCGTGCGCGGCAACGTGGGCGGGCGCTACGTGAAAACGAAGCTGACCGCGCAGGGCTATGTCGCCACCGGCGGCGGCACGCCGGTCACGGCCACCAACGAGTACAAGGACTTCCTGCCGGCCGTAAACGTGACGGCCAGCGTGACCAAGGACTTCCTCGTGCGCCTGGCGGCGGCCAAGGTCATGTCGCGCCCCGCGCTGGGCAACCTGAATCCCGGCGGCACGATCAGCACCGTGGGCGCGCTGGGCATCTCTTCCGGCAACCCGACACTGGAGCCGTTCCGCGCCAAGACGTTCGACGCGTCGTTCGAATACTACTTCCCCAACAAGGCCTTCCTGGGACTGGGCCTGTTCCAGAAGAACATCGCCAGCTATATCCAGGGCGTGCGCCAGTCGATGCCGTACAACCAGACGGGATTGCCGCTGTCGCTGCTGCCGGCGAACTTCAACGGAACGGAGATGTTCGACGTCAGCAGCTTCCTGAACACGCCGGGCGGCAAGCTGCGCGGCTTCGAGCTGAATTACCAGCAGCCGTTCACGTTCCTGCCACCTTGGGGCCGCAACTTCGGCCTGATCGCCAACTACACGAAGGTGTCCTCAAAAATCGACTACATCATCTCGGCCAACACGGCCAACAGCGGCACGGTGCGCGACGAACTGGTGAACCTGTCGCCGAAGTCCTGGAACACGACGTTCTATTATGACGACAACCGCTTCAGCGCGCGGCTGACGGGTGCCTACCGCTCCGCCTACCTGCAGGTGGTGCCGGCGCAGAACAACAACGACGTGCAGGGCAAGAACGAGACGTTCAACGTCGACCTGTCGCTGTCGTACAAATGGAACGACAACCTGGAGTTCACGTTCGAGGGCGTGAATCTCACCAACGAGGCGACCGACCAGTTCGTGGGCCGCGCCCGCAACAGCGCCATGGTTTATAACGTCACCGGCCGCGAATACCTGCTCGGCGCCCGCTACAAATTCTGAGGACACGATGGTCACACGACGCAACGCATTGAAGTCGGCGGGCCTGGGCACGTTGCTCCTCGGCCCGCGCGCGCAGGCCGCCTGTCCGCCGGCGCCGCCGGCCTGGGCGCAAGGCCCGGAAGGGCAGCGCAAGGCCGATCTGGGTAACGGCACCTTCCTGAATCCCATCGTGGCCGGCGACCGGCCCGACCCGTCGATCCTGAAGGACGGCCTTGATTACTACATGACGTTTTCCACGTTCGACGCCTATCCGGGCCTGGTCATCTGGCATTCGCGCGACCTGGTCAACTGGCAGCCTCTCGTCGCGACGCTCCAGCGCAATATCGGCTCCGTCTGGGCGCCGGAACTGTGCAAGCACAAGGACCGCTACTACCTGTATATTCCGACCAAGAAGACGGCGGTGCCGGGGTCGAAGACCACGTCGTGGGTGATCTGGGCCGACGACATCCGCGGGCCGTGGTCGGACCCCATCGACCTGAACCTGCCGAAGCATATCGACCCGGGCCACGCGGTGGGCGAGGACGGTTCGCGCTGGCTGTTCCTGTCCGGCGTCGACCGCGTGCGGCTGGCCGACGACGGCCTGTCGACGATCGGCCAGCCGGAAAAAGTCTACGAACCATGGCGCTATCCGGACGACTGGGAAGTCGAGGCTTTTTCGCCCGAAGGGCCGAAAGTGCTGCGCCATGGCGATTATTACTACCTGATCCTGGCCGTCGGCGGCACGTCCGGCCCGCCGACGGGGCACATGGTGATCGCGGCAAGGTCGAAGTCGATTCACGGCCCATGGCAGCATCACCCGCGCAACCCGCTCGTGCGCACGACCAGTGTGGACGAGAAATGGTGGTCGCGCGGCCATGCCACCCTGGTGCAGGGCCCGGCCGGCGACTGGTGGGGCGTCTATCATGGCTATGAGAACGGCTTCTGGACACTGGGCCGGCAGGCGTTGCTGGCACCCGTCACGTGGTCGAACGACGGCTGGCCGGAATTTGGCGGCGGCGACCTGTCGCAGCCGCTCAGGAAGCCTGCCGGCGGCGCGGCGGGGCCGCACGGCATGGCGCTGTCGGACGACTTCAGTACCGACAAATACGGCATCCAGTGGAACTTCTTCAGCCCCGCGCCGAACGAAAGCCGGCGCCTCGGGCGCAAGGACAACACGCTGCACCTGCAGGCCAGCGGCAGCGAGCCGTCCGATTCGTCGCCGCTGGTGTTTGTCGTGCCGGACCAGGACTACGAATTCCAGTGCGAGATCGAGGGGGACGCTGGCACCCGTGGCGGCCTGCTGCTGTTTTACGACCACAAGCTGTATTGCGGCCTGGGCTTCGACGCCGACCAGTTCACGTTGCACCGCTACGGCACGGAACACGCGAAGCTGGCCAACACGTATGGCCGGCGGCTGTTCCTGCGCATCCGCAACCGCCGCCACATCGTCAGCATCCATATGTCCGGCGACGGCAAAACGTGGCAGCGCGGCCCGCGCGGCTACGAAGTCTCCGGCTACCACCACAATGTGCGGGGCGGCTTCATGTCGCTCAAGCCGGCGCTGTACGCGGTCGGCAAGGGCGAAGTGCGCTTCCGGGATTTCCGCTATCGGGCGTTCGGCGACGCGGCGAAAGGGCAGCAATGACACCGAAACGTATTTTGCTGGCCGCGCTGCTGGCGTTGGCGTTACCCGCGACGGCAGCCGTCATCGGCACGATGACCCCGGCGCAGCCCGTGACGGCAACGCGCATCGCGGCGCTGCCATCAAGCGAGCAGGCGGCGTGGCGCGACTACCTGGCGCGCTCGCAGGCGTCCATGGCGGCGGACAAGGCGGCGCTGGCGGCTGAGCGCAACGGCGGGCCCGGTCCCGTGTCGGCGGCGCCGCACCTGAAGGGCGAGTCGGGCATGCCGCTGGACCGCCCGGCCGCATGGTATGCGTCGGTCGAGGCGACGACGGTGGCGGAGAACATCGTCAGCTTCCAGACGCCGGCCGGCGGCTGGGGCAAGAATGTCGATCGGCGCGGTCCGCCACGGCGGCGCGGCGAGCACTACGCACCCGTCGACGACGATCCAAGCGGCGGCGTGGTCTCGCGCGCGGACGGCTGGAGCTACGTCGGCACGATCGACAACGACGCCACGATCACGGAACTGCGCTTCCTCGCCCGCGTGCAGGCGGTCCGTCCCGGCACCGACGGCGACGTCTATCGCGCCGCCGCGCGCAAGGGTATCGGCTATCTGCTGCAGGCGCAGTATCCGAACGGCGGCTATCCGCAGGTGTATCCGCTGCAGGGCGGTTACCACGACGCCGTCACCTTCAACGACGATGCCATCGCCCAGGTGGTCAGCCTGCTGGGCGACGTGGCGGCGCGGCGAGGCGACTACGCCTTCGTACCGGCCGACTTGGCGACGCGCGCCGCGGCGGCGCAGGCGCGTGCGGTGGACGTCATCCTGGCCAGCCAGGTGCGGATCGGCGGCGTGCGCACGGGCTGGTGCCAGCAGCACGACGCGCTGACCCTGGCGCCGGTGGGCGCACGCAACTTCGAGCCCGCGGCGCTGTCCACGGCGGAAAGCGCCCGCCTGCTGATGCTGCTGATGGCGTTGCCGCAGCCGCGGGCCGAGATCGCCGCGGCCATCGAGGAGGGCGTGGCGTGGCTGCAGCGGGTGGCCGTGCGGGATGTCGAGTGGCGCCGTGACGGCGACCGTGGCCGCGTGTTGGTGCCCCGGCCGGGCGCCGGGCCGCTGTGGCCACGCCTCGTCGATCCGGCCACCATGCGGCCGATTTTCGGCGACCGCGATCGCACCATTCATACTGACGTCAATGAGCTAAGCCGCGAGCGCCGCGACGGTTACGCGTGGTACGGCACGGGGCCGGCGACGGCGCTCGCGGCGTATCAACGCTGGGCGGCGCGGTAGCACAGATGTTTCGACACCAGGGCCCCTGGTGTCAACTCGCCGGCCGCTCCGGCGAATAGTGGCTGTGCCGGCCGAAGTGGTCCAGCGTCGCATGCCAGGCCGTGTTGACGGCCGCGTCGATGGTGGCGCCGCCCTTGTCGGGCGGGAACCCGCCGAGAAAGCGCTGGTAGTCGGCCACGAATCCGGCCGGTGTGCCGCCCCCCATCCGCAGGGGCAGGCCGCGCGTCTGCTCCAGCTGGTTGCCGACCCACATGGCCTCGTGCATCGAATGGCCGCCATCGTGGGTCAGGAACATCATGGTGCCCAGCAGCGCGTCCCTGGCGTCGATATCCTTGCCGTTACGGCGCATATGGTCCACCATGTGCAGCGCGATATTGGTGGAGCCGGAGACGCCGCTGACGAACGGCACGCCATGCTGCAACGCGCGCGTCAGCTCCGGGCTGGGCTTGTCCAGCAGCGGAATATTGCGGTCCGCCGGGTGCATGGCCGGCTCTGTCGACCACGCGATGGGCGGCTGGTGGTGCGCCGTGACGCCGGCCTTCTGCGACATCCGGTTCGGGTTGGACGCCTTGGTGCCCCGTGCCGAAGCTGGTCCCACGACGCTGGTGTAATTGGCGTTCGCGGCCGCCATCCATGGCGCCGGGCGGATCTGATCGAGCTTCAGCGACAGCTTGACGGTCAGATAGGGAATGGCGATGCAGTCCGCGCCGTTGCGTGCCGGTTGGCTCAGCAGGGATTTCAGCGCATGCAGCGCGCCGGCGCCGTACGGTGACTGCGCAAAGGCTTCCAGCTTGGGCGACTCCGTCTGCCAGCTGCGCCGTTCGGCCTGCACCATCTCCAGCACCCTGCCGGCCACTTTTTCCTGCTCGTTCGGCGGCAAGGCTTCCAGGGTCTCCAGCAGCTGCTGCGCCATCGCATCCATCGCCCGGCCCACACTGGCCGGAGGCTGGCGCACCAGTTCGGCCATCAGCACCGTTTCCATGGCCCGGCCATAGATATTGTCGTGCAGCCGCGTGGCATGCTCGCCCGCCTGGTCGGCAGCGGGGATCTGGCTGCCGAGCGAACCGGCAAGTTCCGCCAGCGCGTCCAGGCCGGCGCCCTTGCAGCCCGCCTGGACGTCCCGCAGCCAGTTCTTCGTCGCGTCAAACGACAGGTCATGCTGCAGCACCCGCCCCATCGTTTCGGCGCCCAGCCGTTCCAGATAGCGGCGCTGCACCGGGTCCGCCGTGGCCATGGCCGCGCGGATCTGGTGGCCCAGGTGCGTCATGCATTCCATCGGCATGCGGCCGGCGGTGCGCTCTTCGCGGGAGGCGCCAAGTCTGCCGACGCTTTGCAGGTGGATCGCGTCGCCGACGGATTTCATCATGACGCTGAGGTCGTGCGCCGTGACCTTGCAGCCTGGCTGTGCGAGCCAGGCACGTGCGCGGTCGATTTCGCGGCCCGCGTGCGTGCCCGCCAGGCCGTAATCGCGCTCGGTGTTGTCCAGGATGCCGATGATGGCATCGCGGCCCTGCCTGATGGCGTCGGGGCTGGCCGGTACATGCGGATCGGCGTGCAGGTCGAGAGCGACGGCTGACTGTCCCTGCACCTGCGCGGGACCGAGGCGGGGGTCGCCCGTGCGCTGCGGGCGTCCCAGCACAAGGATATTGCCGGCGTCGGCCGGCAGTTTGCCGGAGTTCCACGCAACCGTATCGAATACCGTCGTATTCGGGCCGACCACCGGTAGCCGGGGTGGCGGCGCTTCCCTGGCCGGCGCCATCGTGCGCATCGCGGTGGATGCCGTGTCGCGCGCGCGCCTGAGCAACTGGGCGCAGGTCGCACGGGCGCCGTGACCGCGGTGGCGTTCCGCCGACGGGGGCGCAGCAGGTGTGCTGGCCGGGCCCGTGCGCGCGCTGCCCGCATTGCCGGCATCGGCCGGCACTGTCCGGGCATCCGGACCGGTCATTCCTCGCAGTGGATTGAACCTCATCGCTGCACCTTCGCTGTTGGCTTTCCGGGTTGCTTGCCCCACCCGTACAGGGATTACCCGATGAGTGTCACATGCGCGCCATTGGTTCGCAAACGGCACCGTTCGAACCTTTGGCCGCGTCGGCCCACTCACCCTGCGTGGTTCCCTGAACGGGTGGGGCGGACAACCCGGCATTGTGAGTACGGAGATACGATGTTCAATCGAACGCAAGGGGGCGGCCATTTTCCCCAGGGCTTCCCTGTCAATATGAGCGATCCGCGCCAGGCGCAACCGGCCAGGCCGGCGGGCCCGCCGGCCCAGGGCCCGGGTGGCCCGCCGTCGGCGCGGGCCCCGGGGCCGCGGTCGTCCGGGCCGCATCCGCTGCAGCGGCAGGCGCGCGGGGCGCCGGCGGCGGGACCGGCACAGCCGGCCTCCGTGACCGAGCCGGCCGCACCGGTGATCGGGGCCCGCACGACGGTGCTCGATACGGTGGACTGGAACAGCAAGGCCAACCTGGAAGATATCGGCCATCTGATCGTTCTGGGGCACGACCAGCGTCGTGGCGACCCGCGCCTCGGGCATGCCCAGGTGGGCGGCCGGCCGGACACCCGGCTGGACCTGTACACCGACAGCAGAATGCCGGTGCGGGACTTCCATCGCGGCGAAGCCAAGGGGCGCGAGGCGGCGCTGACGGTCCTGGAGAATACGGAACACGCGTTCCGCCTGCAGGGTACCCCGGCCGGGCGGGAAATCGAGCGTGCCCGCACGTGGCTGGCCAATCCCGATAATCGCCTGACCGCCGGGGCGTTCGGCGGCATGATGAAGGCCGTCAGCGAGGCCGTGCATGCTCAGGAGATGGCGAAGGCCGGGCCTTCGCGTGCGCCACGCCAGACGGGGCGGATGCCGATGGACTGCATGGCGCATCTCGGCTACGAGATCCGCCACGCCCAGGGCAAGGCCAGCCCGCGGCAGAAGGAGTTCCTGCGCAAGCTGGGCTTCGAGACGATGGACCGGGTGATGCAGCATCGCCTGAGCTTCGGTTCCACCAAGGCGTGGCTGGACAAGGTGGCGGACGACTGCGATGAGCAAGGGCTGCGCCATCTGGCGCGCCTGGCGGAACAACTGAGCGACGATATCCCTGCGCCGTCGCAGCTGCGCGACCACGCGACCCAGCTGCACGATAACGTCTATGGCCGGGCGCTGGAATCGGTGATGATGAACGAACTGGTGCACAACACGCCGGACAGCGTCAAGGACAGCATGGAAGCGCTCAGCGGCCACCTGGACCGCGCGCTGTCGCGGCTTCCCCCCGCCGAACAGCAGCGCACGGCGGTCGCGGTGCAGGACATGATGCGGCACGAACGACGCGGCTGGCAGGCCAACGCGCCCGAGCTGGAGGCGTTTTTCCAGGCGCCGCCGGGACACGAGCTGCGGGCGCTGAAGAACCTGCTGCGCGCACCCAAGGAGACGGGCTTCGACTGCATCGCCGTGCCGTACCTGACCGTCAAGATGTCGCTGTGCCTGGGCGACGGCGCGCCTTGGATGCGGCGGGCGAACGTCAACTACCGCGATGTCGTGGGACCGGCGTCCGCGCGCGAAACGGAAATGCAGCCGAACCCGAACCGCACGACGGCCAAGGCAGGCATCACGTCGCATCACCAGCCGAATACGGTGCGCACGCATCCGGCCGAAGCGGCGATGCATCCGGGGGACCGCAACCGGCCCAAGCTGCACGACACCAGTCCCGAGCTGCGCAGCGCGCTGCAGCATGGCGCACCTTTTGTCAGCGGCGTCTCCGGCTCCACCAATATCGTCATGCATGCCGTCGACCACATGCTGGCGAAAGGCGGCGACATCGACGCCAAGGATACGCTGCTGGGCACAATGATGTTCCTGACCCATGACGGCGGCCACTCGATGCATGAAGCCATGTGGGTCGGCAACCAGCTCGACGGAAAGCTGGGGCTGGGGATGGGCATGCCGGGCGGCGATCCGGCGAAATACGTCTCCGATTATGACGGCTTCATCGAGTCGTTCGCGCCGGAAAAGGGCCGCGACACGCTGCGGGCGGCGGCCGACAAGGCATGGCAGGTGACGCTGGACCAGTTCGGGCGCACCAGCCACTTCTCGGCGGATAATCCGGCGCCGTAAGGGGGACGCGGGCACCTCGCGGGCGTCGGGCTCGGGAGGTGCCTTGAAAGTGGTTTAGCCGCATTGCTGCCGTAGCGACTCGGAGGGTATGACGTCGGCGGGTTCTACGTCGGGGACAGGCACCTCGCGGGCCCTTCGGCCCGAGAGGAGCCAGTCCCCGGTGCCTCGTTGGCCGCGGATCCTGTCGGCGCCGTCTCTGTGACTCGTTACCGGCGGAAGATGCTGGGGACTGGCTCCTCGTCGGGCGAACGCCCGACGAGGTGCCTGTCCCCGACGTAACTGTATGACTCAGCCAGCCCGCCGATGCTGCCGCGCCGGCGTGATAATCTGGCTCAGCCAGCCCGCCGATGCTGCCGCGCAAACGCAAACACAGCCTCCCACGTGGCGGGAAAATCGCCGGGAATGCGCCGGTTGTACATATAGATCGCGCCGGCGATGGCCTCCAGCCGCGTGGCAAACGGCAGCTCCATGCCAACGCCGAACGGCAGCGACGTAAAGCCCCGACGTGCCACGTCCGGATTCATTGCATGCAGGTCGCAGTCGGCGCTGTGGAAGTAAATGCCGACGCTGATGCGCGGCACGGCCGCGCGCCCGCTGCTGCGGCCGCCCCAGTGCAGCACCTGCGTGTTCCATCCCAGCGGGCTGCCGGCCTGCGCCGGCAGGGCGCGGATGTTCTGCCAGTCGCGCAAGCTGAATTCACCGCCGTCCACGTGCTGCGGGAAGTTCGGATCCAGGTGGGCCGGCAGCACGTACATGCAGGCGTTGTCCGGCGAGACGTCCGTCAGCGGCAGCCAGACGTTCAGGAGGCGCGGCAGGCCGTTGGCGCGCACGGCGTCCGGGCGCGGCAGGTCGCGGTGCGGGCCCCAGCCGGTGGCGCCCTCGCGCGCGGCCACGTGCCAGGCCCAGATATCGGTCGGCATCACACAGTAACCGTCGCCCAGCAGGGCGCGCAGCAGCGGGTCCAGGCCCGCGAACATCGACCAGAATTCGTCGTAGACGAGGCAGAACACGGGCGGAATGCCACGGGTGACGAGTCCCTCCACGGTCCGCGCGAGGCGCGCCGCCTGCGCCGGCCCGATGACGTGCGGCGCCTGAAAATAGCCCTCGCGCAGGGTGTCGGCGGACAGTCGCGCCACGGCGCCGGCCATGGCGGGATCGCGTGCCAGGCCTGATTCGCGTGCCGGCGCCAGCGGCGCAGGACTGATCGTCAGATCCGGATTGAGCGTGCGCCAGAAGCCGATTTCGTGCGCGTCGCGCAGGGGCCAGTGCGGTTGTTCGAGGGGTGCATTCATGTGTTCTCCCAAAAGGGTGCCTGTAAACGAATGCCGCCGCGCGAGGCGCGGCGGCGCGACAATCCGCCGTGGCGATCAGCCGCCCTGGATTTCGCCCTCCGCGCCGGCGCCGCCGCCGGCTTCCTTGCCCTTGGCTTTTTCCAGCGTCGCCACGTCCACGCCCAGCATGCCGGACAGCTTCTTCATCTCTTCCGACGAGATCGTGCCGTCCTGCAGTTTCTTCAGCAGCTTTTTCAGGTCGTCGCCTTCGCCTTCCGACTCGCCCGCACCGCCCGCGCCGCCGGCACCCTCGGCGCCCTTGGCATTCATGCGTTCTTCCAGCTCCTTGCCGATCAATTCCTTGGCCATCGGCGACACCTTGCTGTCGCCCAGCATCTTGATCAGGTCTTCGTTGGTCTGGTTCTTCAGTTCCGACTTGAAGTCCTGCGTCGACATGACACCTTGTGGGCCGCCGAAGCCGGCGGGGGAAAAGCCTACGTTCATGATGTGTCCTTTGTTGTACGGGTTGGCCGGCGGCGCGGACGCGTCGCCGTGCAGCGTGGCCCGGGGGTGCCGCGACTGCCACTATGGGTGTGGGTGGCGGCCGTTTGGGTTCCAGTGCATCCAATGTAAAGACGCCGCGCTTCAAAGCCGACGTCGTGCAAATTCGCTGGAACTACCGCCGGGAGTGCGCCACTAATGGATACCGACCCGAAGCAATCAGCCAGGGCGGCAATTCTCAACTATCACGGAGGTTCACATGGCAGCAGTCGGAGCGGCAGCAGGTGTAGGTGCGGCAGGCGCAATCGCGGATCAGGAAGCGGCAGGCGCGGCAAAGTCCGCCGTCAACGCAAGCAACACGCGTCTGAAAATGGAAAAGGCCGGCGAAGACAACGCCATGGGCCTGATCTAAGGCACTGCCACGGGGGCGGACGGAACGGGCCATTACCGGCCGTTCCGTCCGCCCGCAACGGTGGGCCGCGCCGTGCGCGGCGCGGCCCGCGTCAGGAGGATGCGATGAGCAGTTATCTGAACGCGAAGAACAACGTCGCGACCGCCCAGCCGGGCGCCGCGATGGCACGCACGACGACAACGCCCATGGGCGATGCGGCGCAGCAAGGCGCGGCGCAGGCCATGGAGTTCCAGCTGTGGGTCTCGCAGCAGGCGTCGTCGCTGGCGAAGCTGAAGATCTTCAACACGATGGCGAAGTCGATCAACGACCAGCAGTAGGAGGGCCCATGGCCGACAGCAGAGTCAGCAGGACCGGAGCACCCGTCGCAGGACGGGATGCCATCCGGGAGATGGAGGCCGTTGCCGCCGCCAAGAGCGACGTCAACAACGTTGCGGTGTTTACCAAGTTCATCAAGAAGGCCGAGGACACGGCGCAGGCAGCGCTGTAGCCCCGGCGGCGGCCGCCTTGCGCGGCCGTGTTTTTTTCGCGCGCGCGTGCGACCCGTCGGCGCCCCGTCTGCGCCCATGGAACCAGCGATTTTTTCCCGTCACTCAGTACTGCCGGAGCGCCAGCTCCCGGCTCAACCCAACGGCGCCCAAGCCGCCTTTCACGTCCCGGAGAAAACAGCATGTCAGCGACGATCACGACAACCACAACAACGACGACCTACACTTCCAACGAGCCGCTGTTCGGCGGCACGATCCGCCCCCGTGGCGGCGACGGCGGCTCCGAGCTGCATGACATCTCGCACGGCCCGCACGGCGTCCAGGGCGGCAAGGAATCGCTGTCCGACGCCATCGACGACATGGCCGTGCCATCCTGGATCAAGGCATTCGCCAAGAACATCCTGGGCGTGGGCGACGAAGGCAACCTGCCGTCCGAATCGGGCGCGGCGAAGACGATCAACAACTTCCAGAAAGAGCACGATATCGGCCTGCTCTCCGTCGAACAGATGCAGAAGATGGCCGAGACGGGCTACTGCACGGGCAAGGACGGCAAGACGTTCCAGGTGCCCGAGGAAGTGCAGCTGGCCGCGCAGAAGATGATGGACAACAACGGCGAACTGTTCAAGAAACTGGAGTCCGCCACCGACGGCAAGCACGACGGCAAGCTGGGCCAGGGCGACTACGGCAACGCCATCAAGGACGGCACGATCTCGAAAAACGGCGGCGAGGACAGTGGCGGCACCAATATCCGCGGCCTGTCGCCGGCGGACTTCATGAATGCCATCATGAACGGCAATATCGCCACCACGCGGCCGTCGGAATACGGCGCGGCCAAGACCATCAACGACTTCCAGAAGGAGCAGGACATCGGCCTGCTGTCGGTGGAGAACCTGAAAATGATGGCCGAGACGGGCTACTGCAAGGACAAGAACGGCAACACGGTCCAGGTGCCGGAAGAAGTGCAGGGCGCCGCGCAGCGGATGATGGAAAACAATGGCGAGCTGTTCAAGAAGCTGGAATCGGCCACCGACGGCAAGCACGACGGCAAGCTGGGCCAGGGCGACTTCGGCGAGGCGCTGAAGGACGGCAGCATCGGCAAGGACAACGGCAAGGAGTCGTTCACGCTGTCCTTCGACAGCCCGCAGAAGACGCAGTGGGGCGGCCAGACGGACGGGCTGCCGTCGGACTCGTCCGCCGCAAAGACGATTAACGACTTCCAGAAGGACAAGGACATCGGCCTGCTGTCGGTGGAAAACCTGAAAATGATGGCGGAAACGGGCTATGCCAGGGACAAGAACGGCAACACCGTCCAGGTACCGGAAGACGTGCAGCTGGCCGCGCAGAAGATGATGGACAACAACGGCGAACTGTTCAAGAAACTGGAGTCCGCCACCGACGGCAAGCACGACGGCAAGCTGGGCCAGGGCGACTACAACGAGGCCATCAAGGACGGCACCATCTCGAAAGACACGGGCACGCGCGGCGCGCCGGCGCCGGACAACACGCCGATTTCCACGGGCGGCCTGCCGACGGGATCGGACGCGGCCAAGACCATCAACGAGTTCCAGAAGGACAAGGACATCGGCCTGCTGTCCGTCGAGAACCTGAAAATGATGGCCGAGACCGGCTATGCCAAGGACAAGAACGGCAACACGGTACAGGTGCCGGAAGAGGTCCAGGCGGCGGCGCAGAAGCTGATGGACAACAACGGCGAGCTGTTCAAGAAGCTGGAGGCGTCCACCGACGGCAAGCATGACGGCAAGCTGGGCCAGGGCGACTACGGCATGGCCATCAAGGACGGCACGATCAGCGCGTAATCCCGTCGCGCACAACGGCCGGGGCGCACGCGGTGCGTCGCGCCCCCGGCATTTTCGCAACTGAAAGGAGCATTCATGACATCGAACGACTTCACGGACGCCTTCACGCACGCCGACGCCGGCCCCGGCACTACGGACCGCCGGCTGGACGAGACCTTCCACTGGCACCGCATCCGCCGCATGAGCCGCAAGGCCTGACCACCCGCACCGGCGGCAACCCGCCGGTGCCCGCCTACGCATAACAACAGGAGCCCCCATGGACTGGAACGACGGCTACGTGTCCGACATCGCCTATCCCGCCGCATTCTTCCCCGAGCAAAGCCCCACACACCTGGCGATCGCGTGCATCCTGAACGGCGTCGAACCGATGCCGCTCGATCGCCCGTTCACGTATTTCGAACTGGGCGCGGGGATGGGGCTGACGTCCGCCGTGCTGGCGGCCAGCCATCCGCACGGCCGTTTCTACGCCAACGACTTCCAGCCCGCGCACGTGGCCTCCGCCCGCGAGCTGGCCGAACGGGGAGAGCTGGACAACCTGACGCTGCTCGAGTGCAGCTTCGCCGACCTGGCTGCCGGCAAGGTGGACCTGCCGCCGCTGGATTTCATCACGCTGTACGGCGTGTACAGCTGGGTGACGCCGGAAAACCGCCGCGCCATCGTCGACTTCATCGGCCGCTACCTGAAGCCGGGCGGCATCGTCTACGTCAACTACAACACGATGCCCGGCTGGGCCGGCGCGCTGCCGCTGCAGCGCATGGTGCTGGAGCATGCGGAGCGCCACCCGGCCGGCCGCGAACGCCAGGTGGCGCAGGCGCGCGCGTTTGTCGAGACGATGATCGACGCCGGCGCCCGCTACTTCGATGACAATCCGGTATTGCGCCATCGTCTGGCCTCGCTGGCCGACGACAAGGCGGGCTATCTGGCGCACGAATACCTGAATCGCGGCTGGGAGCCGCTGTACCACGTCGACGTCGTGCGCGACATGGCCAACGCCAAGCTCGATTTCGCCGGCGCAGCCAATCCCGCTCACGCCTGGCCGGGACTGTTCCTGAACGAACGCCAGCGCGGCTTGCTGGCGTCCATCGACGATGGCGTCATGCGCGAGACCGTCAAGGACTACCTGCACAACACCCCTTTCCGCGAGGACGTGATGGTGCGGGGTGCGCGGCGCATGTCAGCCGCCCGGCAGGCCGAGTGGCTGGCCCGCGTGGGGCTGGCGCGCGTCAGCGTCGATGCGGGCACCGATGCCGGCGTCGAGCTGCTGCCGCCCGGGATCGATCCTGCCCAGGCCGAACCGATGCTGCCACTGCTGCGCCGCATGCTGCGCATGGTGACGGACGCCCCGCTGCCGCTGCCGACGCTGGCCGATGCCCTGGACACGCCGCTGGCCCAGGTGGCGCAACTGGCCGCGCTGCTGGCGGCATCCGGCCAGGCCGCGCTGTTTATGCTCGACGGGGTCATCAACGATGCGCGCCGCTCCCGCACCCTCAACCGCGCCATTGCCCGCGACGCCGTGCACGGCGACCAGTACCAGGTGCTGGCCTCGCCCGTGCTGGGCGGCGGCCTGCGCGCCGGCCTGCTGCAAAGGCTGATCTACACGGTGCTGACGGACCGTCCCGGCGTCGACGACGTGGACACCGTGCTGGCGGCCGTGCGCCACAAGCTCGATCGCTATCGCCAGGCCGTCGGCTGCGACAGCCGCCAGGCGGCGCAACTGGAATCGCTGTATGCCACGCTGCCGCAAACGGTGGCGGCCATCCTGCGCCTGCGCGTGCCCGTGTGGCGCGCACTGCAGGTCCTGTGAGGCGCGCCGGCGCGGCACCCGTACCCCGGCCCCGCGTGGCCCGGTCTTCCTCGGCCGGCCTGCCTTGCGCTCTTGGTAGAATGCGCAGGGTCGGATCGAGCGAGGCGGGGATGATGGAGACGGATGACGGAGAAGAGGGGGCCCGGCTGGACGGCTCGGCCGCCGCGGCAGCGCGGCTGCTGGCGGATCTGGCCGCGCTGGCGGGCCAGGCCTGCGGCGGCACCCCGGTACTGGAACTGATGATCGGCGAAATTGTAACGTTCGCGTCGGTGGCCGCCGATGGCGACTGCCTTACCGTGACGGCGCGTCTGCCGTCAAGCGGCAAGTCCGGCTACCTGCCCGCCGGCGCGGCGCTGGCGGAGCGGCTGGGGAAGGACGGCATCGAATGCCGCTGGCATGCCGACGAAGGCTGCCACGTCGCCGTGCGCAGCGTGCCGTTGGCCACGCTGCGCAGCGAACAGGCGCTGATGGACGCCATTCTCGACACGGCCGATGCCGCGCGCGAGTGGCATGCGCAGCTGACCTGACTTCTACCTTCGTTCTCGGCGACAGGCAGTAATGCCGCTAGTTTAAGGCATGCGGCAGCGGGCCACCGGCACAAGTCCAACCCAACGGCGGAGGACCGGGGTCAGACCCGGTGGGTCTGACCCCAGCTCTTGGTCTCGGGTTTGCGGACATGCTTGCGGCTTGCTGAGGTTTACGCCTTAACTTAGCGGCATCAGGGACAGGCAGATGTCTGTCCCCGACGTCTATTTCACCCCTCAACGCCCGCATTCCAGCCGCGCCGCGGCCCGCACCCGCGACACCCGCGAGCGCACCGTGCCGATCGGGATATCCAGGTCGCGCGCGGCTTCTTCATACGTCAGGTCTCCCTCCAGCACGGCCTCGAACGTGACGCGAATCTTGGCCGGCAGGTCGTCGATCAGCCGGTCCACCTTGCGCGCCATCTGACGCCATTCATACTGCATGGCCGGGTCGGCATGCACGTCCACCAGCCCCTCCATGAAATCCTCCTCGACCGTCTCGTAGCGATCCGCGCCATTGCGGCGGCCCTGGTTGCGCGCCAGGTTCAGCGCGATGCCGAACAGCCACGTCGACGGTTTCGACAGGCCGGAGAACCGTCCGGCGCAGCGCAGCGCCTCGACAAACGTGTTCTGCACCACGTCCTCGGCATCGCTCTGGTTGCCCAGGTAGCGCTGCACGAAACGCAGCAGGTGCGTGCGGTGCTGGCGGTACAGCGCCGTCACGTCGATGGCGACGGCCGGCGCCGCGCGTTCGTTGACCGGTTCCTCGACCGGTTCCTCAATCGATTCCGGCCCGACGAACTTCAGCGCGGCAGGGCCGCCGTGGTCCGCATCGTGCGCGGCCATCGGCAGTGGGACGGCGGCTGGTTTGACGGTCTCGAAGCTGGTGATCTGCATGGCATGTTCTCCCGGATAGTCTGGCGTTTCGTTTGCTGTTCCAGCGGGCCCGGTGTTGCGTGCGGCCCGTCGATGTGGTCAAGATAGCAGCGCCCCGCCGCACCGGCGTTGTTTCTTGAACATTGCTGAGACATTGAAAAATGTTGAGGAAATCCGCGCATCCGGATGGAACCGCACGCCGGGGAGGCGCACGTTCCCGACGGAGGTGCCGGTTCCCGACCTTTGCGCCGATCCGTTGCAGTGGCTCCTCCGGTCCCATGGAACCATGGTCGCCACGCCGGCCACCAAGCAGCATGAGTACCCGTCCAATCAGCCAGTTCAACCAGGTGCCCGTCACGGCGCCGCCGCCGCAGAGCCGTCCCGTTGCGGGAACGGCACCGCGCGGCGCGCCGCAGCAGGCGAATGTGTCGATGCTGCCGCATGCCGCGATCGACAGCGAAAGCGGCGTGCGCGACGGCCTGTCCTTCCAGCCGAAAAGCCTGGCCCGGCGCCAGCAGGCCAGCCCGCGCGTGGCGCCGCAGACCCAGCGCCAGGGCGGAAGAAACAAGGCCCCGGATGGCGACCGCAAGGCCGGCCGCGCGGCCATCCGCAGCACGGGCGAGGACGCGGCGCTGCACATGGACGCGGTCGAGCAGACGCTGGACATGCTGCGCGACGACAGCAGCCGGCGCGGCCGCGAGGAAGTCGAAGCGATCCTCATCGAGCAGCACGAGCCGATGGAACAGTGGCGCGTGCTGCGCGACGCGCTGGCCGGCGTGGACAGCCAGAATCTGTCGAACTACAAGAAGAAGGTGCTGCGCGAGGCCATCGGCGAAATGATGGCCGACGTCGTCGAACGCGATTCCGGCGTGCGCAAGGCGCTGCAGGAATCGGACGTGTCGGGATCGCTGGAGGCGGCAGTCGAAGGCTCGGCGCCGAAGTCGGCGCGCGAACTGCGCTTCCTGATCACGGAGAAGGGCAGCATCGACAAGCCCCTGACGCCGCTGACGACGCTGAAGGCCATCATCCGCCATCTCGGCACCGAAAACTGCGAGAAGGCCATCGCGACGCTCTGCTCGCAAATGCTGTCCGGGCTGTAGGCCCGACTATCACACGGAGGCTGTCATGAAATCCGATCTGCGAAAGAACCCCCAGCGCAGCATGGGGCGCTACTGGCTGGCGATGTCCGATGCCAGTGCCTTCACGCTGGTGCGCTCGTCGATCAGCATTGCCGACGCGCTGCGGCGCGACTTGGCCGATCAGGCCCACGTCATGGCGCTGATCAGCGCACCGGAAGTGGCCGTGCAGCTGCTGACAGCCGCCGAGGCGGCATGGGGCAAGGGCAAGGCGACGCACCTGATGGCGCAGCTGGCGGACCTGCGCGGCCACGATTGCGTCTGCCGCGCCAGGGCGTGGATCCTGCTGCGCGATGCGATGGCCAGCCTGCCGATGACCCTGTGGGCGCAGGAAAAGCTGACGGCGCGCCGCGAACTGATCGACGACATCGACCGCCAGGCCAACGCCGCGCGCGCCGAAACGCCGCCGCTGCCGAGCAAGCTGGAAGTGCAGGAGCAGCAGTGGCGCGAGACCGTCATGGCCCGCCGCAGCGCGCGCTGAACGGCAACATTCATATCTGGGACAAGCCATGGAAGAACTGATGAACCGCCTGTCGCACGCGGCGGAAATGGAAGGCGCGGTGGCGCAGGCGGTGCTCGACAGCGGCCTGCGCCTGCTGGTGTATCCGCTGGCGCAGGGCCGGCTGGCGGCACTGGGCTGGCCGGCCGGCAGCGGTCACCACGTGCAGGGCGAAACGCTGCTGCGCCGCCGCAGCGCCGACATGGCCCGCTACGGCGACTGGCTGCCGGCGCTGTTCAACGACGGCGGCTGGTATGTCGTGCGCCGCCTGGCGGTGGACGGCAACGGCGACACGCTGGACGAAGCGGCGCTGGCCGCCGCCACGGAGCTGCTGCAATGATCCGCACCACGCGCGGCGTCGGCCACGCGGCACCGGATGCCGCGGAATTCGCCGAGATCCACAGCCTGCAGACGGAGCTGCTGGCACCGAAGTCGCGCGCCACGTTGCGGCCGGACGAGGAGGAATTGTCGCTGCCACCGCCGGAACTGGCGGACCCGAAGATGGCGTTGCTCGGCCGCGCGCTGGGCAGCGCCGTCACGACCGACAACCCGGTCTGGCGCGGCAATCCCATTCCCCGCCTGCGTGCGCTGCAGAAGGCGCTGATCGCCCATTCGCTGACGCGCGACAAGGACGACCGCCGCATCGGGCTCGATGCCGTGCGGGTGCTGGAGCGGGGCATCCGCCTGCGCCTGCGCTGGCAGCAGATGGCCCGCAGCGACGCCGAAGGGCCGGTGGAAAGCCAGGCCGAAGGAAAGGAGACGGAAGATGCGGCACAAGCCTTTGCGTGACCCCTTGCGGGACGAGCTGACGATGGCCGTCGGCCTGGTGTGGGGCCACCTGAACGCGCAGCAGCCCGAGGATGCGTACGACCTGGCGCGCGGCTGTCTGCAGCTGTGGCCCGGAGAACGCAGCCTGTCGCTGATGGCCGCCTATGCCGCCGCGGAGCTGGCCGAACCCGTCGACCTGGCCACACTACGCGGCCAGGCCGGCGCCGACCCGGCGCGGGCGGCCGACGAGGCGGCGTGGATCGACCTGGTCGAACGGCGAGCCGGCACCGCCCCTTAACCTTGCGCTACCGAATCAAAAGGAATCCCCATGCAGTCGATGGCTGTCGTAATGATGCTCAACCGGTTCGCGGCGAAGTGCGCGAAACGCGCCGAACTGGCCGCGGCCGGTCTCGTGGTCGGCATCGTGTTCATGCTGGTGCTGCCGATGCCCGTCTGGCTGCTCGACATCCTGATCGCGTGCAGCCTGTGCGCCTCCGGCCTGATCGTCGTTGTCGCCATGTACATGTCCGGGCCCACGGCATTTTCCACGTTCCCCGCCGTGCTGCTGCTGACAACCCTGTTCCGGCTGGCGATCTCCGTTTCCACCACGCGCCTGATCCTGCTGGAGGCCGACGCCGGCCACATCGTCGAGACGTTCGGTAACTTCGTCGTCGGCGGCAACCTCGTCGTCGGCCTCGTCATCTTCCTGATCCTGACGGTGGTGCAGTTCATCGTCATCACCAAGGGTTCCGAGCGCGTGTCCGAAGTGTCGGCCCGCTTCTCGCTGGACGCCATGCCCGGCAAGCAGATGTCGATCGACAGCGACCTGCGTGCCGGTATCCTGACGCCGGAAGAAGCCAAGGAAAAGCGCGCGCTGCTGGGACTCGAGAGCCAGCTGCACGGCGCGATGGACGGCGCCATGAAGTTCGTCAAGGGCGACGCCATTGCCGGCATCTGCATCGTCGCCATCAACCTGATCGGCGGCATCTCCATCGGCATCGTCCAGCGCGGCATGGATGCGGGACAGGCGCTGCAGGTGTACGCCATCCTGTCGATCGGCGATGCGCTGATCGCGCAGATCCCGGCGCTGCTGATCTCACTGGGCGCCGGCATGATCACCACCCGCGTCGGCGGCGACCATGGTGAAGGCGAAGTCACGAACATCGGCCAGGACATCGTCAGCGAGCTGTTTGCCGAGCCGAAGGCGCTGCTGACGGCGGCCGGCATCATGCTGCTGTTCGGCGTTATTCCCGGCATGCCGATGCCGGTGTTCCTGACCCTGGCCGTGCTGCTGGCCGGGGCCGGCATCGTCGGCCTGCTCAAGCCCATCGCCGACGCGGAAGTGCAGCGGGCCGACCAGGAGCGCGAGCGCCAGAATGCAGCCATCGTCGATCTGGTCAACTTCTCGGCCACGACGCCGTTCATCCTGCGCATGCCCGAAGCGATGCGCGACTCCGCCGAGGCGGAAGTCATCCGCGTGGCCGTCCGGCTGATGCGCAACGGGATGCTGCAGCGCCGCGGCATTCCCGACCTGAAGCCCATCGAGTTCGAGTTCAGCAACAGCGTGCCGGCCGGGCGTGTGCAGTTCCTGATGTCCGAAGTGCCGCTGGTGGACGACGAAGTGCGGCTGGGCTGGGGCGCCACGCGCGAGCCGCTGGAGCGCCTGCGCGATCTGGGCTTGCCGGCCGAGGAACTGAATATCTCCGGCTCGCGCCGCAAGCGGGTCTGGGTGCGGCTCGACGACGAGGAAGCCCTGACGGCGGCGGGCGTGCTGTATCAGCGCTGGGAGCACGTGTTCGCGTCCGATATCGAAGTCGAGATGCTGCGCAACTGCCAGATGTTCGTTGGCGTCAATGAGGTCATCCGCTTTACCCGATGGGCCGAGCGCCGCTATCCGGAGCTGGGCAAGGAAGTGAATAAATCCGTCACCCTGCCGCGCCTGACGGAAGTGGTGCAGCGCCTGACGCGCGAGGGCGTCTCGCTGCGCAATGCCCGGCTGCTGCTGGAAACGACGCTGGACTGGGCGCCGAAGGAGCGCGATCCGGACGTGATTGCCGACTACGTGAGGCTGGCGCTGAAACGCCAGCTGTGCTTTGAAGTGGCGCGCTCCGGCCTGATCGAGGTGATCCTGCTGTCGCCCGAACTGGAAGACCAGCTGCGCAACGCGATGCGCCAGACCAGCCAGGGCAGCTACCTGGACATCGATCCCGAGACGGAGCAGGCGATCCTGGACCGGCTGTCCGAGCTGTCGCGCAACGTCAGCTCGCCGGTGGCGCCGCCCGTCCTCGTTACGGCCGCGGACATCCGCCGCTCCGTGCGCAAGCTGATCGAGGAGGAGTTCTTCCCGGTTCCCGTGTTCGCGTTTTCCGAGCTGACGCAGCACGCCCGCATCCAGCCGGTCGGGATGATCGAGCTGTAACGGGCGCAGGGAACCGCCGCGCCGGCGCGGACATTCATCAGGAAGATCAACGAGGAGGATACGATGCCACTACCGATAGCGGGTGCGATGACGGCGGCTGCCAGCCTGGGACGCATGGTCGGTCCCGCCATGCAGACCGCCATGACGGCGGCAAAGGGCAGCCGGCTGGCGCCCGCGTTCCAGCAGCTGGCCAATAAACTGCGCACGTTCGATCCGGCCATGCTGGCAACGCTGATGCAGGCGGTAAGCACGAAGCCCGCCGACACGGGCAGGCCGCCGCCTGCGCTGCCACGGCCGCCGGGCGGCGCACTGGCCGCGGCGCTGCGCGATGCCGTGCCGCCCCGGCCGACACCGGCGCCGCCGAAGCCGGCGGCGCATCCGGCTGTCGCGATGCCCCCGCCGTCGCCGCGACCGTCCGTGGACGGCACGGTGCACAAGGGCGGCGAACTGACACCACTGCTGGCACGCGCGTGGGACCACCTGGAGACCACGCTGCGCGGCCTGACGACGGCTGTCGTCGGCGGGCGTGCGATCGGCGAGGAAATGCTGGCCATTATCGGCCCGCGCCTGCGCGCGCTGAACGACGAGCTGGCGCCGCTGCTGAATGCGGCCATGCGGCCACCGTCCAGCGAAACCGCGGTGGCACCGGCGCCTGCGTCGGAACCGCCGGCCGCCGAAGCCAAACCAGCCGCCGCGGCTCAACCCTCCGCCAAACCCAGGCCGGCCGCTGAAGCCACGCCAGAGCCGGCGGTTCACGACGACAGCGCGGCCGCCGCCGAACTGCAGCACGCGCTGCAGGAGATGGGCGAACACAACGCGCTCGACCTGGTCGGTGCGCAGCCGACGCCGGGCGGGCCGCAGCCGGGCCATGCGCACGCGCACGCGCACGCCGACGATGCGCCGGCGCCGCCAGCCGACGTCCCGGCGAAGCCCGCCGCCGCGCCGCAACCGGGAGCGCGGTCATGACAGGCGGCCAACCGCTGTTTGCCGCGGCCGACGATCCCGTACTGGCGCACCGGATGGAGCGCGCGCAGCAGCAGGCGTATGCAGCGCTGGCGGCGCTGATCGATGACGCCACGGCGCTGTTGTCGCAGCGGCTGAGTGCTGGTGCGCCGGCCAAGGCATCGGATGGCGCGCTGGATCTGCTGGCACTGCGCTCGTCCGCGCGCCAGCGCCAGACGGACGCGCAGCGCCGGCGCGAGCTGGTGGAAGCGTTCGTGCTGGGCGCCTTGATCAACCAGGACAACCCGGCCTGGGATCCGCTCGACCCGGCCACCAGCCGCAAGGCGGAGGACAGCGCGCTGGGCGCGCTGCTGCTTGCCGCCGGCGCCGACGAGAACCCATGAAGGACAAGACAATGGAACACACCTTTGAACTGCGCATTCTCAACGGCCTGCACCGCGGCGCCAGCCTGCCGCTGGACGACCAGCCGCAACTGATCGGTGCCGCCGACGAGGCGGACGTCGTGCTGGTGGACCCCGGCATCGAGCCGCGCCACGCCGTGCTGCGCCTGGAAGCCGACAGCTGGTCGCTGCTGGCGCTGGACGGGACCGTGCGCGGCGCGTTTGAGGACGCCGAGGCCGACCAGCCGGGTCTTGCACCCGGCGACTGCGCCCGCGTCGGCCGGATCTGGCTGACGGTAACGACAGCCGACGCCCCATGGCAAGACCCGCCGGCCGACCCGCCGGCCATGGTCGCGCTGCCCGATGCCGCCGAGCCGTTCGAGGAAGCGGCGCCGGAAGCGGACGGGCCGCTCGACGAGGAACCGGAGCCGATACTGGCCGAA
>Ga0265797_10002888_pt1 | contig 28280 bp, 25 predicted proteins | sample P2T30metagenome_FD_192433 | JGI IMG/M metagenome (GOLD analysis project Ga0265797, IMG submission 192433) | Plant litter microbial communities from East Loma Ridge, Irvine, California - P2 T30 | ecosystem: Environmental > Terrestrial > Plant litter > Unclassified | place: USA: California...
GATCGCCTTGCCCTGCGCGGTGTCGACCACCGTTACCGAGGTGTCCACGGTATTACCCACGTACAGGCGGTCATTGGCATCGTCCAGCACCACGCCGAAGCCCTTGCGCTCCAGCGGGATGGTGGCCTGCACGGCCAAGGTGGCCGGGTCCAGCTTCAGCACCTGGGCCGGATCGGCGCCATCGCCGAAGCCGCCCGAAGAGGCCACGTACACCGCGTTCTGCCGGGCGCTGTAGGCCAGCTCGTACAGGCCCTGCGCCACGGCACTGCGCTGCACGGCGGCAGCGCTGCTGACGGCCGGCGTGGCCGCGTAGGCTGCGGGTGCGCCCATACCGATGGCGATCGCCACGGCCAGGGCAGCAACGGTGCAGCGACGGGCCATGCCCGGGGTCTTGGGGGAGATCGAATTCATTGCAGCATCCTTGTGTGAGTCAGGAAAGATCCTTGGCTCGCGCGGCCGCGTATGCAGTGCTGAAACACCGAAGCGGCCGGCCACACGACGAATGCGTGGGCAGGCTGGCTGAGGACGACATGGTAACCCAGCTACCCGGACGCGGCGTCCCCGGCGGCGGCCGACTTTAGTCGGTCCTCGGCACATGCACGGCCCGCTGTTCCTGGGATCAGCGCACCCGTTGCAGCGGGGCAGCGCGGGAATCGCACTGCGAATAACGCGTGGACGGTGCCTTCCACGGCGCTTGGCACGCACCTGTTGCCCTTATCGATGACCAGCAGGTTTTCGTCCATCAAGCGATCTCCATAGTCCATCGGACCAACCTGAGTGGAGATTTCCCATGGCACGTGCATCAGTAAACTCCAGGGCGCTGCTGGTTCCGATCCTTCTTGCCGGATCACTCTCCTGCGCGCACGCGGCCAATGCGCCCGGGAGTGCTGTGGTGGTGTTGGGCACGCAGGCCTACCGTTGGCGATTGAGCGAGTTGGCAGGTGACGAAGCGCCGCCCGCGCGGGGCCCGGTGGAGCTCACGCTCATCGCACCGACCATGGGTCCACGCGTCACCGACTCGAACCTGCGGGGCGCGGCTGCGGTGCAGGCAATGCTGGCCGAGGTGCCGATCACCATCGAATCCCCTGAAGGCCTATCGGCGACGGCGATGCTGGAACGCAAGCTGGTCAATGACGGCAGCAGCGCAGCAGGCTCCCTGGAGCGGCGCGATCCACGCGAGCGCCTGGAGCTGCGCCTGCAACAGCCACCGCAGTGGGGACTGGCACCCTACGCGATCGACGAACAGCTGATGGCGGCCTACGCCCGCGATTACCAGGCCCGCTACAAAAAGGCCCTGACGCGCACGCCCGGGCATGAACCGGACTGGTACATCGCCAAGTCCGCCGATGGCAGTTTGGGCACCTTCATCTCGTGCGATCCCCCGAAGGCCCTGCAGCCCTCGCTCAGCGGGCGCAACGACCCCACCATCGCCGCAATGGACCCCGCGCAGCTCGCCGGCTGCATCCACTACTTCACCGATGCCAAGCGGAATCTGTTCGTCCAGATGAGCTACCAGCGCACGTGGCTGAAGGACTGGAAACAGATGGAGGATGGCGTACGTGCCCAGATTGATAACGCCCAAGTGAAATAGTTGACACCAAGCCAGGCGCCCCTGACGATCAGCAAGGTCAACCGCTGCTACGAAGGAACGTGCATGCCTGAGTCAATCGAATCTCCCGTGGCGGGTGGCCGTCCAAGGCTGCCCACAATTCTGAGGGTAGCGGTGTGGTGTGGGATCGTGGCGTTCCTCCTGATCCCCATGCGCTTCATCGCCCTGTCGCTGGCGAAGCTGTATTACGACGTGCCGCTGGGAGAGGAAGAAGTCGTCGGGGCGGCGATGTCGTTCGTGGCCGTCTTCCTCGCGCGCCTGATGTACAGCAATCTCAGGCAGCGAGCGCGGCAAGGTGGCAAATGAAGCAACAATCATCCAAACAGTCAGGCTCTGGGTGAGAACAGATGGATCTCTTGCGGCGCAGCATCGTGGATACGTTCAAGGCAAACCACCGATGACCACTCACGGCAGGCGAAAGGCGATCATCCATCTGTTCTTTTTCGCAATTTTCCTTGGCGGCGGGATGCTGTCCTGGATGCTCCCCTCTTCGCTGTCAGGCCTTTCGCTGATCTTCACGCTGGCCTGGTTCCCCGTCTGCCAATGGATCTCAGGCAAGCTCGTCGCGGCGCTGGGATGGAACGATGACCCGAATGAGCCGTCGCGCTTCAGGGTGTGAGCATCGGCAGCACCTGTAATGCCGACTTTGGTCGGCACAGCTTGAACAACCTCAATGCAGCCGGCTGAAGTCGGCTCTACAGGCTCACCCCGTCCGCTGCACGGCAGCCTGCTGTTCCTGCACTTGGCTCTGCTCCTGCACGGCCACCTGCTGCTGCGACTGGCTGACCTGCTGTGCCTGCTCCATAGATTCATGCAGGGGCGTCTGCGCGGCGACCGCAGTGGGCATGCTGGCACGCAGGTGCGCCGGGTCTGACGGATCGCCCTGGACAACGAACACGTTGGTGCCTGCGTGACCCTGCTCATTGGCTTGGCTGAGCAGTACGTGGTCCACGCGGGACAGGCCGTTTTCCTTTGCCAGGCAGAACAGGCTACCGCACATGCGCTCGCTGGCTTCGTCCGGGGCGCGGCCGTGGGAGGCATCCAGCGAGGCCACGCCGCGGTTCACCTGTTCCATCATCGCCCGGTCGTTGTCGGACAGCAGGAACTGCTGCCAATCGCGTTCCGGCATCGGGTTACGCTCGACCTTGTTCAGATCGCTGTCCGGGAAGGGCGCCTTGATGCTTTCGATGGCGGGAATGTTCTTCGTGGGCTGCAAGATGCCCTCGAAGCCCTTGAAGGGGACCGGACCCACGTTCGCGTGGAGTCCCGCGTGATTCAGGGCACCCCAAGTGAAATCCGTGCAGCCGTTGGAGAAGGCGTCGTACTTCGGGTCGAAGCCGAAACGCGTCGGTGCCCTGCCGAACTCCTGGATCTTCTCGTACTGCTCTCGGCTCACCTCGATCGTACGCGCGTAGTACGGGTCCACGTAGGTGTCCACGTCGTCAGCAGATACCCTTCCCAAGTAACCGTCCGGCGTACGGGTGCCGGGCTGCCAGCCCATGCTTCGCGCTTCTTCGCCGTGTGCCACCTTCAGGTACATATGGCCCGTCAGAGAGGTCTCACGCGGCGTATCTGGCCGCTCGGGATTGATCAGCGGCGTGCCGGGGGCGGCCGCGTAGATGGTCACGGTGTAGCGATCGTTCTGGTCCATTACTTACTTCGCTCTTGCGTTGTAGCCGATGATCAGTTCCGCCGGTCGTCCCTGCAGCAGGGGCCGCGGCTCCAGAAGTTCCAAGCGCAGGTGATACCTACCGGGCGGGGGCGCCGAGGCTCGGGCAAAAGACAGGACGTCATAGAGAACATCCGGTCGTTCCAAACCTGCCTTGTACAGCATCGTGCCGTCCAGCCCCGCTGCCCTGACGCCCGGCGTGAATCCGTCCTCGCCAAGGGGAATGCGCTCCTTCAGGTCAGGTGCAATCCGGATCAGTGGTACATCAACCCGCTCCTCACCCTCGATGCGTTGGAGATGGACCCGAGCCGGTAGGCCGCCGCGGACGATCAGGTCGGAGTGGGCAATGAAGGATTTCACCTCCGTCCCCTCGATGCGGACCCCGATGATCAACGACGACCACGCCAACTCCCCAGGCGGCGGCAGATCAAACTCCATATCCGCAATCACACCCGGCTTGTCCAGCGCGACAGGCCGCGTCAGCGGCACCTGCGTGCGCGCAGCAGCCTGCGCGGCATCAAGAGGCGTCACTGGAGGCGGCGAAGGCGCCGAACCACTACAGCCAGCAAGCACTGCCAATGCGACAGCCAACGCGGCATTTGGAAGACGCCCTGATGTCGTGTTCAGCATGATGCATTCCTGTTCTAGGCGTGCCCGCACGGACTGGCGGACGGTCTGATTTCCTTACGTCGGGGAGCATAAGGGAAGCGGCTCAGCACCGAGTGATGAACGTCTGAACCCTTGCGACTCCGGACCCACCACCTGCGACCTGGCTCTCGGCGGCACAAGGCACACCATAAAGCCCCCAATGTTAGGATGCCTGCAGCTCCTCATCCAAGGATTGGCATGAAGTTCAACCTGTTCGAAGGCGGACGGCGCATCGCACTGCTGGTCGCGGCAGTAGCCGTCATGATTGCAGTGGGAAACGTGCTGTCCAGCAAGCCTTACGTGGCCACCCACTACCGCCTCACCGGCCCCGGCGAGCCCTTCGTACGCACCACGGCGGGCTGCCCGATCAAGGACGCCGCGTCCACCTACTTCAGCACGCAGACTCCCAAAGGCCGCACTACGCATGTCCATGTCTGTCTGATGCCGGTCAACATCGTCAATGCGAACGGCAACGTGGAGGCCGTGGTGCCGTTCAAACGCGACGCGGATGGACGCGTGCATGGCGCGACCAACTTCCGCGAAGAGATCAGCGCCTACAAGAAGGCCATCCGCGCGGACTTCAAGCTGCCCGCCGCCGACGGTGCGGAGATCGACAGAATTTATGAAGAAGCTCGCATGACAGCGATGAAGCGCCAAGGCCTCAAGCTGGTGTCGTACCTGGCTGTATTCTGGGCGTTTGTATTCAGCCTGGGCTGGGTGCTGCGGGGCCTGCTGGGCATTCCGCGCGGTCAGGATTTCCAACCGGATAACGGTTGAGTAAACGACGTCCCGCCGGCACACGCGGGGCAGCTGTAGATCACGCCAACCGTATGCACGCAGATGGCCAGGAGGCTGTTCAATGACAACTATCCCACCCTCACCCTTTGACGCAGGCGCACGCGACTTTGCCGGTGAAGAAGCGCTGGATGCCCTGCTCGCCAGCCACCGCGCTCCCGGCATCCTGCTGCAGCGTCCCTACCCTCCCAGCGCCTTCCCCAACGTGAGAAGCCGATTGGGGGGGAAGCCACAGTTGCCGGCAACGCTTGACTGGCCATTGGGCACGCATCATGGCGAGGAAACGCCCATGCATTTCCTTGCGCAGATCGACTGCTCTGAACTGCCGCGCGTGGATGATGCAATGCCGGATAAAGGGATGCTGTTCTTCTTCGCCGTCAACGCAGAGGAGCAGATATGGGACGGCGATGAACCTGGCACCAGCGTGCGCGTGCTCTATGCAGAAGACGTGCCTGCCAATACCCCGCAAACGGAGCCCCCACCAGCACTGCAACCGATCCTGTCGGCCGTGGCGAGCGACCGGTCTTCGGCCTTTCCCCGGCCGCAACTGGCAGGCGAGGACGGGCCGCGCCTGCATACCGAATGGCCACTCCTCGCGCATCGGCTGGACACCTGGCCGGAGTGGGACATGATTCCGGAAGGTGACGCCGACCCGGACTACGACGCGTACAGTCGCAGGGTCAGCGCGCTCCGGCTCGGTGCCGCTGCTGCGGCAATCGGCCAGGTACCCGGCGCACAGTCCGCGAAACCGTGGGAACGTCCCGCACCCATGCCGTGGAACTTTCCCGTGGCGTGGCTTCGCATGCAGAAGGATTTCCCGTACGCAGGGATCATGATGGAAGACATCGCACGCACGCTGGCGTGTCGCTGCGCGCGTCTGGAGGATAGCGAGGCGCTGGTGCGCGATGCCCTGCAATGGGTGCAACGCGGCAGGCAGATAGGACCTGACCAGGCTTGCCCTGCAGACGACGCGCTGGCGTTCCGGGAATGGATCGTGGGCCTGGCTGGGGAGCACGGCGAGGGCTCCGTGACGGGCAATATCATGGCGTCTGCCTTCACCCGGGGCGCGCTGTCGATCGTGGCACTCGCAGGCGGATCAACCGACGTTGCCCAGCTGGTTCCGCGAGAGCTTTACCAGGCAATGGAATCGAATCACCTGCCCTTCGAAGAAGATTCCCGCCATTGCGCCGCAGGCTATGGCTCACGAAGCCGGGCCGTGATTCACCAGATGCTGGGGCATGCAGTGCTGCTGCAGAATACCGGCGCGATGATCGAGGAGGATCCGGTGTGCCTGCTGCAGCTGGCCAACGACGACGGGATTGATCTCAAGCTGGGCGACTGCGGGCAAGCGACGTTCTGGATCCGCCGCAGCGACCTGGCGGAGAGACGCTTCGACCGGGTGGAAGGCGTGGTGGAGTCGCTCTGATCGAAAAGGCCCCCTAGCGCATCCCCATCGCGCGCGCCTGCGCGTCTTCCTGCTGCGCCTGGCCCTGCTGTGCCTGCAGGCCTTGCTGCTGCTCGAGCGCCTTCTGTGCCTGCGCTTGGCTGGCTACCTCGAACTGCTGCAGCGACTCCTGTACCTGCGTCTGCGCGGCCTGTTCGGTGGGCATTCCCGCGCGCAGGTGCGCGGGGTCGTCCACGCTGCCCTGCACCACGAACAGATTCTTTCCCGCGTGCGCTTCGGGGGTGGCCTGACTCAGCAACACATGGTCCACGCGCTCCAGACCATTCTCCTTGGCCAACACCAGAAGACTCGCCGTCATACGCTCACTGGTGGCGTCGAATTCGCGCCCGTGCCTGGCGTCCAGAGCAGCCACGCCTTGGCGTACCTGCTGGTACATGGGGAAGTCGGGGTGGCCTGACTGCGTGGGATCCTGCGGCTGGACAGCCGCGACGTCGTGCCACGGCGCGTACGCGTGGGTGGTCGTGGATTCCTGCGGAACCGCTGCCTGCGCAGAATGCGAGGCAGGGTTTGAAGTCTCTGTCAGCGCTGCTTGTGCCCAACCAGCCATGCCTTCCTCTGGCGCAGGAGCAACCTGCATGGTCTGCTCAGCAGACGGCGTACGCTCGGCTCGCTGCCCTTCCTGCAAGGCAGCCAGCGGCACGCGGTCAGTGGCTTCCGGCTGCGTCACTTGAGCAATCGGCACAGCATCCCGGGCGCCCGCCATGGGTGCCTCCACAGACCACGTTGCGCGCTGCTGCTGAAGCTCAGCCCGAGCCCCCTGCGCCGACGTGTCGGGCCCCGCGGCAGGCACGCCCTCAGCTTGCATGGACGCACGCTCCCTGGCCGCCGCCTCCTGCCGCTGAGCAGGCTGCTCATCCTGGCGCTGTCGCTCTGCACGGCCTGCTTCTGCGGGTGATGCCGCAGCACGCTGCGGCTCTGCGGGGTTCTGGGTTTGCGCCTGCGCCTCCCTCGGTACAGCCGCAGGCTCCACCGGCGGCACTGATGCCGCAGCTGCACTGGCCGCAGCCATCTCCGCAGCCTGCGCCGACGCCATGGAAGGCTGCTGCACGGGCGGCACCGCCGTGCGGCCCACCTCGCGCTCGCGCTGCACGTCCGTTTCCACTGTAGGCGTGCGCACCGGGTCTGGCTGCGCACCATTGGCCATCAGCGCCGCCATGGATGCCGCCTTTTGTGCATCGGCCGTCGCAGCGCCCTGGCGGTTCGCTTCATGAAGCGCCTGGCGATGCGCGTCCTGCTCCTTCGGCGACAGCGCTTCGATGCGCAGCTCTGGTGTGTCCGGGACGGGCGCCGGTTGCTCCGGGCGCACGCTCACCGTGTCCAGCGTGGGAACGGCTCCGTCCGCCCGCGCAGGCGCGACGGATGCCTGCTGCTGTGTGGACCGGACCCGGGCAATGTCTTCAACCGTGGTCGTCGCGGTAAGCACCATCCGGTTGCCACCCGCATCGCTGAAGGCGGCAATCGCGCTGTCCGCACCCGGCGCGCGTGTACGTGGATCCGGCATCAGTTCCAGCACCACGTCGGGCGGCCGGCCGTTGCTGGCCAGGCTCTGCTCCACGGCAGCCGACGTGGCACTCAGCTCGGCCTCACTGCGTTCGATACCGTGCTTCTGATACAGCGCCGCCACCTGCCCGCGAATGCCCTCCGGTGCCAGCTCCAGGTTGGAGCGGATCCCGTCGGCCATCGCGGCCATTTCCGCGACACCGGCGTTCTGGCTGCGCCAGGTAACGTCCAGCTGCTCGGCCATGTTGCGATTGGCCGTACTATCGAAGATCAGGCCCTCGCTGATCCACCTGCCGTCCGCCTGGCGGGTGTAGTCATTGCCATCGCTGGCCCTGAGCGTATTGGCGTTGTCGCGGGCCTGTTGGACCGCCTGTGGAATGGACGGGTTGTCCGCGCCGCCGAAGTCGCTCCAGCGCCCTTGGGCATGCGCCACCATGTAGCGCGCGGCCATCGCAGCGGGCGTATTGGCGGCGTTCTGGGCGATCACCGTCCGCGATTGCTCATCCAGCGCCAGTGCCCGCTCGGGCGAGACCGCCTCGTGCCGCGTCACGGGTACGCGGCCGTCCAGCGTCTCCCTGATCTCAAGCTGCCACTCGCGCGATTGCGGATCGCGGACGAACTCCCGGCCACTCTCGAACGGGGCACGCGGCGGCTGGTCCACGCCGCTGGCACTGAGCCGATACGGATCCTGCGGCGTCGGCGGATTGGCCAACCCCAGCTCGTACGAGGCGCGTGCAGCCTGCCAGTTCAACTGGCGTTCCAGCGTGCCTGATGCCACGTAGGCGGCGCGGAAGGTAACGTCCTGCCCCTGCGCATCCTGCACCGGGCGCACCTCTACCCCGCTGCCGGTATCACTGCTCTGCACCTGTTGTTGGTGCGCGCCACGCAGCCAGCGGCCCTCGGCATCGGCCGGATCGCGCGTCCACGTGCGGCCCATCGGATCGACCTGGGTGTAGATGCGTTCGATGTCTTTCTGATCGGCCCAGCGCTCGCCAAGGTAGGCGCCGACCGCGCCGCCGCCGATGCCCGTGGCCAGCGCACCCGGCCCCGTCCACGAACCCGTGGCGAGCCCAACGCCAGCGCCTGCAACGAAGCCGCCCAGCGCGCCGCCCACGTTGCGGCCCATGAAGTGCGCAGCGGTGGAATCAGCGCCCGCCGCATTGCCCTGCGCGTTCAACTCCACCCACTTGTGGCCGGACGTGGCGAAGTCGTGTGCCAGCAGCGCGACACCCGCCACGCCCGCGGCCTTCATTCCCGGACCGACGCGTGCAGCGTGCGCGGCATCGCCGCCCATCTCAGCTACCGCGGCGGCCCCCGGTGGACCACGCGGCGCGCCAGGTTGCCCGGGTGCGTGGGGCGTCATTTCCGGCACATCGGCATACAGGCGTGGGCCTGACCCAAACTGCGGACGCGCAGCGACCCACTCCGCGCGCACGCGCGTCATGTCGGCCAGGTTCAAGGCATGGAACTCATCCACGGGCCGGCTGAAGAGTGTCTTGTTTACCGCATCCCAGCCTTCGATCGGCGTGAGGTGTCGGCGCACGTGCGCCACGTCGACGGCGTGGCCGCTATTGATGGTGGCCTGCTGCGCGATGGTGCGCTCCAAGGCCTGGTACTCCGCAGCGGATGCGCTGACGAAGGCAAGTGGATCGGGGCCGAAGGCACTTACCGGGTAGCCGTTGATGCGTACGTCCGGGTGCTCGAGTGCGGTGCCGAGTTCGAAGTTGCTGAAGCCGCGATTGGGTGGTGCATTCTCGACGAAGGCAAGCAGGGGCTTGCCGGTGGCGATGGCGTTCTCGAAGTACTTTGAGCTACCGGCGTTCCACATCATGTCTCGAAGGGCGCCGGCATGGTCTCTGCCAAAAGGCTCTACCCCCTGAGAGGTCATGAAGCGCTCGAGTTTGTGCTGCATCACTGAGAATTCCGGATGCTGCGAAGGCGACTCAAACACCTCCCGTATGTACTTCCCCCATCGCGTGTCACCTATGATCCCAGCCGTTGGACCCACATCCCTCTTGTAGTCCAGCGCATTCTGGTAGTTCCCTACAGCCGCGCTATCGACTCCCGAGAAAGCGAGGTAATCGACTCCGGCTGCAAGCTCCGGGGGATGGAGGCGCAACTTCGCCTCCAAGAATTCTGCGTAGCTCGTGGTTGCATCCGGACCGGACCCTGGGGACTGAAGATAGTTGACTACCCTCTCCATCTTCTCTACGGAAATGGGCGATGTGTCAGCCGTATTCTTGGCGCCACGCAATGTCGTCTGAGCAAAGTCGGCAAAATTGAAATCAGCCATCCGTTTATCCTCAGGCTATACGCGCCGGGACTAAGACATCGGCGAGTATTACCTCATCCTCGTATGGCGCGGCATTGCCCAGGCGATCAACCAACCCCTCCTCGATCAGGGTTTCGCGCCTCGTAAGTGCTACATACCGCAGGTCTTCTGAATTGGCAGTCTGCCCTGCAAAAGCCATCACGAGCCCACGAGCGATACTTTCCAAGAAAACGGGATCCGCCTCTTCGCTTCCGAATATTGATTTCAGCCGGAGTATGTCACGCACCACCCGCCCCGGCGTTAGGTTCAACGTATAGGTCCAAACGGGGTGCCCGGAGGTGCGGTCCACATGTTCATCACCTAAAAGGCCCAGTCCGCCAACCAGCTCGCCCTGGCGACTGAACTCATACTGGTACTCGATGGAACCGACGCCCTCCGGCTGCTCACAAGGAAGCATCCTGGGACGCAGGATAGAGATCCCACTTTCCCCATCGAACGCCGAATACTCTCGAATGACAAAGTTGACCGCCATGCCTGCCCCTCAGAAGATTCTATGCAATGTTAATCTCAACCAATACTATCTTACGCCCTGCTGAAACGGGGCATTCGTCTGAAGCGCAATTTTGACCCTCTATTGAATCCTCTTCGGAATCTCGGAGAACTCCCGCATAGCTCCTGATGGCTCCGCGACGCACGCAGAGAGATGTGCGGTCCGCCACACCAACTAGCCGCTTGAACTGCGCAACATCGCACTCACCGGATACCCATTGATGACTCCGTTCGGAAGCGTCAGCAGGGTAGTCAGCTCAAACCTGTTGAAGCTGCCGTCACGCGGAGCGTTCTCGACCAATGCCAGCAGTGATCCCCCAGCAGCAACGGCGTTGGTGATGTACTCCGCACACCCGGCGTTCCACATCATGTCATGGAGCGCACCGGCGTACTTTTCATGGAAGGGCGCGATGCCCTGCTCTTCCATGAAGGCTTCAAGGGCCTGCTCCATCAGCAGGAAATCAGGATGCTGGTCTGCATTCATGCGCAGGTCTTCGATGAACATTCCCCAAGGCGTGTCACACATAGTTCCGTAAAGCTCTGGCGCGTCTTCCACATACGCCAGCGCGCTCGCATAGTTGCTCGTGCCCACACCATCGATGCCGGAAAAGCTGATGTATTGCATGCCATAGGGGAGCTTGGCTGGATGTTCCTTCAGCTTTTCCAGAACGTACGTGGCAAAGCTCGCACCGGGAGCAGGCCCTGAGCCCGGCGAGGTCAGGTACTGAATCGTCCGCTCAACCTGCTCGCTCGACAGAGCGCTCTGATCACTGACGTTATGCGCGCCCTCCAGCGTCGCGCGCGCGTAGTCACTGAACGTGAGGTTGACCGTACGAACCGTCTCTGCCGGCAGTGGAGAGAATTGTTTCTTCAGCCAAGACCAGATTGCCATTGCGGGAGATCACCTCAGGATTAGGGACTACGAACCCTGACTTGATCAGAGTATCGACAGTTGTCAGTGCCACGTAGCGCAGATCACATGCATTTTTTGGCTTACCGGTGTGGGCCTTCACCAGCCCTCGCGCCATGCCAAACAGGAATCTGAGGTGATCTTCCGGATCTTCTATCGAAGCTCTCGGCTTCAGCATCGACAAGATCATCTGGCTATTAAAGAGCTCAAGACCCAACAGGGTCACGTCACGCCCCGCAAGGTTGATCGTCGTGCTGTGTCCCCACACCCCCAAGCCGCCAATCCGCCGACCGTTCTGATAGAACGCATATTGGTACTCCGTTCCCGGGCTGCCATCGGGCATGGTCATGAGGAGGGTGCGCGGCTCCGGAATGGTGATGCCACCTGGCGGCATCGTAGGCAGCGCCCAGACGGGACTGGAAATTGAGTGGCATGCTTCCTCCTTGAATAGCGTTGAACGCGTTGAGCCATGCCACTCAGGGCGGCCGCCCAACTTTCCCCACCTCAACGCAGCTTGTAAAGCACCGCCGCGCCCGGGCGCGCTTCAAACGCCGGCACGGTCTGCTGGGTCAACGCATTGCCTTTGGCGTCCCACACCAGCGTCTCAACCGGGTAGTCGTCCTTACGCGTCATCTCACCGATCTTGCTGACGATCACCGCCGATGCGTCAGCGGCGTCCGGGTTCCAGGCGAATACGCCTGCGCGGCCGTAGAACACGGCCGGGGCGGAGACATCCAGCCGGCGGTCCGGGCACATCACCAGGCCGCGATCGATCATGACGCGCAGTGCGCCGACCGGCACCTTGTTCACTGTCGGCGTGGTGCGCTCGGCGCTGTGGCCGAGGCAGACGTTGGCGGCGCGGGTGACCATGTTTGCGGCGACTTCGCGATCAGCCTGGGCGAGGGCCAAGGCGGGGCTGAGGCAGAGGGCAAGCAGGGTCAGGGGGGACGTCCGCGTCATCGCAGGTTCCTTTGTTGGCTATGGGACGAACTTAGCAACGGCCGGGGAATGAGCTGCAAAAATAATGTGAGGCCGCGTGTCGCGAAGGGCCGCCGCCACGTTCGCAATAGGCCGTTGCGGTGAGCCCCGGGTGCCCATGGGCCGGGATCACGCTTGCGTAGCCTCAGAAGAACCATGCCCTGTCACTTTTGCAGATTCGCCCATGTACGCAATGGCCTATGGCTGATGGTATGGACGCGCTGGCGACGAAGAGCGTCAGCCGGGATTGGCATCCTGTCTGTGACTGAATATTTTGCTCTGTTTTGCCCTCTGGGCACGGCGGAGAATGCACTGCATCGCGTACCGGTCTTACGGTGGGCGGTGCGTGGGGATCCCTGATCCGCCGGCAATTTTTGTTCAGTCACCCGGTATGCCAACCCGCATCGCCCGCCACCTAGCGCCTTGGCGCAGGTGGCCTCAAGCCTTGTGAGGTACGCCGATGGATTCGCACTACCCCCTCAGCGCAAAGCGTCTGTATGCCTTGATGGGCGACAGGATGATCGACTTCCCGCCGCATTTCATCGAGCGCCTGGAGCGCAGGCTCGAGGAGTTCGAGACGTCACGCACCAACGCGCACCGGGTCATGCATCTTCGCGTGGTGCGGGGCACCGAACCCGATGTGCCGCTGCCCCCCTGCGGCTGCGCTAAGGAGCCTCAACGGAAGGCTGATGTCGCCGTGCCCATCCGCACGCTGCAGGCACTGGCCTCCATCTTTGAAGTGCTGCACTCGTTGCATATGAGGCAGCAGGACGGTCAGCAGGATAGCGGGCTCGGCCGCTTGCTGATCGAAGAGCTGAGCGTCTGCGGACGAGAACTGGTCCGCACCTCGGCAGATGCCATCTGGGGCCGGCCATGAACGGGCCGGACAACAGATTCGCCAACGCGCGCGTCACCAACCTGCGTGCAGCGGAAATGGCCGAGTACCTGAATGGCCGCCTGCATATGATCAACTACGATGAATCGACTTTCGCGCGGTCCCTCCTGCTGGCATCCGAGCTATATGGAATGAGTCACGTCGCGTACGAGTGCGGACTGAGCAGCGACGCCATGCGCCGGCAGTTGAGCGGTACCCGCCCGCTCTACTTCGACAGTGTGTTGGGCGCCATGCGGGCGCTGGGTATCCGGTTGCGGATAGAGGTGGTTTGAGTGGCTGGCGTGGCACCTCTGCCGGAAGCGTGGCTGGCTGCGTTTGATGCCTCGCTGGTGCGCTACTTCGCCGTTGATCATTTGGCTGCTGGGGCGGACGCGGCCGTCCTGCAGCGGTATGTGGACCTGCCCGGGGATCAGGCGGCGATGGAGTTTGCGGGGGACTACGATCTGGAGCGGCTGGACTGGTGGTCGTGGGGCAGAACCGGGACCTAGTCCCCAGAGTTCAGCCAATGCGCATCGTCGTCGCTGCCCCATGTGACCACTTACCGGTTCATTGACAGTTGCGCCCTTACAATCTGCCGGATGACCCACAAAGGATTGGTCCCATGAGTGTCCTGTCACCCAGTCGATGCATTGCCTTGGCATTGGCCGTGGCGCTCAGCACAACGGCTTGCGCCCAGGGACCATCGTCTGGGAAGACTGAAAAGGAAGCAGCCATGACTGAGAATCCGGCCGAAAGCCGCACTGTGGATGGGTACACCTACACCACCAAGCCCGTTGAGGCCAGGATCGGCCCGCACCGGTTCGCGTTTCCAGCCAACTACTACGACGACCAGATCGGCCCTGCTATCGGCGGCGGGGTCGGGTTGACATTGATGTGGCCGGAGCTTGATGCCGCGCCTCCCGGGACGCGCTCGACGCGCTCAATGTCCGACCATCACCGTGCGATCAGTATGTCCATTGATCACGTAGACGCAGTGCCCATCGGCAGTTTGCTGCAACGGAGAACCAGTACGGAATCCAAGACCGAAGATGGCTCAATCGAGCGGCAGGATCCACGTAATCGATTGGACATGCGAAGGCCTGCGCCTGAGCAGTTCGGGCTTACCCCGTACGTAATCGATGAGGACCGGATGGCGGCCTATTCCAAGGCTTACTCGGACCAGCGAGGCAGGCCACCAGTCCGCAACCCCAGATACGAGGATGACTGGTACATCGCTCGCTCCAGTGGCGACACACTGTCGACTTTCATCAAGTGCGACCAGCCCCGGAACGGTAGCCAAGGTTTGGAGATCAAAGACGGCGCGCTGGTATCCGATGGTGCAGACATGGTTGCCAGTTGTTCCCACTATTTTGTGGACCAGGCAGACAGCCTATCGGTGACGCTTTTCTATCCCAGCGTCCTGCTGAAGGACTGGAAATCCATCGAAGATGCGGCGCGGAATGTACTTGCCCGTTACAAGGTTCGATAACGCAGCTTAGCCAAGGAGCAATGAGAGATGGGGGGATTGAGCCGGAAGGACCTGACGATCCTTGGAGAGTACGCAGACCAAGGCAATCGAGAGCTCTATTGGAACTACCTTGCGCAGAAGGACGGCGCCGACGGGTATGGGCTTCTCGCGCTTGGCGTTGTTCGTAACGACAACCTTCCAGGACAGGTCGCGAACGCGTACGCGCAATCGCAGGCCCGTACCCAGAACGAGCGCGACCCCGCGTTTACCAGCCGGACTCTGACGGAGCGGGAGTGGGACGAGTTCGGCCAGACGCTTCTTAAGCGGGACTTGCAACTGCGTGCCGACTGGTTGGATACGGGCAACGCCGAGCTCGCGCTCAACCTCCCCGGCCGAGATGTTCAGCTAGCGCACGACCAAGCATTCAAAGCGCACAACCTCGACCCGAACTGCTGGACGCCACGGATTCTGCTCGAGGCTACGAGGAAAAAAGACGGCGAGGACGCCGCAGAGGCTGTGTGGAAGGACATGCTGAACAACGAAGCGCGAGGCACGCGTCGCGCGCTGGACACTACCGGCAACGCCTTCGCCGCCATGCCGTGGGCCCAAGCCAGCATGTATGTCGCCAAGCTCGGCGCGTATGAGTTAGCAATGGCCAAGGAGGCAATGCCGACCAATGATCCGAGCGTCATCGGGATGCAGAGCTCTCACCATGTCTACAGTGAGCGGGAAGGAGCGTGGTACATCCAAGTTGAAGGCGCGCCCCCTATCCGCGAGCGTAATGCCTCAATGATCGACCGACTGAACGACACGCGCGAACTCCGCCTTGAGCAACAGGAGCGTGCCACCCAGTTCCATCCTGACGACAATTACAGGACGCTGATCGACTCTCCCAAGGTAGTTTCCAACGATCTGCCTGGACCCGGTGGCGAGACTGCTACGCGGCTGGCGATGGGACCGGGGCATGTTGACTATCCGCTCTATCAGCAGGTGCGCGGCCATGTCACCGCGCTGGATGCCAAGCTGGGGCGAGAGTTTGATGAGACGAGCGAACGGATGACGTTGAGTCTTGTGGCGCTTGCCAAGGAGAACAGGCTGGAGCGGGCTGACCATGTGGTGCTGAGTGATGCCACCGGTGCCAGTGCTGCAGGCCAGCGGGTATTTGTTGTGCAGGGTGAGCTGAATGACCCTGCGCATCTGCGGGCTTCCATGGCGACTGACGTTGCTGTGCAGGCGCCTGCGGAGCAGTCACTGCGGCAATTGGCGAGTGTCAGCCAGGAGCAGCAGTTACAGGCTGCGGCGCAGAGCCAGCAAGTTGACCAGGATGTGGTTACGAGGGAAAGCCAGAGCCAGGCTATGCGGATGGGGTGAACCAGAGAAGGAGCATTGCTGCGCCATGCTATGTGGGATCCCGAACTTCCGTAAGTTGTCTGGCATCCGTCGGTAAGGCATTGAGTGCAGCCCGCCCCCCCTCCAAATTCTCTACCCCGACAGCAGCGGTCAGCAGATAGTCGTTCGACCATCCAAGTCTCGGCTCCTGAGACGCAGTGCACTCATAGTCTGAGGCGCGCACTACGGCGCGACGGAACAGGGTGAGTCTATGGATCGCTACTACGTCAATCGGAACGCTCAAGACAACGGAGACCATGAGGTCCACAAAGCTGACTGCTTCTGGCTGTCCTTGGTCAACTCCAAGCTCGATTTGGGACTCCACGCCGGATGTATGTCCGCCGTTGCAACAGCGCGCCAGTACTATTCCCGTGCCGATGGCTGCGCGCTCTGCTCTCCTGACTGCCACAAGCGATGAATCAAGGCCGCCCGCCCCGGAAATGCGGGGCGGGCACCTCCGCAAAGCCTGTTCCTACGATCGTATTGCCATTGAACCGATATTCCCGCTTCACCCACGGGACGAAATTGGACATACTGTCCCCTGAATTCCCGGAGCACCTGATGGACACGTACCAGCTGATCGACCTCTCCCTCCAGCGCTTCAGCCCGAAGGAGGTCGCCCAGGCCCTAGGAGTCACCCCCAAGACCGTGCGTCGCTGGCAGGCACGCGAGACCGAGCCAAAGCCTTACATAGCAGACGCCATCCGACAGCGGCTGCTTCCCTTCGGCGAGCCTCCTCGTGGTGAAGGCAAGTTCCGCTTTATTGATCTCTTTGCGGGAATTGGCGGCATCCGTACGGCCTTCGAGAAGCAGGGTGGACGCTGTGTCTTCACCAGCGAATGGGACCCGTACGCTAAGCAAACCTACAGGGCCAATTTTCACGACGGGGACGGTCATGTTTTCGCCGACGACATCACTCAGGTCCATGAAGACGATGTCCCAGATCACGACGTGCTTCTGGCTGGCTTCCCGTGTCAGCCCTTCTCCATTGCAGGCGTGTCCAAGAAGAACTCCTTGGGCCGCGCTCACGGCTTCGCAGATCTGACCCAAGGCACCCTCTTCTTCGACGTGGCCCGGATCATTGATCGGAAGCGACCTCGCGCTTTCATGTTGGAGAACGTCAAGAATCTCGTCAGCCATGACAAGGGCCGGACGTTCGACACGATCATCAAGGTGCTGCGGGAGGAGCTTGGGTACCACGTGCATTTCAAGGTGATCAACGGCAAGCACTTCGGTCCTCAGCATCGTGAGCGCATCATCATTGTTGGCTTCCGTGAGGATGTACCGTTCTCCTGGGATGACCTTGAGCTTCCCGAGCTCGCCGCGGCGCCGAAGATGGACTCGGTGCTCCACAGGCAGGACGGATCTGAGGTCGAAGCATCGCCTTACGTGGGGGGTGAAAAGGGCAAGGTTTTGGATAAGTACACGCTGTCGGACAAGCTATGGGAGTATCTGCAGAACTACGCCGCCAAGCACCGCGAAAAGGGCAATGGGTTTGGTTTCGGACTCGTGAATAATGAAAGCACCTGCCGAACTCTCTCCGCCCGCTACTACAAGGACGGTTCGGAGATCCTTATCTCGCAGGGCGCAAAGAAAAACCCTCGTCGACTGACGCCTCGTGAGTGCGCACGTCTGATGGGATTCGACGACAATTTACGTATCCCAGTGTCTGACACCCGAGCCTACAAGCAGTTCGGCAACTCCGTAGTGGTACCCGTGATCGGTGAGGTTGCGCGAATCATGGTTCCTCACTTGATTGAGGAGAGCCCCTCTGAGCCAGTCAAAGCCGCCAAGAAGAAAGTAAAGGCCTGAGATTGGTTGACAATCTGACCCAAGAGCAGCGCTCCGCGCAGATGTCGCGAATTCGTGGCTCCAATACCAAACTGGAGGTCCTTGTGCGCAAAGGCCTGCATGCCAGGGGTTTACGATATCGGCTGGGCGGGACGGGATTGCCTGGCGGCCGGATATCGTGCTACCCAGGTATCGAACGGTTGTCTTCGTACATGGGTGCTTCTGGCACGGGCATGACTGCCCTCTGTACCGACTTCCGAAGACCCGACCGGAGTTCTGGGGTGAGAAGATCGGCAAGAATCGCGAACGCGACGGGCGGGTTGAGCAGCAACTTCGGAGTTCCGGGTGGCATGTTGTCGTTGTCTGGGAATGCTCGCTGCGCGGTGTTGCCCACGAACAGAAAGAGGGTTTTCTCGACGACTTGGCTTCGTCGATTCGCAATGTCGAGGTGTAGGGAGCAATGAGGATGGAACTGGGATTGGGCGAGACCGAGTCGACGCTGTGGTCACTGATAGATGAATTCACTCGACGTAGCGATAGGCTTTTTTTGAAGAAGCTCTCGCGGAATGACGCCTCATGGGCGGATGACGGCGGCGGCCATCAGTACGGATTCTACGTCCCACGCGACATAAGAGAGTCAGGCTTCTTTCCAGTACTTACTGCTCGGGAAGACAAACCTCATATTCTTGAGTCCCTCTGCCCATCCGTATGGCCCCAGACCGGAGAAATGAAGAACGATTCCCGCATCAAGTTCTTCAGCAACAAGCGCTCGGAGTGTCACTTCACACGAGTTCCCGCAGAACTGTTCAAGGGCCTCAGTCCTGCATCGTGGCTACTGGGCGGAAGGCTCTTGGAGGCCGAGGGAAACGCGCACCACTGGTTCATCGTGATTGATTCAGCGTCTCTCGAAGCGGAGTTGCTCGAGAGCCGTTTGAACATCCAAGCTGACTTCCATTTCGAACTCCTGGAGCCCGCAAGTCTAAAAAACGCGCTCAGGATCCAAGCTGACGAAGCCGCAGAGCTGATAGCGGAGATTGACTTCGCCCTTCGTAATGGAAGCATCGATAGTCTTCTTGCGCGGTACGGCAGCCTACCCAGCCCTGAAGAACTCGCGAAGCAGGCGCGCGCAAGCTTTCTGGCTTCGTCCGAGTACGAATCATTGAACCCATGGACGATCAGCAAGCCTGGCGACGCGATCATGCGCATCAGCCGCGACATCGAGTTCTCGATCTATCGCAAGCACGAGCTACGAATCCGAGCGATTGAGGTCGCGAAGATTCTGAGTACGCACAATAATGCGGCTACCGCAGCGGTACAAGGCTTCCCCTCATTGGACGCCGTATTTCTCTCCGCCAGCCAGCAACGGAAGAGCCGAGCGGGCAAGTCATTTGAGAGTCACTTGGCGACTCTTCTCCGAGCAGGTGGCGTCAAGTACGAAGCACAGGCAATACTGGGGCAGCGACGGCCTGATTTTGTGCTGCCCGACCAAGCTACGGTCGCGTTAGGTAGCGGAAGAAGCTATGACGACGCGGCTATCCTTTCGGCCAAGACTACTCTCAGGGAGCGGTGGAAGCAGCTGACACATGAGCGATTCAACTGTGCGATCTATCTTGCAACAGTCGATGATCGCGTGTCCAAAGAAGCTCTGACTGAGCTCCGGAAAGCGGAGATCACTCTTGTCGTGCCTGAATCTCTGAAGATGAGGACCGCAGAGTCATTCTATTCAGAAGATGCGAACGTCATATCCTTTCGAACCTTCTTTGACGTGGAGCTGCGAGAGAAGCGGCCCGCTCTCATCGTCGTCGACTGATAGCAGCCCTTAGCGTCAGGTCAAGAGCTGAGCTGCCGCGAGTTTGCTCGCCTGTTCGCGAAGCATTGCGTCACATATGTACCTCCCCCCACCTTTACAGCGCCTAAGCTGCATTCGTCTGCGCTGGCGTAGGCCGCAAACAACCCGGCCTGCCTCGGGGATCGCGCACCGATCCAACCTCTACCACCCTCCTCCCGATTGCAGTGAGGCTCGTGCCGCAACAAGATGGAGGAATCTTGCTCGCCATATCAGAAGGCTGTGTTCTGCAGTCGCGCAGATGACGATTCTGCAATCCGGGTTTGCTCATGACCATGTCCAACGCAAACGGGTGGAAAATCTCTCTGGTTACGCAACAGCTCGACTTGTAGAGCCGTGCTCGCCCATTGTCGATAATCTTCCTTCTTCACGGCGCAGATCCAGAACGCTAGAGCCAGGACTCGCCGCTGAGCTGCACCCTACCAGAATTTGGATTTAGCTCCTCAAATGGACGCGAACACCGCCAGCTCAGCGGACATATCTTTCACATGGGATCGATCCAGGCCGAGCCCAGCATCAACGGATACACTAAGGCCACGAGTCAGCCCCAGTGCCTTGACGCCCAAGCGCCGCCCCTGTATTCATGTCAAATATGATGCATGGCGAGCCATCTTTGCCAAGTGAATGTGGCTCCGACCCTTCGCTTCTCATCGGAGCGCTCGATAGGCCCTGAAAAATCCGCTACAACCAACCGAATCTTCAATACCGGGCTAATTAATGGAAACGTTCTCCTCCTTGGATGGCATTCTCACAAAGCTCCTTAAGCTTGGCGCGGAGCGGGTGTACTACAAGCAGCTTCGTGAAAATGACAACAGCAAGCAGCAGATCTATTTATGTGACCGGCCCAGCGCGATCCCCTTCCTCCAACAAGCATGGGTTATTGAGGACGATGCCGAGACACCGAAGCTCGACCTCGATTTATATTGGGTCAATCAAAATAGTGTAGACAAAGCTCCGAACGCAAAGCTTATTTACTACCCCGCTTACCCTGAAGTTCGCCTGTCGGGAGTACTCAAAGGCTGCAGGGCCGCGCCCAGCAAACTGATGCAACCCATTCCCGGGAGCGAGCGGACCGGAAGTGATGACCGAATACTATTCATTGGATCCGCGCCCGACAATAAGCTCTATTGCCATGTTTCTACAAATATCCGGATCAACGCACCATCCGCGTCAAATGACCCTCATGGCATCCTCCGGCAAATTTCGTTCAACGCGGATACCCAAGGTCCTTCTTTCAAGACTGATGAACAGGCCACCGCAGCCGATATGGCGCCAGCTGCTGACACGCCTGATCGCCTCCCATATTGGGCAGCTATTGCTTTCGTGGCCGAGTGCACGAGACTTCTGTCAACGGAGCTTATCGCTGATAACGTCGAGCCTAGTTCGCTGAGAGCTGCCGTCGCTGATGCTCTTAAAGCTTGTCGCCACCGCTCTACACAAGGTGGTCGGCCCACCGATCCTGTTGTAGTGACGGTGGATGACGCCTATTTCGACCCATACGACATTGACGCCTTGAAGACAATGCTCGCTGGTCTGTACAGCTCTACCTGGAGAACATACACCGACTTAGCTGATGATCCGGAAGTCGGGCCCGTGAGCTACAGATACTGGCTATGCATACATCTCGCATCGCAAGTTCTTGATTCAAGCTTTCCAGATAGTGCTGAGGGCGGGAAGACAGTACTGGACCATCTAGCCGCTGCCGAGTCTGCGGTCGCTAGCGAGCCTGAATTGGAGGCTGCAATATGGCCGAATCTGTATCATATTCGGAAGCTGTCTAGTCTTGAGGCATGGACCGATGAGTCGCCCGTGCCGCCGTCGGTTTTCGCTAAAGAAGCGCGCAGCGTAAATCCGACATCACTCAGATTCAGGCCGCGCGCCCGTATCATCAGAACGATCGGCGATAGACTAATCAGTGGTCCCGAGGCAGCGGTCATAGAGCTTGTAAAAAATAGTTACGATGCGGATGCCTCAGAAGTCAAGATCTGCTTCTTCCCTCGGAACGAAGTCGAACCGTCGCGCATTGTTTTTGAAGATAATGGACACGGGATGTCATTTAGCGATATTCAGCACAAATGGATGGAGCCGGCCACGAGTGACAAGGGAGACCGGTTGACCAGTCCGGCCGGCAGACGGCTGCTTGGGTCCAAAGGTATCGGAAGGTTTGCTTCCGCGCGATTAGGCAGACGGTTGGCACTGACGTCCACGAAGCGCATCGACGCAGGGAATCACAGCCCCTACGAAACCTCGACTATAGACGCCTTGGATTGGTCCGTTTTTGACCAAACTGAATACCTGGAGGACGTCTCTTTTGCAGCTAGCACAGGAAGAAGCAATGGACCTTCCGGGACAATTCTGCACGTGCTTGATCTTCGCGATGAATGGAACGAGAAATCACTCGAGAAACTGTATCTAGAGCTAAGGCGACTTCTTAGTCCACTGGACGATGATAGAGAGGCTTTCAAGATCATATTCGATCTCTCGGCATGCACTTTGAAGTCATGCGGCTTCGACGGCACATCCATTCTACGTCGCTCCTCTGGCATGGGAGACCAACGATTTGCGCAGGACAACTCATTCGAGGTTCGTCCCTTCCCAATTCTAGATGCATGCGACTACCTCGTCGACGGGATATTTGACGAATCGGGCGATTTTGAGGGCACGTTTACTATTAGGCGCGAGGGCCGCTCATCTGAACACGTCAAGCTATCAGTACCCGCGCAGGACAACGAGAGGCCTTGCGGAATAGTCCTCGTTAAACTCAGCGTATTCGATCGTGAAGCCGCATCGATCCGAAGCACGGCCGAGAAAGCCGGATTCGGTCATCTCGGCGTACGGGATGCGCGAAAATTGCTCGATGGAGTTGCAGGCGTTGCAATCTACCGCGATAATTTTCGTGTTAGACCGTACGGTGACGCTGAGAATGATTGGCTGACTTTGGACGCGAAGCGCGTGCAGAACCCTACGCAGAAGATCGGTCGAAACCAAATTGCTGGCGTGATCGTAATAGAAGGGGAGAGCTCATCCAACCTAATAGAGCGCAGTAGTCGAGAGGGGCTGGAAGAGAATGGAAGCTATAGAAGACTCCAATCTTTGGTCCTAAATCTTCTCGCTGAAGAGATAGAGCCACGTCGAAGGAACTACAGGATCGATAGCGGCCTGGAAAGGAGAAGGAACTCGGGAATTAGCGACGCCTTGAGCACCGCAAGTCTTGAGTGGGCTCAGAAGATCATTGAGCGCCTCCCACCCCAAGATCGCCCTGAAGCGCAGAAGATAGTAAATAGTGAGTCATCGAAGCTCACCTATCACTTACGGGACCTTGCTGAGCGCCAAGCGCAACTGGAAGCGCAGGCGACCTTGGGCTTGATCATTGGCGAGGTAATGCATCAGGGCAACACCCCCCTCACGTTTATAGAAAACGAAGTGGAGCGACTTATTAACTGGTGGCCCACTATATTTGAGGATACAGAGGATGCCGCGCTTGATCGAGAGGAAACTCCAAGGATGCTCAACGGCATGAATGCAAGCGCCATATCCCTTCGATCTTTGTTTGACGCGCTAAGCCCGCTGGCTGGCGCGAAGCGAGGCAATCCGAGCGAGTATTCGCTACTTAGCACTATTCAGGACATAATATTCCTCTTTCGCACGAGAGCAGATAGCCTAGACATAGAGTTCGAAGTCGATCGTGCGCTGGCCGGCATCAATGTAACAGGCTATCCCGCCGATATTGCAACTGCACTGACAAACCTCTTCGACAATGCAATATATTGGCTTTCGCATCACAATGTTGCGCGAGGTAAAATCTCGGTTTCATTAATTGAATCCGGTAGGAATGACGTCATCTCAATGACAGTCAAAGATAGCGGTCGTGGAGTTCCTCAAAGATACTTCTCGAGCATATTTGACGTTGGATTTTCAACCAAACCCAACGGTACCGGCCTAGGGTTAAGTATTGCTAGAGAAGCGATGTTTCGCAGTGGCGGGGACTTAACGATCACCGGCGAAGCGGGCAGATCTGAGTTCATTCTTACGCTCCCAAGCTCGGCTGCCTCTGCGCAATAACACTAAAGGATATTCAAAAAAGCCATGGAAAATTGCGAAATACTTATCGTTGAAGACAACGAGGACATGAGGAATAGCTGGACGCGGGATATTCGCGACTTCAATAGGGACAGCGCTCGCCCATTCAACTTCTCCGCGACCTTTGCGACGACCAAAAATGAGGCAATCTCAGTTATCGATCACCGCAGGTTCGATTGCGCTGTCGTTGATTTAAGGCTGCCACATGGGGATTCGCCCGAAGGTTCTGATCAGCCCCTCGGAAATGACGTTATCAAAGTCCTCTTGGAGTCAACAGGAATACCAACTTACGTTTATAGCGGATTCGACGCTGAAGCAAGTGAGTTAACTCGACTTTCTAACATACGTATAATTTCGAAGCAAGGCGGGGCGTCCAAGAGGATTTTGATTTCAATTGCAGCAGAAGCACCGTTGATGGAAGCGATGCGCCATACGCGAAGAATAATATTCCAAGAAACCTCCAAGCTGTTCAATCAATCCATTTGGTCACGCTGGGAAACCAAGTGGAGCGGGTTGGCGGATAAAACTTTAGTCTTCAATATTATCGCGAGACAAACAGCGGCGCACATTGCCGAGTCCCTCTCCAAAGCTCCTACAAAGCATCACCCCGAAGAGTTTTATATTGTCCCATCCCTTCACTCGGACCGCTTGGACACAGGCGATATTGTGAAGATCGGCAGCAAGGCCTATATCGTGCTGACTCCGAGATGTAATATGGCCAATCAGCTTCCCCGGAACTTCCTACTCGCTTCGCTGTCAGTTGTATCAGATTGGGCGCAGTGGAAGACAGACCTACTCGGAGCGAGTACAAAGAAGAGGGAGCGCGCGGAGAAAGAGATTCGAAACCACGCAAACCAAGGCCACGAGATTGGGTCTCATTTTCTTCCGCCACTAAATGGCGATGGTCCTTGGTTAGTCAATTTCAAGGAGGCACGTACAGTCAAGTCAGGGTTGGCTGACAGGTTAATCAGCATGCGTATCGCCACGGTAGCCCCCCAGTTCGTTCCGAATTTGGTTCAGCGATACTCGTCCTATCTAGGACGAATAGGTCAACCGGAGATCGGAGATACTGAACTAATTGATCTCTGTAAAATTTAGCCCAAGAATTATTCTGGCTTGAAGTTGATCGGGGGTGATCGATCTCAATTCTGTTGGCGCACCTAGGCAGCGTGTGCGCGGCACTCGATCGGTCAAAAAAAAGCGGCCCATAAGGGGCTGCTTTTGCCATCAGATTTGCGGCAAAATGAACTACCGCACATCCCTCTCCTCGCAATCAAAGCCCAACAGGGTTCGACTTCTACACATCAATCTTGCACTGCTTGATCGCACTGGCCACATCCTTGTCCGTCATCTTCACCCCCTTCGCCAGCGCCGCAATCGCAGCATGCGCGATGTCGTACCGGTCAACCTCGAGGAACCGGTGGAGGTTCGAACGTGCATCCGAACGACCAAACCATCCGTACCCAGCACGGTGTAGTGCCCCGGAATGGGCGCGCGGATCCGGTCCGCATACGCACGCACATAGTCTGTCGCCGCAATCACCGGGTACTGGCGTCCTTTCAGCAGCGCGGTCACGTAAGACTTGCGCTGTTGGACTTACGGGTGCTTGCGGTTGTAACGCTCCACGTCGAAACCATCACGACGCAGCTCGCTGAAGCTCGGGCAGCTCCCGATATCGGCGGTCGCGCCGAAGTCTTTGTCCAGCAGCTCGGCCGCGGCAATAGCTTCGCGCAGGACCCTGCCCGAACCCAGCAGCTGCAAGCGCAGCTCGTTCTTCTTCAGCTTGCCGGCGTCGGTCAGCAGGCGCCGCTACTCAATCTCGGGGGACGTAGCTCAAGGAGAAGTAACAGCCAAGCCGATCATTGAACCGGCAGCGCCCCACTCTCCGTCGCGGCGAACCAAGCAATGTAAGCCCCAGCATCATGGAACGAGGCCGACTCAACCTCTTTCAGCGGGATCACCTTAACCCAGTCCTGGACGTCGAAGTCGCGTCCGTTGAGCATGCCCTCGATCTGGGCTTCGAGCTCGTTGATCTCGTCCTTCAGGCCGCTCTCGTACTTGCGGACAGCCGCCATATGCTCCTCACTCATCGGACCTGCCTTGCGTAACGCGAATTGCGTAAACGTTCCGCGAAACAGCTCGAGTTTTTCCCTCAAGGAGTACACGCGCTGCGTGGCCACCCAAAGATCGATGATCGGGTACTCGGTGCGCTCGTCCCCCATCTTCAGGGTATCCTTGTCCCGATAGGCGGAGAAGGATGGCAGGATCTCCAGGCACGCGTCAGCCGAGTCGATATCCGGCGACACTTCAAAGATCCGGCCGCAGTAGATCTTGCGCGACTTCAGCGTCAGCATGACCAGCTTCTGCTGGTCTGCCGCTCTGCGAAGCAGCTGCGCCATTGGCGTTCCGTGCCGCTCGGTCAACGTGTCGTACACGCACTGGGCAGCAGACTTTGCCTTGCCCCCTGAACTGAGCAGATGGCTGGCATGCTTGCCACGAACCATGCGTACCGAAGCAAGGTTCAGCACGTAGGCCAGCAGCGCGGCTACGACAAGCGTCAGGAAAAGCTTGTTGGCATGCGGGACTGGCACTGCAGAAGCGAAGGCGTGTGCGAGCAGCATCGGCCAGCTGTCGGCTGGCAGGAGATGTTTCAGGACTGCCGCGGCCGGAAATACCAGTGCTGCCAACGCGATCCCGGAACCGGCCGACATGAAGAACAATCGCTGCCCTTCAGCGCGCCGGGTAAAGAACCGGAACGGGTGGAAGATGAAATTGAAGAGATAACCACTGGTGAGCAACGACATCAGTACGATCGCCGAGCCACCCGGTCCCATCGCGGTTTACTTCCTTACGGCAGAGAACCGACGCAGGTTTTCCAGCGACCGCGTCGCCTCACCCGCATCGATATACACCTTTGTCGGATCAACCTTCAGGGATCCATCAGGGCGCTGGATAGCCTGCCGGCCCCGCAGTTCCTTCGCGACCAGTTGCTCGAACTCTTCCAGAACGGCGTAAAACGCAGCGTCATGGTTCGGGTCGGACATGGTGAGTGTTCCTGTCATAAGGGCGAGTCTAGCCTTCCCAGGTCTCACCAACGGAGACGCGGAGCTCACTCCGCGCCTCCATCGGATGAATCAATCAAACTCCAACAGGGTTCGACTTCTCCACATCAATCTTGTACTGCTTGATCGCCCGGGCCACATCCTTGCCCGTCATCTTCCCTTCCTTCGCCAGCGCCGCAATAGCAGCATGCGCGATGTAGTACCTATCTACCTCGAAGAACCGACGCAGGTTAGCCCGCGTATCCGACCGCCCGAAGCCATCCGTACCCAGCACCGTGTAGTGCCCCGGGATGAACGCACGGATCTGGTCCGCATACGCCCGCACATAGTCGGTCGCTGCAATCACCGGGCCCTGGCGGCCTTCCAGCAGCTCGGTCACGTACGCCTTGCGCTGTTCGCCTTCCGGGTGCATGCGGTTGTAACGCTCGGCATCGAAACCATCGCGACGCAGTTCGTTGAAGCTCGGGCAGCTCCAGATATCGGCGGTCACGCCGAAGTCCTTGTCCAGCAGCTCGGCCGCGGCAATCGCTTCTCGCAAAATCGTGCCCGAACCCAGCAGCTGCACGCGCAGCTCGTTCTTCTTCGGCTTGCCGGCGTCGGTCAGCAGGTACATGCCCTTGACGATGCCTTCGGCCGCACCTTCCGGCATTTCCGGGTGGGTGTAGTTTTCGTTCATCAGGGTGATGTAGTAGTACTCATCCACCTGGTCTTCCATCATCGCCTTGGTGCCGTGCTGCAGGATCACCGTCACTTCGAAGCCGAAGGTCGGGTCATAGCTGCGCACGTTCGGGATGCCACCGGCGGCCAGATGGCTGTGGCCGTCTTCGTGCTGCAGGCCTTCACCGTTCAGCGTGGTGCGGCCGGCGGTGCCACCCAGCAGGAAGCCGCGGGTACGCATGTCGGCGGCTTGCCAGGCGATGTCGCCCACGCGCTGGAAGCCGAACATCGAGTAATAGATGTAGAACGGCAGCATCGGCACGTTGGAAACCGAGTAGCTGGTACCGGCGGCCATCCACGATGCAATCGCACCCGGCTCGCTGATGCCCTGCTGCAGCACCTGGCCGCTCTGGTCTTCGCGGTAGAACATCAGCTGGTCCGCATCCACCGGCTTGTACTTCTGGCCGAACGGGGCGTAGATGCCGATCTGCCGGAACAGGCCTTCCATGCCGAAGGTACGCGCCTCGTCGGCCACGATCGGCACGATGTGCGGGCCCAGTTCCTTGTCACGCAGGGTGATGTTCAGGCTCTGCACGAAGGCCATCGTGGTGGAGTACGAACGTTCGCCGCTGCTCTTCAGCAGGCGCTCGTAGGTTTCCAGCTTCGGTGCGTTGAAGCTCTTGCTGGCCTTGCGGCGACGCTGCGGCAGGTAACCACC
>Ga0265797_10002889_pt1 | contig 28279 bp, 28 predicted proteins | sample P2T30metagenome_FD_192433 | JGI IMG/M metagenome (GOLD analysis project Ga0265797, IMG submission 192433) | Plant litter microbial communities from East Loma Ridge, Irvine, California - P2 T30 | ecosystem: Environmental > Terrestrial > Plant litter > Unclassified | place: USA: California...
GGACAGCTCGTGTTTGTGCATGTGGCGGTATTAGAATGGTACGCCTAATTCGGCATAGTAGCTTTTGGCGTTCAATGAGGTTGCGAAGATCAACACGTGGGGGAGCGAACGGCCATGGTCGACTACCAGACGGGCCAGCCAACTCCAGGGCTCGATTCAGCCACGCGTGGCTTTCCCTTGGAATCTCGGAAGATGTTTTGATGCAGCCTGCACGAACTCACAAGGAACCGGATTTCATAAATCAAGATGCTGTTGCCCACTCATCGCAGCGTTCGCAGCTGAACGACCTCGGAAGCATCGCAGACGGGAGGAGCCGGAGAATGCACCATGATTTGGACATCAGCGGCAATCACACATTCCAAAGGACTCCAGTGATGAAGGCCTGGACGCTTGGATCGCGGCAATGAACGCCACCAAGCCTGCCCAGGTGACTTCGGCGAACCAAACGAGATTGGATGCGCTGATTGAGAACGCACGAATAGCGCCAGTTCGCATGCGTCCTCTTCTGTTGACCGGTTTGCCTTGTGGTATCGGGCTATGCACGCTGTCTGAAATCTGCCTTCGGTAGTCCGTGTCATGGTGGAGGCTGAAGCTTTGCGCATTCAAAATATGAAAGATGCTGCCCCAAGGCGGTTCTGCACGACAGACCCCGTTACATACTGACTATTGCCGGAACCCTCGCACGTAGGTACAACTACCATACTGTTACAGTTCTGTCACCCCTATCGCTACAATGGGCCTCCGTAAATGGATCATGCGTCCAATGAGAGGCCACCAAGTTGGGGTGCCGGACATAACAACAGGCGGGAGCGGTATACCGGTAGGTTTCCCTCTGCCACTCGTAGTAGTCCTAGGATCCATCTTCTCTCGCTAATCTGATGGACAGGAGATAAGGCGTCGACGGTGGACTCTCGCGACGATTGATTCAGCGCCCTTCCAGGTCTGGGTAGTAGTAGTAGCTGGGATCGGCTTCCTAACAGATTCGTTCGGCCTTTTTGCTTTGAATGTCGTTACCCCCATGCTCGGTTATGTCTACTGGCCTAATCGCAACGAAGGCGGTATACCCTCGGTGCCGTCCTCTGTCAAGACAGCCATGATGTGTTCCACACTAGCGGGTACAATGGTCGGCCAGATAGGATTCGGCTTCGCGGCAGACATATTGGGCCGACGAAAAATGTATGGTCTTGAGCTGGTAATCGTCATCGTTGGCACAATGCTGCTGCTCATGAGTTCGAACGGGGAGAAGAACAGCATGGCAATTGGAGGATGGCTGATCACCTGGCGAGCGATCATGGGTAAGAAGCGAATTGATGTACGAATGCATCGTAAGACTGACGATAACTAGGGATCGGTATCGGGGCGGACTACCCTTTGAGTGCTGTAGGTATTGTTTCCAACGTGGCCGTGCTGATGCTAATCGTGGGTTCAGGTCATTACTGCCGAGTTCGCACCTCGCAAACATCGTGCGCGAATGTTGAGCTGGGTTTTCTTCGCCCAACCTGTTGGACAGCTGCTCGCCAATGTTCTATCACTTGCTGCAGTGGAGTCGTACAAGCCATGGATCAAGGAGGCCACGCAGTCTTGTCAGCCTGCCGACTTGGAGTGCTTCCGAGCTATCGATCGACTTTGGAGGCTCGTAGTTGGGATCGGCATTGTGCCGGCTCTCATCGCTCTGCTCTTTCGATTCACGATACCAGAGAGTCCGAGGTATACGCTGGACATCTTGCAAAACACAAAAAGCACCCTCGAAGATACGGCGAACTACTTTGGTGCGCCCGGAACAGACCCCGAACATGGCGAGAGGGAACTGCTAGATCTGGCTGCAACACAGGAAGTTCCGAGGCCTGTATCGAGGCAATCGACCAACGCTTCGGTGATTGCACCCGACGAGGAGATTGAGAGCGACAGTGACTCCGGACACCGACTCAGTGACGTACATCTTCGTCCCGCCGCAGTGCCTCGCGGCCGGCTTCCTCCAGGCGACCCGGATTTTGTTCCTCCACTTGCCTCGTGGGCCGACGCAAAACAATTCTTTGTAGTGGAAAAAAACTGGCAGTACCTTCTAGGAACGTCGTTGGCCTGGCTGTTTCTCGATTTCGCGTGTAGGTACACTGCCAGACCACTGCGGTAAAACCACTGACTTTGAGACAGTCTATGGGTTGGGCCTCTCTTCACCAGAAATTGTCAGCCACATCTGGCAGGGAAACAACAACAGCAGATCTTCCGTCTACCAGACGTTGAGTGATAATAGCAAACACACCCTGGTGATGGTTTCCATAGGGACAGTTGTCGGCGGCCTGCTAATGATCAAGATTGTCAAGCATGTGTCGCCAAAAGTGATTCAGTTCTGGGGGTTCTTGGTTCTATTCGTTCTCTTCATCGTAACCGGAAGTGCTTGGACCAACCTACTCGACAGCAGTCGCTCGGGACTCATTGTGCTTTACGTGCTCAGCCACATCGCCTTCAACCTGGGACCGAATGTGACGACTTTTAGTAAGTGATATCCGTGTGCGACCTGTTGTGAAACATCTACTAATTTCGTGCATCAAGTTATCCCTGCCGAGATATTCCCTACGAGGTACCGGTGCACCTGCCACGGCATAGCTGCGGCTAGTGGCAAACTCGGGTGAGGACAAACCGCGGAAGAACTGCATATGAGACATTTACTGACTTCGAAAACTCGCACCATAGGTCTTGGGTGGTGCAAGTCTTTCTGGCATATGCATTCCAATCCGACAAATCCGAACCCACAAGCGATTTTGAATGGGAACGCAAGAATTTCGGACATATCCTGCAAGTAATGAGCGCTTTCATGCTAGCAGGTGCCGTAACAACATATTTCTTGGTCCCGGAAACAAGAGACCACGATAACAAGAGTCGGACACTGGAGGTTTTGGCGTGTGGCAAGAAGGTTATCGATGAGCTGAACCGCCAGCGGAAGAAGGAAGATGAAGACGACTGAGATGGATTGTACCAGAATGAACTTGATGAAGTTAGGGAAGATACGGTAGTCGGTTGCGGATGATGAAGCAATGGACAAGCGTAGTAGCGTAGTCGGCTGAATGTTGATGATGCGGTACCCAGCCACCCGGCCCCACATCCCTCCAGGGCTGGTCAATGACGCAGGAGGCACGTTTGGCGCTAATTTCGTCCGGAGCTACGCAGCTTCTTCTGACCCTCACGTGCTGCTATCTTGAGTACCCACCATTGCGAAGCCTGGGCCCCGAAGACGATGGTGTGCTTCCTTCCATCAGATTCCATCGGAGGATGCTAGGAAAATGACACGGACATTTCTCCTTCTCTCAGTCAGGACGTTACGGGACCGTCCGGGAGGGGGATATAAGAGAAGAGGCTTGATGGGCAATGTCCGAGATGTTGCATAATGAATGATGGTAGAACAAAAAGATGACTTGGGAGAACCGATAGCTGCCTGCCCCTGTCGTACAGCTCTTCGAAGCGCCTTCGCGTCTATTGCCAAAGCAAGGTGATTTTCTTCCACCATGGCCCTTTCATATTCATTGTTCGCGCCGGCACCTCCTCAGCAAGCACCTGATCCATACCCGTCTTCAGATCTACCTCTGCTGGATCATAAGCCCAACTATCGCTCCAGGCCCAAATCCGATGCCCCCCATAGAACAGGAAGAACATGGGAATACCCACGTACGCAGTAAAGAAAGAGCTAACGTCCCACTTCTCAGGCCAGAAGACATCGAACCCGTTGACCAAACAGAGAATTGTAAAGCTGATGATGACGCACCAAGCACCCCACTTGTTCACCGGTGAGCGATATGGAAGATCCGTGATGTTTTGCGTTTCGCAGGCTTTCCGGAAGCGCAGAAAGATGATGCCGCAGCAGATCCAGGAGATGAATCCAGACGTGTTTGTTAAATTCACGAACCAGTTAAAGACGACCGCACTCTCGCTGCCTACGTTTAGGTATGCCAGAACGCAGAACAACGAAGAGGCAGTAACAGCCCAATACGGTACACCGGACTTGGTGCATGCTTTGAAGACGGAAGGTGCGTTGCCAGACAGGGCGAGCGCGTATAGCGACCGCGAGGACAAAAATAGGAAGGAGTTTCCGGACGACCATGCACTGATGATGATACCTGCGTTGATGATGCTGTCCAGCACGGGGATGCCAGCGTTCTTAATTCCTGCAACAAAGGGCGACGAGCCAGCTCCAGAACCACCAGACGTAATGATGGGGTCGTCGGAGGGGCAAATGATTCCGATAGCCAGTACGCTGCCAACATAGAAGAAGAGTAGGCGGTATATGTATCTGCGTGCCGCAGTAGGCAAGTTGCGACGCGGTGACTGCATCTCGCCACCTGTTGCAACGAGAAGCTCGGGAGCAAACGTGAAGGGGAACTAGACATGAGGGTCAAACAAGTAGATATAAGGCTTCGCCGGAAGCATGCTTACAGCAGAGAGTACCATAGTGGATAAGAGGGCCACAAATCGCCCAGCATTCCCTTCTTCTAGATACGTATTCGCCGCGCCAGGGTTCTTCCAGTACCGGAAGCCGAGTCGGTCATGCTGTGGACCGCCGCCTTTAAGATAAATGTATAAAGTCAGTGGTTGTATCATACGCAGTTTGTGCAGGGGTATTACTAACCCCAAAACAAAACAAATGACAGAATCAGGAGCCCTAAAATCATGATAACCTTTGTTCCGGCAAACCAGAACTCTGTCTCGCCGTAGAACCTGACTGGAAAGCAGTTCAGTCCAACGATGACAATGATCATGACTGTGATCCACACTGCGATGTTCACGGGCGGGTTCCAATACTCAATGACCAACCCGGCTGCCGTGATTTCGTAAGGCACAAGGATACCGAGCGAGTAGAAGTATAGCCAACCCAGGCCGAACCCCATAGAGCGCGACACATAGCGGTAACCGAAAAGGTTCTGAAGGTACAAGGTCAGTCGTATGTCACATGCCTTGGGTACGGCCACAAGTTACCATGGAAGACCCCGGGGTCGGCAGATAGGCCGCGACTTCAATGATACCCGCAACGGTACAGAAGATCAAGAATGACATGGCGATGTACGTGGACAGGATGAAGGCCGGGCCGCCACGAGCGAGGGTTTGGCCTGAGCCGACAAAGAGCCCAGTACCTATTGTGCCACCCAACGCAATCATTTGAGCATGTCTACGTTCCGTCAGTCTTTGAGGATATAGGGTATCAAGAGGGGTCTACTGACCGTGACTTCAGACCACGCTGCGTAGTCTCATAACGCTCGTCGAATATCTCTCCCGCAACAATCTCTGGATCGACAGCGGAGCTTTTCCTGCGACTCGCCGTATGCGACTTGCGAACATGGCCAATGCCATAGTCCACGCTCTGTTCTCCGATAGCCGAGTCTTCTGCCTTCTTCTCGGACATGACTGCTTTTGGGACTCTGACGGTAAACAATCAGTCAAGAAGTAGAAAAGGGAGTTGAATTGTAGATAAGAGTCTTGCATGCAGTCGGATCAAGTAAACCCGGTCAGCATGCTAGCCGTGTAACTAAGGAATGCTTGTCCAGCTGCGATACGTAGTCCCACGCGGATTCACCAAGCCGGATATGATAACCCCAGATGAACGCTGATATGGCTTTCTCCATACGCTCACGTCAAGCCGCGGACGATGGTCCGGTGGAACGAGTCGAGACTGGCAAGGATACGAACCAGGGCTGAAGATAGGCGCCGATAAGGACAACGGCAAGAGAGTACAAGAGCTGATAAGCTTCTTCAGTGTTCATAGACGAGCTAGGCTACTTGTAGAGATGTTCGATTCCATCTGCACATCCGTGGGTGCAGCATGGAACTGCGCAGCTGCGTAGAAGTGCTTGTGTGCAGGTGGTCTCGGAAGGCACGACAAACACGCTCGCACATAGAACATGCCCAGGTGTGCTTGGCGAGCCTTATATCTTGGTATCGAATCAGGAATCGGAGTACGAGATATAGCTCTACAAGAAGTAATGATGCACCAGGGATGCCCACTGACACGGCGTGTTGTTATCGCAATCGTCCGAACAGCGCCGTCCAAGCCTGTTTCGGCTAGCAATCCATCTAGCTGAGAGAGGCAGCTACGGTTGTCATCATTCCGCCATACATGTTTTAAGCGTAGGCAACACGCTTAAGTTTCGGAATATGAGTGATGTAGAGCAGCTGTCGTAAACGCGACCAGCAAGATTAGCGCACTTTCCGCCAAGGGCTTTTCGCATGTGGAGTAGACGGGCCAAGGTACGATGGCTATTGAGCACCATGCCAAGAAGGTGTTACTGCATGGATATGGGAGTTGCTACAAGATTTCTACCTAGCTACATCTCGAGTCAACGGGTAGTGTTGTAGGTGTCGGGATAGACAGGCGTGTCGGAGACTGTGTGACCGATGCAACCCGAGTGTCTTTGGTGTATTCCTGCAAGAGTATGACTCGTTTCACGACACAACTTGATGGTTTGTGACTACAATAAACATCTCACGTTACTGTCTGGCATCAACTGACAACCTCCTGGCCTCACCATGTCAATTCCTTCTGCGGTCTCTTGACCATGCCTGGAGGTACACAACCCCACGAGCATACGCTAACTCTCAGTGGAAGAAAGTCACCTGAGCCCCGGCTCCAGAATTCAACCCACTCGGCGCGTGCCACAACGTAATGCTTGCGACAGACATGGCACTCGCGGAAGAGACCGTATCCGTCGGCAGCGTTCGCTTCTGCTCGCGAGAGAATGGCTTCGACCATGGGGAGAGCACACGGGCTGAGGTAGTCACGTATTTTGTGCGGCTCCAAAGAGTGAAGTGCCATATGCAGGGTCGTTGTGAAGAGGGAGGAAACTTTGCTTGTGCACGGAGGGACGAACCACGGTGAGGAAGGTAGGCCGTATGTACCCTGATTCGTCTCGATGATGACCGGGTAGTGTTCCTGGTCGGAAGTAGGGAGCTTTGGAGAGCCCTTGAGAAGCTTGCCATCCTGCCCATAGTAAGAAACCAGAGTCCGAGCAATGTACCGTGGCGCGTGGGCAACGGCATCGCCCTCTACTAAAGCCTCTAGGCGCAACGAAGGGTGGTGCGAATAGAAGCCAACATCTTCAGCGGGGCACTCTCGGGCGTCGTCTGCACCGCCAAAAGAGTTGGCCCAGGACTCGAAATAGCGGATGCGCCAGACAGCCTGGTCGCGGTCTTTGCACGTTGCCAGCGTTGGATAGAGATGAGCGAGCTGCTTGTTTGCGTCTTCTCGTACGCCATCGAGGTGGTGAAGGGGCCCTTGGTGTTGCTTCTGGTAGTCGGTGAGGGAGAAGCGGCGGAAGGACATTGGCTGGAGCAGATCAGTGCCCATGAGAGTGAGGCGGGTCATGTTTCCATGTGGGGCAAGAAGAGTGACGATGTCGAAGGGGAGGTAGTGAAGCTTGTTGAGGGATACGTCGAGGGCCTCGAGCTTGCGCAGGCGGCTGATTTGCTGGGGAAGCTCGTCGATGTCGTTCTGGCGCAGATAGAGGCCAGTGAGATCGTCGAGGTGGAACAAAGCGGGCACGAGGCGACGGAGCTTGTTCTTGCCGAGGTTGACGTGGAGCCTGGGGAGCAGAGAGCGGTACTGGCCCGCCGTGGGGAGCTCGTTGTCGTAGACGGGAGGGTGGCTGATGACGGAATTGAGCTCGCCAATGCGTGTGATGTCGCGGTCGGCGAGGTCGAGGCCAACGAGGTCGTACGACTCGCGGTCCGCGGCAAGGCCGTCGTCGATGTGCCGGTTGAAGACGGCCGCTGGAGTGGCGTGTCTCGCCACGTCGACGTCGACGTCCATGGCCTCATCGTCGGCAGCTCGCGCGTGGAGCGAGCGGGGGAGCGAGACGGCGGCGCGGAGAGAGGCTGGCGGCATGTACGGGGGCGGGGGCAGGTCGTCGCAGCTGCTGGTCGCGTCGCTGAGCATGTAGATGCCCGAGTCCAAGTTGCGCGCGAACTTGGTCTTCTTGACTTGGGGGCTGGCGTGGGCAGACGCGTGCGTGTCCCACCACGCGCCCTTGCGCTTGTTCTTGTGTATGCGCGGGGACTCGTAGTTGGCCACGTCGACCGACTCGCACGAGTCGTCGCTGGAGAAGACGGGCGGAGGGGAGCTCGACTTGGTGGTGAAGGCCGTGGGGTGCCGCTCGAAGAAGGGGCTGGGCGCGAGGTCGTCGGTGCCCGCGCACGGCGGCGAAGAGGGCAGCGCCTCGTCAAAGTCCATGGCGAGCTGCTTGTCGGCGTCGTCGTCGTCGTTGCGCAGGAGAGATGCCGCTGCTGTGGGAGGAGGCTGCGCCGACGCGTGCCACGGCCTCGGCAGCCACGAACCCCCCGTCATAGCTTCGTCCAGGGCGGCCGATACCACCCCATCACGTGACTATCCCAGATGAGCGATAGGTCCCTACCAGACCTCGGGAACCTGGAGAAGAGCTGCGTGTGTGACTGGGGCACACGAAGCCGAGCGGACAAGCATATCAAGACGCAAAGGGCGTGGGTGAGTATTCAACGGACCCAGACTTGATGTTGACATTTGGTTTAGTCTTCAATGCTCTCCTAGCATGAGGTGAGGTTGCGGCGACGGTGTACTGTAAACCACGCTGTCGGCACACGTCGGCCCGTCTGGGGCAGGTCATGGCACGATGGCCCTACCGCGTCGCACACAATCGATGACGCGACGGCAAACAGGACAGGAGGCGCAGCGATGCCAGGATGTGCACGCGAGGCTTGTCATGACTGGGCGCTGTCTGGGCGGATGCAGTCGCCGAGCCGCGTTCGAACAGCGTCCTCAGGCAGTGCCGGGCGAGAGTCTTGCCAACTGTGGTAGACATGGACCCAGCTACGGGAGCAGGGTGAGGTAAGCCGGGCCGCTGGGCAGGCACGCAGCGTGTTGGCACTTTCCAAGCTTGGCGCCCCATGTGGATCATGGCGACAGCCCTGGAGGGCTGGCGCGGGTCCAAGACGTCGGACAAGACGTCGTCTGCTCGGCGTCGTTCCGTATACGCTGGGTACGGGGCGCGGCATTGGCGTCGTCTCTTCGCCATCCATGCTTCAAGACGCTCTCTGCGCCCTTCCACTCTCCGAAGAGAAGCAGGATGCCTCCACGCGCGGCCTTGTAGCGACTGCAACCCCATCTCGAGACGACGCTCGAAGACTACACAGCCACCATGGCGGGCGCAATCGTGAGCCAGACATGGATCCTCACCAAGAAGACGCTGCTCGTCGTCTTCGTGCGCCACTGGTTCTTCACGAGTGTCCGCGCATTCTGGGCTCCCATTATCTTTGTATGTCAACGCCTCGTCGCCCCCCGCACAACAATGGCTAACCAGGGCTCTGCCGCAGATGTTCTTCATATCTTATGCGAAAAACTTCTTTGTCCCGCCGTCAGAGTACGGCATCGGTGAGCCGTCTCTCATCCGCTCCTTTCCCGAAGCCCTCAGTGCTGCCCAAGGCGGCCGTGACAAGGTCGTCTTCGTCAACAACGGACACACTGGTGGCGAAATTCAAGACGTTATTGCACAGCTATCCACCCAGGTCCGCGACGCTGGCCTGCAGGCCGTGACTATTCAGCAGGATGTTCAACTGCTTTCGACGTGCGAGAGCTCGCTGCGGGGCGCCAGCACATGCTATGGTGCAGTGTCCTTCCTTTCCAGTCCGAGCCAAGGCCAGGGCGAGAGCTGGAACTACACCATCCGATCCGACGGAGCGCTGGGAGAGGAAATCTACGTGGGCCAGGACGACAACGATGTCCAAATCTACATTCTGCCCTTCCAGCGCGCCATCGACCAGGCCATCGCCTCCGTCGAGGGCTTTGCTGCCATCCCCGCCACCGACGAGTACCCGTACACAGAGCGTACGCAGCAAGAATATGACGATCGCATCAGGACTCTGTACATGGGTGCACTCATCAACATCATGGGCGTGGCTCTGTACATTGGCGTGTGCGGCGTCACCTATCAGCTCACGGGGCAAATGGCCGAGGAGAGAGAACGCGGCATATCCCAGCTAGTCGAAGCCATGTCGCCCGCCAAAAAGCCATGGCACACGCAGTTTGCCCGTCTTCTGTCCATGCATATTGCTTTCGACATCATCTACTTCCCGGGCTGGGTCATTATGGGCGCCATCCTTTGGGCTCTGGCTTTCCAAACCTCCAACCCTGCCATATTGATCATCTTCCACATCCTTGCTGGCCTGTCCTTGACCAGCTTCTCCATCTTCGGCGCAGCTTTCTTCCGCAAAGCCCAACTATCTGGTATCACCATCGTCATCGTCCCGATCCTCCTGGCCATCATCGCCCAAGTCGCTGGACCTTTCAGCACAGCTGCTGTATACGTTCTGAGCCTGCTCTTTCCGTCCATCAACTACGTCTTCTTCATTATTTGCGTGGCCCGTTTTGAGCGACAGCTCGTTGGAATGAACCTCGTCCAAGCCGCGCCCGACTACCAGGACCACATCTGGACTACTCCCGGCATCGTCTTCTGCATATTTGCCATTATACAGACTTTTGTGTACCCTGCTCTGGGCGCTCTTGTTGAGCGCTGGCTCTACGGCACCGTTTCGGCCGACCGGAAGACTACAACGTCTTCGCCGGATCACAACATCATCCTGACAAACTTTTGTAAGCACTGGACTCCCAGTTGGTTTCGCAGCAACGTCCTTGCCAAGTTCGGCGTCAAGCCACCGGAAACAGTCGTCGCCGTGCAAGACTTCAGCATGAAGGCGCGCAAAGGCCAGATTATGGTTTTGCTTGGTGCCAATGGTAGTGGCAAGTCCACCACGCTGGACGCCATCGCGGGTCTCAACTCCATCACTAGTGGAGCGATCGAGATTGATGGCACCGGAGGCCTTGGACTGTGCCCCCAGAAAAATGTCATGTGGGATGAGCTGACTGTTTACGAACACGTTCGTATCTTTAACCAGTTAAAGTCAACCGGCACCTACGATACCAAAGATACCATCGAAAACCTGATACGCGCTTGCGATCTGGGGCACAAGATCAGAGCACAGTCCTGCACACTTTCTGGGGGTCAAAAGCGCAAGCTTCAGCTGGCCATGATGTTCACCGGCGGTTCAAAAGTCTGCTGCGTCGATGAGGTGTCGTCCGGATTGGATCCACTCTCGCGAAGGAAGATCTGGGAGATTCTACTCGCTGAGCGGGGTGACCGCACCTTCTTGCTCACGACACATTTTCTCGACGAGGCAGATGTCCTTGCCGACTACGTTGCCATCCTTTCCCGCGGTATCCTCAAAACGAAGGGTACTTCGGTTCAGCTCAAACATGAAGTCGGCGCTGGATACCACGTTACGTATCCGAAAGACGCTCCTGTCAAGCCCCCAGTGGATGCCATCAAGAAACCGGCACCTTCCGAAGGCATGCTACAGTACCAATTCGAGAACGCACTGCCCGCCACCAAATTCGTTGATATTCTGAGACATCATGACGTCAAGAACTACGACATTGCTGGCCCGACATTGGAGGATGTCTTCCTGGCCAATGCTGAGGAAGTCAAGGAGTACAACCTAATGGACGCTGACCACGGTGGGCAAGCTGGAACCCCAACGTCGGACAAGGATCGAGACGTACCTTCAGATCACTCTGACACCGACAAGACGCTAGAAATGAGCAAAGGTCGTGGCACTAGTCTACTCAGGCAGATACTCATACTTGTACAGAAGCGTATCACCATTGTCAAACGCAACTTTTGGCCCTACATATTCGCTTTACTCCTTCCGATTGTGGCGGCGGGACTAGTCACACTGTTCCTAAAGGATTACGAGGCTGTGGGATGCGATCCTGGAGCCAGCGCTAACGATCCTACCATATTCTCGCTTTCCAACGTAGACGATGTCCCTCTCATCCCCATCGGTCCGGCAAGTACCGTCAATCCTGCTATCGACACCATCATTCAACGAACAGGAGTCTCCGAGGACAGTTTTCACCTCGTGGACACACTCGATGAATTCAACGACTACGTCAACACGCGTTTCCGCAACATCACACCCGGTGGCTTCTTCCTAAATGATAACGGCCCGCCACTCATGGCTTACCTTGCTAATGGCGGTGTCATCGGTGGCCTCATCACACTGAATACTCTCGACAACATCTTGACAAACATCACCATCTCCACACAGTACCAGCAATTCGCCGTGCCATTTGCTCCTAATATGGGCGACACGCTACAGCTGATTTTGTATTTTGGCCTGGCCATGTGTGTCTACCCAGCGCTATTTGCTCTATATCCGACACAAGAGCGGCTTAGGAATGTCCGAGCGCTGCACTACAGCAACGGTATCCGGGCTGTGCCACTGTGGCTGGCATACACGGCGTTTGATTTCCTGTTCGTGCTTGTGATCTCTGCCGTCACTACAGGGATCTTTGCTGCAGTAAGTTCCTATTGGCACATACAAATCTGCATGGCTAACGTTGCTACAGGCTTCCGATGCGTGGTATGCACCAGGGTACCTCTTCGTGGTGTTCTTTCTCTACGGCCTGTGTGCGACGCTCTTTGCTTACCTAATCTCCATTGTCGTCACGTCGCAACTGGCGGCATTTGCCTTCGCTGCTGGAGGCATGGTGTCGCTCTACCTGATATACTTTATCGGTTACATGGCCATACTGACTTACGCACCCGCATACGCCATTGACTCCTACATTCAGTACTTCCACTGGACTGTCTCGTTGATCTCGCCCTCAGCAAGCCTACTGAGGACGCAACTGCTTTCTCTCAACTCTTTCAGCGTACTATGCGATGGCAATCAAATTCCCAGCTATCCTGGCGCTTTGACAGTGTACGGAGGACCCATTTTGTATCTCATTGTACAAATCATATTGCTTTTCACCGCTCTCGTGTGGTGGGACTCGGGCTACCGACCCGCGTTTCTCAACCGAGAAAAAAGCCGTCAGCAGCACTCGGAAGAGAACGTGGATACCATCCCTCCTGCTGTCGCTGCCGAAATAACACGCGCTGAGCAGAGCAAAGACAGCCTACGTGCGCTGCATTTACACAAAACGTTCGGCTCCAATCACGCTGTGAACGACATCACCTTTGGCATCCCCCAAGGCCAGGTTTTCGCTCTTCTTGGTCCCAATGGTGCTGGAAAGTCCTCGACTATCTCGCTCATCCGTGGAGACATTCATCCTACGACACACATCAACGGAGGTGGTGACGTTCTGATCGAAGACATCTCAATCATCAGCAAGCGTGCAGCCGCACGAGGTCATCTCGGTGTGTGTCCGCAATTCGATGCCATGGATTCAATGACAGTAACGGAGCATCTGTACTTCTACGCTCGCGCTCGCGGCGTCCCCGACCCAAAGACCAGTGTTGATGCGATCCTCCAGGCTACCAGTTTGGGGCGCTTTCACGACCGTCTCGCGTCCAAACTCTCGGGTGGTAATAAGCGGAAGCTCAGTCTGGGCATTGCATTGATGGGCAATCCGTCTGTTTTACTGTTGGACGAACCGTCCTCGGGTATGGATGCAGCTGCGAAGAGAGTCATGTGGCGCACACTGCTCGGTGTAGCGGCACCTGGGCGTGCCTTGTTGATCACCACTCATTCCATGGAAGAAGCGGACAAGCTCGCCACCCGCGTCGGTATCATGAAGCGCAAAATGCTTGCGCTGGGGACAGTCAGTGATCTAGGGCAGCAGTATGGCGATGCTTGGGTCGTACAGCTTGTGCTCAAATCTGCACCCGAAACCACAGAAAAAGAGATGGAAGCCGTAAAGCAATGGGTTCAGAGGAAGATTCCCGGTGTTCAGCTCGACAAGTGGGGTTCGCGAGGTGGAGGCCACGGACAACTCCGATTCAAAGTACTCAAGGCTGCTTCCCCCGAATCGACTGCATCGCCCGCGCATCTTGACAATGCTCAAGATGGCAAGGTCACCGAAGCAGAGGTTCACCAAATCAACACTTCGTCCTCAGCTGCTTCAGCATCTGATCTAGGCGGCATTCCCGGCCTCATCCAGTTGCTAGAATCTAATCGCCAAGAGCTAGGCTTGGAATACTACTCGGTTTCGCCTACCACCTTGGACGAGGTGTTCCTCCGTGTTGTTGGCGAGGAGGAGGAAGAGACGAGTGGAAAGAAACCAAAGGGTACAAAGAGGAATGGATGGGGTCGCTTCATATGCTGTGGCTTGCTGCCTGCTTAGTGTGTAAACACTGTCGCAGAGACAAGCTGCCAGGCAAGCAACGAGCAGTCAGGATAATGAGTGATTGGGAAACTTCTCCCTGAGCCTTGACGTTGTATGATACCACAGCATTTAGCTTCTGTATATAGCTTGTCTAGTTATCCCACTTTATAATAGTCGAGCCCTAATCTTTTCGCCTTGAAGCTTGTTGGGCACGTTCCGCAGTCCTCACACGTCTTTTCCCAAACTCTCAGAATCGACTAGTGGAGTCTATGGGATGCTGGTGTTAAGATAACCCGACTTCGCCGTGAGTTCTCGGTAATCCTCAGCCAGTCTTTGTAGCGTCGCGCACCTGAGATGCCGCCATCGCCTACCTGGTCACTCAACAGGCCATATTGTACCACTCACTATCTGGTCGATATACTTTTTCCCAATAAAATTCTTCATGCCTCTCATTTGAGTCATAGCTCTTATTGCTGTCGAACAGTGTCTCGGTGTACAATGCAATCTTCTCGGTACTGAGGTGCTGCTACGGGATTAACTGCTCTTCCTTTTCTCTCAGATGCAGCCAGCTCTCTAAGATATCGAAGATCATTGAGTAGACTTCATGTCTGGATCGTTTGTTCAAGCGACCACGGTCGACAAGCGTTGCAGATCGTATGCGTGTTCATCAGACGGCTCTACACACATAGTCAAGTCCAACCCAGGTTGCGAATGAGCGCTCCAGACATATCGAGGAAGACGCACATGTGTGGTGACTCTGGGGCAGGGGAACTCTGAAACGGATTTGAAGATTTATTTACTTATAATTATGTAGACAACGTAATGTAGGCTGGCCTGCAGCTACTACAATAGAGGAGATATAGATATATAGCGCATCACGTGAAGAGGAGTCTACACACCGACACTGGGGTCTAAGAGATGAAGTACTTTGCTTGCACCGCGCGAGTGGCAGCCCCCTTAGTAGCCCCCTTGGCAGCAGCAGCAGCAGCAGCTCCTGCTCCTGCTCCTACTGCCGCTCCAGCCGCCGCTCCACCAGCTGCCATGTTGCTCATAACAAATCGCGCAGCCTGAGCCGCGTTAGCACCATACGACAGGTGAGGTGCCAAGATGATAGGCTGGCCTGCACAGATGAGGTCGCCAGGTGCGCAGATGATTTTAGTGTTTGCTGCTGCGACTTTGCCGACCGGTTTGCCGTTGTTTGGGTCACCGAATATGACTGCGCTAGACACAAATGCCGAGTCCTCGGCACTAAGCATATCAGCAGCATTGTGGACAAGCTGACCACCTTGTCTAGATCTCTTGTTAGACTTGCGAATCATGTGAAAGATATTGAGGGCAGTGTGTTACTTACGAGTAGCCTGCCATTACTAGTGTAGTGTCCGGGCATTGGGCCCGAACCTGTCCGACCATCTGTGCCATGAGCTGGCTGCCTCCTTTGTCTCCACCAACAAGAAAACCAGGCACATCTGCTGGGTACTGGATGCCCTGAACAGCGACGTTACCAGCACCTCCCATCATCGCGCCAAGAGCGATGGCAAAAGGTGGTCCAGCAATTGAACCCATATTGCCCAACTCAGTCGTTCCGCGGGCAAAGAGGACAGTCATGGGCTTGCAGCCGCCGCCGCTCTTCACATCATTTTGTGAGATTGAGGCGAGGGCGGCAAGTGTGACTGACGGTAGGAAAAAAATAAGGAATTTCATAATGATAGAGTCGTCTCGCTTTGTTCCGTCAAGGAAGGGATATTAGGGTATTACAAAGTATTATGCGAATATGGATAAAACAAGTAGGGGTATTGGAAGAGAAGATATGGAATGTATGGACTGCTGTTCACCACAAGAAGCATGCGACAAGCCCCTTTATAGTATCATATAGCAAGATGCCATGGTTAACGCTGTTCATTTAACCACCGCTTTTTATGAGTTTGAACATGTAGTATACTCACCTGTCATGTTTTCACTTGTTTTCCAAAGACACATCAAACGTCATGCCAGACCGCATGTAGCACGCATACTGGCAGTCAAGAGTGTCGTGCGACATATTCTATGAGCCCTTCCATGTCGGTTCAAGCTCGTCGGGAACGGGGTTGGGGCTAGAGCTACATGCCAGTAGCCGTTGTCCCCACGCACCTGGCCAGGTCTGCGACAGCTGTTGCCGAGGTGGACGAGCGATGTGCATGGGCAGCAGGAACGATCGAGGCGACGAGCTTCATATGGTGAAGCTGCCATGAGATTTGTGGCGGTGTCTCCTGTCCCTGAGTCTGGTGCTCTGTCGTTCGCGTGACTTGTCGTCAACTGCCCTCTGGATTGCGCTCAAGGCTCCCGACTTTGCGCTTGGACAATGTGAAGGGCCAATCGCATCCCACATAAGTATGTCTGAGCTGAATCAGAGTTCTCGACATCTCACAACGTCATCGGCAACCTGGTGTTCGGCCAAAACCATGTCTCATGACTTTGGGAGTTGTCGCATCGCGTCACATGCTGTGGCTGTTTCAGAAACCCGTTCCATGCCTCCACACCTCGAATCGTCGTGCGTTCCAGAGTCCAGGCCAAGCAACGTTCCAAGCCTACGGTAGCACAACATGCCGGCGATGGAAACAACATGGTGCGCATATATCGTCGCGAAGATGCCGCGGTCCGCAAAAGCTTGGTGGAGTCTTGCAGTCAGCCAGGCGGCCAAGGACTCGGGGAAGGGCGATGTCGAAGTAGCTGTGGGCCGACAGATCATGGCCCAACATCCTTGGCCACTGCTGTGAGTCTGCGCTGATCAGGCCCGTGCAACATGTCTCCATTTTGGACGTGTTGAAAAAGGCTGAACGCTGGTAGCAAGGCGAAATAAAGGGCGGCAGTGCCTCTTTGGTGTTGCGCGTTGGCCGTAGGAACCACCCCGCCTTCGCCCTAAGAGGAAGGTGCTAGCGACTGTGCAATATCCCGGTCTGTGGTGGTCCATTTGTATAATTGTCTACGACGCAGCCTCGAGTCCAAGTGTTGGTAACACACAGGCAGCATGCCTCTTCAGGTCCACCGCATAACCTCGGCAGCCGACTTTGAAACCTTCGTCGCCATACAGATCGCCGCCTTTGCCAACGGCGGTGGTATCACTTCCCTGCTCACGCCTAACCCCATCACCGACGAGTACATCCAAAAGTCTATCGAAAAGCACGTCAAGTCTTGGCGCGACGAGCCTGACGTTGTATATCTCAAAGTCATCGATACCGACGCCCATGGCAAGATGATCGCAGGCGCCAAATGGCGCATCAACGAGCGGGAGCGCAGTGAGGGAGAAGCCAGCAAGATGTATCCAGTGCCAGATGATGAAGCCAAGGGAAGACAGGGCTTGCTAGACTTCATGGTATTCCTGAGTCGAGTAAGAAGGGAGTACATGGGAACGAAGCCCTTTTACTGCTAGTATCCAGCGCGCTACGTCGGAAGGTGTTGCTGACGGACAGCAGTTTTGCATATCCTCGTAACGCACCCAGATCACCACCGCCGAGGTGCAGGATCTATGTTACTTGAGTGGGGTACCAAGCAAGCGGACCGCGCGAGACTACCTGCCTTCTTGGAGTCGTCCCCGATGGGCAAGCCTTTGTACGGGAGAATGGGATTTCAAGCTAAAGAAGGTAAGTCTTGAGCCTGAAAGCATACATGTGCTACTACTTCTGCGTGTATGGCACACGCTAACTCTATGCTCTCAATGCTACAGTGGTCACGTGGGACTTGTCAAAATATGGCTTGGAGGGGACAGATACCAGTACAGTGATGCTTCGTGAGCCCAGCATACACGCGATATGAGGTGCTATAGATGCGACCTCGTGTGCAAGAGAAGCCGAAGGCTGTTGGAAATGGCGGGTAAGGACACGGCACCTCCAAGACGTGTGCGCCCGCACTATTCTCTCTAGCAGCCTCTCCACGAAAGAGACGTCGCAAATCCACTCCTTCTACATGATATATCTGTTCCCCACCCTGACTTGGACTTTCACGCCTCTTTTGCTCAAAGCCTCGACCCTTCTTGTGAACTCGTTCTGCTCTTCATTCTTTTCCAACGCCAGAACCTTCGCGGTTTCCTCCAAAACAACTTCGGTCAACTGGTCCATCTTATCTAGCGCAGCCAGGAAGCGCTCACTCCTATCTCCGCTTTGTTTGCTTTTCGAAGCAATGCAGGGCTGCACAAGAACAAAAGCCTTGATCTCGGAGATGGCTGGTCCCGCACACCAAAAGAAGAGATCCGCAGTCTGCAGGCCAAGGAACTTGAGGGAGAAATTGGCGCAAATGTAGGAGAGACATTCGGCCCGTATCTGGCGACAGACGCGGAAGGCAGAAAGATGCAGCACAGATGCGGCGAGATGCTCCGGCTTAGTGCAATTTGCGATCACGAGCGAAGAAAGCTCTGGGTAGATGGCCATGGCGTAGATCATATTTCGTATCTCGCCTGGTAACTCGAGAAATGCACCGTGTGTCTTTTGTGACTGCATTGGATTAGCTGGCTAGATTGACTCAGTAACGACACGTTGGGTGTATGTTATGTACGTGTGACGCTAACCCACTGACGCGGAGCTGTTTGTGGCGCAACCATTTGGTCCTCATTGTCTTCATCATGTGCCGGAGAGAGACGTTTCTGGTGGCAGGACAGGGACAAGGGATTAATACAGCTTTCGCAATGATGGGGACTGCGGGCAGCTGCCGCCTTACCGCATTAGGATAGTCCACCTTGATGATCGCAGCGCGCCTGGGTAGCTCTCTTATTAAGGCGTGATGTGGACGGAAGCTGCCTGTGCATACAGGACATACGGCGTAACGCTTACTATCTCCTCCGTGACTATTACACCTTTGCGCCAAGTACCCAGTTTGCGGTCGCCTATCCAGGGCTTTTCTGGCCGTCTCTTGAAGTTCAGGCGGACACAAGCTCATATTGCAGAGTGGTGACGGCGCGTCGACAAGCAATTGCGGAGTTCTCGGAGGTGCCAAGACAACGTCACAAGTTTGAGACAGCGACTTGGCACTCTCGCTCCTCAACCAAGCTCGCCACGATGCTCTCGCGCACGTGTACACGCTCAAGCGCTTTCCTGGGAGCTCGCGCTACACCATGTCCTTTTGCTCGCCCCCCACCAGTGCTGCTCCGACGCGGAAAACGCACCAAAGCCAGCTATCCCGATGGGTCGGAGCACGATGCAACGACGAAATCCAAGCCCTCGCTCCTAGGCCGGCTCAGAGGCTCACGCTCCATCTTCGAGGATGACGCGAAAATGGACCAGGCAATGCGTCCGCTGTCCGATGCCGAACTCGAACGCGACGATCTGCCCGTCATCAACTGGTACGAGCAGGACTTGGACAAAGGCACGCCGCAGCGCCTGATTGAGCGCATAGCCACGCCCGAAGACCGCAAGAAGGACAGAGACATGTACCTGATGATAGAAGAGTCTCGGAAGAACCCCGACCATGACGACGCAACTTTGAACCGGCGGCTCATCGACAGCCTCCTGACAAATCCAAACTTCGCCGAACTGACGGATGAGCTCCAGCTCATCAAAAAAGGCATCAAGTCGAGGGAGGAGCTCCAGCAACTGAAACAACAGGGCGCTGTCAAGGCAGAGGCAGAGAGCAAGCAGTTCAACGCCGGCTTACGGATGGCGACACTTGAAATACTACAAGACGTCCTCGACGACCCGGACATCGGAGACGCAAAGGCCGACCTGCAAGCGTGCATCGACCACATGCCTGAGGTGGAAAACATAGACAATCCCGTGTTCCAGGCTATGCTGAACAAGGCAATGCACAAGCTTGAGGGCAACGAAGCTATGCAGAACAAGGTCGCCGCTATGCGTAAACGCCCCGACTCCGAATTGGAGCGCGAGTGGCAGACTTATCAGAGAGAGACCGAAGACGCCATTGCTCAAGCAGAGACTCCAGACGAGGACCTGACTATGGCGACACCCGAAGACATGCAGGACGTGGACAAGCTCCTGCACCAGATGCGGGATGTCATGAAGTCGTTGGGTGGCGACACCGGGCTCGAAGCCGAACTCGACGCAGCGATCAACGAAGACTCCACATCGGGTCAAGATGAAGAGGGTGTGTTCGAGCGTGAAATGGACCCCCAAGAATTGGCCGAAGAGCTGAAGAAGCTCGCCCAGTCCAAAGCATCGCAGCCCGGAGAGCTTGTGGAGGACGAAGAAGATGTTCCCGCTGAGCTCCAGGCCAAGGTTGACGAGATCATGAAAGACCCGAAGCTGATGGAGAAGCTAATGTACATACAAAAGCTCATTTCCGAGAACAAGCAACAGCAAGGCGATCTGACTTCTATCGCCCACGAAACTGCGCCTGACCCCTACCAACTCGCGGACAGCCGCACTGCGCCGCTCAGCGAGCGTATGGCTGCTGCCCTCCAAGACCCAGAGCACGTTGCCGCTCTCCAACGCCTCCGCGTCGACCTCCCCCCACCGTTCAACATTGCGCCCGCCCTGAAATCGTTCAATAAAGCCATTGAGCTTGCCTATATCGGCGCAAACGATGACATCCGCCGAATACTCTGGCGCTCGTACCAGAAAGCGCGATCGTTGCCCACGTTCCTACAAAACATTGGTGACGAGGCGTGGGACATACTGTACTACTCGCAAGCGGTCACCTGGGGCAGTAACCAGAACCGAGAGAATCATCTCAGGATGCTGCTGGCCGACCTTGAGAGCATAGGGAGAGATGGGCCACCTACCCATCCCAGTACGCTCGCTGATGGAGGTGTTGAGCAACTAAACACATGACCGGCCTGAAGACCAGGTGTAACTGTACGATATGACGATTTATATATGATACCCCACCCAATATATTCGCAATGGAATAGCCCTTTGCAAACGTTGCGCTGTCTTTACAACGCCCTCATCCGCATTCGTTTGCTCCGCCATCTACCTTTGGTCTCTGATACCAGCTCTCATGCAGATAATCTTTCTTTGGTCCGTCCACCTTGTATCTGATCATGAACCGATCGATCTTTGCACCACAAAACTTGAATTCGCAGTCATTCTGATACGTGTCGGGATCGCACCAATGGCAGCCCGTAGCCATCCAGCCGCCAGCCTGGTCATCAGGCGCGTGGAAGCGCCAGGTATTGAATAGCTTTCCGACGCTTTTTTCGTCGTCTTCAACAAACCATGCGGTGATCTCATCGCTTGTTTCGTTGTACCGATAGACGTAACGACGGGTCGCAGGGAATGACAGCCCAGCGTCCATGGTGAATGTCCCTTGTTCGATATACAAGTATTCGGAGGCGTAGGTCGCTGCATCGGTAGATTGACGCGGATGGAAGTGAGCTGTACCCACGAATGTGCCACCGGGTGTCTGGGTACGTGAATCAATCTTGCGCGTCATCTTCCAGACACCTTGCATGCCTGTGAACACGGCCGCTGCAACAAACCGAGCATGCTCCTGGGATGCCTCGAGTATTCCGGCAACTTCGCTGACTACTGCCTTGGCTTGCAGACTGCTATCTGTGTGTCGATAGCGCGATGGGAATGCGGGACCCGATTGGCTACCGAATAGGGTGTCGTCACGTGAGACGCCCGTTTCTCGTGCGAACTCTTCCATTAGTCCAACGTAGTCGGCCATCCAGAACTGCGGCACTTGCAAGGACCTCTGACCCATGGCATTTTGCATATGCCTCGTATCATCATACGTGTACAAGGCGGATGAGAGAGACGCCGACTGCTCAGGCTCTCGTTTGGCCCAGCGTTGCGCCAGAAGTCGAGCCTGCATTTCCATCACGCCCCAGTAAGGGCCTTCGTAGAAACCCACGAACCCAATTGTAGGTATTTGCTGCGAAAAGACGGAACCACGTGACAGGGGATATGGTATGCGCGGATTCGGGTTGTCGCTGCCGTCAGCGAGAAGGGATTGGACACGGGCGTCGAGCCAATCGAGGTCGGCTTTGTAGCCTGTGGCTTCAATGATACCGACCACATCACGCAGTCTGCTCTCGCCCTGTAAAGTGTTAGCCTTTTCGATGCGCCTAGACTCTCGAGTAAGCAGAGTACCATAGCTTTTGCGCCTGGCCCATGGAACCAGGGCTCATATTGGCCAAGACGAATCTCTAGGCAAGCACCGTTGGCTGCCTGCTCGACGTGTTCAACCCATCCCCGGACTGGCACAATGATGCCACTTCTGACAAACTCCATATACGTGTCGGTTATACCGGTGTAGCCAGGGTGTTGTGTCTGGGTCGCCGTGTACGCGAGCTCTGAGAAGCCGACGTCGGCGTGATGGCAGCCTATACTTGATCGTAAGAAGTCGTGGCCTTTCTTTGCTTTTTCTGGTGGAACGGTGGTGATAGCTGCAGAGATGTCTCCATGGCCGCGACGGGACAGATTGTAGAGAATCAGATCAAGGGGAAGGAATCTAGGTGCTGGCTTGAAATGCCCGTCGTGGGTCTGAGGGTCCTGTGGAAGGTAGCGGGGCAGGCAGTAGAAGGGACGATTGATGACGTGGAAAACCCTGCTGTCGGCGTGGGAGGGTGTCATTCCACCAGGCGAGTGCTTTGCGTTGGAGATCTGAGAAGCAGCCTGAGAAGCAGCCTCTGAGCCGCTGATGCCGCCTCCAATCACGACTATCTTGCCGGGGGTTTCCGTCAGGGCAGAGAGAGTCCGAAATCGTGAGGAGTGTTGGATGTTTGAGAGAGGGTGGGAGGGAACGGGATTGAAGGTGTGGGCTGGCTTGTTAAAGAAGCCGCTGGCGACGACGAGTCGATCAAAGGTACGGGATGTTAGCTGACGGGTGCCGTCGGCACTGACCACTCTCCAAGTATGATCTTCTTGCAGTGATGCGCTGACAACTCGGTGCTCGAGGAGTATGTCGTCAGTTAAGCCAAGGGTTTCTGAATACGCCGCAAGATAGCGGCCCACGTGCCTAAAGATGGATGTACGAAGTCAGTGACTGTCTCACAGCATGCTGTACACGGATTCTACCTGCCACGCTTTGGGAAAGACAGGCGGAACAGCTAGTGGATCGGCAGCAGGGTTCGAGATATCTACATGTACCGATGTCCAAGCCAGATCAGAAAAGGCAACAGTGTATCTGCTCAGGTTGGCGCGCATCTCCGGACTGCACTTGTCGCCAAATTCCCCGCGGTCATGTCTCCACATGCCGCCTACACGGTCTGCGGCCTCGTAGACGGTGACTGCGAAGCCGTGCTGTCTGCAGATGTGTGCAGCCGCCAGACCTGCGGGCCCAGCGCCGACGACGCAGACGGACTGTTGCTCGACCGGGGCATCCATGGCCAGGACGGGGTTGGGAATTCGGGGCAGCAGTGTCTGAACAGAGGCTATTCGGAGAGTAGGCCAGCGTTGATGAGGGTGCCCTTGATGGTCTGGAACTGTGTCTTTCCATGCTGGGTAGGCGTTAGCAAAGGGCCAGGGCACGCTGCGGGGGTTCTGGGGCGGCGGACTGAAATCAGATATCGAATGTGGCCCAGGTCAGTGACGGAGCGGTGTTGGTCGAACTCGGAGCGTGCAAAGCGGCGCATGTCTCGTCGTGCGCCTGCGTCGGGGATGCTGGCGGTGCTGCGGACAATGTCTCGCCACAGGGCCAGGGCGCGCTGGCGCTGGATGAACTGCAGGACCGTCAGCGGGCGTGGCGCCGGGCCGGATGCGTCGTGGGACAGGTACGTGGTCCAGGCCCACGGGAGCTTTTCCTCGTGCGCGCAGGCGGGAGGGCGGCTTGGAGGCGACGGTCGCGTAGGCGCGCAGCATGGCGGTGCGATGTGTCGAGGGCGCGTCCCAGTGCCCAAGGTTGGCGGTTGGCGGTGGGCGGTGGGCGGTTGATGGTTGGCGGCTGGCTGGCGGCGGAATCGTCACCTCACCACCATGTACTCGCCCCAGGCCCTCGCGCGCATGCAGACGGTGCAGACGCTGCTGCGCCAGGACGCCGCCCTCAGTGCCTACGAGGCGCCCCAGCGACCCTGCCCCGTCGCGTTCCACTGGGTCCCCTCCGCTCTCGACCTCCGCCCGGGCGAGCTCGACGCCTGCCTCGGCCTCGTCCACGCCACGTCGGGCCACGACTACGCGGCTTCGGCCATGGGCTGGGACCCGCGCAGGAAGCGCGACGAGATGCTCGACGCCGACATGATGTATCTGCTGCTGCGCCCGGCCCAGGGCGGCCCCGACGCCATCCTCGGCTTCACCTCCTTCATGTTCACCCACGACGACCCCCCGCACCACGACCGCCCTGTCCTCTACATCTACGAGATCCATCTCCACGAGCGCCTGCGAGGACAGGGCCTCGGGTCCCGCCTCATCCAGTTCGTCGAGAGCGTGGCGCGCGCATGCCACATCCCCAAGACGATGCTGACCGTCTTCACCGCAAACACGCGCGCAAAGAGCATGTACCACAGCCTGGGCTACACCAGGGACGAGTGCAGCCCCGACGACAGGACCACGAGGAACAGGGTCATCCCCGCCGAATACGCCATCATGAGCAAGTCGATGGACTGAACACCATACATTGCTAGTCTTCATCAGCCCATCCTCACTCCACGGGAACAAACACCCTGTCAATGTCCGGCCCCCAGCCCTCATCCACCCCGCCAACCTTGACTTCGTTGACGCCCTGCTCCACGTTGACGTGCACCACTGAACTTGCCGGGCCTCCTCCCCCGTCTGGCAAGAACGCCGCCCTCTGCGATTTCCCATTCACACTGATGGCTGCATACCTTTGCTGCTTGTCGCCGTTGAGATGCTTGATCCTTACAGTCGTGCGCGTCGTTGCTGAAGATTCCACCTTGGAAAACGTGGCGGACCCCGAGGGCACGCCGCCAATGTACCCAATTGCCTTCGAGCCCGAGCACGAGGAGCATGCTTGAGATATGGCTCCGTTAGCAAGCTCTGCCGTCTCGCCTTCGTACCTGTTTTCGTTGGGCCCAGCCCTGCTGGCTCCAGTATCGGGATCCAGGATCCAGTTGACAGCGTTCTTCATGCTAGCCGTCGTTCCAGATATCTCAACCGGTAGCCATACGTATGTGCTTCTCATCAGATTCTCACTGTGCCATCGGTCCCCCATGTACACGTATCCATCCCCTACAGACAATACAAAGCTTGTTTGAGAAGCGTACGTGTTGGACCCAGAGTCGGCGAACTTTTGCCATGACGACCATGGACCCGAGAGAGACGTCGACGTGCTGTAGTAGTTGTCATTCGGGCTCCACCCCGTAAGCTGCGAGGCGAACATGAAGTAAACGCCTTTGTGTTTGATCATGGCCGGAGACTCGTATTTTTCTTTCCAGACGTAGACATTGCTGGAAACGCTGAGATAATCATCAGACAGTGCGTTGATGCGTAGGCCGTTGCGTCGCTGGCTTCGTCAGAAACAGGTCCCTACTGTGCTACGAGGCAGTCATACGTCTTCGGTCAGTAGATAGCCCTTGCCGTCGTCATCGACAAACACGCCAGAATCTCTACTCTCGAAGCCCAGTGGTCGCTCGCTGCGTAGATACGAATACTTTCCGCAAACGCTGTCGCCTATTGCGACACCAATCTTCGCCTCACCATAGTCGGCGCTGTCAATGTGAGCCCACAGGACATACTTACCCGTTCGCTTGTTGTGCATAACTTTTGGTCTCTCAATAACACGATCGGGCCCTGTGTCGCCAGATGCAGTCCGCGAGATTAGAGCGCCTTCATAAGACCATTCGACAAGGTTGGTAGACGAATAGCAGTTGATGTTTGTGAAAGCGGTTCCGTTTGTTTTATCTTCGCCAATCCTGCGGGCGCATCAGCACCGGTAGAGGCCGCCCTTGCGCGTAGAGCTATTTACCAATACCACTTTTCGCCATCTTTGATGATGCCGGCGCCGTGAGCCTGAATGTGCTGGCCTGTGTTGGTCTGGTGTAATGTCAGTTGCCATTTGCTCATGGGTACGACGAAACGCACTGCTGTCCAAGTCGCGCCAGGTACAATCTGGAGCGTCGCATTTACGATCAAGCCGGACAGGCCAAAGCCTACGAGTCTGAGAAGTCGCATGGCGGTATTGTAAGATCAAGTCTCAGATGCCAGCCAGAGCAATTGTCTATGCAGAGTGCCTGGAATTTATAGGCGCATCAGCAGATTCTCCCGTAAGTTCCTGACAATCTGCCGACTGGGTCGACCGCGAAAGGCTCGTCGCTCATTGACGGAAAAGGGGCACTGCGCTACATAGTGTCACGAGCAGACATGACTGTTTCAATAATTCTGGTGGCGTATGACTACCGGGACAAGGGTAATAGACGAGTTGTGGGGAAGCTTTAGTCCCGGAAGCTATGCTTGATCGAACGTTACCCGTGTACTGCACGTACTATACTGCAAACTCTGCACGCGACGCTGCCTAGGTATGTATCGCCTGGATTGGCAATCACCCGATGTCCGTGGCTCTTTCAACATGGATACACACTGGCCTAGGTAGCAATGGAACAGGCCGCCCTCCGAAGCGCAGATACTACTGGAAGGGGAAAGCATGCCGCATCCAGTCGGCACAATACTGCGACCGAACCTTGGAAGCAATGGGACATATGGGCTAACGAGTGTATGCTCAACGTATAACTTGGAATGCCTGGCAACAGTACCGAGGTAGTTTGCGCCGGTCGAAAAAGGCACGTTGCTAGTTCTGGATTGGACAAGATGTTTGCTGCACTCGTACCAACGTTGCACCTGCGCAGGCAGCGTACGCAGCGCACCCACGACAGCGTCTTCGGGCTTGCTCATGCTTCTCGCCCGCAGTTTGACCCGCTGCTTCCTTTTGCGAAAGCTTGCCAGCGCCACGACCACATCCTTCTGGGCGCGATTCCACGTATATCAGATACGGCCCAGCAACCTCAGCAATGATGTAGCGTTGTGTTAAGTTTACTGATCATGCATCTTCAGGGAACCTAGGTACCTGGATACTCTACAAGACATCAGAGATTGAACGTCAACAGACGACCATCGTTCACGTCCCTGATTTGAGTCATTCGCAAGTACCTTTGATGATCGGATAATTGCGAAGGGCCAACGACTTCGACATATTCCATACATTTGGACTGTCTCAGTACAATGCATTCCAGAATGTCCAGCACGTTGCGCTCTCATGTAAGATAACGGCACATCTTCTAAATAGGAGATTGTGTGTTTTCAAATCAGACGCCTCAATTTCACACTCGAGCAAACCCGTGTAAGAATACCGTAAAGACTTTGTATCAGATCGTTGAACATCAAGCAATCTTCCACAGGCGCCAGGGAGCTTTCCAGCTAGCGTTTCCCGGTAGATCCATCCTGCTACTTTTGTCACAACCTTTGCTTACGTTATTGCACAATATCCTTGGCCACACCGACATAGCCAGATCCATTCTCGATCCATGTATTCTTCCAGATCTGCACCAGCTCTTGCGAAAGTCTTGTCATGTCGAGGTTCCTCTCACTTGAACTCGCTAGTACCTTCCAGCCTTGCTCGTGTTCTGCGCTCACATCATCGATCATGTATGTGTACTTGTCGAAATTGTCGGAGCCCGCAATGAGCATGTCATTCACACCATTGGCGAACCCGAATGTAGCGAGAACTTGGTTGTAGCTGACCCAAGCGGCGTCTGTCATGGGAATGCTGACCTTGTAAATGACATTGGGAAGGATGCCATCGCGTTCGACAACAGTGTGTAACGAGTCGGCCATGTAACCGTCGATGAAACGATACAGTTTTTCCCGGTCATCCTCACAAAGGTGGACCCCTGCTCCGCGAATCATGCGGAGGGGGGCAATGAGAACAAGACGTTCCCTTGCCTTGGAAGCAGTCAATCGCGCAACTCAAGCAAGAAAAGGACATTGAAGCTTACATCAGGACCAGGTGTAACCGTACGGCACAGTGAATTGGATTCAGGTCTGGGCTTCATCTCGTATGCAGGCGTCGCAAGAGGCGTCGAAGTGTAGAGTGGCGTTATGCTGTGAAGAGGCGAAGACGAAGACAGCCCCACAAAAGAAGCATGCGAATTTGATCTACCAGGAGGCGTGTCTCTGCCACCTACGGTATGGCCAGGGATGTGATAGTCGAAGGGTGACCGGTATGATCCCTTCTCCCATCCATGCTTTGGCGCACCGGGCGGGATCAAGGCAGCCCGCCGAATCGAGTTGGCGACTTCAGATGCAACCGAACCTACAGCGGTTGTATGTTCTGGACGAAGAGAAAGGG
>Ga0265797_10002890_pt1 | contig 28277 bp, 24 predicted proteins | sample P2T30metagenome_FD_192433 | JGI IMG/M metagenome (GOLD analysis project Ga0265797, IMG submission 192433) | Plant litter microbial communities from East Loma Ridge, Irvine, California - P2 T30 | ecosystem: Environmental > Terrestrial > Plant litter > Unclassified | place: USA: California...
GACGCTGCGCCTGTTCAACATGGACCTGACGATGATCGCCATGATCGGCATCCTGATGCTGATCGGTATCGTCAAGAAGAACGCGATCATGATGATCGACTTCGCGCTGGACGCCCAGCGCAACGGCGGGATGACGCCTGAAAAAGCGATCCGCGAAGCGTGTATCCTGCGCTTCCGCCCGATCATGATGACCACGCTGGCCGCCCTGATGGGCGCGCTGCCGATCGCTCTCGGCCTGGGCGCCGGCGCCGAACTGCGCCAGCCGCTGGGCCTGGCGGTGTGCGGCGGCCTGATCTTCTCGCAGGTGATCACGCTGTACATCACCCCGGTGATCTACCTCTACCTGGACCGCTACAGCGGCAATGGTCCGATGAGCGACGAGGAGATCGACGTTGCGGATAGGCACGACGCGCCCGCCGTGATCTTGACCAAGGCGGCGTAATATTCAAAAATTCGGTCGATGTGGTGAAAGTGCCGCGTCGACCGGTTTTCTTTCTGCTCTTTGATACACACTGTAACAACCATCAATTTGATCAGCTTGTAAGCTGTTGGCAAAGGTCCAACACAGGTGCATGCACAAGTCAAACAGGGTAGACTGCCGCACCGGACCGCCCATTGCCCTTTCTCTCATATCTTTGACCATCTTGCGTGACCACTCCCATATCTCCCTGGATGACAGCGATGTCTGCGCACATTGCGGCCAGCCGCTGCCCGGACGCAAAGTGGTCACTTACGGGCAACAGCAGGGCAATCGCCGCTTCGGCCTGATCGTCACGGTTGCGCTGCACCTGCTGCTGGTGGCGGTGTGGCTGTTCCAGCCCAAGGTCGAAAAGCACGCGCCGCCGAAGTCCGGCGAAGCCATCGTCTGGCTGCCGCCCATGAAACCCAACAAGCCGGCACCGAAGTCGCCGGCCGAGCCGTCGAAAAAGGCATCGAAACCGGCGCCGTCCAAGCCGACGCCGCCGCGCGTGACTCAGGTCCAGCGCCTGCCCAACACGATCACCTTGCCGAAGGAAAAGCCGGTCGAGGAACCGAAACCCCAGCCGAAGCAGGAAACCAAGCTGGAGCCGGACGAAACCGACATGGCGGCCTACATCGAGAAACGCCGCAAGGCACGTGGCGCCCCGAGCCAGAGCGACCAGCCGGCCGAGGAAAGCGAGGCCGCGCGCGGCACCCGCAACGCCCTGGCCAACATCGCCGCCATCAACGGCCGCGGTGGCCAGGATCCGAACGAGACCGGCGGCGTGTTCAGCCTGAGCAACCAGACTTTCAGCAAGGCCGACCTCAAGTTCCGCGGCTGGAACCCGAACTTCAAGCGCCGCTGGCTGACCGCCGTGACGGTGGAACGTGGCAGCGAGCCGGACATCGAGACGGCCGTCGTCAAGAAGATGATCGAGCTGATCCGCAAGGAAAAGACCGGCGACTTCGAGTGGGATTCGCATCGCCTGAACCGGGTGGTGACCTTGTCGGCGCGGCCACAGGATACGCAGGAATTGATGGATTTCCTGTTCAAGGAAATGTTCCCCGAGCACAAGGCGCCGCGCCGGGGCGGCTAAAACCGTCATTCCCGCGTAGGCGGGAATCCATGTTTGCAAAGCGATAAGGCAATAAAAAACCGCGCTTCAGCGCGGTTTCTTTTTATGCTGCGGCCTTGAGGCGCCGCGCCACATCCAGCGCAAAGTAGGTCAGCACGCCATCCGCACCCGCCCGCTTGAACGACATCATGGTCTCCATGATGATCTTGTCCTTGTCCAGCCAGCCATTCTGGAAGGCCGCCTGCAGCATCGCATACTCGCCGCTGACCTGGTAGGCAAAGGTCGGCACCTTGAATTCTTCCTTCACGCGGCGCACCACGTCTAGGTAGGGCATGCCCGGCTTGACCATCACCATGTCGGCGCCTTCGGCCAGGTCCAGCGCCACTTCGCGCAGGGCTTCGTCGCTGTTGGCCGGGTCCATCTGGTAGGTGTTCTTGTCCGCCTTGCCCAGGTTCGCCGCCGAGCCGACCGCGTCGCGGAAGGGGCCGTAGTAGGCGGACGCATACTTGGCCGAGTAGGCCATGATGCGGGTGTGGATCAGTTGCTTCTCTTCCAGCGCCATGCGGATCGCGCCGATGCGGCCGTCCATCATGTCCGACGGGGCGACGATGTCGACGCCGGCTTCGGCCTGGGCCATCGCCTGGCGGATCAGCATCTCGATGGTCTTTTCGTTGACGATGTAGCCGTTCTCGTCCGGCAGGCCGTCCTGGCCGTGGGTGGTGTAGGGGTCGAGCGCGACGTCGGTCATCAGGCCGAGCTGGGGGAACTCGCGCTTCAGGGCGCGTACCGCACGCGGCACCAGGCCTTCCGGGTTGGTCGCTTCGATGCCGTCATAGGTCTTGAGCGCAGCGTCGACCACCGGGAACAGGGCCAGCACCGGGATGCCCAGGCTGACGGCTTCCTCGGCCACCTTCAACAGCAGGTCGACCGAGACGCGTTCCACGCCCGGCATTGAGGCCACTTGCTGGCGCTGGTTCTCGCCGTCGAGGACAAACACCGGGTAAATGAGGTCGGCGGCGGTGACGGTGTTTTCGCGCATCAGGGCGCGCGAGAACGGGTCGCGGCGCATGCGGCGCATGCGCACTGCCGGGTAGGCGTTGGGGGTGATGATCGGCATGAGAATGTCCTTGTGGATGGGTCAGTCGGCCTGGCCGGACTGTGCGTCCGGTCCGTCGGCCGTGGTGTCTCCGGTACTCTCCGGCTCGCTTGGTTCGTCCAGGCCGAGCAATTCGATGATCTTGTCGTTCGCTTCCTCGATGCCCACGCGCTTCAGGGCCGAGAACAGCTGCACGGTGAACGGGAAACCGTTGCCATCCTCGTCGACGTAGCTCTCCAGGATCTGCTTCGCCTGGCGCAGCACGTTGACCGATTCGTTGCGGTTGAGCTTGTCGACCTTGGTCAGGATGCAGTGGATCGGCTTGCCGGTCGGCGCGAACCATTCCAGCATCTGCACGTCCAGCTCGGTGAACGGGCGGCGCGAGTCCATGATCAGGACCAGCGCGGCCAGCTGCTCGCGGCGCTGCACGTAGTCGCCCAGCAGCCTCTGCCAGTGCAGCTTGGCGTCGCCGGACACTTCCGCGTAGCCGTAGCCGGGCAGGTCGACCAGCAGCGCACGGATCTCGTCGACCTTGGTCGGATCCTTGCGGTGCATCGCCACGTGGGCGCCGCCGATCGAGAAGAAGTTGATGTGCTGGGTGCGGCCCGGCGTCTTGGACGCGAAGGCCAGGCCCTTCTGGTTGGTGAGAATGTTGATCGCCGTCGATTTGCCCGCATTGGACCGGCCGGCGAAGGCGATTTCCGGCACCTGCGTCGCGGGGAGGTCGCGCAGCTGGTTGACGGTCGTGAAAAAGCGGGCTTGCCAGAGTTTGGACATGAAGGAAAAGACAACTAAAGAAGCGATCAGGAAAGAAAGCTATTGTACAATAGGGAGTTACCTGGCGCTGGTGCGACCGGGGCCACGATGGACGCTGCACTGCACAACAAGTTTTGCTACAAGTTTTTTGTCGACTTTTTCAGGGGGCTTGAGTGGATCGTGTGTTCTTACCGGCCGCGCGCGCGGCGTTCGTGAAGTCCTTGTTGATGGCCACGCTGGCAATCGGTAGCGTCGCTCACGCCGCGGATGCGGCCCATGCGCCGGCGGCCGCGCCCAAGATCGATCCGGCCAAGGGCGGTTCGCTCTACGACACCGGCGACAACGCGCGGGGCCTGCCGGCCTGCGCGTCCTGCCACGGCGCCGGCGGCAATTCGACCATCGTCGCCAATCCCAAGCTGGCCGGCCAGGTCGGCACCTACCTGCACAAGCAGCTCGTCGATTTCACGACTCCGAACCGCAACCAGCCGGTGATGACCACCTACGCCAGGATGCTGTCCGAGGAAGAGAAGCAGAACATCGCCGCCTGGCTCGCGACCCAGCAGCCGAAGCAGGGCGCGGCGCGCAACAAGGACACGCTGGACCTGGGCCGCAAGATCTACCGCGGCGGCATCGCCGAACGTGGCGTGGCCGCCTGCGCCAGCTGCCATGGCGCCACCGGCTCCGGCATCCCGGCCCAGTACCCGCGCCTGGCCGGCCAGCACCAGGATTACACGATCGCCCAGCTGCAAGCCTTCAAGACCAATGCGCGCAACAACAGCCCGCAGATGGGTACGCTGGCCAAGCGCATGTCGGACGACGAGATGAAAGCGGTCGCCGACTACATCGCCGGCCTCAAGTAATTACAAGGCAGGGCCGGGACATGTAAAAAGGGCGGCGGCCTCCGGCAAGCCGCCCTTTTTGTTGTATGCTCCCGGCACCCGATGTCCCGAACAGAAACTATCGATCGATGAGCACCACCGGAATTGAATTGAACCCGCGCCGCCGCGGCCTGGCCGAGGCGGTCGAACTGGTGTCGTCGATGCGTTTCGCGATCACCTTGCTGATGATGATCGCGATCGCCGCCATCATCGGCACCATCCTGCAGCAGGACCAGGCGTCACCCGACTATATCAACCAGTTCGGGCCGTTCTGGTACGAGATCTTCCGCAAGCTCGGCCTGTACAGCGTGTACTCGGCCTGGTGGTTCCTCTTGATCCTGGGCTTCCTGATCGTTTCGACTTTCCTGTGTATCCTGCGCAACGCCCCGCGCATGTTGCGCGACATGCGCAGCTGGCGCGACAACGTGCGCGAGGAATCGCTGCGCAATTTCCACCACAAGAGCGAGTGGACCGCGCCGCTGTCCGCCGTGCCGCTGGCGACCCAGACCGGCCAGCGCCTGTCCAACGCCGGCTACCGCGTGAAACTGGTGGACAAGGCCGGCGGCGTGCTGGTCGCGGCCAAGAAGGGCGCCGGCAACAAGTTCGGCTACATCTTCGCGCACACGGCCATCATCATCATCCTGCTGGGCGGCCTGCTCGACTCGAACCTCCCCATTCGCTTCCAGGAATGGTTTTTCGGCAAGACGCCCTTCAGCGGCGCCGGCCTGATTGCCGAGATCCCGGCCGCCAGCCGCCTGGGGCTGGGCAACCCGACCTTCCGCGGCAATACCCGTATCCCGGAAGGGCAGGCCAGCAACACGGCGATCATCCCGCGGGCCGACGGCGTGCTGGTGCAGGACCTGCCGTTCACCATCCACCTGAACAAGTTCGTCATCGATTTCTACTCGACCGGCATGCCCAAGCTGTTCTCGAGCGAAGTCACGATCCGCGACCACGAGACCGGCAAGACCTTCCCGGGCGTCATCCGCGTCAACCAGCCGCTGATCTACCGCGGCGTGGCGGTCTACCAGTCCGGCGTCGACGACGGCGGCAGCAAGCTGAAACTCACCGGCTACCCGATGGCGGGCAGCAGCGACAAGCCCTTCGCCATCGCGGGCGAGGTCGGCACCAGCACCGCGCTCGCGGGCGGGGACCAACAGTACGCCGTCGAATGGTCGGGCTTCCGCCCGTTCAACGTCGAGAACATGAATCAGGACGGTGACCTGCGCAAGGTCAGCAAGGATGGCAAGAGCTTCAACGAGCAGTTCGCCCAGGCGCTGTCCGACCACTCCGGCTCGGCCGCCAAGAACGCGAATAACAAGGATTTGAAAAACGTCGGCCCCAGCGTGCAGTACAAACTGCGCGACAAGACCGGCCAGGCGCGCGAATTCCAGAACTACATGCAGCCGGTGATGCTCGAAGGTTCGGAGGTCTACCTGGCCGGTGTGCGCAGCAACCCGTCGGACCCGTTCAGCTACCTGCGCATCCCGGCCGACGACGCCCACGGCGTGCGCGAATGGATGCGCCTGCGCGCGGCGCTGGCCGACCCGGCCCTGCGCGAGGAAGCGGCGCGCCGCTATGCCGAACGCGCGATGCCGGCGCCGGGCGCCAACCCGGCACTGGCCACCCAGTTGCGCGAATCGGCGGCCAGGACGCTGGCGATCTTCGCCGGCAACGGCACCGAGGGCGGCTACCTGGCCGTCTCGCGCTTTCTGGAACGCATCCCGCAGGCCGAGCAGGAAAAGGCGGCCAACGTGTTCATGAAGATGCTGAATGGCACCCTGTGGGAGCTGTGGCAGGCCGCGCGCGCCCGCGCCGGCGAAGCGCCCGCCGAGCCGACCGAAGCCCATGGCCGCTTCCTGCAGCTGGCCACCAACGCGCTGTCGGACAGCTTCTTCTACGGCGCCCCGGTCTACCTGTCGCTCGACGAATTCACCGAAGTGAAAGCCTCGGTGCTGCAGGTGACGCGCTCGCCGGGCAAGAAGGTCGTCTACCTGGGCTGCCTGCTGCTGGTGCTGGGCATCTTCGCGATGTTTTATGTTCGCGAGCGCCGCATCTGGGTGTGGGTGAAAAACGCAGGGGACGGCGGCGGCGCCCACGCCATGATGGCCATGAGCACCCAGCGCAAGACCCTCGATTTCGAGCGCGAATTCGACGAACTGAAGACCATATTGCCGCAATCGGCGTAAGCTGGCGCAACTACGGAGAATCATCGACATGTCCCAGACATCGCAAGTCCCACTCGCCAAGACCGGCGGCGGCCAGTACGTCCGCCCGCAGGGCTTCTTCAGGCGCTTGAGCGCCATCGACTGGCTGTTCGGCGCCGGCCTGCTGGCCGCCAGCCTGTTCGCGCTGCAGCGCTACGGCCACTATATGGACGTCTACGAACAGGCGATCCTGGTGCTGGCCGCGCCCACCTTCGCCCTGCTGGGCTGGGGCTGGAAGCCGGTGCGCTGGCTGATGCCGCTGATCGCGGTGCTGTCGCTGTGGGCGGTGTCCCAGTACGGCGGTTCGCTCGACGCCGCCAACCAGCGCTTCTTCCTCAAGTACATGCTGTCGAGCCAGTCCGCGATCCTGTGGATGAGCGCGCTGTTCGTGTTCTCGACCGTGTTCTACTGGATCGGCCTGGTGGCGCGCTCGCCGTTCGGGGGCAGCGTTGGTTCCAAGCTGTGCTGGGCCGCGGTGGTGCTCGGCTTTACGGGCATGATGGTGCGCTGGTACGAGTCCTACCTGGTCGGCCCCGACGTCGGCCACATCCCGGTGTCGAACCTGTACGAAGTGTTCATCCTGTTCTCGATGATCACCGCGCTGTTCTATTTGTATTACGAGCAGCGCTACGCGACGCGCCAGCTGGGCCCCTTCGTGCTGCTGGTGATCACCGCCGCGGTCGGCTTCCTGCTGTGGTACACGGTGGCGCGCGACGCCGCCGAGATCCAGCCGCTGGTGCCGGCGCTGCAGAGCTGGTGGATGAAGATCCACGTGCCGGCCAACTTCATCGGCTACGGCACCTTCGCGCTGGCCGCCATGGTCGGCAGCGCCTACCTGCTGAAGTCGAACGGCATCCTGGCCGACCGCCTGCCGTCGCTGGAAGTGCTGGACGACGTGATGTACAAGGCGATCTCGGTCGGCTTCGCCTTCTTCACGGTGGCCACCATCCTGGGCGCGCTGTGGGCGGCCGAGGCCTGGGGCGGCTACTGGTCGTGGGACCCGAAGGAAACCTGGGCCCTGATCGTCTGGCTCAACTACGCGGCCTGGCTGCACATGCGCCTCATGTCCGGCCTGCGCGGGCGGGTGGCGGCGTGGTGGGCCCTGATCGGCCTGGTGGTCACGACCTTCGCCTTCCTCGGCGTGAACATGTTCCTCTCGGGCCTGCATTCCTACGGCAAACTCTAGATGATAATCCGATGATAATCGGATGACGGCTTGTAACAAGTGTTCAAGCGTCCAGCCAAGTCAAGGCGGATAGTGTAAGGTTGACATGTCGGACGCGAAATGCGTCATCAAGCACAGGCTGGGGTCGTCATGTTGATCAAACGTAACCCGAACGGCATCGATCTGCCGTTCCCTTCCGAAATCACGCCGCAGGACGTCTATGAAGGGCGGCGCCAGTTCCTCGCCCGCGTGGCCGCCGGCGCCGTGGTTGGCTCCGGCCTGTGGGAAATGGCGAATCGCCAAGCCTTCGCCCAAGGCGCGGCGCTGGCCAAGTTGCCGGCCACCCGCAACGCCGCGTTCTCGACCGGCGAAACCCAGACCTCGTTCGCGGACGCCACCCACTACAACAACTTCTACGAATTCGGCACCGACAAATCAGATCCGGCCGAGAACGCGCACACGCTGCGCACCCGCCCGTGGACGGTGCAGATCGAGGGCGAAGTGAAAAAGCCGATGACGATCGACATCGACCGTTTGACGAAACTCGCGCCGCTGGAAGAGCGCATCTACCGCCTGCGCTGTGTCGAGGGCTGGTCGATGGTGATTCCCTGGGTCGGCTATTCCTTGTCGAATCTCATCCGGCAGGTCGAACCGCTAGGGACTGCGAAATACGTGGAATTCGTCACGCTGGCCGACCGCCGCCAGATGCCGGGCGTGGGCAGCCGCGTGCTCGACTGGCCATATGTGGAGGGCTTGCGCATGGACGAAGCCATGCACCCGCTGGCGCTGCTGACGGTGGGCATGTACGGCCAGGTGCTGCCGAACCAGAACGGCGCGCCGGTGCGCGTGGTCGTGCCCTGGAAGTACGGCTTCAAGTCCGCCAAGTCGATCGTCAAGATCCGCTTCGTGCGCGACCAGCCGAAGACGGCCTGGAACGGCATCGCACCCAACGAATACGGTTTTTATTCGAACGTGAACCCGAACGTCGACCACCCGCGCTGGTCGCAGGCAAGCGAGCGCCGCATCGGGGAAGGCGGCTTGTTCACGCCCAAGCGCAAGACCCTGATGTTCAATGGCTATAACGAGGTCGCTTCGCTGTACACTGGCATGGACCTGAAAAAGTTCTACTGACCCACCATGGCGTTCAACCCGACCCCGAAGCAGCTTACCGCGATCAAGTCCCTGGTATTCGTACTGGCGCTGCTGCCTTTCCTGCGCATCGCCTACCTGGTCGCGCTGCAGGTGCCGGTCGATCCTGTCGAGTTCATCACCCACGGCAGCGGCGACTGGGCCCTGTACCTGCTGTGCGCCACGCTGCTGGTCACGCCGCTGCGCCGCTTCACCGGCTGGAACTGGCTGATCCGCCTGCGGCGGATGCTCGGGTTGTATACCTTCTTCTACGCTTTCCTTCACTTCCTGGCCTTCCTGTGGTTCGACCATTTCTTCGACCTGGCGGCGATGTGGCGGGACGTGCTCAAGCGCCCCTTCATCACGGTCGGTTTCATCGCCTTCGTCCTCCTCGTCCCGCTGGCCGCGACCAGTACGCAAGCCATGATCCGGCGCCTTGGGCGCAACTGGGCGCGGCTGCACAAGCTGATCTATGCGATCGCGCCGCTGGCGATCCTGCATTACTGGTGGATGAAGGCAGGCAAGCACAACTTCGAGCAACCGATCGTCTGGGGCTGCGTCGTCGCAGTGCTGCTGGGTTTGCGCGTTTACTGGGGCTGGAGCCGCTCCCGCAACGCCGCCGCAACCGGCTCGGTGCGATCCTGACATGATGAAACCAATCGGAGCGATCGTCCTCTTGGTCGTGGTGCTGCTGGTCCTGATGCTGGCGGGTTCGCGCGGCCGTTACGCGCTGGCGGTCGACCGCTGCCTGGACCTCGATGGCCGCTGGTTCGAACAGGCGGCGGCGTGCGCGTCCCAGGCCTGGCCGGACGACCGCACGCGCGGCCGCGAATAATCACACTTTGCCGATGCGCATGTTGATGGGCCAGTGGATGGCGCGCCTGTGCTCGGGGGCGCCCCAGGCCCGTGCCATGTCGTCGGCAAACGCCGTCAGCAGCGCCTCGCTGCCGGCTTCCCGGGCGCTGCGCACGGCCGACCAGGTCAGGACATACCCCAGGAATTCGGGCAGCGTCCATTCGACACGGATCTCGAGCGCGGGCGCACAGGCCTCCTGGAACGGGAAATCGATGGTCGCGTAGCCGCTGTCGACGAGCTTCCGCTCCGGTGGCCAGTAAGGGCCGATCTCTTCGCGGTAGAAACGCTGGAAGCGCGCATCGAGCGCCGGTTCAAGCTCGAGCACGCCGTAGCTGACCAGGGCCAGCACGGCGCCCGGCACGGTGACCCTGCGCACCTCCCTGTAAAAGGCGGGCAGGTCGAACCAGTGCGCCGCCTGGGCCGCCGTGACCAGGCTGGCGCAGGCGTCTAGCAGGGGCAGGTGCTCGGCCGCGGCGCATTCGTAATGGATGCGCGCATCCGGTACGGCATGCGCGATCTGGTCGGCGCTCGGGTCGAGACCGACGACGCGCTCGAAGTCGTCGGCGAGCAGCCGGGTCAGCTGGCCGTTGCCGCAGCCGACGTCGACGGCCAGGCGGCGCGCCGGCGCCTGCGCCGCCAGGAAGGCGGCCAGCGCGCGCGGGTATTCGGGACGGAAGCGGGCATAGGCCTGGCCGCCCTGGTCGAACCAGTTGCGTTCCGGCGTCGGGTCAGTGGTCATGGGCTGTCTCCTTGTCGGGCGCTGGTAACTTGTCGGGGCAGGCCGGCACCTGACTGATCGGGGCGAGCCGGACGCGCATGCCGCCGATGTCGATGTCGCTCATCTGCGCCGGCACGGCCTCGACCTTGCCGGCGGCCAGGCCGTCCCGGTAGGTCTTGCAGTCGCCTCGCGGCGGGGAAAACGCGGCATACGCCGACCACCGTCCCGCTGCATCCTCGGCGAACACCATATTGTCCTCCCGGAGCTTGGAACCTGTCTCCTTGACGGGAAACAAGAGCATCTCGGGCTTGCCGTCGCCCGTCACGTCCAGCAGGATGACATCGCAATGGCGGCCGGACTTGAGCAGGCAATTCGGATAAATGTTGCGGTCGTCCCGCGTGCCCCAGCCGGTGCGCAGGAAGCTGTCCGGCAGGCGCCCGTCCGCCGGATGCAGGCGCAGGTTGGCGGCAAGATTTTCCAGCGGCGCGCGACTGTCACCGTCCCAGCGGTTTTTCATCTTGCGCACCACCGCGACCTGGCGCCGTACCAGTGCGGCGTCCGGTCCGCCGGCGCCGCGTTCCAGCTGCGCCAGCGCGGCGCGCCCGAAACGCTCGCCATCGAAGCGCAGGAAGGCGAAATCGAAGGCGTTGGCCTTGACCTTGCCTGCCACCAGCCTTGCCACCTGGCTGTTCACCGACAGGCGTGCCGGGTCGAGCAGCGGCGAGCACATGGCCAGCAGCACGGCCAGGGCCACGAAGGCGGTGCCGATGTTCACCCTGGACAGCGACGGCAGCCAGCCGGGACGCAGGCCGGCATGGAAATAGCCGGCCGCATAGCAGGCGGCCACCAGCATGCAGGCGGCGGCGTCGACGCGATCGCCGGTCCAGCCGTAGCCGCGCACGCGCAGGTAGAGCGCGAACATCGCGATCAGCACCAGCGGCGCCAGCAGCAGGACGGCGATGCGCGCGGCCAGGCGCAGCACGCGCGCCACGTCCCTGCCGTCGCCCCCTTGCTGCCAGGCCGCGTTGACCAGGATGACGAACAGCGCGGCCGCGCTGAGCAGCACCGCGGCCGCACGGCGCGTGCCCCACAGCGGCGCCAGCCCGGTGAAGGGCAGCGTGAGCAGGAAGCCGCCGACCAGCAGCACCGCCACCGGCAGCAGCCAGGACATCAGCACCAGCAGCAGGCCGCGGATGCCGCGCACGATGGCGGGACGCACGTCGGTCAGGTGCATGGCGCAGGCAAAGGCAAAGGCGGTGACAGGGATCCAGAACCAGGCCTTGCGCAGCAGCTCGGTGAGGAATGCCAGTTTGACCAGCTCGAACAGGCTGGCGCCCAGATGCAGCACCAGCCAGGTCACGCCGACGAACAGGCCGCTGAAGGCCAGTTGCACGCCGAGCTTCCACGCGATGTCGAAATGGGTGGCATAGGTGGCGATACGGCGCCGGTCGCGGATCCCGGCCAGCAGCAGCGACTGGGCGATGAACAGGCCGGCGGCGGTGAACAGGATCAGGTGCCAGGCGGGCAGCGTTGCGCGGTGCTGGCCCGGCTGGGCATAGTCGTTGCCGGAAGGGTAGACCGGCGCCAGCGGCAGGTCGGCGCTGCGCCAGGCATCGTAGGCGCCCAGGGCGGCCAGCAGCAGGGCCGCGGCGCCGGCCCACAGGAGCAGGCGGCGCCGCTCGACGTGGCCCAGGCCCGAGACGACAAGCACCGGCACGAACAGGGCGATCATCACCAGCGGCACGAACAGCAGGGGCTCGGTGGCAGGCCAGGCACGGCTGGTCTCGGCGCGGTACAGCAGGTACAGCAGCACGCCTTGCAGCAGGCCCAGCGCGATACGGGCAGGACCGATGTGAGGTAGAGATGCGGGCAGGACCCCGGTGTCGGGTGGATCGGACGCTTGCATGGAAGACCTCCGGAAGGTTTTCCGGCAATCTTAGCATTCATGCAAGCGCCCGTGCCCATCTCATTACCGGCTATTCCGATGCGCCCAGGTGTACAGCGCCGGCAAGATCAACAAGGTCAATGCCGTGGACGACAGGATACCGCCGATCACGACGGTGGCCAGCGGCCGCTGCACCTCGGCCCCGGTGCTGGTTGCCAGCGCCATCGGCAGAAAGCCCAGCGACGCCACCAGCGCCGTCATCAGGACCGCGCGCAAGCGCGACTGGGCGCCTTCGCGCATCGCCTGCTCGGGCGGCAAACCCTGCTCGCGCAGCGCGCGCACCACGCTCATCATCACCAGGCCGTTCAGCACCGCCACCCCGGACAGGGCGATGAAGCCGACACCCGCCGAGATCGACAGCGGCAGGCCGCGCAGCCACAGCGCCAGCACGCCGCCGGTCATCGCGAACGGGATGCCAGAAAAGACCAGCAAGCCGTCGCGCAGGCTGTTGAACATCAGGTAGAGCAGGGCGAACACCAGCGCCAGCGCGGCCGGCACCACCAGGGCCAGGCGCCGGCTCGCGGTCTGCAGGTTCTCGAACTGGCCGCCCAGGCTGATCCAGGTCCCCGCCGGCAGCTTCATGGCGCCCAGCTGGCCCTGCAGAGCCGCGACGAAGGAACCGAGGTCGCGCCCGCGCACGTTGGCGCTGACCACCACGCGTCGCTTGCCGTTTTCGCGGCTGACCTGGTTCGGGTCGAGCACGAAGTCCAGCGTCGCGATCTCGGCCAGCGGTATGCTGGCCGCGCGCTCTTCGCCCGCATGGCGGGGCAGGGCGATCGGCAGCTGGCGCAGCGCGTCGACGTCGTTGCGCACGCCTTCCGGCAGGCGCACCGTGATCGGGAAGCGGCGGTCGCCGTCGAACACCAGGCCGGCCTCGCGTCCTCCGACCAGGGTGCCGAAGGCGTCCTGCACGTCCGCCACGTTCAAGCCGTAGCGCGCGGCTTTCACGCGGTCGACCCGCAGCGTCAGCGCCGGCAGGCCCTCGACCTGCTCGACCTTGATTTCGGCGGCGCCGGCCAGCTTGCCCAGGCGCTGCGCCACCTCGTGCGCCACGCCCAGCATCGCGGCCTGGTCGTCGCCGAACACCTTGACGGCGACGTCGCTGCGCACGCCCGAGATCAGCTCGTTGAAGCGCAGCTGGATCGGCTGCGAGAACTCGTAGTTGTTGCCGGGGATGCGATTCGCGGCTTCGGTGATCGCCGCCACCAGTGCGGCGTGGGTCTTCCCCGGCTTGGGCCACTGGTTTTCCGGACGCAGGATGATGTAGCTGTCGGCGGCGTTCGGCGGCATCGGGTCGGTGGCGACTTCCGCCGTGCCGATGCGCGCGAACATGCGCTCGATTTCCGGAAATTGCGCGAGCAACGTGGCCTCCAGCTGCTGCTGCATGCGCACCGATTGCTGCAGGCTGGTGCCGGGGATGCGCACCGTCAGCACGGCCAAATCGCCCTCGTCGAGATTCGGCGCGAACTCGGTGCCCAGGCGCGTGGCCAGCAGGCCGCCGAGCAGCACCGCCAGCAGCGCGAACGTGAGGGCCACCGGCCGGTTGCGCAGCACCCGGTCCAGCAGCGGCGCATACCATGCGCGCGCCTGGTGCATCAGGCGGTTCTCGCGCTCGGCCACCGGACCGCTGACGAACAGCGCCACCGCGGCCGGCACCAGCGTCACCGACAGCAGCATGGCGGCCGCCAGGGCCATCACCACCGTGATCGCCATCGGGTGGAACATGCGGCCTTCGATGCCGCTCAGGGCGAAGATCGGCAGGTAGACCGTCATGATGATCAGCTGGCCGAACAGCAGCGGACGGCGCGCCTCGAGCGCGGCGGCGGCCACCTCCGTAAAGCGCTCCTCGCGCGTGAGCGCGCGCCCGGCCGCAGCCTGCGCCTGCGCCAGGCGCCGGATGCAGTTCTCGACGATGACCACGGCGCCGTCGACGATGATGCCGAAGTCGAGCGCGCCCAGGCTCATCAGGTTGGCGCTGACGCCGGCCTGCACCATGCCGGTGAACACCATCAGCATGCTCATCGGGATCACCAGCGCCGTGATCAGGGCCGCGCGCAGGTTCCCGAGGAACAGGAACAGGATCGCGATCACCAGCAGCGCACCTTCCAGCAGGTTGCCGCGCACCGTGGCGATGGCCTTGTTGACGAGGACCGAGCGGTCGTAGACGGGCAGGGCGCGCACCCCGGCCGGCAGCGAACGGTTGACGGCTTCCAGTTTCAGGCGCGCCGCCTCGGCCACGGCGCGGCTGTTCTCGCCCATCAGCATGAACACCGCGCCCAGCACCACCTCTCTCCCGTTCTCGGTGGCGGCGCCGGTACGCAGGCCGCGTCCCGGTTCGACCTGGGCGACGTCGCGCACCCGCACCGGCGCGCCCTCGACTACGTCCAGCACCAGGTCGCGGATCTCGTCCAGCGTGCGCAGCTGGCTAGGTGCGCGCACCACGTATTGCTCGCCGCCGCGCTCGATGTAGCCGGCGCCGGCATTGCGGTTGTTGCGCTCCAGCGCCCCCAGCAGCTCGGCCAGGCCCAGGCCATGCGCGGCCAGGCGCGCCATGTCGGGCGCGACCAGGAACTCCTTGTCATGGCCGCCGATGGTGTTCACCTCGGTGACGCCGGGCACGCCGCGCAGCTGGGGCGCGACGATCCAGTCCTGGATCTCGCGCAGGTCGGTCGGCGTGTAGGGCGTGCCGTCCGGCTTCCTGGCGCCATCCCTGGCCTCCACGGTCCAGAAGAAGATCTCGCCCAGGCCGGTGGCGATCGGCCCCATGGCCGGGTCGACGCCGTCCGGCAGCGCGGCCCTGGCCTGCTGCAGGCGCTCGTTCACCAGCTGGCGCGCGAAATGGATGTCGGTGCCGTCCTTGAACACCACGGTTACTTGCGACAGGCCGTACTTGGACAGCGAGCGTGTCTGCTCCAGGCGCGGCAGGCCGCTCATCGCGGTCTCGATGGGGAAGGTGATGCGCTGCTCGGCTTCCAAGGGCGAGTAGCCAGGGGCGGCGGTGTTGATCTGCACCTGCACGTTGGTGATGTCGGGCACGGCGTCGATCGGCAGGCGCTGGTAGCTGGCCACGCCCAGCACGGCCAGGCAGGCCGCCAGGAACAGCACGAGCCAGCGCCGGGCGATGGCGAATTCGATGAGGCGTTGGTACATGGTTCGTCCTCAGTCGTCGTGGCCGGCTTCGGATTTCCCGAGGTCGGCTTTTAAAAGGTAGCTGCCGGTGGCCGCATACTTGCTGCCCGCCGCCAGGCCCTGCACGACTTCGCTGCGCCTGCCGTCCGAACGTCCGAGCACCACGGTGCGCGCCTCGAAACCCGTGGGCGTGCGCACGAACACCACGGTGCGTTCGTGGATCGTCTGCACGGCGTCACCGGCCACGGTGACCGGAGCTTGCGCTTGCTGGCCCATCAGATCGACGTTGGCCAGCATGCCGGGCCGCAGGCGCAGGCCCGGGTTCGGCAACTCGATGCGCGCCGTGGCCATGCGCGTGGTCTCGCCCAATACCGAATCGATGAAGGCCACGCTGCCTTCCAGTTCCTGCGGTAGCGCGGTGGCGCTGATCCGCGCCGGCATCTTGACCCGCACCTGCGCCAGGTGCTCGGTCGGCACCGCGGCTTCGATCCAGACCCGCGACAGGTCGGCGATGGTCGCCAGCGGTTTGCCCGGGTCGACCGCCATCCCGGGCACGGCGGGCCGTTCCAGTACCACGCCCGCCTGCGGCGCACGCACGGTGGCCGTGGAGCCTTCACCTGTGGTAGCGATGCCGAGGGCATTGAGGCGCTGGTGCGCCGCCTGTACCGCGATCTCCGCTTCGCGCAGCGCGGTGCGCGCCTGGTCCAGGTCCTGGCGTGCCGAGATGCGCTGTTCCCACAGCGCCTGTTCGCGCTGGAACACGGTGCGCGCCAGGTCGAGCCGCGCCTGGGCGCTCGCCTGCTCGGCGCGCCACTGCGCGATGTCCGGGCTTTGCAGCAGCACCAGCGGATCGCCTTTTTTGACCACTGCGCCGGGCGAGACCCGCACCGCCTGCACCAGGCCGGCGACCGGCGCTGCGATGGCGACGCTGCGCTCGGCATCCACCTTCACCTGCGCCGGCAGGTGAAGGCGTTCCTGGATGGCGGCCGGGCCTGCCACTTCCAGGCCGATGCCGTTGGCTTTGATCTGCGCGTCGGTCATCGTGATCGCGCCGTCTGCCGTGGCGCCTTCCGCCGTTGGGGTTTCCGCGTGGCGGTCGTCGTGGCCGTGGGCGTCTTGATGGGCTTCGTGGCCCTGCCGGGCCGGCGCGTCCGGCTGGCGCCACAGCATCCATGCGGCGAGCAGCGCCGCGACCGCGCACATCAGCGCGATCGTGATTTTCTGTTTCTTGTTCATGTCGTTATCTCTCGTATGAGTCGGGGCCGATCAGGCGTTCGATCTGCGCATGCGCGCGCCAGGCGTCGAGCATGGCTTGCGATTTGCGCGAGCGCGCCTGGAACCAGCTACGCTGGGCGTCCAGCACCTCGAGGAAGGAAAATTTGCCGTATTCGAAACCGGTCAGCGTCAGGTCGTACAGCGAGCGGGCTTCGGGCACGAGCTCGCGTTCCAGCATGGCCGCTTCGTTTTTCGCCTGGCTGTAGCGGGTCCAGGCCGCCTGCAGTTCGGAGGTGGCTGCCAGCCGCGCGGCTGCGAGTTCGTCCCTGGCCTGCTCGGTGCGCTCCAGTGCCGCCGCCAGGTTGCCGCTGTTGCGGTTGAACAGCGGCAGCGGGATCGCGACGCCCACCACGGCCTGGCGCCGCCCGGCGTCGTCGTCGCGCTGGGTGCCGAGCGAGAGCGTCAGGTCGGGCATGCGCGCGGCGCGCTCGACGCCGGTGCGGGCCTGCTGCAGCGCCAGCTGGCCGCGCGCACGGCGCAGCGCCGGGGCGCCATCCAGCTGTTGCAGCAGCGTATCCAGCGGCGCCACCTCGGGCAGCACGGCGCGGCTGCCGTCGAGCGGCTGGGCGGCGGCGGGCATGCCGGCCAGGAGGCCGAGCCGGTTGCGTGCGATCGCCAGTTCGGCTTCGGCGCGCGCCAGCTCGGCCTGGGCATCGGCCTGCGCCAGCCTGGCCTTGCCGGCTTCGATCGGCGAGACCTTGCCGGCCGCGACGCGGCGGCTGGCGGTATCGAAACTCCTGCGCGCCAACGCCGCCATCGATTCGGCCAGCTGGCGCCGCTCCTGGGCGACGAGGGCGCCGGTCCAGGCCTCGATGACCTCGGCGCGCAAGGCCTGGCGCCGTAGCGCGAGTTCGGTGCGGGCCAAATCGAGGGTTTCCCGGGCCAGCGCGACGCGCGCCTGGCGCTTGTCGCCCAGTTCGATCGGCTGGTTGATTTGCACGGTGGTGGTACGCGCACCGGCCTGCTGGCCTTCGCGCAAGTACGCCAGTTCCGGGTTCGGCAGGCGGCCGGCCTGGTCGAGCGCGGCTTCGTCGGCGGCCACGCCATGGCGGGCGGCGCGCAGTTCGGGATGGCGCTCGAGCGCTTGCCGGATCGCTTCCGGCAAGGTCAAGGGTGTAGAGGGGGATGCGGCGATGCCCGGCGCCGGCACGGTGTCCTGGCCCACGGCACTGCCGCAGGCCAGGAACGATGCCGACACCAGGGCCGTGACGACGCGTCGTACGGACAAGGTGAACATATGGGCTCCTGATTAGATAAGTCGATCAGGCGCGCAGGCAGGGATAAAGGAAGAGAAGCCTGCGCGCTATGCGGCGGCAGGTGCCCACTTGGGCCGTTCGGGACGATGGGGCAGGCAGGAGCCCGGCTGGGGAAGGGGAGCCGCGTACGCGAAGGCGGGCGCGGGGAAGGGTGGCAGGTGGATCGCCGCGCTGGGCACGCCGGGCGCATGGGCGAAGGTGCAGGCCGCGCAATGCGGGTCGGAAGTGCCGAGGGCGTCGTCGTCGGCCAGGAACACGGGCTGCGCGGCTTGCGCACTCGACTCCGGCCCGACGCCGTGGTGGGTCACGCCGAGGGATGTCGTCACGCAGCACTTGTCCGCCATCGCCAGGGATACCTGGAATGGATAGATCAGGAGCAGCATGATGAGGACCCAGCGGCGCATGGAGACAGTCTAGCTTATTTGACGGCGCTTATTTCACCACCGATTCCAGCGCGAACAGCTCGGCCGGGTTCTCGCGGCGGCGCACCAGGTGCACCTTGTCGCCGTCGACCAGCACCTCGGCCGCGCGGCCGCGCGTGTTGTAGTTCGAGGACATCGTGAAGCCGTAGGCACCGGCCGCCATCATGGCCAGCACGTCGCCCGGCTGCAGCGCCAGCGCGCGGTCGCGCGCCAGCCAGTCGCCCGATTCGCACACCGGACCGACCAGGTCGTAGGTCGGCGCCTCGCCGTCGCGCGGGGTGACCGGCTTGACGTCCATCCAGGCCTGGTACATGGCCGGGCGCGCCATGTCGTTCATGGCGGCGTCGACCACGCAGAAGTTCTTCTCTTCGCCCGGCTTGATGAACTCGACCGACATCAGGAGCACGCCGGCATTGCCGACGATCGAGCGGCCCGGCTCGAAGATGACCTTGATCGGCTTGCCATCGTATTTTTCGGCGCGCCAGGCGTCCACGCGCGCGAACACGCGCGCGACGTAGTCGCCGATCGGCACCGGCGGCTTGTCGCTCGCGGTGCCGTAGTCGATGCCCAGGCCGCCGCCGACGTCCAGGTGGTGGAGCACGATGCCCTCAAGCGCCAGGGTGTCGATCAGCTCGATCAGCTTGTCCAGCGCTTCCAGCAGCGGCGCGTCGTCCAGCAGCTGCGAGCCGATGTGGCAGTCGATGCCGACCACGTCCAGGTGCGGCAGGGCGGCGGCGCGGCGGTAGGTGTCCAGCGCATCCGAGAAGGCCACGCCGAACTTGCTGGCCTTCAGGCCGGTGGCGATGTAGGGGTGGGTCTTCGGGTCGACGTTCGGGTTCACGCGCAGCGACACCGGCGCGCGCTTGCCGAGGCGGCCCGCCACCTCGTTGATGCGGTCCAGCTCCGGGATCGATTCGACGTTGAAGCACAGGATGCCTTTTTCCAGCGCCAGCTCGATCTCGGCGGCGGTCTTGCCCACGCCCGAGAAGATCACCTTGCCCGGGTCGCCGCCGGCCGCGATCACGCGCAGCAGCTCGCCACCCGAGACGATGTCGAAACCGGCGCCCTGGCGCGCCAGCAGGTCGAGGATGGCCAGGTTCGAGTTTGCCTTCATCGCATAGCAGACCAGGGCGTCGCGGCCCTGCGCCGGGGCCGCGTAGCCGCTGAAGTTTTCCAGCAGCTGGGCTTTCGAGTAGACGTAGGTCGGGGTGCCGAATTGGGCGGCGATTTCGGATAAAGCGACGCTTTCGGCGTGCAGGACGCCGTTCTGGTACGAGAAGTGCGACATGGGATTTCGATTATTGGGATGCTGGAGTGGAAGACGGCGGGTTGGTGGCTTGCGTATTGTTGGCGTTCGAGCCGGCCGACGGGATGGCGGTGCCCGCGGCCGGAGCCGGCGGGACGGCGACCGTGCCCGGCGCCGGGGCCGGTGCGGCCGGGGCCTGGGCGCCGCGGTGCGGCGGCTTGGGCATGTAGAGCGGGCCGGTCTGGCCGCAGGCGGACAGCAGCGCCAGCGTTACCAGGCTGATAGGCAGCGCAAATGAGGACTTCACGATTAGAATCACGGTTTGATTAGCAGACCTTGGAGTGTAGCATGACCGAATCCGAATTTTTGGACCTGGCGGAGTCCACCCTGAACCGCATCGAACAGGCCTTCGACCAGTTGTTCGACCAGGACGTCGTCGACGTCGAATGCAAGCGCAACGGCAACGTGCTCGAGATCGAGTTCGTCGACAATGGTTCGAAAATCATCGTCAACAGCCAGGCGCCGCTGCAGGAGATGTGGATCGCGGCGCGCGCCGGCGGCTTCCACTACAAGCGAGTCGGCGACGAGTGGCGCAACACCCGCGACAACACCGAGTTCTTCACGGCGCTGTCGGACTTTGCCACCCAGCAGGGCGGGGCACCGGTCAAGCTGGGCTGATCGCCGCGCCAGGTGCAGCGTAAGCTTGCGTAAAGTTGTTCGACATCAGACAACGATCGGCAGACAGTTTCCCAGGCATTGCCCCCACCACGGACAACTACTGGAGACACCATGAAAACGATCCGCCGCACTTCCTTCCTGCTGCTTGCGCTGGCCAGCGCCAGCGCCGCCTTTGCCCAGTCGGGCGACCCGGCCAATGCCGACCATCCTCGGGCGGCCGGGGGGGCGCCGTCGCCCGAGCAGCAGCAGCGCATGGCCGAACGCATGGCCGAGCGCTTCAAGGCGGCCGACGCCGACCATGACGGCAAGCTGAGCCTGGACGAAGCCAAGGCCGGCTTCCCCATGGTCGCGCGCAATTTCGACAAGATCGATACCGGCCACACCGGCAGCGTCACCCTGGAGCAGATCACCGCGGCTGGCGCCCAGATGCGGCGCAACCGAGCCCCATAAAGCTGGGCCGCACTCCCTCGCACGACGACAGGTGGACGCGGCCGGCAAGCCGGCCGCGTCACCGTATCCATCAGAGTATCAGTCAGAACAACTCGTTGCGCACGGCGTCGCGCGCCTTCTGCTCGCCCGGCGGCGGCACGCCGACGTCGAGCGACTGCACACCCGTGCCCGGCGGGTTTTCGGCGTAATAGTACTCGTCGCCGTACAGCACCAGGCCGGCGGGCGCCTGGCGGTTCTCCACCGGGACGTCCTTCAAGGCCTTCTGCATGAAGCCGATCCAGATCGGCAGCGCCAGGCCGCCGCCGGTTTCGCGGTTGCCCATGTTGCGCGGCTGGTCGTAGCCGATCCAGGCGATGCCGACCAGGTGCGGCTGGTAGCCGGCGAACCAGGCGTCGATCGAATCGTTGGTGGTGCCGGTCTTGCCGGCGATGTCCGGGCGCTTCAGCGCCGCCTGCGCCTTGGCCGCGGTGCCGTAGCGCGCCACGTCGCGCAGCATCGAATCCATCAGGAAGGCGTTGCGCTCGTCGATCACGCGGTTGGCCTCGACCCCGGCGCGTTCCGGCCGGGCTTCCGACAGCACCTTGCCGTCGGCATCGGTCACCTTCGAGATGATGAAGGGGCTGATGCGGTAGCCGCCGTTGGCGAACACGGAATAGGCGCCGGCCATCTGCAGCGGCGTGGTCGCGCCCGCGCCCAGCGCCAGCGTCAGGTAGGGCGGGTTCTTGTCGGCGTCGAAGCCGAAGCGGGTCGCGTATTCCTGGCCGTAGCGGGCGCCGATCTTGTTCAGGATGCGGATCGAGATCATGTTCTTCGACTTGGTCAGGCCGCGCCGCATCGTCATCGGGCCTTCGTACTTGCCGTCGTAGTTCTTCGGTTCCCAGGCCTGGCCGCCGGTCGAGCCGGCGTCGAAGGAGATCGGGGCGTCGTTGATCAGGGTCGCCGGCGAGAAGCCGCGTTCCAGCGAGGCCGAGTAGATGAAGGGCTTGAACGAGGAACCGGGCTGGCGCCAGGCCTGGGTCACGTGGTTGAACTTGTTGCGGTTGAAATCGAAGCCGCCGACCAGCGCGCGGATCTGGCCGTCGCCCGGGTCGACCGCGACGAAGGCCGATTCCACTTCCGGCAGCTGGGTGATGTTCCAGGACGAGCCGCCATCCTGGGTCACGCGGATCACGGCGCCGCGGCGCAGGCGGCGCGTGGCGGCCGCCTTGGGCGACAGCCATTCGCGCGCGAAGGCGATGCCCGGGCCGGACATCGAGATTTCCTCGCCCGAGGCCAGCACCGCCGTCACCTGCGACGGCGACGCGCTCATGACGATGGCGGCGACGATGTCGTCCGAATCCGGGTGCTCGGCCAGCTCGGCCTCGATCGCCTCGTCGGCGTCGCTCTTCGATTTCGGGATCTCGATGTATTTTTCCGGGCCGCGATAGGGGTGGCGGCGCTCGTAGTCCATCACGCCGCGGCGCAGCGCCAGGTAGGCGGCGTCCTGGTCGGCCTTGGTGATCGTGGTGAACACGTTCAGGCCGCGCGTGTAGGTGTCTTCCTTGAACTGCTGGTAGACGAGCTGGCGCGCCATCTCGGCCACGTATTCGGCATGCACGCCGAAGGCGGTGCTGTCGGTCTTGATCTTCAGTTCCTCGTCCTTCGCCTGCGCGTACTGGGCATCCGTGATGTAGCGCAGGTCGTGCATGCGCTGCAGGATGTACTGCTGGCGCTGGCGCGCGCGCTTCGGATTGACCACCGGGTTATACGAAGACGGCGCCTTCGGCAGGCCGGCCAGCATGGCCGCTTCGGCCACCGTGATGTCCTTCAGGTCCTTGCCGAAGTAGATCTGGGCCGCCGACGAGAAGCCGAACGCGCGCTGGCCCAGGTAGATCTGGTTCATGTAGACCTCGAGGATCTGGTCCTTGGTCAGGTTCTTCTCGATCTTCCAGGCCAGCAGCGCTTCATAGGCCTTGCGCTTGAGGGTCTGTTCGCTGGACAGGAAGAAGTTGCGCGCCACCTGCTGGGTGATGGTCGAGGCGCCCTGGCGCGCGCCGCCGGTGGCGTTGTGCAGGGCCGCGCGCAGGATGCCCCAGTAGTCGACGCCGCCGTGCTCGTAGAAGCGGTCGTCCTCGATCGAGAGCACCGCCTTCTTCATCACGTCCGGGATGTCCTTGAAGTGCACCAGGGTCCTGCGTTCTTCGCCGAATTCGCCGATGAGGACGTTATCGGCCGTGAAGATCCGCAAGGGCATCTTCGGGCGGTAGTCGGTCAGGGTGTCGAGTGCGGGCAGGTTCGGGTAGGCCATGGCCAGCGCGAACACCACCACCAGCACGCCGCACACGGCCAGGCCGGACAGGGTCGCCAGCAGGGTCAGGAGGATGCGTTTCGGGGAATGCCTGGGCGGGCGCTGCGGGGACGGGGATGTCCCTTGTTGGGAAGCTTTCATGCGAAGGGAAAATCCACTTTATTGATCAGGTTCATTATAAGTCAGGGTTGTTCTGCAAACACCTCTGGACAAGAGCACAACAGGTGTGAAAACGGTGGCAATGTTGATCTAACATAGAGTGAAACCAAGTGTCGTATTCGCGCTTCTCATCATGTGTTCCCGCGTAGAAATTTCTTGTCTGTGGACATCAGTATTGCTACGATTTGATGCAGTGCCTTTCCTATGCGCACTAAATCCCGGTGTCTTCAAGAGATTTTCCCAAACGGGCCTTCAATCGCCAGCCTCGCAGCCCAGCGCCGAGGTTTCAACCGGCGTTCTGCATGCAGGACGCAGCAGCAAAGAGGAGTTCGCTCGTGATCAGTCTAGGTTCCTTGTTCGGACAGTCCAGCCCGCCGTTGATCGGGCTCGACATCAGTACGTCCGGCGTGCGCCTGGTGGAGCTGGCCGATGCCGGCAAGGGCGTCCTGCGCCTGGAGCGTTACGCTTCCGAGCCGCTGCCGCGCGGTGTCGTGGTCGACGGTAACATCGAGAACATCGAAGCGGTGTCGGACGCGGTCTTGCGCGTCTGGAAAAAGAGCGGCACCAAGGTACGCCACGTCGCGCTCGGCATGCCGCCGGCCGCCGTCATCACCAAGAAAATCATCCTCCCGGCCGGCTTGCCGGAAGACCAGCTCGAAGTGCAGGTCGAATCCGAGGCAAGCCAGTATATCCCGTTCGCACTGGATGAGGTAAGCCTGGACTTCGACGTGATCGGCCCGGCCGCGAATTCGGCGGAGGACATGGAAGTCATGCTGGCCGCGGCGCGCCGCGAAAAAGTCGAGGACCGCGTCGCGATCGCCGAGGCCGCGGGCTTGGCCGCGACCGTGATGGACATCGAATCGTATGCGGCGCGCGCCGCCGTGGTGCGTGCCACCGAAGGCATGCCGAAGCTGGGCCAGGAGCGCGGCGCCGGCCAGATCGTGGCCCTGTTCCAGATCGGCGCCCAGTCGACCCACATCTCGGTGATGCTGGACGGCGATACCGTGTACGAGCGCGAGCAGCCCTTCGGCGGCACCCAGCTGACCCAGGACATCGTGCGCGCCTACGGCCTGTCGTTCGAGGAAGCCGAAGCGCGCAAGAAGGCGGGCGACCTGCCCGACAATTACGGCAGCGACCTGCTGGCCCCTTTCCTGGAAAACGCGGCGCTGGAAGTCACGCGCGCGATCCAGTTCTTCTTCACTTCGACGCCCTACACCCGCATCGACCAGATCTACCTGGCCGGCGGCTGCGCACTGGTGCCTGGCCTGCTCGACATCATCGCCAGCCGCACCCGCATCCCGAGCAGCGTGGTGTCGCCGTTCAAGGGCATGCAGCTGGGACCGTCGGTGCGTGAACAGCAATTGCGCAGCGAAGGGCCGGCCTACCTGGTCGCCTGCGGCCTGGCGCTGCGGAGGTTTGGCTGATGATCCGGATTAACCTGCTTCCCCACCGGGAAGCCAAGCGCAAGCAGAAGAAGACCGCCTTCGTGGCGCTGATGGCGCTGGGCGGCATCGCCGGCGCGGCGCTGGTGCTGCTGGTCGGCGCCGTCAACGCCGGCCGCATCGCGATGCAGAACCAGCGCAACCAGGTGCTGCAGGGCGCCAATGCGGACCTCGACAAGAAGATCAGCAAGATCGCCAACCTGAAGTCCGAGATCGAGGCGCTCAAGGCGCGCCAGCAGGCGGTCGAGGACTTGCAGGGCGACCGCAACCAGCCGGTCTACCTGCTCGACGAACTGGTGCGCCAGATGCCGGACGGGGTCTACCTGAAGGGCTTCAAGCAGGATGGCCAGAAGGTCACGCTGAACGGCTTCGCGCAGTCGCAGGAACGGGTGGCGGAACTGCTGCGCAACCTGTCCGGCAACTCGCCCTGGCTGGAGCGCCCGGAACTGACCGAGGTGCGCGCCGTGCCGCTGGCACAGAGCAAGAGCGGGCGCCGCGTCGTCGAATTCATCCTGGCGGTGGCGATCAAGCGCGCCCGCGAGAACGATGGCGAGGGCAAGGATGGTAAAGCAGGAACCGGCGCGCAGGCCCCCGCCAAGGCGGGCGCCGGCGCGCCTGCGGGAACCCAATCATGAACATCGATATCAAGGACATCTTCGCCGACCTGGGCGCCCAGTTCGAAGGCTTGCAGGGGCGTCATCCGGGCCTGTGGCCGCTGGCCCCGCGCCTGCTGTGCGCCGCCGGCGTGATGGCGGCCGTGCTGGTCGCCGGCTACTTCTTTTACTGGAGCGGCCAGTTCGAGGAACAGGACAGCCTGGCGCAGCAGGAAACCACGCTGCGCGACGCTTATAAATCCAAGATGGCGCAGGCGATCAACCTCGATGCGCTGGAAGCCCAGCAGCAGCAGGTCAACCGCTACGTCGAGCGCCTCGAAAAGCAGTTGCCGAGCAAGGCCGACATGGATGCGCTGCTGTCCGACATCAACCAGGCGGGCCTGGGCCGCGGCCTGCAGTTCGAGTTGTTCAAGCCGCGCCAGGTCGAGGTCAAGGATTACTATGCCGAGCTGCCGATCGACATCAAGGTCACCGGCAGCTACCACGACATCGGCGAGTTCGCCGGCGACATGGCGAAGATGTCGCGCATCGTCACCCTGAACAACCTGGCGCTGTCGACCGACAAGGATGGCACGCTGTCGCTCGACGCCGTCGCCAAGACCTTCCGTTACCTCGACCAGGACGAACTCGACGCCCAGGCCAAGACCCGCAAGGCCAAGAAGAAGGGCGCCAAGAAGGAGGGCAGCGCATGAGCCGCCGGCACCACCTGATGCTCGCTTGCGGCGCCATGCTGCTCTCAAGCCTGCTGGCCGGCTGCGGCGACAGCGACGAGCGCGAGCTGCGCGACTGGATGGACCAGGTCAAGCGCGACACCCACCCGACCGTCAAGCCGCTGCCCGAGCCCAAGGATTTCATCCCCTATGCCTACGGGGCCAAGGAGATGCCCGACCCGTTCAGCCAGAACAAACTGCTGGGCGAGCTGGCCAGGGCTGCCGCGACCTCGCCCAACCCGAACCAGCCGGACATGAAGCGTCCACGCGAGCTCCTCGAAACATTCCCGCTGGATACAATGCGCATGGTCGGCACCATGGAAAAGGGCGGTACCAGCTACGCCCTGCTGCAGATCGACCGCGCGCTGTACCAGGTCAGGCCCGGCCAGCGCATCGGCCAGAATTTCGGTGTCGTCACCCTTGTGACCGAGGACGCCGTGAATATCCGTGAAGTCGTGCAGGATGCCGCCGGCGAGTGGGTCGAGCGCATGGCGAAGCTGGAGCTGCAAAGCAAGGAGACAGGACAATGACCCGACTCAAACTGATCGTATGCGGCCTGTTGATGGCCCTTGGCGCCGCCAGTGCGCTGGCCCAGGAGAATGCGATCGAATCGATCAGCGCGAATCAGCAGGGCGCCAACGTCGTCATCAACGTGGCGATGAAGGAAGCGCCGAAAAAGCTGCCGATCGGCTTTTCGATCACCAATCCGGCGCGTATCGCGCTCGACTTCGGCGCCACCGCCAACGCCACCGGCAAGTCCACCCAGGACATCAACCTGGGCGACGTGCGCGGCGTGAACGTGGTGCAGGCCGGCGAGCGCACGCGCATGGTGCTCAACCTGAAGCGCCCGCTGAACTACGCCGCCGCGATCGACGGCAAATCCGTGATCGTCACCGTGGAAGGTTCCGGCGGCGTGGCCCAGGCCGTGGACAGCGCCGGCCTGCCGGCGCGCGCGCCGGGTGCGGTGCCGGGCGTGCTCGCGGGTACGCAGATGCTGCGCGACCTCGATTTCCGCCGCGGCAACAACGGCGAAGGCCGCGTCGTGGTCGACCTGCCCAACGGCCAGGTCGCGGTCGACGTGCGCCAGGTCGGCCAGCAGATCCTGGTCGACTTCCTGAAGACCGGCGTGCCGGCCACGCTGCGCCGCCGCCTAGACGTGTCCGACTTCGGCACCCCGGTCTCGCGCATCACCACGACCCCGCAGGGCGAGAACGTGCACATGGCCATCGAGGCCAATGGCAACTGGGAACAGAGCGTGTACCAGAGCGATACCCAGCTGGTCATCGACGTCAAGCCGGTTCGCGAAGACCCGAACCGCCCGGGCGGCAACGGCACCCAGGGCTACCGCGGCGAGAAGCTGTCGTTCAACTTCCAGAACGTGGAAGTGCGCGCGGCGCTGCAGGCGATCGCCGACATCTCGGGCCTGAACATCATCACCAGCGACTCCGTCAGCGGCAACCTGACCCTGCGCCTGAAGGACGTGCCCTGGGACCAGGCGCTCGACGTGGTCCTGCAGGCCAAGGGCCTGGACATGCGCAGGAACGGCACCGTGCTGTGGATCGCGCCCAAGGAAGAACTGCTGACCAAGGAAAAGCTCGAGCTGGAACAGAAGGCCCAGATCACCGACCTGGAACCGCTGCGCTCCGAGATCTTCCAGCTGAACTACCAGAAGGCCGAAGCCTTCCGCACCGTGTTCGGCCTGGATGCGTCGGGTGCCAGCAGCGGGACCGGTTCGGGCAACCGCGTGCTGTCCAAGCGCGGCAGCGCGATCATCGACCCGCGCACCAACCAGCTGTTCGTGACCGACATCGCGTCCAAAATCGAGGACATCCGCAAGCTGATCCAGAAGGTCGACATCGCGACCAAGCAGGTGCTGGTCGAGGCGCGCCTGGTCGAGGCCAACGACGGCTTCTCGCGCAACCTCGGCGCCAAGCTGGGCTTCGCCGACCTGCGCACCCTGCGCGGCGGCGATTCCGGCTACCAGGTCAGCGGCAACCAGCGCGTGGCGGTCGGCGGCAACATCGTCGGCGTGGGCCAGGTGACGGGCCAGACCCCGGACACCGGCGACGCCTACAACAACTCGTACATGGTCAACCTGCCGGCGGCCGGCATCAACGGCAGCAACCCGGGCAGCATCGCGTTCTCGCTGTTCTCCTCGGCCGCCAACCGTTTCCTGAACCTGGAACTGTCGGCGCTGGAAGCGGACGGCAAGGGCAAGATCATCTCCAGCCCGCGCGTGGTCACCGAGGACAACGTCCCGGCCATCATCGAGCAGGGCGTCGAGCTGCCCTACCAGCAGGCCACCAGCAGCGGCGCGACCTCGATC
>Ga0265797_10002891_pt1 | contig 28271 bp, 29 predicted proteins | sample P2T30metagenome_FD_192433 | JGI IMG/M metagenome (GOLD analysis project Ga0265797, IMG submission 192433) | Plant litter microbial communities from East Loma Ridge, Irvine, California - P2 T30 | ecosystem: Environmental > Terrestrial > Plant litter > Unclassified | place: USA: California...
TCGACAACTCGTAAAGAATACGTTCACCTTTGAACTTGATGTCATAGAACATGATGCCAAGCGTCCTCGAGAATGACATGTAAAATGACCAACCCATATACTCAACATACTGGTTCTCTTTGTCAAGTTTGTATCGCTTGCCTCCGATCTCGAGAGTGCTCGGCGCGAGCCGCTCCTCCAGATCCCGCACGCCTAGTTCGGGCTTGTAGTCGACTAGCGCCCAGCTTGCGTCGAGAGTCTGATCGAACTCCATGGCAAGATCGCCAGATTCGAATGCACTCCTTAGGTCTGCGATGGTAGGGTAGAACTTTTCATTTGTGACGAATCCTTTCAGTGAGTAGAGAGAAGGATCAGTGCCGCTACAGTCGATTAGGAGATAAAAGTCCAGCGGTGTCATGTAAGTTGCGGGACCTGGAAAGCGGAACATGATGTTACGAAAAGCACTAGAACCATCGAAAGAGATAGGTGTGCCAGTCGTCGAGGAGAGATTGGTTCTTTCGTCGGCCGATCCGAAGTAAACACCTCCTTGGAAGAGAGCTGCTGTAATGTCTGAGATGTTCGACATGATGGATGTGATGAGCGGCTCGGTTGCCGTCGACCTTGGGCCGTCGAAGTACCTGGCGTTGTATGGCACGGAACCACCTGAACCGCCGTTGTAGATGTAATCCAGCTTCTCGATTGTAGTTTCTGCAGATACGGGGAGTGGGCCGATCATGTACTCTTGGGAGTCTGGCTCAGCTTTCCCGCCCTGGAAAATGATGGCTCGGGCGTATTTGGCGGGCATTGCTGCACCCTCGTCTATGTACTTCAGGACATCGGTCTTATTAGTGTGCAATGCATCAAGCCAGAATCTGGTACCTGTCAGCCGCGTTTTCTTCTCCTCAAGCACCACTTCAAGCATGACGTACACGTAGTTGTCCGTAAGCACAGCTTTTGTGGGATCAGTAAGATTGAGACCGGAGGATGGCGAATGGAGCATTGTCCAGACAGCGAGATTCTCATCCGGTGTCAAAGGAGCCCATGGATTAGTCTTTGGCGCTACTGTGGTGGTAGCAGCCTCAGTCAAGCAAGAGTATGCCGTTCCATTGTCGGTGCGTTTGTCAAAGTAGTCTCGCGCTACTCTTCTATCATATCCAAGGAAGGGGATGGTGGAAGAACTCGCTATGCCGAGAAGAACGGTCGAGACCAGAGCTGAGCAATGCATGTTGATCAACGGTACTAGCAAAGGATGCTGTGGACATTTCCCGGCACTTCTCTTACACTTTATACACCGTCGCGAGCGCTGCGGTCCCAGATAAGGCTCTAGTGACTTGCGACGATGACAACGAGGAAAGATGGTATCTCAGGCTCGAACAACGATAAGAAGAGGAATCAGAGGTAGTAAGGGCCTGCAAGGAACATTCTCCACTCAGCCTGACCACTTCCGGGGAAGGGCGCAGCACGGACATCACCGCGTCTTACGGTCCATATCTTCGTACACTCTGTCTCGAACTTGACCCTATGTCTGGTATCTGTTATCATCTTGTTCATAACCAGCAGAGAACATGTCTTGCTGCTATCCAATATCTTCAGGGTCCTGTCCAGTGTTTTATCAGGTTGAAACATCCGAATCTTGTGGGAAACCGACCGTAACATTATGAATGCTTCGTATCCGCGACGCATGAGCCTATTGCTGTATAGGAAGTCGTAGCCTTGATGCGTCGTTAGCCCACCTCGCAGAAAGGTGGGGTTACATGCTGTGGTGTATCTTATCGCTGCGAGATAGTGTCTTTGCATGTGCCAAGCCGTCCCCCGCTTCTGCCATTGGGAGCAACGAAGACTGCCAAGATCGAGGCACTAGTACCGCCGAAGGAATGAGTGGTGGTTGAACTATCGGTTAGTGAAAGAGGAGAACTTGTTATGGCACGCCTCGACTTCGGCGTTCGTTCAAAACTCCGAGTGTCCTTCGGCATATCGGGCGCCAGCGATCGGCATAACGTCGTTAGACGGTTAGAAGCCGGGAGGGTTGGCTGTGTTGAGGCGCTATCACATGGTCAAATGTTGGAGATCCCGCAACATGAAAGATACAGCTGCGGCCTTGACATGACGAAGACCCGTAGGATCCATGGATAGATCGATATCCGCAATGAGCAGCGCAAGGTGAGCGCTACATGGCCATGAACGAGGCCTCAATTCCCCTACGAGCCAATATCTTGAGACGATTTATATTTCCCAAGGGCGATGTATAATATTGAGAGCGGTTGTCGAATGCGTACAGCTCGGATGTCGGGAAACTGTGATAGTACTCTCTCGAGAAAGGCGGACGAATACGGGCTACGCGACGCGACGGGGATCAATCGTGAGGTTAAAGTCGGCCGAAATGTTAAGAGTCCGAGATCGGGTTGGAGCTTGCGCATAAGCGATAACAGGGCCAGGAAATGGCATTGTATGCATAAGGTGTTGGGCTGAGAGAACGCGCCGCGACGCGAGAAGCTAATCTTGCCAAGACAGAACGGCGATGACGTCATTGGGATGCGCCCTTCTGGCAACATCCTCTAAACAAAACCACAGAACGACGGTCGCACATCATGATAGGAGAGGAGCGGGGGCGGACGCGTCCAGCATGGTTCAGAATGGCGATTCGCCTATCCCAGCTTCCAAGGTTCTGTTCATGCTGAACATGAGTACTTGTGAGGCTCCTGGACATCGTCAAATACAAGCAGACAAAGGCGGTAAATGCGAGGAGGTGAGCAAGAAGATACTGTGCAAAGACATGGCATTGGGGAAGACAACTGTTTTCATTGAGTTGTATGCTAGATAAAACAACCCTTTGAAGAATACATCGTCGCTAGGTGTGAGCCTCAATCCGCAAAAAGCAATGTGAATACCCTAGGGGTTCGACTCATGCGTATAGAGGCTCAAAACTAGCGACGATGTATCCTTCGAGATTCCTCATACGGGTCATTCAATGAAGCTAGGGAATTACGTCGTCGTCCTTGTAGCCTATTCAAGAGACCTTCCATCAAAAAGTCGTGCCTTTACCCTTCTTCTTTTGGTTCTTCGACTTCTTTGCGGCTTTCTGCGCTTTTGAACTTTGGTCATGCTTCTTTTGTTGGGGTGGCTCTTGCGCTAGCAGCAGCTCTCTCAAGATCTCCTGTTGCCTTCGACGCTCATCCTCTGCCTGCGCCATAAAATCTTTGTGCTTCGCATCCGAGAATTCGGCGCATGTAATCGAGTGAAAACTTTTCAGTATCTTTTTATCCCAGCCACGGTACAAGTTGCTGACATTCATCGGCCCGGGCTGTTTGTAGAAGATGCCTGGATAGTGTACACCTTGTTGAGTTGTCTGCCCCATCGTCAAAGCAATACAAAAATCGCCGCCCATGATCTGACCATACATCGTGGAGATCGAAGGCGTTTTTATCGTCTCCTGCAACGTGGAAGCGGCGGTTCGAATGCCGTCTCCGAAGGCCTGCCAGGCGTCTTTAAGCTCCATGTTCTGTGTGACATTGTATGCTTCCACGGTCTCGCGAAGTATCTGCGCAACAAGTCTCACTCGCGATTCAGGAGTCATCCGATACTTGTCCGGATCAAATGTCAGAGAGCCTTTGTGACTGCTGAGCTTAGAGTACATCTTTATCCATAGAAGAGCGCATGTGTTGTGCAGAGACAGCCAGTCAAAGTGCAAATCGATAGCATCCGCCTCTAGACACGGGAGCAACCGAGTGAGGATCCCATCTGGTTTGTTGTTCTTGGCTTGCTCCTGTAGTGATCGTAAGGCAGTAGAGTATTCCGATGGATCGACATTTCTTTGCCGAAGGAGATGCTTCATGCCTTCTTCACTCCTCATCAGTGTCGTCCACCTGGATACTACAGAATCGACCTCTTTGTTATCGCTCACTTGATGGTCGAAGCGGTCCATGAACACGTCGGTCAACATACTAGGATCTGTGATATGTAGCGATGCGAGGGGCATGACAGTCGCCTGTTCGAAGCAGGTGAAGATCGTTCGATAGTCCATTGGCCTTTCTTTGCCATACAACAGCCGCTGAGGGTCCTGACGCAGGATGAGTAATTCCATGTCAGGCCATGTCGGAGAATCCTCACATAGCAACCGAGTGGCTGCATAGAGGTATATCATAGGCCGGATACAGTCCGTAGCCAACTCGAGCTGAAGACCATACTCATGCAGATCCTCGAACATGTTGTACTGGAGTACCCCGCAACCTAGTGGATGTCGACGTAGTAGTACGTGGTCCTCCTTCTTGAATTTCGACAGATATGGGTGTGGGTTTCCTCTCAGACTCAGGGTGAATGGATCCTTTGTAAACCACGCCTCAAGTATAGATTGCTTCCGTTTCAGGTCATCGATAATCTTGAGGTATCCCGTTCGAAACCTGGTATTCTTTTCATACTTGTCTAACATGGAGTTGCCACTCAGAAAGTTGGCCAGGGTTCGGTTGAAAGTCTGTAGGTATACCTGAAGTTCTTTCAACGGCGCATCTAGACGATCTCCTAGCACGTCTTGTATGTCGATATAAGTCTGGGCAGCAAACTGCACCCAAATTGGAATCTCTTTGTGTTTGACCATGTGGCGAACCGCTCTTGAGATCTCGTCTTCGGCAATCGTGTCGAATTTGCCTTGCGATACTTGGAACAACTTCGCCGAGGCTTGCCACTGCATCATGTGGCACATCTCGACAACCCTTGGCAGATGCGGGTGCCACCTCTCACCGGGTTGCTTGAACCATGCAGGGTCTTGTTGATGGAAACCTTCTTGGTCAGTAGGAGCACAAAGATACCATTTGAGCCCTGATAAGACCGAAAAGAATGCGAAGTCGCTCTGGTCCTCAGTATCTGTGCGAAACAGCTTGATTGGTGTCAGAGCTGCAATTTCCTCATGTGTAAATTTCTCTTGCAGCGCAGGGGTTCGCTTATGTAACAACAACGACGGCAGCGTCCATACAGGAAAGACGTCTGCGGGAAACCGTTTAGGCCGCTTGAGTAGTTGATCAAATTACTTCTCGGCTAGACGGACGACGTCTATCGCTGTATTCGTAAACAACGAGCATACGTTGTTTTCCAGTAAAGACTCCTTGTATGTAGCCCAAATGTTCTCGACATATTGACGGACGTAAAACAAGTCTTCCAGAAACACGTCGATGGCCAAGAAGAACTCGTCCTCGATTTCTATGTCGTCGAAGTCGATTTGTACGGGTGTAAGGTTGTTGAAAGACTCTTCACCGATAGTATCGGCTTCATCAGTGTCAGATGTCGACAAAGAAGCCAGCCTGTCGCTGAGTGACGGTATGGTATCTGTCTGGGTTTCGAGTGCAGAGGGTTGACCGGTTGGTCGCAGCACGTCTCGAACCTTGCCCAAAATCCTCTCTGTGAAATGGGTATGCGTGCTGTCTTCGAGTTGGCTCCGTTTACCTTTAGCGCTAACTGACATGACGTATCGGGTCTCTCTGCGGCGCAGTCTGATAGCTCGGGAAATTGTGGCTAATACATGCGGAATCGTAGGTTTGGGTTTGTGCGCCGCGATGGCCTCAGCCATGGGAATGAACTCGGACGTTTTGATGAGATATTCGGCTTTCTTTCCACTACCAGATTCTAAGCTCGGTGTTGCGGCGCTGGTAGCGTATCCGCAATTCAAAGCTGTCTGGCGAAGCCATGCCGCTACATTCCGAGTGTCTTCCGTATACCGCTTTACCCGAGATCTAAAAGTAGGCAGAGGGGATGGCGTCGGAGCCGACTCCATGATAGACCAAAGTCTTGTACGAGAACTAACACGTAGAAATGATGGTGAAGCAGAGGGAGGTTGGAGATGCTACGCGATCGCGTGGGGATAGACGACAGAATCACAAGGCGGCGTGGTTGGTCTAAGCTGCTAACATACTAGCGCGACACTCGACGCGCACGCGTCTTTGCGGGGCACACAGGAGCTCTCTATCTATCTTTCGCTTTCAACAATCCTTGCCAGCTTCGCACCGCAATTTTTGTCGCGTGAAGTTCTTAATCGACATTCGATCACGCTCGTTCCACCAATCTACGCTGACCAGAGATTTCCTCATCATGCCTTTCGCCCAGCGCCCCCAATGAGCGACTCGGACCGTTGGACCGCGTTCTCCATCTCTTTCGCCTTTTGCGCGCGGACCGCTGCGTTTATGTCGCCCTGAGAAGACGCGCAGGGCTCGTTAGCTGGAAGCCGCCGGGCAGCCTCGTGACGAGCTGCAGGCTGATTGTTGGCCGGTGCTGGACGAGCATCACCGTCATCATCAGACTCAGTCCCGACCAAAGTTTCAGCTTCAGAATCATACTCGACTTCTTCGTGAGCGGGTCGTGCACGAGGTACACCTTTGGCCTTGGAAGCCTGAGCTTCGCGAGCAGTTGAAGCAGCATGAGCGGTCATGTTGAGAGGTATCGTGGCGCTTTGATGCAATGACTGCCCAGGTTGCACTCATACTGGAGGCCTAGACGCAGCAATTATATGTCCAAAATCTTGATTTGACCAACACAGAGTATCAGCCAGATGACGAACGACGAACAACGAAACGAAAGCGATGTCCAAACGTAATACATACCTGCTACGATAGCACCCACATCACGATCGGCCGCGCCAAACGGAGACGCCATAGAGTATACTTTAGCTAGTATCGTGTGGCCACCGGTCTCTATACAACACACTGTATGATGTAATTACACATACGTGTAGGGCTGGGGCGCGTTCATTTGCCTTTAGCTCAAGTTCACTTAGCTTACGGCGCATGCATTCATATCTTCCTGGCCGACGATGTATTTGCAGCTCCTTACAGGCTAAAACAAGATCTCCACCAAACGCAACAACGCGAAATCAAAGTTACACGGGTCGTCTATCTCCGGAGCTTGGAATACCAACGGGCCTTTCCTGGCCCCCACCCACGTTGTGCTGCCAGCAGCCACTCAACAATGACTGCATCAATTCCACCAACCTCCAGCACGATGCTTCGCCAAGTTCAGCATTTGCTCGGCTTTCTCCACTGGCACAGGAGCAAAGTCAGTGTATGCTTCACATGGACACGTGGAGATTACTTACCCTTCTTCTCACATTCCTCGAACTTCTTCTTGGCTTCCTCGTACTTTTCCTTTGCCTTCTCAAACTCGGTTTGGGCCTCAACATGTGATCGCGTCGCCTGTTCGACTGAGCCCGGCACGTCGTAGTATGGAGTATCAAAGCCAGAATCCCACACTGGATACCCTCCTAGACCACCCATACCACCATGGCCGCCAAAACCTCCTAGATCGAAAGCTGGCCATTGGTATCCCCGCATGCCATGTCGTTTATGCCGTTTGAAAGGAGCAATTTCATACATCGCTTCGATGCTATCGCGACTGGTAGAAACGATGCCTGTCGCAAAACCAAGCGACAAGTAAGGGTATAATGATGTGCGGAATTTTGTGAGAAGATGACGGATGAGCATGAGCTGATCTTATACCATAGACAGAGCACGCCTGAGGCAGACAGAATGGTCCACGTGTGCCAAAAGCAGGATTTCACAATTCGGGAGTTGAGTTGGCTCCAGGGTCACCAGTGCCACTCAAACGTTTCGCATCGTGAGTCTTGACCTAGGGCTACGATAGACTGCGTAGGGTCTACCAATAAGAAGCATTGTGTTGTCATTGCGGGAGCGGTCTATCATCGGAAGCTATTCTTCATTCACCCAAGCTTCTGGGCGGAGGCAAAAGCTCAGCCACGTCTTTTTGTCTAGCCGACCGCTAACAAAGTTGAGCAAACAACGCGACCGCGTCGATCGCACAAGAACGAACGCGCTCCTCGACAGACGACTGTACCGAGGTGCAGTGAGGCATCAGGGTTTGTGTAGCGCCTGGAAAGACTCGAAGTCATATGCTGAATACAAGACGTAATGTGGCCGGCTTTCACCACTCCTTGTATCGGCTGCGACCTTCCTCATTGCTGGCAGAGATATAGCAAACACGAAATTGACGCGCGCAAACGTTATTGGGATATCCGATCGGTCGTTACCCAAGACGTGGGGTATCATAACGAAAACCATTGTACGCCCCGTTCGTCTGTCTTACGTAGCCGAGGGTTTCACGATGAGAATCTAAGCGATCTGCATGCTACCAAAGAGGGGCTGGTGTTTGGCATACGGAGGAATTGTCCGCTATTTGTGATCTCAAATGCCACCAAAGCATCGCCGATATTCCATGTTGCCGCTTCATTCATCGTATCGTTCTTTTGCGAATCATCAATGTCGGCCTCTCACCAACGAACGCCAAGTTACTCCCAGTTACCTCACAGGCATTTTTTGCCACCTGGTTTGACCGTTGTTCAGTCGGCTGGCTACCACGGGCCGATTCCCCGACATTCCTACCTGCGTGGAACAATCGTAGCTTGTACGACCAATGTACGGCCATCCCGGATGTTCTATACTATTCAGCACTCCGCGATTGTCTTGGCGATTACTGTCTTTACTGCTGAATTCATGACTTATACGTCAATCACCGCTTTCTAGGCATGTCGTGGCTATCTGCAACCGCATAGCATATACCTGGCTTGCCACTCCCTAGGACACCGCAGCCTATACGTAATACAGGACATCAAATGAAGGTATGTCGATACATGCCGTTATGTAAGCTCTTGGTGCACGACTTCACAGGTTAATACTGAGCGTTCGAGGGGTGCTAACTTTACTCAGATCTGTGATACCAAAATCTGGGAAGCGGTTGATCCCGGGTTCCCACATGTATTTCATGCTAAACTCGGCTAGGTATTTAGGAATCTCATCCTACCACTGCAACGCCTAGTGGTAGCCCAATATTCATCGCGAAATTGTACAGTAAAGTATACGACGCATGCATTCTTCCCAACCACACGCCTTTTTCATCGGCCAGGCAATTACTGTCGACCTTGTTATGCGACGTCTCACATCATACTCTCGCTGCATTGGCCCGCGCCGCCTCCGTGGAGTGTCTCGCGCATCTTCTCCCTCTCTTCTTGCCACTGCTTTCTCCTTGTCCGCATGTCCTCCATCATCGCTCGCATGTCGTTGTGAAGGATGTCGCTCATATACATCCAATCGTAAGGATTATGCATCGGCGCTCGCGAAGATGGGCTTCGCGCATATCGCTGCTGGTAGGGTTGAGGATCAAGCGGAAGATAGTAGGGCGATGCGCTGGATCTTTGGTAGGAAGACATGACTGCTATGTAGTGAGCTTTTCGCGATGAAAGATGAATGGAGATTTAGTAACGATGTTGCTAACAGGCTACAGATAAAGAGTGTGGTGTTGCTATAGCAAGTACACACGTAGATGACAACGCGTCGTCATGGAAAGCGACAAACAAATGAGCGAACGGCTACGCCAGCGATATGAAACCGGAAACTCTACCAGATCCTTGGAAAAACGAAATCACAAGACAGATGCGTCCACCTCAACCCTAAGACCTGTGACAGAACTCGTACAACCGCTCAAGTTTTTCTCTGAATGCTGCCATATCCTGTTCGATCCTTTTGCTCGCACCAAAGGCATCGGTCCACATCTCAAACAGAAGGTCGCGTTCCATGAGAGGAGCTGCATCCCTATCCAATGAGCGAGGTGGTGCAAGCGGGATTCGTTCGTCCTGTCTTCCGTTGGGACGACGCATGATCGGCGCAGACCGATGAGGAAACAAGTTGCGGGGCATGCCTTCAACACCACGACTGTATCCACCTGGCACGACGCCCCTTGGGTAGTAATCTTGGACGGATTCACCGTGAAAGGGTAGTGCTAATCGAAGATGATTTCGACCACTTCGACCACGTCGTTCGATCGATTCGGGAACGCCCTCAACGGAGTACCACACAGGCTGAGCTTGATGCGCATTTGCAAAGACCCTAGGATCGAAGTTCGCAGCATTTCGGAAGATGAAGGTTGGAAGTGGAGCTATAGGAACCGGGATTTGCTGGACCTGAGCTGGTGGACATTGCGGTGGCTGTACAGCGGCACGGTAGTTTACCCGGAACTGCGGTGGAGGCTCGTTTCCGTTAGAACACAGATATTGCATTTCGCCGCGCTGCTCTTGCTCGTATCCGCCTGGAGTGGACTGAGAGTCTTCAGAAGGGTCATCGTTTACGTTCTGTTCTTCGTCGTCGTTGATGTTCAGGTTATTAAGCGCGTCGTAGGCCGCCCAATACTCCTCGATTACCTTTTGACTGAGGCCTTCAAACTCATCGCTACCTTGGGAAGCGGTATCATCCTCCGCAAACGGTGCTGGCGGATGTTGCTCTTCAGCCTTCTTCATGTTCTTGCGAGGGCTCATTGTGTTCAAGAGTTCCGAGGCAACAGGAAGCGGAATGTAGGTGATGAAGTGTCAACGAGATGAGAGTTGTAGATCTCGGATGAGCTGTACTTATGCTCAAAGACTTCATCATCATCAATCGCGTTTGATTCGACAGCTGATGATGTGGCAGACGAACGACGAGACGGCTAGATTTGGCTGATATGTAATATAATAACGATCGCGGTTTGTTATTGCTGTTGCGAACACATGGCAGTCGTTGATGAAGACGTGGCCGTGTGATCAAACAGACGATGTGCGAGCGCTCGCTTCATCACTCACAGCAACGTCTGCATCTACCGACCAAAAGTCATAGCACACATACTTGCCGGTATTGACAAGCTGTCGTCGAACAGAATTGGAAAAGATGGTATACCTCGCAGTCCTTGTCACGCTGGAGATGAAGAAGTCCACACGAGCGCCAAAATTGTAAAGATGATGATCTATTGGTACATCACGAAAGTAACAGAGCTTTAATCGGTCTTGTCTCCCACTGAATTCTTCTCAACATCTACTCACATCAGTAGTGTTGAGGACTGTAGTCATAGTCTTGGCGGCGCATGTTTTTTCGACGCTCCCCATCCAAAGCATTCTGCACTTCATCCAACTCGTTCTGCAACGCCACATTTCTCTCCTCGAGCCCAACTACTTTGGAATAAAGCGCATTCAGGACGTTCCTGACTTTGTCAACCACAGGATGTAGTCGAGGGTCCGTCCTAGTACCGTACTGGTATGTTATCACTTTCGAGAAAACTCCGTTGTCGTCACAGCTGTTCAACTGGATGACCGAGGCGTTGACTTCACGCTGTATGAGCGCTGGCGGCGTGATACTCTTTCCATTGAGTGCTGCAATACTGTAAATCATCTCTTGTTCCTGGGGTACCAATATTCCTGGGGGCGAGGGGTCCATGATGGTGCCTTAGTGACAGTCAAAGTCGAATCAGAATTTGTAGAAGCGCAGGTTCTCCCGGTCGTAGTCGGAGGTCAAGGTTGTATAGGACTAAGTTGAATGAAGGCGGATGCTAAGGAAGTTAGCTTTGGTTCGTAGGCACAACGACTACTTATACATTGCATACGAACGAATGAGAAGACACAGGAAAAGATAACAATTTGATTAAGCGACTGCTGACGGACGATTCAGCCGTCATCAAGATGCAAACAGAATGAGCAAACCAAGAACTATGACACATTATCCCATCGTCGTACAGCCGTTGGTGTTGGCCGCTCTCATTCACGGACATCCCTTCGTAATCTCTTCGTCGATTTCACTCCTGACAATTTCGATACGAGTTCTCATCTGCTCAATGAAATCTTTCAAGTTCACGTATCCATCGTGCGACATGGGGACACTCTCTACACTGACTAGTAGGGTGTCGAGCGCTCCCATTTCATCCAGCCATTTTAGGTATTTGGCGCGCAGTTCAGAGGCTTTCGGGTCTTCGCTAGCTTGCTGTTCTGCGTTCGCGCTCTGCTGATGCGGTGACTGCGCTGGATCTTGCTCAGATTGATTGGTTCCACGTCGACGAAGCAGCTCACGGATACTTGGAGGGGCCATGGGTTGGCCTTGGGTGTTGGGTTAGAGCTTGAATGTATGTGATAGAGGTAGCTAGCAACCTTGGAAGTAGTTGATCTGGTGTGATGGTACATGTAAGCGAGCATAAATAACCAAATCTAGCGAGTTTGCCATACACAAACAGCTCAGTATCGAAGAGTCTGGAACGAACAAGAACAGGTAAGAAAAGATACGAACAGATTAGAACGGCCTGGCAGATCTGTAGCCATGTGCATGTGACCGCAGTGTGTGATGGAGTTTATCTAGCTATCATAGCATCCTACACCCGGCTCGACGATCAATCTACTCTCGCCCTGCGGCCAATCCCTTGTCTCACGTTCACTAATAAGCTTCGCAACCTAACTATTGCAGCCTGTACTTCTGACGGCTGAAGGCCACCCAGTCCGTCAAGGAGACCATCAGCATGGAGAAGACGCGCCTACCAACTATCTAATACGATTCATCAACTGTGACAAGAGAGACAAGTCTGACGCCAGGTCTACTCGCATTATGGCTAACCCTCGTGCGTGGATTTGTACGTGCGGCAAGTGGAGTAGGGTTACTTTGGTGACCCACAGGGCCAGTCAGACGACTATGAGGGTCGAATTCGTAGTAACCCCAGGGCTTGTGTTGAGACCTTATACCAGACAAGACATAAAACTTACCGCCAGGCCACGAACTCATGATGATTTTTATTTTGTGATTGATATGAAGTAGGATTTTGGGATGATAGAAGGTGGGTGTATTGCGTTTGAACAGGCAGTGGTAGTATAGAGTAAGTTGGCATTGGCATGCTGGCGGTACTAAGTGGCCTGTCAGATAGATACGACGATCGACTGGTTGCCAGCAATGGAGAATGACATGGGTACATAGATAGTGGAGCTATTATTGTTAACTATCAGCATGAATTAAGTGAAAATGATACCACCGTCAATGACAATAGTCTGCCCCGTCATGTAGTCGCTGTCCTTACTACACAGGAAGCTCACTGTACTGCTCACATCCTCTGGTACACTAGTCCGGCCCAGTGCAATCAGTTCGTCGGTGTACTTCTTGATCGTGTCGCCCTTCTTCGCTCCCGTCTTTTCGCCCAGCTTTTCGTCGATCAGATCCCACATGGCTGTGCCGACGATTCCGGGCGCATAGGCGTTCACGGTGATCTTGTGTTCAGCCATTTCCATGGCAAAAGCTTGAGTAAGGCCACGAACGGCCCATTTGGAGGCGCTGTAGTGAGACAGTAGTGCGAAAGGCTTGAATGCTACGATTGATGCTGCGCCGAGGATTTTGCCGCCGTTGCCTTGCGAGATCATTTGCTTGGCGGCTGTGGAGTAGCAGTTGTAGACGCCGTACACTGCAAATGTATTAGTGGGCTGTCTTCATGCTGTTCGGAAAAACACTTACCATTGACTTCGAACATGCGCTTGAGATCTTGCTCTGTGAGATCAAGAAGTGCCTTGACCTGCGCAATGCCAGCATTCGCTACCATGGTGTTCAAAGGTCCTAACTCCGAAACGGATGCTTTCACCAGGCCTTGAACCTCGCTCAAGTTCGATACATCGGCTGTGTACGCGAAAGACTTTCGTCCCAGGCCTTGTATCTCTTTGACGACTTCATGGGCGCCAGATTTGTTGGCTTCAATATCGTTGATGCAGACATCGTATCCGTCATTGGCTAGTCGGAGAGCAATTGCCTTGCCGCTGACACAGGTTAGTCAATCTATTGAATACATTCATGAAGTAGAAGAGTCTTACATTCCGCGAGCAGAGCCCGTTACGATGGCTGTTCTATTCTGGTCTGAAGTGACTGCATAGCTACGCGCCCATCGTGGTGCTCGGGAAGCCACTCGTGGTATACTTGCGAGTCTGGGGACTGCTTGACACGCTGTTCTTGTTGGCAGACGAAACGACATGATGATTATTGTTCTGGTGTGATAGCAAGTCGAGAGCCCGATACGAAGAAGAGAAGGAGAGGTAAACTAAGGAGACAACGAGGCAGTCAAGCATGCACCTCAGCGGCTACATATGCATATACATTACCCCAGATCTCCTCATGCACAACACCGGCAAGCTCACTTGGGCTAACCGGGCATGCGGAACAGGCGTAGCGTATGCATAACCCCTCTCGTACCATGGGCATGTCGGTTGCATGGCGCAAACCTACGCATCCTCATCGGGTTTAAGAGGTCCGGGAATGACGTTGATAACCTTGCCATTCTAGTGAGAGTGCAGGCATTACGCGAGTCGAGCGGGACGGTTCCGCACGCTTGTTTGGGCGGCTATGAGTCGAGTTTGAGAAAAGCATCGTGGACGCGGACGCGTGATGGGGAGAGCTAGTGTTGGGTGAAGGTGCGGGGAACTTCGGGGGTGCCAAGGAATCGCGAGTCTTCGTCCCGAACACGACAAAGCGCGTCAGGCACCGACCGCGCCTACCATTGCTAGACGCGAACTACACCATGTCGCGCATGAGTATGGCGCCGCAGCGCAATCTGTCGTTGACAGAGGAACTGGAGAAGCTAGAGCAGTCCATCACTCTCACACTGCAAGGTAAACACAGCTTCGAGCACCCCACCATCGCGACTGACCCAAGCAGAAATCGACCAAAACTTCAGCCGCGCCCATCGCATCGTAACAACCGGAATCCTACCGATCGTCGAACAATACGGAAAACACTCGGAAGCTGTTTGGGAAGGCTCCAAGTTCTGGAAACAGTTCTTCGAGGCCAGCGCCAATGTCTCACTTTCGGGCTACGAAGCCCCCGAGCAAGACGAATCAGCTGTACAAGACGAGACTGAACAGTCACAAACGTACGATGACGAGACGGTCGAGGACGAGGATACCGGGACTGGAACGACGACAACACCACCACGACCCTTGTCCGCACAAGAAGACGCCGAATCGACTCTCGGTTTCGACTCGCCCTCGCTCGGACATAGCACTCCGCGGGCTCCACCTTCCACCACAAGAGGCAAATACCACGAGGACGAGGAAGAGAGCGAATATGAGGAGCAGCCTCAGTTCGCTGGCATGTCTTCACCTTACGAGGCATTGAAGTCTGAATTTAGACCCAACATTGGCGGCACGAAGACGCCGAAGCTGGAGCCTGTCACGCCTGGCAAGTCGCAAGCCCTTCCAGACATGAGCGGCTTTGAGTCCTCGCCGTTCATGCAGCCTACAGCCACGAAACAGTCCTACGTCAACAACGATCCGCTGCTTCATCGCGTTCTCGACAAGACATACCGCGTACAAGCTACACCACTTATCAGTCCGAGAAAGTACAAACCGACAGGTGCCTTCACCCCTCGCACCGGCGGCCAGCGCGGAGCACCTACACCACGAAGCGCAGCTACCAAGTTGCTAGACTTCGACTCTTCACCTCCCTCTTCACCAGCCCCACAACTGCGTGCCGACATCTTCTCGCCCATGAAGACGCCGCGGACACCTGGTATAAGTATACAGACGCCTGCCAAAGGCAAACAACCCATGAGCATCCACCGGACTGGCGGCACAATCTTCGATGACAGCGACGAAGAGGACGACGATGTTGACTTCAGTCCTCCGAAGACGATACAATTCCACATTCCACAAAGCAAGCTGATGCAGACGCCTGGTAAGATCCCTCCTGCTCATATATTAGGCAAATGCTGACATAAGGAACAGCCCGAGAAGCTAGCAAGCGTATTGTGGATGACTTGCTCATGACAGCTGGCGGCGATATCACAGACTCAACGGGTGGTATGGACGAGGACAGTCCGAGTGTGGTAAGACGGCAAGTGGATCTTGACGATAGCTTTTAGACGATGGATCGATGCCGCGAATACTTGAGTAGTTCTTTGAGCGTACTGCAGATAGACTTCGATACCCCACAGCATATAGGAATATGGCCGATCTAGAATCAGATGCACGGTGTGGGCGTCTTGCATGTGATGATCCACAGCGGAACACTAGCGCCTCAGACCCCTGCAGCAGCTGTGTCCGCGGTCGTCATTTCACCATAATCGCAGGCACCAAGTCACGCACAGCAAACTCCGACCAACCTTGATTCCTTCGCTGTCCCAAGACTACAATGCCGAAATCAAAACGACCGCCGACTTCGGGTTATGCCCGAATAGCCCAAGCCGAGGAAGAAGAAGACGACTCCGGCAGCGACTTCGAGGGCGACCACCACCAGAATCCCCTGTCCAACGCGCAATATGCACCAATACAACCGCAACGGAACTCGAACATGCGCATGAATGGCTCAGGCGCGAGTTCACCGAATCACAAAAAGGGCCCGTCGGGGCGACGGCAACGTGCCAATTCTGGCGTGGACATAAAGGCCATCAATGCGCGATTTGAGCGATGGGCCGACGAGATTGCGCAAAAGTTCAAGATCAAGAAGCAGAAAGACTCGGCAGACGAGGAGACGCTTGAGATCCATCACTCAGTCTTTCAGGCGCCAGACTGGGTGCGACCGGCAACGGCAGAGTCGCTCACATTCGACTACGACGTGCCCTCAGATCGCTTGACGAAGCTCGAATTTGACGATATCGTGGAAAGCGTCAGGATGGCCATCGAGATGGATGTACATCCGTTGTTGATAACACAGGGCAGTTCAGGCAGCTACTTCGCGCGCACCACACAGGACAAGGTGGTGGGCGTGTTTAAGCCCAAGGACGAAGAGCCCTACGCGTCGCGCAACCCCAAATGGACCAAGTGGATACATCGCAACTTGTTCCCGTTCTTCTTCGGTCGCGCCTGCCTCATACCCAACCTCTCCTACATCTCCGAAGCCGCCGCGTACGTCCTCGACACCCAGCTGCGTACCAACCTCGTACCCTACACCGACGTCGTCGGTCTCTCCTCAAAATCCTTCCATTACGACTTTTGGGATCGCCGCGCATACTACAGGAAAAGGAAGCCATTTCCTGAAAAGCTTGGGAGTTTCCAGGTGTTCCTGAAGGGCTTCAAAGACGCGAACATCTTCCTCAAGGAGAACCCGTGGCCAGATCAGCATAACACAAACCACAATGCGGACAGGGCGGCACGGAAGAAGAAGCGGAGATGGGCTGAAGACTGCAGACCAAATGGCTCGCAGTCAGACGGAGAGGACGAGGACGATCAATCCGGTAGTGGAGACGCGCAGCACCAACGAAGAGGCTTCTGGACGCCTGCAATTCAACAGTCGTTCAGAGAGCAGTTGGAGAAATTGGTCATCCTCGACTACATTATGCGGAACACCGACAGAGGCCTGGACAACTGGATGATCAAGATTGACCAGAAGACGCAGCAGGCCTCCATTGTCGCAGAACCACCGAAGATGGAACGCGACGATGACGACGACCATCAACCGAGCTCCTACACAAGGCAATCGATGGAGGAATCTGACCCTTACGGGCGAAGGGAACCCATGACCACGACTAGCCGGTCGAACACCCCCATGCCGAGTGGGCCGACACCCACAGTGACCATCGGTGCCATTGACAACAGTTTGTCGTGGCCCTGGAAGCACCCTGATGCTGTAAGATCCTTCTTGAAATTCCCCAAGGCTTTACTGACATGACCACAGTGGCGCAGCTATCCCTTTGGGTGGCTCTTCCTACCCGTCTCGCTCATCGGCCAGCCCTTCTCCGAAGCCACCCGCCGCCACTTCCTTCCCCTCCTCACCTCGAAACAATGGTGGAGCGACACACAATCGGCACTTCGAAAGTGCTTCTCACAAGATGCCGATTTCAAGGAGCGCATGTATGCGAAACAGATCGCGGTCATGAAGGGACAGGCATGGAATGTGGTGGAGACACTGAAGACACCGGATCTTGGGCCGCTTGAGCTCACGAGAAGGGCACGTGTATGTGTTTGGGATGACATTGTCGAGATACCCATCGCTGTGCCGCTGAGAGCTCCGTCTGCGGAGATGCGGAGGAAACAGCCACCGGGCAGACAACCAAGGGTGGAGGAAGAACATGAAGAGATGGATATCACAGCTGTCTCAACGCCGCCACAGAAGCCCCAGAAAGATCTCCTCATGAACTCGCCACCCCTCGAGTCCGCACACGAGAATCGCTTCAACCTCACGCGCGGCTCATCCTCTCTCGACGTACGACGTCCTGACCAAGGCCCAGAATCACCAGCGACTGTAAGCGACGTGTACTGGGGTTCGCGTAATCTAAACAGTCGCTCAAATGGCCGGCCTCCGCATCAGTCGCGCATGAGTTACGATGCGCCTCGCCGAAACACGCGCGATTCACGACACCATAGGCGACACTCCTTGACCCATAGGAGGGACCTTGATGATTATGGCTTTGACGACGACGGCGATTTAGGATACGCTGCAAACGAAGATATGGAAGGTAACAGGAAAAAGGTCATCGTAGAACGTTTGGAGATGGTCAAGGGGCGGAACCCGGTGTTTACCTGGTGTTGAGCAGATGATCGCCCAGTTTGAGGCATTTCTTATTTACATTATGGCATTATGCGTGAGAGAGCCGTCTTGCATCACGGGCGCAAGGTTGCTGTGACTATAACATAGGCATCTGTTTGGGCAGCATGGGAGGCGTTTTGTCGTACAGAATCTACGGATAGCAACATGTGTGTAGTAGCGGGACAGCTCCGCTATCCTGCTGGTGCACCCACACCTTCGCGTACGCTGCGCAACCCCCACACCCTTTAATAACCTGAGTGATACATGCGCGTCGTCCGCGAGCTGATGAGACTCTTGCTTGCTTCTCTTGTGCAATCTTTATCGGTTCCCCCCGACAATCGCGGGCAGCGACCCTTTGCCGATGTCCCGTGAATTATCGAGAGGGTCATCTGACACTCCTGCTAGCCCTTCTCAGCCACACGCGATGACTTCCCACGATCAACAGGAAAGGCAACAGCGCCATTTCACCCACGCACCACGGTACAAATGAATGACTCTTTGTTCATCTAAACCTGTATCCAACCGCATTGCTGCCTGGCAAACCTGCCGCCGCTGGGACGCGAAACCATACGTCTACCTTCACTTACCCGACGACCGGGTATACTAAGCGACTACGCGCCATCATCTCAACATTTCGAGCCTCGGAACTTCGCGCCCTGCATCGACCGCACCCAGACTTCAGGGGACTCGCAGCATTTCTGGGGGCTTGCTGAGCGCATCGAGACACCCTGAAAACGCGTGATTTGTGGCGAGCGAAAGGATCAGGGCTTGGCATCCGGACTATCAGATGCGCTTCGGCATCAACATCGTTGGAAGGGCTGGAAGAGCTTGGAAGCGCTGAGGGGACCTGCCAGAATTACCTGAAGCTCTCTCACCTGTAGAGTCCTGGTGACTTTGATTGCAAGCCCATCATGGACAAGTTTAATCCCGCCCTATTACTTGACCCAAGGAGGGTACGTAGAACAGGTATATCTTCAATCTCTCTCTTTCTTCTCACCTTCTTCCACCTCTTTACCCAAAATTGCCTACTTGCACTTGATATCAGTCCTGGTGTTGAGGACTTCCACGCATCTTCGTCATCGCTCCTTCCCTTTGACAACCACACCCATCACAGCCTAGCATGGAGGGTACGGGAGGCAGTCCAGAGTCTGACTCCTCTGCGAGATCAGAGCTGGCCGTATACGAGCCTGCTGTGGAGCCCGATCCTGCCGCCTACGAGCCCATTGTCACCTCCTCACCCGTTGATTCGCTGCCGGATGCACCTGCGTTCACAAGTCACCCAGGCGCCGACGTAGAGGCAGAACCACACCCAGAACTAACCACGCACGTGCCAGGCGACCACATGGCCCACAACAACCAGGCACACAACAACGGAACGCCTGCAGCACACACTCCGCAATTCGATCCACGCGCGCTTCTCAATCCGAACTCGTCGACTCCTAAGCGCCCTGCGTCATCCGGTAACGACACTGACCGCGGCCGTACTGACCCCACTATTGCTGGCCAAGTCTCGCTCGTCGAACGCCTACACAACGTTCAAGAGCGCACGTCATCACCTGCCAAGCGCATCAAGACGGAGCGGAAGAACGTTAATCGGCCCAACTTCGCCGGTGGGAGTGCACTTGAGCTTCAAAACGGACAATTACCTGCCCCACCGCCGCAACAGGGACCCGCAATCGACTTGACCATGAGCGACGACGAAGACGAGATCCAGGTCGTTCACGACAACAGCAACGATGACATATGCATTGGCAAGCTCAAGCAGACCTACATCCAGGCTCACGTGGTCCCTTTTCCCGACCCTAAGAAGTTCCATGGCAATCATGGTGGCCAAAGCAGAATCAAGGTATCCTTCCGCCGGGGTGGCGGCCACAAGGGAAACCAGATCATCATGGTAAGATTGCAGTTCAACATACATGTGTAACATAAACTAACCAATATCTAGGTGCTTGACGGTATGGGTAAAGAGTTCGGCAGAGTCGACATGAAGACCGCACAAGGTCTCACACCACTGATCGATAGCGCGCAAACCAACGGTCTAAAGTGGCTGGCCTGGACTGAACCACGCCGAAAGCTTCCCAACGAAGGACCGCCTGGCAGTCAAATCTCTGCGCTTGTCGGTATGACTTTACAACTGTACTGTCCTCGTAAGTCTGCGGATCACCTTGGAAGGTATCTCAGAAGTAAGAACCTCATCCTTGAGAACCCCGTCTTCGAACTCGCGCGCCATGATTACTACAACCCACAGTCCAAGGAGGGGTTCCAGAAGAATCAAGTAGGACAACCCGATTTCCAGCCGTCCACCCAGTACGCCGTCGGCGCTGCCACAAACACCTACGTCCTTCGCAGTGTCGACGAGATCCGCGCTGATGTCGAAGACGTCTTCGATACGGTTGTCAGTGGCTCGGAAGAAGTTCCGATTCGAGAGCCTTCGACGCTCATCAAGACCGAGCTGTACCCTCATCAAAAGCAGGCACTTTACTTCATGGTTGATCACGAACAAGAACATCCGCCAGACGTCTACGATAAACGCAAGGACTCCTTATGGGCCCCGAAGTATCGGGATAACGGACGCAAGTACTACATGCACATCATCACGGGCGAACAGACGGAAGATCAGCCTAGACCTAGTCTTGGTGGTATCCTGGCTGACGAGATGGGATTGGGGAAGACGCTCAGCATTCTATCACTCATCTGCGACGATGCCTCGATTGTATCCGCCAAAGACTTCTGCCAGAAGCGGCCACCTCCGAGGCCCTACCCAGGCATGATCCAGCCCACCATCAACAGTCGCGCAACACTTCTTGTTTGTCCTCTCAGCACCATGACGAACTGGAAGGAGCAGATCAAGGACCACTTTCCACAGGGCACAAGCACCCTGAAGTGGAAGCGGTACCACGGCTCAGAGCGGTTCAGCATAACACCTGAGGTCCTTGCAGATCACGACATAATCTTAACAACGTACCACATCATCGCGAAAGACCTCACAGACAAGAAACGAGCGTTGCCCTACATCAACTGGTTCCGCATTGTTCTGGATGAAGCACATACAATTCGCAACCCGACCAACCAGTCCAAGGCAGCATGTACGATGATGGGTCAACGTCGTTGGGCTGTAACCGGTACGCCTGTTCAGAATCGACTTGAAGATCTGGGTGCTCTCTTCAACTTCATCAAGTTGAAGCCTTTCGATACTCCCAGCGGCTTCAACCAGTTCATCCTCGGTCCTTTCAAGAACGCCGACCCCAACGTTGTAACGAAGCTTCAGCTGCTTGTCAGCACCGTTACCATTCGTCGTACCAAGGAGATCATCAAGGACGAGGTCCCCAAGAAGCTTGACTACGTTGTCAGATTGCCGTTCTCTAAGGAAGAGCAGCAGTTACATGACTGGTTCGAGAGGGATACTCAACGCAAGGTGAATGCTGTCACCCAGGGCGATAAGATGGGTGGACGATCATACGCCAAGATCTTGACCGCCATCCTAAATCTTCGATTGATCTGCGCTCATGGTCGTGATCTGCTCAGTGAAGAAGCGCTCAAGACTACCGACGGCATGACCTATGAGAAGCCCATGGAGATAGATGAGGAGGACAGCGATAGGCCACAGCTCGTAAGTACTATCCGCATACCAACTGCTGTGAGACATTCACTGACTTAGTTCATCGATATTTAGACACGTCAACAAGCCTACGAGATGCTCACTCTCCTCGATTCGACGAGTGCAGCGGACTGCCTGTACTGCCCAGATAAGAAGTCTTTATTAGAGGATGATTCCGATGACGACGAAGATGAAGATGGCAACGTCCAGGAAGATATTGGCTACATGACCACATGCTACCACCTCGTCTGCCCACGTCACATCAAGAAGCTGAAGGATCAGTGGAAGAACAACCTCATGGCGGATGGTTCAGTTCGTTGCCACGTATGTGACGACGTCAACCGGCCCACGGTCCTCAAGCTCGAACGCACGGACTACTACAACTACATCGAGGAGCAGAATCAGATCCGAAAAGATCCAAAACTGGCGAAGAAGATCGGAAGCTACACTGGCCCGCATACGAAGACCCAAGCTCTACTCAACGACCTGCAAGAGTTCCGTGTATGGAGCGAGCAGAATCCGGATGAGAGGCCGATCAAAAGGTGAGTTGATGCCTACATTGCCACACCGAGACGTGCTTTACTGACTTTCACAGCATTGTATTCTCCTCATGGACCACACACCTCGACCTCATCGAAATTGCTCTCAAGAACGCCGGCCACTCGCTCGTCCGCCTCGATGGCCGCATGTCGCGCGAAAACCGCGACAAGTCTATGCAGGCACTCCGCGAGAACCCTGCAGTCCGCGTTATGCTTGTATCTATTGGCGCAGGAGGTCTCGGTCTCAATCTTACAACAGCCAACAAAGTGTTCATGATGGAGCCGCAGTTCAATCCGGCAGCTGAGGCGCAAGCTGTTGATCGTGTTCATCGGCTTGGTCAAGATAGGGAGGTTACTATTAAGCGCTTTATCATGCAGAACAGCTTTGAAGAGAAGATGCTAATACTCCAGGATAAGAAAAAGGCTCTAGCTAATATGACGATGGCAAGGGAGCGTAAGGGCAAGGAGGAGGCTACGAAGCAGAGGCTGGAGGAGCTTAGGAGTCTTTTTAGGTAGATCACGTGGGTCTTCCATGTATTCGGTGGAGAAAATGGCTGGTTTTGGTGCGCGGGATGCTCTAGGAATGGGCGAAAAGGCGGTATGCTGCACGAGATCTCATGGTATCCGGACGGATACATCTGCGGGATTAGTGACTTCTGGAGAGTTTTCAAGCTTACGTAGCCTCCAGGCTTCGGCCCAATATTCTTGATACACTTTAACTCATCTCATGCTCTGCAGCCTACACTGATAGTAAACCTCAAAATGGACGAGATGCTAAGGCGATGTAGGCTTCTGCGTCGTTTTGTTTACATTGTTGTTAGTGGACTCTGGGGCCTACAACAGCATCAAGTATCAACATTCAGAACATTTGAGGGCAACGTAGACGTCTAGGTGATTTACTTTACGCCAACCTCACTTGCTCTCCTTCAATTTGATCAAGAGATCCTCCATACTAGACGCATACAAATCGAACTCGCCGAAGACATCCGTACATGGATCATGTTCCTCAAAGTCCAGATACGCAGTCTTGAACCCAGCCTTCCTCGCCGCAATCAAATCCCAAGCATGCGCGGCAACAAACCACCTCTCCCCATCCGCCTTCGCCAATCCCCTCTCCGTCAAATGCCTATCCGCATTCTCATACACCCTCACATCCGGTTTCGCAATCTTGATAGCATCACAACTAAGCAAATGCTCTGCATCCAACTCAATCCCCGCATTATGATAATACGCCAAACTCGTCTCCGACCCCCCATTCGTAACACCATAAACATCCCACCCCGCCTCTCTCAGCCCATCAAAACACTTCTTCAGCCCATCGCGCGGCCCCATGGCTTTAAACGCTTTCATCACTTCGTCGACGTCCTCGTCCGTGATGGCGTCGAGGGGTAGGTCGACCACGGCACATGCGCGGCGAAAAGTAGACTTGAGGACTTGCGCGATGGGCACGTAGGAGCCGCTCATGGATACATATGTGAAGTCGCGTTGCGCGGCGTAGAACCAGCTGAAGAAGAGGGTCTTGGGGTCTACGGCTGCGGTGGTGAGTTTGGGGCCGAGACGCGATTGGATGGTGGTGATGGGGGCGGAGAAGGCGAAGCAGGTGCCTATTACGTCGAAGGAGGCGGATTTTGTCATTTTGAATGATGCAGATCTTGGAACTGACTTTGGGGAAGTAGGGGTTGCTGCTGGCAATTGAGAGGGCGTGGGGTGTGGTAAGCCGAGGATGCCACCGAATTGGGTTGGAGACCCTGTGACGTCAGCCTTCCCGGGGATGAGGCCGAACGGCTATCCCCAACGCTGCTATCCGCATCTCATACCAGCGATATGCTCTCGGCGAAGCAAAAAATTAGGCTCGGTGATGAGGTATGTCTGGAGGTCCTTCATCAGCCCACGTGCTCCGCGCGCGTATCGAGGGACGATTTTTACTGGGGCTGAGCGGAGGCGCCTTACCTGTTAGAACCCCTGCAAGCCTTGCTCAGCCGTACCTCTAGGTATCAACGTGAGATATAAGCTCAGCCTTTCCTGCATTTTCCATCTATCTTACATTCTCATTCTATTGCGTTTGAGCTTCCGCAATGCCTAGCATAGCGAAAACCGTGTACTGGGCCCTCGTCGTAGCGTGGGGCGCGTCGCTTTACCAAATCTACCTGAAAGACCTTTTTACGATTACCTTTGGTGTTGGGCGCGTGATACAGAGCATCGACGAATTCCCAGAGTTCAATTGCCGTCGTCTCGTGCATCCAAGGTTGGAGGCATGCGAGGATATCTGGCTGGACAATGAGGGGAGAACGCTGTATGCCGCCTGTGCAGGTACGGCGGCTAGATTGGCTTGGAATCAAGCGTACGTTTACACGCCCTTATTACTGCAAAACAACGCGGTTTCGCGGCCGCGAGTACTGATTCCTGCAGCATGAACGACCTCAATGTAACTGGACGGCGGCCCGGCGGCTCAGAACTCCTAGCTTTGGACATCGACGAGCCTGGTGAAGACGGTCTCTACAATCTTCGTAGCATCAAGCCGATAGGCCATTACAAGGGAGCAGATGGAAGCTCTGATCTCGATCTTCTGGGCTTTGATGTCCAGGTCTTGGACGATAACACTATTCGCTTCTACTTTGTCAACCAACGACCACCAGTCGATGGGTCCAACAAGATTGTTGATGCTTCTGAAAGCGGCGCAAACTCGACGGTCGAGATTTTTGAGATGAGAAAGGGTCAAGAACAAATGCGACATGTTCGCACCGTCTTTTCTGATGAGATTTGGACACCGAACCGTGTGGCGGCGCTTGGTGATGGCTCTGGTGGGTTTCTGGTTACGAATGACCACTCGGTTAAAGTTGGCATGGTACGTGACATTCGTATCTAAACTATAGACACGATAACTAACGTATATCAGCGTCTTGGACTCGACTTCTTCATCGGCGGAGGTAATGTCGCCTACTGCGACGGAGCTGGGAAGTGTCACGCAGCCTACGACGGCAGCGAAGAGCGCCAGTTCACCCGATCAGACGCACCCAGTGAGCCAAAGTATAACACCTACCTTAACAAGGCGCTCAGTTACCTCCCCAAAACAAAGCTCAAGTTCCCCAACGGACTGGCCCTCGGCCGAGACGGCCTCTTCTACGTCCCCAGCACCATCGACGGTCAAATCCGCGTGTTAGCCCTACAGCCCGACAAGACCCTCAGCCTGGTCGACACCATTCACGTCGGTATGCCACTCGATAACATCTCACCCGATGCAAACGGCGATATGTACGTCGCAGGTTTCCCGAATTTATACCAATCCATGAAAGGCTTTGACGATCCTTATAATGGCATTTCACCTGTCACTATCTGGCGTATCAGGAAGACGGTAGATGTAGGAACGACTGGAGTAAGAAGCGTGGATTATAGGGTTGAGAAAGTTATTGAGGATAAGGATGCGAAAGTGCTGAGTGGGAGTACGACGGTTAGGCATGATGTCAAGACTGGGCGGTTGTTTATCAGTGGTAAGTCGATGACGATGGTTGGTAATGACGAGTGTGCACTAATGTTAGACAGCTGCCGTGCATCCTTTCCTTGTGGTTTGCGAACCAACGAGATAAACGATCCTGCTGATGCCGCAGTTGCACCACATCTAAGGAACATCTGGTGACTTACCTCAAACTGTCCGCCTAGAACTATACTTTGGCTTCGGGTTTTGTCTTTATTTGCTTTTATGTTGACGTAGACTGAGATCTTTAACCATGGAACTTTTGAACGCGATAAAGAGGAGAGAATAGAACATGTGAACGTTGAATACATTTCAAAGGAGCCCGAAAATCGTCACTAGCTCTCCAAACGACGATACCATGTGGTGCTGAAAAACGGTTTTGCAAAGGCTGCAGCACTTTCTGATGTCGCTCGCGGACTTCGCAAAGATGCTTCCCAGTTCATCACGTGGGCGAGGTATTTGATACTTCGAAAGCGGAATCCAGGGTTGACATCACATAAGTGCAGTGGCATCCTAGTTTACTGAACTCAGAAAACACAGACGCTAGATTCATCAGTTCTGGAATTGCACTGATGACCATGAAGTGCAAAGATGACGAGATGGAAGTGAGGTGGGAGACTCTCTACAGTCCCAGAAAAGGCTGTATGGCGCCGAGATGTGAGACCCTGATCTATACTGGTAGAAGATCATGAAATTCCATTGGTTTAGTTTCGGCGAAGCTGTTCAAGGAAGTATACGGCGACATATGCTGATTTCCCATAGCTGGAGACTTTTGGTAACCCAAGGCACATATCCCTAGCCGTGTACAACTGCGCCAACAAGATCTTTTAGAGTAGTCAAAACATGAGCTGCTGCATACGCCAAGTTTCTAAAGTTTTGGGATCTTATGTAGCGTCCAACGAATCCTCTCAGGCCAAATCATCGTTCAGTCGACGAGTGCTTTTAAATATAATGCAACCAGAAAGAAGAAGGGAACTCATGGGTCTTGATCGCTCGTAATTGGTGGAATTCCGGCAAGAAGTGTATTGATAAGAGAAGACAGCAGCACGACGGATATTCATACAGCTCATCTCTCCCACACTAGCTCCATATCCGCTCTAGCCTCGTCCTCGGCCTCAAACCTGCGCAACAAGACCCCTAGCATCTCTGCGCCACCTCACCAGCGCCACCAGATTCGCACACGGAGCGCACTGCACCCATGCATGTGTCAAGTTGCAGACCACCTCATCTACCATCCTCTTGTCCCCGTCATCGAGCCCTGCAGCGAAGTCCTCCCAGTTCTTGGCTGTGATGTTTTCGTTGGTCTCGGCTTCGCTGAAGATACGGTAGACCGCCATGGTGATGTCGTTGTCGACCTCTGCGAGGATTTGTTGGCAGCGGTTGGTGGACATCGTTGTATTTGGCTTGGGTATGCTTGGCAATAGTTTGGGGCGATGTGGCTTTGTTGTAGTTGGGAAAAATGGTTCATGTATTGATTCAGAGTAGGTAGGATATTGGGTTGGGAAAGAAGCGTGGGTGAGGTGGCGGGTTATATACGAAGTGGTAGCCGGCTTCCATGCATGGAAGCCCAAAGATTGAATGAGGCCACACCGATTGCCCCTTCACGTCTTGATGCGATTGATCGGGCTCAATTATAAATGTGCTGATATCGAAACTTGGAAGGGTTGTTCTCTCGAAGGGCGCACTGGACATGGAAGCAGCCTTCGTTGCTGTTGTCACAAACTGGAAAGTAGACGAGACGAAGACATCGCTTCTTGTGAATGACGTTTTGAAGAGATAGACACTGCTATGGTATGAATAAGGGATATAGCACGAAAGAAGACGGAAGTTGAGCCCTGCCGTCGTCTTCTGTGTTGAAGCAGCCGCACAGGGCGGGCGCGGACATTGGACGGTCTCTTCGTATTTTGAACCCGCAGACATGGGTTTGCTGGTGCATGTTTTCGAACTTTTCGATTATTACATGGGCTACAGATGATATGGTAGAGGAGAAGTCATGAGTTGAGAAGCGGTAGATTTTCACGCGAACCACGAGAGTTGGAGCAGCGATCATGTGTTCCCATCCATGAAATTTGGACAGGAGCAGAAGCGACTCGTCTACCGAGACATGTGCCAGAGCCAATGTGGATTTAAGCTCGCCGTAAGATTGTCAGAAAGCCAGAAAAGCAGGCATGGAGTAAGCCTGGACGTAATTTTGGAATTTCAGTAGGAGGAACACATCTCGCCGCAATCATCGATGGTTGCCGTGTATATTTTTGGTTTTCTGTCTGCAAAGAAGCATGCAAAGTAGAAATCGTGCAGCAAAGCCCATAATTCATAGAGAAACAAGGCCAAAGGCGCCAACTCAACAGCATCTCCATTTTTGTTGTGCTTTTGTAAGAACGGAAGCAACCCAAAGACCAGACATGGCGAAACCGTCG
>Ga0265797_10002892_pt1 | contig 28264 bp, 19 predicted proteins | sample P2T30metagenome_FD_192433 | JGI IMG/M metagenome (GOLD analysis project Ga0265797, IMG submission 192433) | Plant litter microbial communities from East Loma Ridge, Irvine, California - P2 T30 | ecosystem: Environmental > Terrestrial > Plant litter > Unclassified | place: USA: California...
CTCAACCATGTTGCGGATGGTGAATCTCTTGATGGCCTTGTCCTTGGGGGTGCATCGCGAGCAGTTGGAGCAACGGACAGGCTTGACGTGGCCCCTGCCGTTCTTGTTGCGGCCGCTGCAAACCAGTTGTTAGCCATGGTCCTTGCGGCTCCCGAATGTGTTGTGTTGTTGCGGCATGGGATATTGGGCGCGCATGGGGTGGCCGTACTTGGACGCTCTCTTCTTGACCATCTTTGCGACTTGCGACGAGTTGGATCAGCGGGTCGGTAACCTGCTGAAGCTGCTCGAGTGCTGTGTAGTTAGTATTTGGCGGTGGTGGTGGAGTGTTCGTCGACGCAATTGCACTAGCCTGTCGTGAATTCCGAGCAACGCCAAGTCTTGGTGCGCAAACTTCTGCCTTAGGCGCGACATTTAGAGTTCGCGCTGTCGCCGGAAGAAGAAGGTTAGACGAGGGTCCGGGGTAGCGATGGAAGTCACGCTCGATGCGGATGTTTACAGGGAGAAGCCGTAGCTTGAGACACACCCTGGAAAGACAACCGCCAACCGCCACTCTCATTCCCTGAATATCGCCCACTGCCCGGTGACACTTGCAATCCTGCTGGACATCACCAGCCATGTCGTCTACCGGCACTTTCAGAGGCACCCCCAAGGGCCGCCCCCAGAGCGTCTACTCGGAGAGTCCCTCGGTTGCGACATCGAACATCCCGAGACCGAAGCTCGAGTCCATCCAAAGCGAAGCGAGCACTGCAAGCCACAGCACTGCGAGGGGTAAGCAGTCGAAAAGAGATGAGGTATGTCTATACATACAAATGCTATGATATTGCACTCGGTGATTGACACCGCTCCGCCTAGGCTCTCCGTACCAAACTTGAAAAGGACCTCAGCAAGAAGCGCGCTGGTGGTAACCGGGCTCGTCAGAGTCGCAAGGTGCCGCCAGGAACTGTGCTCGCGCTGAGGCCCAATCAGGCTCTCCAGATTAAACCCAACATGAGCGTGACCGAGGCCAGCCAATTGATGGCCGCGAAGCGCGAGGATTGCGTCCTCGTCACCGACGATGATGATAGGATCGCTGGTATTTTCACAGCAAAGGACTTGGCTTTCAGGGTTGTGGGTGCTGGTCTCAAGGCGAACAATGTCACTATCGCAGAGATTATGACCAAGAACCCCCTGTGCGCAAAGACGGATACCAGCGCTACCGATGCCCTCGATTTGATGGTCCGCAAAGGCTTCCGACACTTGCCGGTCATGGACGAGAACCATGATATCTCCGGTATCTTGGACATTACCAAGTGCTTCTACGACGCTATGGAGAAGCTTGAGCGGGCCTACGCCTCGTCGAAGAAGCTGTACGATGCTCTTGAGGGCGTTCAAGCGGAACTCGGTTCAAGCCAACCGCAGCAGATCATTCAGTATGTGGAGGCTGTCAGGTCGAGGATGTCTGGACCAACGCTCGAGTCTGTCCTGGATGGACGACCACCCGTCACCGTATCTGTCAGGACGAGTGTCAAGGAGGCGGCCCAGGCAATGAAGGAGAACCACACCACTGCAGTCCTGGTGCAGGACAACGGCCAGATCACCGGTATCTTCACGTCGAAGGATGTCGTTCTCCGTGTGATTGCGGCTGGTCTCGATCCTGCCAACTGCAGTGTCATTCGCGTCATGACACCCCACCCAGACTTTGCGCCTGCGGACATGAGCATTCAGCAGGCCTTGAGGAAGATGCACGATGGCCACTATCTCAACCTCCCCGTTATGAACAAGGAGAGCGATGAGATTGTTGGCATGGTTGACGTCCTGAAGCTGACGTACGCCACTCTTGATCAGGTAAATTTATTCTGTCCCAATTTCTGTCAAGTCAACCATGCTAACACCGTGACAGATCAACAGCATGTCGACTGGCGACGGCGAAGGTCCCGCCTGGAACAAGTTCTGGATGTCGATGGGAGACGACGAAACTGGATCGATGATGTCTGGAGAAGGGAGCAGTCACCACCCATACACTCCCGACGCACGATCATTAATGTCTCCTGACCATGGCCGCCCGGGCATGATGGACCGCCTTGACAGCGTTCTGCCCAACGACTCTGCATCACACGCGGGCGTTCCTGATTCACCCGAACACTCGACTTTCGCTGGAGCCACAGAAGACACACCTTTTACGTTCAAGTTCAAGGCCCCCGGTGGTAGGGTTCACAGGCTGCAGGTCGTTGCATCTGCCGGTATGACCGAGCTCGTGTCTGTCGTGTCTGAAAAGCTAGGAGGCGAGGCCGAAGGTCTTGGTGGCGTTCCCACATTCGAAGAAGGCAAGCTCAGCAAGGCAGGTTTCGCCCTTGCTTACATGGACAACGAGGGCGACATTGTCAGCATCACCACTGACGGTGATCTGCTCGAAGCCATTAATATTGCCAGGCAGTCTCACCGGGACAAGGTTGATCTGTTTGTTCATCATCCCGAAAAGGCTGCCGTTCCTCCCACCACAGAACCGCAGCCACCAGCGTCTCGACCTCTCACCCCTCCTGAAAGTCACATCAGGCGCAGGAGGTTCGAGGAAGAAGACGACGAAGACTCGCCTAGTGTCCGCTCAAAGGACCGCAAGGCTAACGCGGCGGCGAAGAACCAAGAGCAATCACAGGTCGTTCCGGGTGTCCCCAACGAGCTGTTGCTGCCCGGTGCGATCGCTGTCCTTGCTGGTGTGATCATCGTTACATTTGCCGTCGGCCGCGCCTCGAGCCGATGAAAATGCTGTTGAGCTTGTGCTTCTTCTATATTCAATGTTGGTCTTTCTCTTTCCGCCGCCGGCAATGCTGCAAAGCACCGTATTCCCCTCTTGTCGCAAACATGTGCGAATGTAGCAGTAGCAGCAGAATACCATATTTCATTTGTTCAATAAATAGTCAAATAATGCGTGAGCTTATATGTAGTGCACGCACGTGAAATGAGGCACGTACGTGATTTACTTGCGCGTGCTATACTTTGTACCTTGATAATAGCACAGATGACTTCAGTTGTTTACATTTCAGGGCCCGGGCCGGAGGAAAATGAACCCTCGCCGAAAAATGTCCCGCCAAATTGACTGTTACTTACTACCTTGCCCTGACACTGACACTGACACCTCTGGCTACGGAAACATCGCCGACCACTCAATCTGAACTAATACTCCAACGCCCGCGACCTATCACTCTCTGCACACAAATACTGCACACGGCAGGATCACTTCGCAAACAGACACTCGGCGCATGGGATCCGCCCTGACAGTTTCCCCACACAAACAACACATCAATCTATTTGGCGCCCGCCTTTTGTGAACATGTCTGTCCTTCCGGCAGAGGTCCATGGCGCACTGGACCAGGTCCTGCAGGCCCTTCAGAATACCGACAACACCGTCCGGTCGCAGGCGGAGAAGACGCTCAACGATGACTGGATCAACCAGCGGCCAGACATGCTGCTCATGGGTCTGGCTGAGCAGATGCAGGGTTCCCAGGACGAGGGTGTGAGTCGCACGTTCATGAAGTCTACGTAAGGTGCGGCAGGATCGCTGACAATGTACTGCAGACTAGAGCCTTCTCTGCTGTCCTTTTTCGACGCATGTCGGCGCGTACGCTGAAGGAGGCCACTTCTGGAGAGTCCAAGGAAATTTTCCTGCACTTGAGCCCCGAGGCTCGGGCAGGGATTCGCACCAAGCTGTTGCAGGCTCACGCACAAGAGACGAAAGCGAGCGTCAGGAACAAGATCGGCGATGCCGTGGCGGAGCTTGCGAGACAGTACACCGACGAGGAGGTCATGAGCCCGGATGGATCCAGGGATACATGGCCAGAGCTACTGGCTGCGCTGTTCCAGGCAAGCAACTCGCCAGAGGCCAGCATGAGGGAGAGCGCATTCAAGATCTTCGAGAGCACGCCTGGTATAATCGAAAAGCAGCACGAGACTGCCGTTTTGGAGGTCTTCAACCGAGGAATCAGAGATCCCGAAGCGGACGTGCGGTTGGCGACCATGTCGGCCTTTGCCGCGTTCTTCGTCAGCTTGACCAAGAAGAGCCAGCAAAAGTACTATGCTCTGATCCCTGAGATTCTGAACACCCTGGTCCCTTTGAAGGAAGCCAACGACTCGGAGCAGCTCACAAAGGCATTGGTCACCATTATCGACCTGGCCGAGGCCTCGCCCAAGATGTTCAAGGGTGTCTTCACGCAACTCGTACAATTGGCTATCAGCATGATCTCGGACAAGGACCTCGAAGATCAGACGAGACAGAACGCGCTGGAGCTCATGGCCACTTTTGCCGACTGCAACCCTGCCATGTGCAAAAAGGAGCCCGCTTACATCGAGAACATGGTCACCCAGTGTCTTTCGCTCATGACCGATGTTGGAATCGACGACGAGAACGCGGAGGAATGGAATGCACAGGAGGACTTGGATCTCGACGAGAGCGACTCCAACCATGTTGCCGGCGAGCAGTGCATGGACCGTCTTGCAAACCGACTCGGAGGCCAGGTCGTTCTGCCACCCACCTTCACCTGGCTGCCGAGAATGATCACCTCTACAAACTGGAGAGACAGGCATGCTGCGCTCATGGCTATCTCGGCTATCAGCGAAGGATGCCACGAACTCATGGAGGGCGAGCTGGACAGAGTGCTCGAACTTGTTGTGCCTGCCCTTAGCGATCCCCATGCTCGTGTGCGCTGGGCAGGCTGCAACGCTCTTGGTCAGATGAGCACCGATTTCAAGGGCACAATGCAGACTAAGTACCACGCAGCAGTTCTGCAAGCTCTTATGCCTGTTCTCGCCGCGCCTGAGCCCAGAGTCCAGTCACACGCCGCCGCCGCGCTGGTCAACTTCTGCGAGGAGGCCGAGAAAGACATCCTTGAGCCTTACCTCGACACTCTCCTTGAGCATCTAATGGCTCTCCTGCAGAACCCCAAGCGCTTTGTGCAAGAGCAAGCTCTTTCGACTATTGCTACCGTCGCAGACTCCGCCGAGTCCGCGTTCGGCAAGTGGTACGACCGCCTTATGCCTCTCCTCATCAACGTCCTCCAGCAGCCCAACGAACGCGACTTGAGACTGCTCAGAGCAAAGGCTATGGAGTGCGCCACTCTCATTGCTCTCGCTGTCGGCAAGGAACGTATGGGTCAGGATGCTGTCAACCTTGTGCAGATCCTTGGTAATGTCCAGTCCAGCCTGATTGATGACGATGATCCCCAGGAGCAGTACCTCCTCCACTGCTGGGGCCGCATGTGCCGTGTCCTTGGCCAGGACTTCGTCCCGTACTTGGATGCTGTTATGCCGCCGCTCACAAAGCTTGCAACTGCAAAGGCCGACATTCAACTCCTGGATGACGAGGAGAACGTTGCCCAGATCGAGCAGGAAGAGGGCTGGGAGCTTGTACCCCTGAAGGGCAAGTACATCGGCATCAAGACCAGCACTCTCGACGACAAGTTCATGGCTATCGAACTTATCACTATCTACGCGCAAAACCTGGAGGCTGGATTTGCGAGATTCGCCGCCGAAATCCTCGAGAAGGTTGCATTCCCGGGTCTCGCATTCTTCTTCCATGACCCTGTTCGTGTCGCTTCGGCAAAGGCCGTGCCCCAGCTGCTCAACTCCTTCAAGGCTGCCCACGGCGTCACATCGCCTGAATACCTCGCCATGTGGAGCAAAACTCTTGAGAAGGTTCTTGAGGTCTTGGAGACCGAACCCGCGATCGAGACTCTCGCCGAAATGTACCAGTGCTTCTACGAGTCTGTTGAGGTTTCCGGAAAGGACAGTCTTTCTAACCAGCATATGATCACTTTCATCACGTCCGCCGAGACTGTTCTCAAGGACTACCAGGAGCGCGTGAAGCAGCGCCTTGAAGATGCTGCCGACCGGGAAGAAGGTGACGAGTTGGACGATGAGCTCACATTCGCCATTGAGGACGACCAGACCCTGCTCTCCGACATGAACAAGGCATTCCACACCATCTTCAAGAACCAAGGCCAGTCATTCCTTCCTCACTGGGAACGTCTGCTCAACTACTACGATCTGTTTGTCACCTCTTCCGACCCTACCCAACGCCAATGGGCTTTGTGCATTCTGGATGATGTGCTCGAGTTCTCCGGCCCTGCGTCCTGGAACTACCACACACATATTGTGCAGCCGCTCATTGACGGCATGCGCGATGAGGCTCCGGCCAACAGGCAGGCCGCCTGCTACGGAGCTGGTGTGGCCGCTCAGAAGGGTGGTGAGGCGTGGTCTGAGTTTGCTGCTGGTAGCCTTCCCATCCTGTTCCAGGTCACACAGCGTCCCAACGCTCGCAGCGACGACGACGCTTTCGCGACTGAGAACGCTTGCGCTAGTATCGCCAAAATTCTTCACTTCAATAGCTCGAAAGTGCCAAACGTACCTGAGGTCGTCAACGCATGGGTTGACACGTTGCCTGTCATCAACGACGAGGAAGCTGCACCTTACGCCTACTCTTTCCTCGCCGAGCTGATCGAACAGTAAGTCCATTGCTTCACTGTCACTATCTTCAAAACATCTGTCCACTGACATCCGCACAGATCCAATCCTGCCGTCCTCGCCAAGGGAGCTCAATGCTTCACTTACATTGCCCAAGCGCTCGAGGCCGAGACTCTGCAAGGCAACATGGCCCAGCGCATCGTCGACGCCGCCCGAAAGCTCGTGCAGACTGCCGGTCTGGACGCCAACCAGTTGCTTACCACCCTGCCGCCCGACACTCAGGCCACTGTTCGCGCTTTCTTCGGATAAATGCCGTACTTCCCATCTGGAGTGCGAAAAGGAGAAGTAGTAGTCCGGTCCCTGAATTGCGGGGAAGAGAAAATCGATGGGACTCTGATTTTGATTGATTGAACGAAAACGAAATAGACGAACAGGCAGGCTTGCCTACCCGCTGCTGCGGCCTTCCGACTTCTGTGGTGGATCGTACCGTGGAAGGAAGGAAAGGAAAGGAAAGCATGGATGTGGGCAAACAGAAGACTTTTTTGGGTCCCCTCAATACGCGGATCCTTCTCTCTCAATCTCGCTCTCCCTCTCCCTCTCCCTCGCATCCTGAGGCGTTGGATGTGGAGGGAGAGAGTGAGTGGAAGATTTTGCACACGATATCCATCGAAGAAAACCTCATTAAAGAAGTGATACTGTGTTTCCCTTTTGACTTTCAATTCCACCCTATCGTTGATATTTTGATTCTGGCTCGAGATTCCACGCTTCTGCATGTGCCCAGCCGCTCGAACTACTTCAAAAATATTCTCCAATCCCGATTCGATGTTTCGTCAAACCTATCTAGCCTGCTAACCCTTGCTTACCTCCTCCTCGGCGCACCGCCCTCACCACCAGCACCACCACCCCTCTCCGCCAGCGAGACAACCTCCTGAATGCCCGCAGCCTCCTGCTCGTCCTCCAACGCCTGCACCTCCTCCCTCACGTCCCACCATCTGGCCTCTGAGCGCGCAAAGGCAGTCTTGCGGACCTCCTTGACGCTGCGCTCGGCGATGTCGTCTAGACGTCGGTACTTCATCTCCGTCAAGATTATTTCCTGCCACTCGACGCCCGTGCGCAAGAAGAAGTCGCGCAGGGACTCGAAGGGCCGCGGGTAAGGCAGGCCATCGGATTGCGCCGATGTCATTTTATCGTCCGCTTCTTCCGTCTCGTCGGCTTCCGTCATCAAGGGGGCGACGGAAGTTGCTGGCGTGCTGTTGTTGCCGCCATCTTCGTCGCCAGAATTCTCTTCATCATCGTCCTCGCCATCTTCATCTTCGTCGTCTTCTTCGTCTTCTTCGTCTTCCGATTCGTCGTCTTGCCAGTCTCCAATCTCGCGCTTGAAAATCTCTTTGACGCCGTCCATCTTGCCGAGGTCGAGCGACCACAGCTCGTCGAAAGTGAATTCGCGGTCGCCTTTTTCGTACGTGCCACCGTAGATGAAGCACGTGTCGTCTTGCACTGCCAGCTGCGCGTTGAAGCGCGGGTGTGGAAATTCCCACAGGATCGGCTTCTCGACTTTGTTGGAGTCTTCTTTGTCGGAGTCGGAATCGTCAGCGGCAGCATCGGCATCAGCATCAGCTGAGTCATCAGCGGTGCCTTTGCCTTCGATCATGGCTAGGTTACGGAGCAGCTCTTCCTCGTCTGCTTTGCCGCGGCCTCGTCTGCCTCCCTTGTCCGCCGCGGTGGTCTTTTTCGCTCCTGTGCGGGCGCGGCGGAGGGTCAGTGGGAAGAAGCGGTTGCGGTCGATGTTGTAGGCGAAGAGCTGATTGAAGAATTCCGAGTCGATGCCCTCCTCGCTTTCCTCCACGTCGTGCACACCGCCGAACCACACACCGCGGCCCTTGTGGTGCGCCATCGTCGCTCCTGCTCGGGGCGGGTTAGGGGCGTTGGCGGGTCTCTTGCGGCGTTCCCAGCGAACTGTTGGCTGGGTGTTGGGTGCTGAGTCCGAGGCTGGTGGTGTGATGCGTAAGAACCAGGTGTCTTGGTGCAGCATTGGCTTCATCACTACTCGAGACCCGCCGCCGCCAGCTTGTGCTTTGCCTCCTTTGCTTTTGATTGCGGCGTTGGCTTTGACGCGCGAGTAGCCGCCATAAACGACAGCGCCGGAGTCGTGAGGGAGGAACGAGAACGAGGAGCGAGCGTCTGGTTTGCCGGAGGCGGGTGGCAAGGCGGGTGTAATCCACTTGAAAGTCTGCGTGTCGTACAACCAGATGTCTTGCAGGTACTTGGTCTGCTGGCTTGTGTCCTGGAAGCCGCCGAAGATGATGATGTAGTTTTTGAAGGCAGTCATTCTGTGGCCGCTACGGGCTGGTGGGCCACCTTTCTGGTCCAGCTTTGTCCACTCTCGAGTGCTCGGCTCAAGACGCCAAAAGTCGTTGTAGTGGTAGAATGTGCCCTGTTTGGGCGAAGAGAACTCACCGCCGAACAGGTAGACGGCCTTGTCGTTGCCGCCCTGGCACCACGCATGTCCAGATCGGGGCAGCGGACTGTTGGGGCTCGTGACCTTACGCCAGGTATCCGAGTTGGTCTTGTAGACAAACAGCTCGTTGTAGAATTTCGCCATGGCGCCGTTGTAGTACTCTCCGCCGAAAAGGAATATCTCATTGTTGCTGGCGGGATTCGCTACGATCGTGGCACTGGCTCTCGCGGTCGGAGGGTCGGATACTTGCTCCGTGACCTTGTTGAACTGCTCCTGTTGCTTTTGGTACTCCGCCAAAATGGCATCGATATCGCCATCGTCGGCGTCACTATCGTCGGCCGCGGGCCCTCTGGCCTTCGTCTTTTTGTCTTTCTGGGTGGCTTTTTTCTCTTGCTTTTGGGCCACCCGAGCCTTTTTGGCCTCCTTGCCCTCTTTCGACTTCTTTTTGTCTTTGGCCATGGCTTGTACCGACTCTGAATGGAGGTATAATGTCAACACGGGCTAAACAGTCGATATCCCTCGTTCTTGTCGTTGCTTCGTTGCTTCCCCGGATGAAGTTGGGAATTCGAAGTGGGAAAAGTTCGCGAGAAAGAGTCACGTTGGTTCCTTGGTTAATGATCGAAAGCGATTCGACACCATTTTCAAAACAAGTATATGATTCTGATTTACATTATTGCAGTGACTGAGCAATCAATATACACAGCGGACATGGTGGATTTTCCTTTCAGGCACCTGGATGTCCTCGCTTGAATCCCACTAAACACGTTGGAAGCTCTGGCTCTACGGCACAGTTACACAAGACGGGAGGAATGAGACTGTCGATACAAGCGTCTGTCATAATCAATGAATACATCGAGAATAACTGCGTACAAGTTCAAAGATGACACTATAAGCAAATACTCCTGTCGAGCGCAAACCAGTAATATGTCATTCATAGGGTTCGGGTTGGGGTTGACACATTTACATTACGAGTGTCATCCACATATTGTACATACTACAGATACATATTCACAGCCGAATGTTTAACCAACAACACCTGTCTTATGCAAACCTCCCGTTCTGACAATAAGCTTCGACTTCCTCGTGTGTCGCCCACCCACCCCAGTCTGGTACGCTCTCGATCAACGCCCTCGCTTGACTTATCTGCTCATCAGAGGCAGGAGCCTCAAACGTTTGCAACAGGTCATCCTTACCGCTGTGGTTCCTGCTAGCCTGGGTGACACCGGCATCGGCACCGGCATCGGCATCACTAGTCAGAGCATCTTCGTACGCAGAAGCCTTCGGCAAATTAGAGTCATCGGGATGCGTCGAATCAGACGGCAGCCAACTACGCTCAAGGAACACCCTGGCGGCGACCACTGCGCGCCGCGTGACGTTGGCGCTGTTGCGAGCGCGAGGAGCTGCTTCCGCAAGTTCATCCCGATACTCGACCATCCAATTCAACACTTCGAGGATGCTGCCATGCGCGCCACACCAACCAAGGGCACGTATGTAGGCGTGGAGGATCGCAGGCGAAGGTACCGCGAGCAAGCGTGGAAGGCCTGGCGCAGATATAGGTTGAGTATCCAAGCCCTTGCACTCGGGCGGTAGGAGATTGCGCTCAAAATCAGAGAAAGATCTGCCGCCGACCAAGAGTTTGAAGTATCGCCCGACCTGTTGTTGAGGCGTGTCGTACGCAAGGATCGCTTTTGCTTCAGAGACACGTGTAGGCATAGATGCCGTTTTATCGGCGGCGCCAGATTTATCGGTTGAATCTTGCCTTGGATGGTGGTCGTTGGAAAGTATGCTCCAGCAAGCAATGCCAACGTTCTCAGTTGCGCGGCATATCGCAAGGAAGCCAGCTGGATCTGGCACAAAATATTGCTCTTGGTAATCGCTCAAAACTTGCTGCATCAAACGGTAAGCCAAGATGGCGTTGAATTGCAGGTCCGGAACAATCGCCTCTTTGAGATTTGTTCCAGTGTGTACATCTGCCAGGTGGACGACTCTGTAGGATGCGTTGCGAGCGAGTGCGTCGAGCACCGCATTCCACGTGGGCCGATGGAAGGTCATCCTCCTTTGCAACATCCAGATGGCCTGGATCAGACCGCTCTGGAAGTTAAATTGCGTAGCTGCTAAACTTTGATCCGAGACGCGCAACATCAGTGGTTTGCGACGCCCCATGCCGGATTTCATTGGTTCTACTGTCTTGCCGTATCGGGCGAGACGCGCAAGAAGCTCGACGTAAGCATGAAAGAGTACACCAGGCACCTCGTCAAGATCGACGGCCGGGTCGATGCCGATGAGGCCACGGAGGGCCGGATGCCGGGAGAGAGCAGTTCTAAGGTAATTTCTCCCGGCGTGAGCAGTAATAGCGTTTGTTGTGAGATATGCGAGGCACCGGTCGAGCACATCGACGTCGTGGTCCTGAAGCTGCTTGTAAAATTCGTGTGCAGTCGGAGGATCAGTTCGTGTGTATGTATACAGATGTGTCGATGGGGGCAACGGGTCGATCTCCTTTGAATCTCCTGGGAACACCGTGGGAAGCGGCGTACCGGACAATGGCACATCTCTTCTGGCTGGTCTCGTGTTCCTCCGCTGTCGTCGCTCCTCTTGGTGCAGCTTTTCCAGGATCGCAAGTATCACACCTTGGTCAGGCGGATTCCCGGCGTCTTCGAAGGCTTGATAGCAAGCCCACGCCTCTTGCACTGTTCGAGTCGTCTTGATCCTTGCCACCCAAACGGAGGCCTCGTGGCTCTGTGTCGAATTCCATTTCACGTGTTCTCCCCAGATTGGCAAGATGACACGAGTTTGTATGGTGGGTGTGCCATCGACATCCCAGCCAGTGAACAACCGGGCGACTTGTTCCCATTTGTCGGGTGCGTATCCTGCTTCTTGCATTCTCTGCAATGAGGCACCCGCTCGTGAGATGCCATGCTCTGGTCCAATTTCAGAGTCCATGCTTGTCCGATCTTCTTTCCACGGAGGCCATGACAGAGCTTTCAAATCTGCCCATTGCTTTTCACGCACAGTCTTTTGAGAGGCGAGCTGGCACCTGATGACCGCACGGTAGCCCTCACGATTAATCACTATAGGTGGATCATGTTCGGCCATGGCCGACAAGATGCGTATCACGGCGGCCTCCTGATAACTTGTGTCCACGAATGGCGCGACGGCCGTGGGCTCAGAGATCAGGTACATGGCTTTGTTCAGCATGAAAGAGACTGCGTGGGCGCTTGGATGAATGTAGCCCCTGTTATTCTCCTTTATATCCGGCAAAAATCGAATGAGATAATCGGCAATTGATGGCAGAGCCTCTGGCCAAACCTCTCGCGCATGACGTGATAATCGAATGAATACGACAAACACGGCATCCGGCGAGAGGTCGATGTCTTCAGAAGCGTCGAGCTCTGTAAACATGTTCCATGCATGCACAATAAGAATACGCAAAGCTCTTGTGGTAATGTACGGCCTCCGTAAGATGTAGGAGAATATAGGCAGCGGGACTGATTGGACTCCATGGCTGGCAGTGCGTGCTAGGAGACTGCTAGCGGCCTTGAACGAGTCGGGCTCCGTGACCATGGCAGCCCATGCTTCCACGTCTTCCAAGTCGTACTTTTTGCGGGCTAAAAATCGCATGTCGTCTCGCGATAGACCCATGTTGGACCTCGTCATCCGATCGGCGTAAGAGGTCTCTGAGACATAGCGAAGATAGCTTGCAAGGATGCGGACCAGGGAAATGGTTGTCGCACTCTCCAGTGGAGGAACATAGTCGAAGACATGTCTTTTCTTATCCTCTAGGTATATTCGTTTTCCAAGGCGACTTCTATGGTTGAAGCGATGGTCCCTCCTGCGGCCTGACGGCGGGTTTGGCGCAACACCACTTCTTCCAATACGCTTCAGCTCATGAGCCAGATAATCCACTCTCGTCCTCTTATTTTCTTGGCGGCGACTGGTAGGTTTCATTCGCGACAAAGTAGTAGCATTTTCCTCTGACCAGGGTTCCGCCTCAGCGATGAGAGGCACGACGGCGGCATGTCGAGAACGTGTAGAGATTGTCGGTGTTGCTGTACGAGATTGAATGAGACGTGTCGCCGGCCTGCGCCTGTGAATCAGAGCATCGGTAGTGTAAGAAGCTACGGATGGCAGCTGCTTGGACGTGGTGCTAGGATTGTCTCGATGAAGGGCATTGGGCCTGAGAGCAGCGAGAACAGAGCGGAGGCGGTGGCCCAGCGGCGTCAAGTGTCCATGTGGCATGCATGAATTGCTTGCAGCGGGGTGCAATGCCTGTAAGGAATCGAGAAGTCGGGAATGAAGCAAGGTCAATGTCTACATTTGATCGTCTACACAAACCACGAAGCCCAGGATTTAAAGTTCGGGAGCGGGACCGTGATTGGCTGCAGGAGAACAGAGGGATTGCGGAAGAGACGAGACGAGACGAGACACGACAAGAGAATGGATACCGTACTGTACATGCACATGCACCTTTACTCACTCCACCTTCACTTCACTTGCGTACACATCTGACCATTCTCTCGTTATAGCTGCTCGACCGACACGAAGCAGGGACCAACATATATCTGCTGCACAGCGTTGTCTGCGCGTTCTTTGCCCTGCCCGACTTCCGCTAGACTTCCAATACGGCGGACTTGACACACGAAAGCGCGTCTTCAATCTCACTTCGAGCGCGACGCAAAGCGAGATTCACCGACAATGGCCTCCCACTCCAACGGCGCTACCGAGTCGCCAGTCGCCGCACATGAGTTCCCTAGCGACACTTCCGCGAACAAGCGCAAGCGTGAAAACAGCGAGCCGAGCACCGAGACACCTTCGCACGCCTCGAGCCTGTCGCAAACCCAGAACGACATTTACGAGATTATCCAAAAGTATGCGACGTGAACGCCGGATGCGCAAGGAGTACGAACTGACATCCTGTTAGGTACGACACTGAGCCTTCATTCCTTCAGCATGCATTTAGCGAGACACACTCCACCGGACCGGCACACAAGAAGCAAAGGCAATTTCAATCTGGCGACGATAAGAAGAGCACGATCGCGCATAAGCTCCAAGGCGGCACCTACGCTTCCTTGTCGCAGCTCAAATTCGATGCAGCTCACGTGAGCAAGGAACTGGAAAGCGCTATTCGCTCGTCGGAGAAAGACAGTCAAAACCAGGGACGCGTTTCGGTGGAGGATCTCAAGCGCATCCAGCGCCTCAATGCATACGCACAAATGGTTGAGGAAATCGTCGATCGCGAGGCGAGCCGCGTCAAGGCGCATGCGAATACAAATGGCAACCTGAAGCAAGAGCCTAAACCCCTTGCGAATGGCGTGCAATCGGCAGCACCAGAGAGCACTGACCGGACCACTGGTACGGTGCTTACTCTTCTCGGCAATGCACCTAATCCCAGGCAGCTTTTCTCGAGCATGCAGCACTCTCAGGACTTCGACGACTCCAACATAAAGCTGGAACTACCCGTCGAGGAAGTTGGACTCCCAAACGGCTTGACTGCAACCAAGATCGTGCCGTCAGACTCAGCCAGCTCAAAGCGCGCTCCAACTCTGGAGGAGGCGTTCCCTGCGCCTTACTCTTTGCCTTCTATCCATCCTCCCAAAGGCCACAAACGCTCAGCGGTCAGAGACACTACTCTCAATTGGGAGTTCAAGGATCCTGTGACCCGTGGTAGCAAGCGCGGAGGCTACACGACTCAAAGTCTCACAACCGCCGACTGGCTTGGCTACGGCGGCGTTGATCCGGCATACGGCTTTTACTCTCCTCAAGAGAAGCGGAAGCAGCGTGATCGTGCCTTGAGTGGCGGCGAGAGGTTGCAGACCGCTCCCACCAAAGCGCAGGCAGAGGCGGAACTCCAGAAGCAGGAAGAGGCCCTCTTCAGACGTGCTTTCTCCAGCTTTGCGCCATCTTCCGACAGCACGAGATCACTGGTTCCCGCTCAAACAAAAGCAATGATCTGGTTCTCTAAGCTTGGCGATCGCAGGTTTAATGAAGTCTTTGCCGACGACCCTGCCCTGGTGCATGATGTTCAATCTTCCGACTTTGCACTTGACCCGGCGCTGGAGGAGACCAGCCAGAAAGAAGAAGATTTCAGCAACGTTTTGGAACAGCTCGACAGCCTTCCAGTCGAGACTTTCTCTGAACCTTCGATAAACAAAACTGACCCCGATGAGGTTCTAGGCCAGATCTCTGAATTGCTTGAAACTCTCGCGTCTCAACAGCGCATCCGCAATGCCATAATTCCTTCGACCACATCCGTCTCTCGCACTCCGATAAGCCCAGCTCCGACCCTTGCATCAAAAATTGGCAAACCAGATGCTCCGGCCGAGGATGAGATAAACACATACACTAAACTTCGCCACGAGATTGCGTATCTTGTCCTCAAACTACCTCCTTACGCAGTCGCAAAACTTGACGGCGATCAGCTTGCGGACCTTGGCGTATCTCAACTTCTTCCCTTCGAGGCCCACGACTATCAGGGAGGCATGGATGAAGATGAAGTGGCAAAGATTGCGAAGCGGACCGCCGCAGCTACCGCCGCGGCTACAGCATCTCTCACAAGACCGACTTCATCGACTACTGGTCAGCACTATAGCAGATCCTCTGGCAATCCCGCGATTGGTCAGGCTGCAAACACACGCTATGGTCAGCCTGCTGCAGTACCGAATCGCACTCCCGCCACAGCGCCCACATATCAACGGTCCACGAGTGGACAGTCAGGCAATTATGGCACACCTTCTGCGGCACCGAGAACGACATATGCACAACAGCCAAGCCAGTACTCTCGTCCTGTCACAACGCAACAGAGCAGCTATGGTCAGACCAATACCCAGCAGCCACAGTACTACGGTCAATCTCGACCAGCTCAAGCCCCAACAGCTTACGGCAGCTACGGTCAGAACTACGGGCAAGGTAATACCCAAACGCAAGCACGTCCCGGTTACGCCAGCCAGCCACTGGCCCAATTCCAGCCGCGCACACAGAACGCAGCAGCATATTCAACAAACTCGGGTGTCCCAGCACAGGCATCACAAAGTCCGTACAAGCGTACCGCTTCACCTGCCATGCAGCCACTGTATCCCGGCGCTCCACAGCAAGGCCAACAACGGCCTGCGTACGCGAATCCTGGCGCGCAACCACAAGCCACGCAGTATGGTCAGCAGCAACCCATTTCAGGGCGAGCGACGCCGAACTTCCCTTCGCAGCCGCCAACTCCCGTCAACGGTATGCCACGTGCGCAAGCCCCTGCTGTTCCCAGGGGAGCAAGTGGAACTCCACAGCCTCCGCAACAGCCTCAAGCAGCCGCGCAGCAGCAGCCTAATCAAGGGATGACTAACGGACATGCATGAGGTGGAAATGGCGAGGCCTCATTTATACCACATATCGCTCAATTGAATAGAATGTGTACGTCCTGTTGCATTTGAGATTCGTCTGTATCAGGGAATTGATCCATGCGTTTGTATGCACAGTGAGTGTGGAGGCGCAATAATGCTAACGAGATGCCGCGGAACAATGTCAGGCCGCGAGCTATCAAGACGATCTTCATTCACACCGCTTATGGTCCTATATTTCTGTGAGGGGCTCGTTTCGATCGTCGCCGACACAATGACGCTACTGTATTTGTTCAACAAAATCAGCCTCCTTTGCGGCAGCGTATCAGCTTGGAACAACGCAACGATGTCGACCACTTTTAGCCCTTGTAATCCAATCTGCCACTATGGAACAATTCCGTAATCTATCCAGACGCCAGAAAGACATACTCTCACGGCCTGAGAGGTCCACCGACCACGTGGGGTCGACCCTTCGACCGGCGCCACCAACCGCATGGCATGAGTAGACTATACGTTCCGAAAGCGTTCGTATCGGACTTCACAAATCAATGTCCGAACGGGTAAAAGGACGCCGCGCCTTTTAGGGTGTCAGACTCTTCAAATGGCCTTTTTCTCTCCAGGTCTGTAGCTTGCAGTACTCAATTCATCAGCACTTTCAAAATCACAACATGTCGGTCCCATCAGACAGCAAGAACGAAACCGGCATCCCGGTGTTCATGATCGGCCGCTCAGCCGAGAACGGCAGAGAGATCTTGCCGGCCCTAGCGCCCGATTTCGACAGTACGCGAAAGCCCGCCACAAACCCTTTCATGTTGACGCAACACACGACATGACAGTACAACGTGTACACGTTCCTTTCAACTAACTTGAAATTCTCGCCACACAGTAATACACTTCTGTACATCCACAGCTGCCGCGCGAAAGGAACTCCCCGCCGTCCTAGACGGCAAGCAAGTGTCAGATCCTCAGACCACGCTCGGCAGCAACACAGAACGCGGCGCGATCCCTCGCAAACCCGCTGCAATTTTCGTCGGTGCTGGGTTTGAGCGTGAGGATTACGAGAGTTTTCGAAGGGATGTTGGGGACGGGCATGGGCTGCCTTGGGTGAGGGAGGAAAGGACTGATGTTGAGGGACTTGATAATCCTGACAATTGGATGGTGAGGGAGAGTATTGGACGCGTGCCTAAGCCGGACGTGCTGATTAAGAGTGTGTCTAAGGTGCTGAGTCGGGATCTTTTGGCGAGGTGATGTTTGCTAATTGATCTTTTGGGCCATTGATAGTGCTTTCACTATTACAGTTCAAGACCCTCACAATTCAACGCAAATTCTCCAAACATACAGTACGGATGTGATCGTCATTCACCCAAAGCAACACCTAAGTCTCCCTGCCACCATGCTCCTGAGTCGCCCCGTGGAATTCACTCCACTGGCCCGCCAAATCAGCCGCATGGCTCATGACCGTAACAACAGCCTCATGCAGCTGCGTCACAACCTCCGTCGGCCGTCCCTTCTCGCCCTCCACCAACCCATCCTCCCAGCCCCTTGAATTGCCCTTCCGATTAACCCAAATAGAATTCATCCCCACGGCTCTCGCCCCAACAACGTCGAAAGGATTCCCACTAACGACCCAAACCCTCGCCAAACTATCTTTATCACCAGGATCCATCCCCACCTTGGTTGCGAGATGATGATAGACCTCCGGCGCGGGCTTGAACTTCTGCACCTCTTCCACAGTGACGATGTCCTTGAAGGCGTCGGCGTGCTGTTTCAGATCTGGGGATTCGGTCACGCTGCTGCGAACCATGGCATCTGTGCCGTTGGAGAAGACGACGGCGTGGATGTCCGGGGTCGAGCGCAGTTTCTCGCACGTGCGGGCGACGTCGGGGAAGATAGTGAGGGAGTTGTAGGCTTTGAGCAGGGCTTGGAGTTCGGGCTCGGGAAGTTCGAGGGCGTTCTCGGCTAGGGCGTTTTTGAGGGATTGGATTGTTATATATGAGAAGTCTTTGTATTGGCCTGTTGTAGTGGTTGGGTCAGTCTTGCTTTGGGCGATCTCTATCTGTAGTTGCCCTTTTCAATCACTGAGTCAGTTGCTTACCCATGCTGTTCAGGCGCCAGGTGTATTCCAGTTGGTATTTACGCCATGCTGTGGCGAGGATTTCTGCTTTCTCTTCGCCGAAGTGGTGGGCCAGTTTCTTTGCTATGCTTTCTGTGGAGAGTAGAGTACCGTAGGCGTCGAATGCGATGACCATTTTCTTTTCCGGGTTTGGGGGCGTGTTTTGAGACATATTCGCGGGTCTGTCACTTTGGGATGATCTACTGATTGTCTCTGTCAATGGAGTGTGATGAGATAGACTTAGTCAGAAAGATGCAAACTGAGTGAGCCTCGAAGACATGGGAATCGCCCTGTTTTACTAAAGCAGGCTGAACAATGGCTCGAGAGATACAAGGCGGTCATGGTGTCACCAATATGCATGGTTGGCGTTTAAGATGATGCTCACGATGATGGCGGTGGTGCAAGGTGGTCCCGCGCGGCATGAGCATTTCGTGACGCCATTGACCAAGCGATCTTCCAAAAATCGATCAGCATTTGGATTTCACCCCCAAACTCGGGGGACTTGATGAGAGGATCAACATTGAGTTCAGATCTAGATCGGACGCCAGGTACGCGAAATCACTGCTAATCGCTGCATCGATTTTGAAGAGAAAATATCGATTTCTGAATCGGTCGTGCCTGCTCGTGTTGGTGCAGCATCAAAATCCCACACCAGGGAGAATCCTATCACACTGATGATCCCCTCCAACGAGGTGTCTAATTTCGAACTCTTCCGCGACTGCCTGTCCACCGTCGTGATAGAGAGGCTTGCGCCGACAACAAACAAGCCAAAGAAGAGAGTAAAAGGTCGCAAGAATGAGATTAAGCCGGTTATCCAACCCACCAATGAACAAAATGGCGAGACGGACGCGGCAGAACTGAGCGAGTTTACAGAAGTGAGAGATAACACATCACAAGCAAGACTCAACCTCCCATAGCTAAAGCATGATCCTCTGCCCACCAGTACCTCGCCGAAGAAACCTTCCCCAGCCTCCCTCCAGAAATCAGAACCCTCTCCTATGCCACCGTGCAAGAAGACTCCGCCCTGGCAGCGAAATACGAACCACCACTCGCGGCAGTCACCCTAGAAGCCCTTGTCAAGCCGCTTCCCGCCAGTGTGTCCGACTCCCTGATTTCCTACAACCTCCTCCAAGACCCCTCAGATCTCGACCGCCTACTCGAGGTCATTCTAAACTCCTACCTCGCGGCCGCCACTTCCGCTCCACCCGAACACACGCCCTCGCTGGCCGCTTCTCGCCCGGATGGCTGCGAGATTTGCGACAGGGAGCAGTTGCCATTGACTTACCACCATTTGATTCCGCGGCAGATGCACGCCAAAGCCGTCAAACGTGGGTGGCATTCCGAGTGGGAGTTGGCGAAAGTGGCTTGGTTGTGCAGGGCTTGTCACTCTTTCGTGCATAAGATCGCGAGTAATGAGGAGTTGGCGAAGGAGCTCTTCAGTGTGGAGCTGTTGATGGAGAGGGAAGATGTGGTTAAGTGGGCGGCTTGGGTTGGGAAGGTGAGGTGGAAGGCTAGATGACGAGTGTTGTGATATAGATTGGATTTAGAGACGAAATTAACCCCTAAATGTGTTTTTATAATGCGGCTATGGATTGCATTTGGCGTGGTCTAGTATAGATGCTTGATCAGTCGATACCCATCCAAAAAGCGACTCATGTATTCGTACAAGAATGGCGCAGGCGCGGGCTCATTTCAGTACAATAAGATTATATATTATTCACCGTCAATTTCCCGCCAGTACCTTAGTTTCCGAATCACAGTGTGCAACCAAATTGCTAGGCAATCCCTACCTGGCAAAAGGATTTCATACTGTACACAAATAGAAAGGTTGATCACATTAGCAAAAGATTGGTCCCACCGTGAATCGAACACGGGTTGGTCGCGAATCTTGCGGGACTGTATAAACAGATGAGCCACAAGCGACAGTGATACCTCTACACTATAGAACCGATGATGACATCGACCTAATGCGTAGAATATAATCCTTCAAAAATTTGAGCCATGTCTACAAATCACTCGCACACCACCCAGTGGTGACGTCTTTTCGTCGCTCGACCAACAGGTATTTGATGTATCTACACAGTCTTGTCTATATGAAAGATTGCTATCGCCCATGAGTCGACACATGTATCTCAGCTGGGTGTAATTCAGATCTTACGACTTGAACGGCGCGAGGAGACTTAGAGATGAGGATGCAATGGTAGTGAGCATCTAGGGATAATAATGACCTTATCGTACATGACATACATGTACATCTTGATGGATGCAGTTCGGTTCAGACTGTATGTGTCGCCAAGGGAGTCGACAGGGCTGAGTCCTGATCATATAGCATATCAACACCCTTCATGCCATGCTTGGACAGACTTCTTTACCTACGAGACAGGTACTCGACCTGAAGCATTACTCACAGCCACGGCATGACGGCATGTAAGGCTGTAGGGCAGGACTAGTTCGTGGCTCAAGCGCTTAGTTTGAGCAACTAGTAAGGATTACTCGCATCACTCAGCCTTGCGAGGTCGGTCGGTGATGCCGCGCGCCACGATAGCATTCGTGGCAGTCCTAGCAGCAGCGTGATGAGCTGTCAAAGCCATCAACTGCAAGCCTCCAGCAAGTTGGTGTAACGTGGGATCCAGAAAGGCAGACGGCGTCTTCGACGTGGAGTCCTCCCAGACATGTATCATATGTTCGTGGTCGACCAACACAGGCAAGAAGTGAAACCGTTGATCCTCCGGTCGCCCAGCCCCGCCGCACTCATGATCGTTGTGAAATGCCAAGTTGAAGTGTGCCGACTGCCACGGGTTATGCCTTGGTGTCGCGGCCATGTCTGTGAATGATAAGTGTAAGCGCGTCCGGAACAAACCATCCTTCTCCCACTTGCAGGCACTTTTCCACGCCTCAAAACCAGTTCAAGACGCCTCTTCACGCCCAATCTGCAGCGCTCACGCCGAATAAAGTAATCTCCAGCAAAGCAAGCGCCTCAGCCCCGCGCCTTCCGCACTTTGCAGCCGCCGACGCCGACGCCGACTTCGAGAGCTCTCAATCATCTACCACGACCGCGACACCCTCTCACCTACCACCCTCGCCCATAGAGATCTACACTCCCCGCGCATCGTCCTGTTTCGTCAGACTCGGTGCCACCTACTACACTTGCGCGTAAAACACTCGCATACACCTTCAAAATGGCTTATCCGGGACAGAACTACCACAGTTCTCATCCTCCACCCCAGCAAGGATATGGCTACCAACAGTGAGTTCCCGCGAACTTGCGCATAAATCCAGTTAGCAGTCAGGACTGACTTTTCCGAGGCCTCAGTACGGCTACCAGCAACCACCGCCGCCGCAGCCCGGCTACGGATACCCACCTCAACAGCCTCAATGGAACCAGCCGCCGCCGCCGCAGCAGCACTACCAGCAACAATACCATCAGCCCCCTCCCGCCAACTACGGCCAGGCAATGACACCGTTCCAATCGCAGCAGGCGCAGATGTATAACCAGGGTGGTTCGTATGGAGCGCACGCGAGGTCTATTCCTCCGCCCATTAACAGAATGTATGCAGGAGCTCCACCACCCCCGCCCACGCAGGCGATGGGATTCGGGCATGGCGCCCCAAATGGATACTCGTTTCAGTACTCGAACTGCACGGGTCGGCGCAAGGCGTTACTAATTGGAATCAACTACTTTGGCCAGAAAGGACAGCTTCGTGGCTGCATCAACGATGTTAAGAACTTGTCGACGTACCTGAAGGAGAACCACGGATATGCAAGAGAGGACATGGTGTGCTTGACCGACGACCAGCAGAACCCGATGTCGCAGCCGACGAAGGCGAACATGATCAGAGCTATGCACTGGCTGGTGAAGGATGCGAGGCCAAACGATTCGCTAGTCTTCCACTACAGCGGTCACGGAGGTCAGACGGAAGATTTGGATGGCGACGAAGATGACGGATATGATGAGGTCGTATACCCCGTGGACTTCAGGCAAGCTGGGCACATTGTTGATGATGAGATGCATGAGATCATGTGAGTACATGTCCGGTGGGATTTTAACTTGGAGCTGTCACTGACGAACGTGAATAGGGTGAGGCCTCTCCAACCTGGTGTGCGTCTCACGGCAATTTTCGACTCCTGCCACTCGGGAACTGCCCTGGATCTCCCCTACGTCTACTCCACCCAGGGTGTCCTCAAGGAGCCCAACCTCGCCAAGGAGGCCGGCCAAGGTTTGCTCGGTATCGTGTCTTCCTACGCCCGTGGCGATATAGGCGGCATGGCGTCTACTGCGATGTCTTTCTTCAAGAAGGCCACCACGGGCGACGAAGTGTATCAGAAGAACCTGCGGACCAAGACCAGTCCTGCGGATGTCATCATGTGGAGTGGCAGCAAGGACGACCAAACATCGTGAGTGGAAATCCTCGTCTGCGTTGCAAAATCGTATACGATGCACGCAGTGGTCCCATTGCGACAACGAACAGCTACTGACGAGTGTTTCCTAACAGAGCCGACGCCAACATTGCAGGACAGGCCACGGGTGCCATGTCCTTCGCCTTCATGGCAGCACTCAGGAAGAACCCGCAGCAGAGTTACGTCCAGCTCCTGAACAGCATTCGCGACGAGCTCGAGGGCAAGTATGACCAGAAGCCGCAGCTGAGCTGCAGTCACCCGCTGGACACGGATTTGTTATACGTAAGTTGCACAACGTCGAAGTGACTTGGCCTGGAGCTTTGCTGACAATGTTGATGCAGAAAATGTAAGCCAGTCTCATGACGAGATTCCGACCATTAGAGAGCAAATGCCGCACACGATGAATGAAGCATGAAATAGACTTGTGTCTGGGACCACGGAGTTGAACCTGGTAGGTATAGTCTCAGGATTGACCATCTTTGGATATTGGTGGGCGCCTTTCGAAAAGCTGTTTTCAATTTCATGAATCATTCAATTCGTCGCCTTGAGCATTACTGTGCACTTACGAGCACTCGCCATGTTTTGATTCTTGGAATGGTTGTGCATGCCGCGTTTATCACGCTCTGTATACTGTGCTATAACACCAAACACTGGAGAAGGACAATTGGGAAGGAAGGAGCGTGGGCATACTTTGGAATCACCGCTAGCGGTGCATGGTTGTAGTAAGGAGGAACTTTCTCGTCCTCGTTAATGTTGCCTATCAGCTTTTGTATTCGACCGGTCAAGTCTTTTTATAAGTTTGAGTTATGTACCTCGTTTTTGCCGCAAAGCCAAAAAGCTAGGTGTACGAATAAGCTGAAGGACTCGGTCACCGAAGATTGTTTTATGCCATAGGTGATGATGAATGTCTGACTCCTACGGAAATCCTACACGTCCAGTACCGAGGCAGTTGTATTGCTCCTTTGTGCTTTCTCCTTTCTAGGCGTCTTTGGGCGTCTTTCCCCTCTCTTCTCCGCAATCCTTGTCGCTTCCTTGTCGCTTTCGCTAAATTACAACCAGGATCAATGCGACGCACTGATGTTTTTAATTTCTACGCGAGCTGCCACGCGAGCTCAAATCAAATCGACTCGATATTAATAATCAACAGAAAGAAGCTTCGATGCGAGCGGCGCCCGGGATCCATCAACTCTGACTTCGACCGGACCCATTAATTTGGTATCTCTGGATCTCCGCGCTTAGCCCTCGTGGCTGCCATCCAAGATCGATGCCCATCTGTGTGACACGCGCCGTCGCCAGCCACGAGGGCGTTATTACGGTACAGATGTCGGTGCGATGCTTGCTCTCGAACAATTTAACATGATCGAAGTTTTTCTTGAAGACCCGCTCTGCTTATAGTGTGTATTGTGAGTATTGTAGGTGCGAGATGCGCACCCGGTACGCTTTCGGACAACGCACGAATTGTAGTCTGCATGACATGGTAACGCGTGCATTGTTAGTATTTGGCTCGGCGACGTCGTCATCAGATAGATCTCCCGAGACACCACCTGGGCAGAACCACTACAGCTAGTAGCATGCCAGTTACTAGTGGACATAGAGCCGCTTTGGGCTCTGTCGGATGGCTCGGTTGGCGATAGCCGTTCGATTTGCGGGCATGGCGCTGCTGATGGGAATTATGCTTTCATCGTCTTTGCTGGGGCAAGACGAGCTAGCGACCTGAGCCACGACATTACACATGTGCTAACTCTGTGCTCAGCCGAGTGTGCCGTCAGCGTGGAATCGTGAAGGGTCAACTGGTGGAGACGAGCACATATCAGGTTGGTCGCTGTCTTATATTCGTGCCTCTCCTCTCCGCTCTTTACTTTGCAGGATCAGCGTGTACTGTCGATTGTCTTTCCGACTGGCAAGGCATCTCTCGTTCAGCAAAATGAAGACTTCCACTTGCATTGCCGCTCTGGCAACTCTGGCCCTTGCATCCCCTACAAAGGACGCTTACGGATCAAAGTCGCTCCCCAAAGTCGACCTTGGATATGAGATCTACCAGGCCACTTCGCTAAATGAGACAACAAACCTGTACAGCTTCTCGAACATCCGATATGCCGCACCGCCAACAGGAGAGAACCGTTTCAGAGCTCCGCAACCACCAGCTCAAAACCGTTCTACCGTCCAAGTGAACAGACCTGATACTGTTTGTCCGCAGGCGCAGCCGCTCTGGGGTTTGAACAGCGTCGAATACATCACACGCTACCTCGCTGGCGAGAGGTCGTTCAACAGGTCGGAATTTTCGAGTGAGGGCAGCCTCAACATCTCCAACATCGCCAGCCTCGCCTCGCTCATTCCTGAGCCTGACCCAAGGACGACGGAGGACTGCTTGTTCCTCGATATTGTCGTCCCCCAGCAATTGTTCAAGAAGAAGCCGAAGAAGAACGGCGGCGCTGCTGTTCTCGTCTGGATTTACGGCGGCGGATACACTGCTGGATCCAAGACCGATGGCTACAATCCTGCTGGTCTTCTTGCTCGTAGCCAGGAGAACGACGACGACGGCGTGATCTACGTTGCTCTCAACTATAGGCTTGGAGCTTTCGGCTGGTTGTCTGGTCCCACTTTCCAGGAGGATGGTACTTCCAATGCTGGTCTCCATGACCAGCGTTTTGCTCTTGAGTGGATTCAGAAGCACATTTCCAAGTTTGGCGGCGACCCTAAGCGTGTCACTGTCTTTGGAGAGAGCGCCGGTGGTGGCAGCATCATGGGCCAGATCACGGCGTATGGTGGCAACAAGGGCCCTGCTCCTTTCAGCCAGGTGAGTCAAGTGAACGATGAAAGCTGTTATTGCTGCATCCGTCGTACTGACTTTTTATCTCAAGGCTATTCCGCAGTCTCCTGGCTTCGTGCCCATTGTGTCCAGTAACCAGCAGGAGAAGATCTTCCAGGATTACCTCCAATGGGCGAATGTGTCGAGCATTGAAGAGGCGCGCAACCTCTCCACCGAAGCTCTGCAGTTCGCCAACATCGTCACTGTGGGACTGGCCGCCTACGGTGGCTTCACCTACGGACCTGTCGTTGACGGTGATTTCTTGCCTGCTCTGCCTGGACAATTGTTAGCTCGTGGAAAGTTTGACAAGGATATCAAAGTCATGGTTGGCCACAATGCCAACGAGGTATGCAGACACCCGATCGCTTCTTTAAGGTTAAAAAAGGCCAAATCACTAACAACTTCCACAGGGTCTTATCTTCACGCCTCCTTACAGCAAAAACGACACCACCATTCAAGAGCAGCTCACCGCCAATCTTCCTTCCATCCTCGCCTTCCCTGAAACCCTCGACTATGTCACCAGCGTGCTCTACCCAGCCGTCTTCGATGGCACCCAAGCCCAAGGGTACACCAACAATCTCGACCGGGCCTCTGCCCTGATCGCCGAAATGGTGTTCACCTGCAACACCTTCTACCTCGACAAAGCGTACAAGAACCAGACTTACTCATACCTCTTCTCGGCCCCACCCGCCCTGCACGGCTTTGACGTCCCCTACACCTTCTACAACGCCAACGAGACCTCCACCAGCCCCATCCGAGGTGTGCCGAACCCAGCCATCGCCATCGCGCTGCAGGAGTATATTACGAACTTCGCTATGAGGGGCACACCGAACCAGGAGGGCGTTGTTCCCATGTTCGATCTGTACGGCGCCAATGCCACGGTGCAGAACTTGAATGTTACCGGGATCAGTCAGTTGAGGGATCCCGTGGCGAATGAGAGGTGTAATTGGTGGCAGAAGGCGTTGTTTGCGTAGTTTTCCTGAAGTGATGCTGTATGATTCAAGTATGATATCAGTATGATAATTTAGTCTAATGTACAAACTTGGCTTAGAATTTATCTGTTTTCCGGAGGTCTGTCTCGGTGGCGCTGTACGTGCAGCGTGTGATTCACGCGTTTTGCTCGTGTCAGTCGAGCTACCGACCACCGACTTGCATCTTGAAGACAACGTGGTGGTGGACTGAAGTGAATGGCATTGAGTTCGATAGCATAGAAGTTACCTAAACAACCTGATCCCCGCAGTCCGCAACAAGGCCTGGATCATTGCGGAAGGCATCACACGGGACAGCTCGGAGAGTCACTCCTACGTCACATTTAGTAGTTTGGTAGCACCTACCTTACATGTATACAAGGCGGCAACAGCTTGAGCTCTTTCCTCGCAGCTCATTCACACACACTCCTCTCATCAAACCTCACCATCAAACTCATCGACTCGACAATCCAAACCAAACCATACCATTCCAACCAGCACCGCCATCATGTTCCGCTCCGTCGCCACCACCGCCGCTCGCAATGCCCGCCTCTTCTCCACGGCACCCACTCTCCGCAAATCCGCCATTGACTCCGCCAAAGAGGTATGTTGCCAGCCTGCCTTACCTAAAGTACCTATCCAACCATCACTAACCTCTTCCACCCCAAACAGACTGCCAAGTCCGTCGACCAAAGCGTCTCCGGCGCCGCCGTCTCCGGCATCGAGAAGGGCCAGGAAATGGCCCAGAAAGCCAAAGAGGCCGCCGGTATGAGCGCTGCCGAGGCCGAGAGCAAAGCCAAGGACGTTGCTGGCCAGGCACAGGGCAAGGCTGAGGAGTTGAAGGGCAAAGCACAGGGCACGGCTGCCGAGGTCGAGGGCAAGGCGAAGGGCACTGCTGCTGAGGCCAAGGGCAAGGCGAAGCAGCAGGGTCTGTGAGTGAGGGATTCTTTGAAGGATTGAGATTTGCACGAACGCGATTGTCATCATGAGGGATATGGAATTCTCTCGATGTTTGTCACTGTATGATAGCGACGGCGTGGTCATGAGAGCTGTTGCGATGTAATGCAATGCAATGCAATGCAATGATATGATATGTAAGGCTGGGCCATGCGAACTTTGCAATGCCGTGAATGCCATGCCGCGTCACGATGTGATGAGGTTTGGTTGGCATAGACTTCGATATAAGCTGCCTCATGCTTACGTTGAGATTTTACTTTTGCGTTCACTCGGACAACGCCCGTCCTCTGCGATGTGATTGATGTCATTACAGTAACAGCACGATTTTAAAACACAGTATTCAACACGAGCACCATCGATCCGGACACTCTTACGAACCTCGACAACGCAATGATCAGGTATGCACTGTGATTTGATGTCATGGTACCTTACATATCAGAGACATATCACGCACTATCACCCGATACCAGCTCCTCCCAGCCACCGATCCGGAAGCTCTCCCCAGATCGGCAGACCATAGTTGAACGGGTTTGCCGTCAACGGTGCCGTGCGTTTGCGGAGACGGCCGTTTGAAAACCCTTGATTCCTTGAAAACCCACATCGTCCGATTCTCGACATGCCACATGCTGTCATCGGTACGTCGATACGCCGATACCTACCACCTACGACACGGCACTCACAGGTCACGACTGCAGAGTCCAGACTGCGAGAGTCCAGAGGCATCGGCTATTTGGTGATCGACAACATCTCCGCTCCGGCATCCACCATTCCATCCACCATTGGAGCCTAGCACTATCGACATCCGGA
>Ga0265797_10002894_pt1 | contig 28245 bp, 27 predicted proteins | sample P2T30metagenome_FD_192433 | JGI IMG/M metagenome (GOLD analysis project Ga0265797, IMG submission 192433) | Plant litter microbial communities from East Loma Ridge, Irvine, California - P2 T30 | ecosystem: Environmental > Terrestrial > Plant litter > Unclassified | place: USA: California...
AACTGCCTCCCGAGCCGAAAGATGATGCGCCGCTGCAGAGAGTCAGAACGCAGACACCGCCGCCCGTCAAGCCGAAACCGAAGCACAAGATCCAGCTGCCCCCACAATATGCTGATGGCAGCAGCGATCAGGCATACTTCAATACACCCAAGAAAGACCCTCTGAAGTCTCCCCTAATCAAACAGAAGCCGGTGCAGTTGGCGGCAATCAATACATCCACGTCCCCACCTTCAAAGCCGCAGCGGAGAGGTTCGCGGCAAACACGGCCCAAGTCGGAGGACACAACGCAGTCATCGTCCTTACACCGCCGCAGAGTGTCTGCGTCTGTAGAAAGCTATCAGTCACCGTCGACTCCCACATCTTTCAAGTCAGCCAAAGAAGACCAGGAGGAAGACGAGAAGCCTAGACCTGCTCTGCCTCCACCGCGACGATCGACCGCGCGGAAGACTGAACCTGCGCGAGCTGCGAACAAACTCCAGCCTTCAGCCCCGATACAGATCAAGCCTCGCACCCAGAGCCAGAACCCAGCCTCGATGGCTCCATTACAGAAGCTTTCGCCTCCGCGTCGACCAATGTCAGCTAACAGAACTGGGTCGCCTTCAGTGTACCATAACAACTACCAGCGAGAATCTGTCAAACAGATCACGCAGCACATGACTGGCGAGTCTCTTTCGAGCGCCATAATGGGCGCCGCCCTAGCCTCCCATTCTCGCAACGTCTCGCCGGCCCCTCGACCTATGTCAGTCGAGCCTCTTTTCCCGCCGCGCAAACAGCATCATCACCATTCGCCCTTCCACCGATCGCCCTCGCCGCCCAAACAATCCCCTCCGAAGAGCGCCGGCAAGCTGCGAACTACAATGCGCAAAGAACCGTCATCCTCCGATGAGGAAGACAACAAGGTCGACAAATACAAGAAGAAGGGCACACGCATTATGGGCATCAAGGGGCGGAAACACCCGAATAAGCACCATGAGGGGACACGAAAGCGATGGCGCGACCAGATAACCGAACGGGAGCGGAAACGTTATGAAGGTGTATGGGCTGCCAACAAGGGTCGTCACATACCCTCACCGGATAACGCACCACCCGACGATGACCCATCAGCCGATGTGCTGAATCTCCTCGTCAAAGAGATCTGGACGAGAAGCCGACTACCCACACACGTATTGGAGGAAGTTTGGGACCTCGTAGACAATAGAGGGGTGGGAAGGTTGAGCAGATACGAGTTCGTCGTGGGTTTATGGTTGATAGACCAGAGACTCAAAGGACGCAAGTTGCCCGTCAAAGTTAGCGACAGTGTATGGCAGAGCGCCAGGGGCGTAGGGATTAAAGTCAAGATCAAGCATTGACAATAGAGTAAACGGAGACGAGATTTAGAGAAGCATTGGCATGGCGTTGGACTTGATTGTCACTGTAGATCCTAGAGATACCCCTAATCGTAGTACAGTTTGTTTCTTTTGTTGATATACACACTATCATCATCTCTGGTCTTGTCCCTGTACTGCAGTTTTGTCTCCCATGCTCAGTAGCCCGGCGCTCCGAACGAAATTCGCAGTACTCCAAAACCCGCCGCTGAAGTCGAGATCGTACCAGTAGTTCACCGCGCAACAGATTCCTTCTTCGTTGCAGCTCTGGCTCACTTTATGGTACCAAAGTGCGGGTAGGTATAGCATGTCGCCTTCTTCTAGCGTTACTCGGAGTGGCTGCGAGTACTGGGAATAAGGCGTGGTGTTGGCAGCAGGCTGGTCCGGATCCCATGTCGCGAAAGGTACATATTCCTCCGGCTCATCGACCTTGATGACCAGATCACCCTTCTCTAGCGCACTAGAAGACGCGCTATCCTCCCGTTTCGGAGTGTAAGTCGCAGCCAGCACGCTCTTCTCATTAACACAACCCGCTTCTACAGGCGGCAAGAGGACAAAATGCTTCCGCCCCAGTATCTGCACGTAGATGTTCTCGTAGTTGTCCTTGTGTAGAGCAGTCGTGGAATAAGAGTTTCCGAGCCAGAAATTGATAGCGTCGGGTTCTTGCTCAAGTGCTATGCGTGCGAACGGTATGCTCTTGGGTACGTCGGCGAAGAGCGTAGAGTATTCGTTACGTAGATTATCGTTTTGGGTTTGCGCGTAGCGTGTTGGACCGCTGTAGTCGTTTTCTTGCTCTTGGCGTTGGATCTTGTTGAGGACGTCTTCAAAGGGCTCTTCGGTCTCATACGGTTTGACGAATATCGCGCCATCTGACGGGAGGGAGACGACTGAGTCGGCGTTCCCGTGTGGGGTGATTGCTACGTTGACGTTTTGGCCTTGCATGACGGTTTTCAGGTACGAGGCATTCCATGTTTTTCTGGCTTTGAAGTCTTTGGCTCCGTTTCGTATTACGAAGGGTCGGTTGCGGGCGACGTGGCGCATGAATTGGAGGGGTGAGGGTTCAGTGGTGAGGATGTCGATTGTTGAGGGGTTGAGATCGTGGTAGGAAGTTATCAGGTCTGATTGAGATTAGTATTAGTGGCGATGTAAGATCGTAAGATACATCGAAATGCTCCATGTTCAGTATAACGTCTGGGGCATATGATATGAGAACGAGAAATCGCCTGAGGAACTGGCCGCGCGATTTGCATCGTGCTTTAAACCACTCAGACGATAGAATGATATGGGGTTGATAGTATGAAGAGGAAAAGGAAGCACCTCTTACAGCATCTTGCAACGTCCCTTCCGCATCGAGACCAGTTGGTGCAGGCCTTCACACACGATCAGTAAGAGAGAGCACAATGATCTCATCCATGACACACTCACCGCAAAGCAGCCTGCTCTGGACTTTTTAGTCCCGTCACTTCATCTCCAGTGCGACCCATGTTTGCGCGTTCACATGAAGTCGCGCAAAGTTCGTGAAGTGGGATGCGTTATCGGGGTTAAGGTCTTACTAGCAACGGACCTTGCTCTTTTGGGACTAGCTTTTGTGTTGTACTCAGATCTTGGTGTTTTGCACAAAGTGCGCGCTTTTAGAGTATAATCTGCGTGCTGTAAAGTTATATGATAAAGAATACGATAATATGTTCGCACTGCGATTGACATTGTGGCCGAGTTGAGGCACTCAAAAACTTAGAGAAGAGTTACCTAGTTCCCAATCGCCTGTGGATTCCAAAATACCTTGTTTGGATCTACCACTTTCTTGATCGCACTTAGCTTTCCATAAGTCGCATCACCATAGTACAATCGATGCGCCTCCGCTGGTGTCAGCTCTGGATCCAGGTAATTCGGATACGCCAAAAAGTCGCCATCGGGCTGTGCGTCTGTCAAAGCGGCATTGAGTCCTTGCACGAACGCTTTGATGCCAGACTCAAAAGGCGGAAGCATATTGGCCGAGGAACCAATATTCTATCAATAACGAGGTTAGCCAGCTGTTTAGAGGATACTGCCCGATAAGTGTTGTCTGAAGGGGGAAGGAGAGGAGTTTACCTGAAAAACCCAAAGCGAATCGCGATGCGAATACGCCGCACTATCAGGCGATGGAACATTGATCTGGCTATCCCTCCCGCCATACAGCGAGATATACGTCTCCCATGGGGACTCTGCGCTCAATCCCTTACTAATGACATACCCAGCAAAGCTCTCGAGTGCGCGCCGTGTAAGTGGCTTTGCCTCTCTCGTAACAATGGACTTGGTGTAGAAGGTCTGGTGGTTGTTGTAGCCAGTCAAAGGCTCAACAAGAGGTTCGCCTTCTGCGATATCCTGCAGCGCATCGAGCCACTTTCTGGTCGCGATCGTTGTGTTGTCGGCCTTGGGCAAACCCTCAAGCATGGCGGGAAGCACGGCGCTGGAGAAGTGTGTGCGGTCGCCAAAGTACCAGCCTCGGAGTTCGAAGGTGCCAAATATGTTCATGTAGATCTCAAGTGTGATGTTACGGTCCATGAGAGGAGAAGATTGGGCAAACTTCTGCAACTGGAGAAGGACGTCGGCGACGGAAGATGAAGACTTCAGCGCGGAAGTGAAGTTCACGGAGTAGCTGACGATCTGTACCGGGGCAGGCTGGGTCTGCAGATAGAAGGTAGTCACGACACCGATGCTATCTGCAGCTCCACGCAGCGCGTAGTACAGTTCGGGATGGGTAGTGCGTGTGACGTGAAGTTGAGTTCCATTGGCCAGTACGACGTCCATTGCCACGATCGTGTCGAGTGCAAGCCCTAAACAACATCAAGATTAGCTAGAGTCGTTACATATATTTGCAAAACAGCGGTACTTACCCCAGCGACGAGAAGAGTATCCGAAGCCTCCATGCGTATAGTGCCCTCCTATACCAACGCCCGGGTATGTACCGTGAGGCAGTGCGGCCTGACCTTGTTTGTATACACCCAGTCCGAGGTTTCCGAGACGCACGCCGCCTCCTGCTCGAACGATACCAGTACCTTGTGACCTGTTAGCAAAGATCATGAAGAAATGAGTAAGCTGCCTGCCTTTATCCAGAGATACCTCATTAAACTTCTGTAGATCGATCGTCAAGCTACCATTCTTGCCGCCGAGAGAGTAGCTCCCGTATGAGTGTCCTCCAGACCGGGGCTGAACTTTGATGCCAGCTGCAGCTGCGCATGTTATTGAATCGGAAACTTGCTGCGGAGTCTCTGGTATTGTCACTACCACTGGGGTGTACTGGAGACGCAGGTTGAATGCGGTGGTGAGAGAAGTCCAATCTGAGGAGGAATTGAGAGTAGTAGGGACGGCTTTTGCGTGAAGGCAGTCCTGTAAGGCTTGGTGTTGTCGATTGACCAGATGGTCTCGCGGATCAACGAAATCAGCGATGGCGTTCGATACGAACAGAAATAGTAGAGATGTTGAAAGCATGTTTTCCGTCAGTTACTCTTTTGCGACTATACCTTCGGGTTCCACGTACTACATCTTATACAAGCACTCCGCCAGCACTACATGCCAAGTCCACCGAGCTCCGGAAACATAAGGTTATACCAATACTATTCGGTCCTTATACTTGCGAAGCAACCGAGCAAGCAATTGCCCGTTCCAATCTCGTAACAATTTCCGGATGAAGCTATTTGCTAGGTTTGGCCAAGTGTCGAACTTCTAACGAGAGTTAGCTAGAGCAACACGTAAGACGATTGGTGAAATGCAGTGGCTTTGCCTGGGGCATTGCGACGCAAAATCCCTGTTATGACGCGGAATCGGTACTGACGATGAAGGCATGTCGGCTAACACGATGCCAAGTCCTCCGACGGGAACTTCCGCAAACTTGATAGCGCTTTCCCATGCAAGAAGGCCACAACAAGTCAGCATCTTTGACCTCGATGATGGTCTAACAACAACCCCGCGCCAGCATTGTGGACCGCCACGGGCACGCCATCACAGACAAAAGATGCTAGAGCGATAGTAAAGCTCAGGATCCGATTGTAATGCCGCCACCATGGAGCACCCTCAACCGCTCCGGCTTTGTCCAAACCCTAGGCCGCAAGTACTTGCAACACTATGCTCCGAATCGATTTGCTAATACATCAATAGGTAGCGCGCTCACCGTCGCAAAAGGCTTTGTCTTCCTCCACGTATGCTCTTCCTACATTGGCGGCATATCCTCCACCAGCGGGATCTCCATGGTGCCTACGATCCCCCACCATTATAAGGGCCACCCATGGATACTATATTCGTCGCTTCATCGTCGCGGTCGCAATCTCCGCGTTGGTGATATCATAACCTATAATCATCCCATATTCCCCAAACAGAGCGGGTGTAAGCGCATCATTGGGATGCCAGGCGACTTTGTCAGTATTGTCACGCCGGGGCGCGGGGAAGATGATGTACACGCGGTGGATCATGAGGGGAAATGGGCGAGCGTAAGGGAGGAGGTCATAAGAGTTCCAGAAGGACATTGTTGGGTACAAGGCGATAATCTGGAATGGAGTAGGGATAGTAGACTGTTTGGACCGCTCCCGTTGGCGTTGGTCAAGGCGAAGGTATTGGCTGTTGTGCGGCCGTACGGGGAGGCAAAGTGGATTAAGAACGAACGTGATGTTGTGGATGTAAAAGAGGGGGAAAGAGAGTGGGTGTTGAAGTAGAAGGAAGTATCACGGGAGGAACAAAACAATACTGGGGGGTAGTATACAAGGGAAAGAGTTATTCGGTCGAGGCAAGTTATATACCCAAGGATCCATCTAAAGAGCAAAAGAAAACCGACAACGCATCAATACGTCGAACAAGCTACATCATCAATTGTTGTCATTGGCTTGCCTTCCAGGCCAAAACAAGTTTCGAATCTCATCATCCTGTTCATTCATCATGTCCACAGTGGCCAGCTCAGCAGCAGCTTGAGCGCGAACGCGCATGCGCGCCAAGTTCGACATGCGTGTAAAAGTGGCTTCATCGTGCAGCTGAGTCAGACCAGGAAAGCCATAATACTCGGCGATCTCTTCTTCTGAGACATCGTCGCCACGACCGGCCAGCAATGCGACACGACGGGCTCGTGCTAACCTACTCGGCGCGATATCGCGTGCTGAGGCGATAGGTTCGGTGGTGTTTTGTGGTGGAGCCGGGTATGTGGTTCTCCCAATGATAGGGTCTCGAGCCGCAGACTGTGTAGGTCGTGGAGAAATATTGTTGGTTGCTGAGGATTCTGGCGTCTGGCTGGTCTGTCCCCTTGAGACTGCCTCCATCAACGCCCTGTTTTCTTCCTCCAGTCGCGCTGCCCTCACTCTGGCTAAATACAACCTCGCATCGGCGTCAGTAATTCGGCTGCTGGGGTTCGAATTATGTGAGGATCTGGCTTCTTCAGCGGCTTCTTCAGCGGCTCGTAAGTTCGCCATAGCTTCAATGCGTGTCATCCTGATGCTGGGGACATCTGACGAGGCGTCCGACGAGCTGTCTTCTCCAGCAGCCCGCCTAGCTGCCATGCGTTGGCGTCTGGGCGTCCTGATACTGGGAACCGAATCATCTGACGAGCTGTCTTCTCCAGCAGCCCGTCTAGCTAACATGCGTTGGCGTCTGCGCTCCCTGATACTGGGAATCGAATCATCTGACGAACGGTCTTCCTCTGCGGCTCGTCTATCCAACTGTTGAAGTTGCTGTCTGCTATCGCGCCTGATTCTATTCAGATCTGCCAAGTTTCGCTCGAGTGCTGCTGCTTCGGCACTGTCGTGTAGGAGCCCATCTTGAAGACGCGCTGCTTCCAGTTGTCTCATTTCAGCCACCGCTAAGTCATGCGTGGATTGCAGTCTAGCCCTTTCTTCTGCTCTTCCCGATGTCGTTGTCTGATCGGCGGAGCTGGCTGCTGGCTCACCACCTAAGGCGTGATAGGCTGGCTGCCTACGAATTAGCTCTTCGATTTCTGGGGCTTCTCCATCCCGAACCATCTGTGACATTCTTTGCATAGTGTTCCTCCTATTTTCTGTCGGACGCTCAGGGTCCTGCTCTCGTTCCTGAGCAGTCTGTCTCAGCCTTCGCATGAGTTCCCTATCTTCCGGAGGCATCTGTCTCAGCTCAGTTTGGGTTCGCCTTACCCATCTCGTGATGGACTCTGATGTGTCTGCAGACCGGATGTTGCGACGATCGAAGTTTGCCGGTTCCGCATGAACCGATGTGCGGGTCGCTGCAGTCTGTCGTCCAAAAGCGGGCTGAGTCCGTCTTAAGTCGTTTTCCTCAACTCTTTCCGCACGCCTGAAGGTCTGGCGTTCTGCCTGCATTCTCCGCTCCATGATACCTTCTCGGGTGCGAGCATAGCTCGTTGATGGTGCTGGAGCTGGCGCAGCATATAGCTCACAGCGGCAGTTGGGGCAAGTGCGGTTTCGTCGTCCATCGCCTTGGAGCCAGGTGAGCAGGCAGACAGCGTGGAACATGTGGCCGCATGGGCGAGCTATCTGTACCACATCCTCGGCCAGGTGTTCGGCACAAATTGAGCAGTCTGATTCTTCGGGCTGGGGCCCTGCTGGTACGATGCCAGTCATGAAGAACTCTCCTTGGCTGCGGAGAGCGGGCATGTTAGACGGCGGTGTGGTGTTGGTCTGTGGGACAGCACGCTCGTTGGTAGACGACGATGTATCACTAGGCTCCGGAATTTCACGCCCGACGTAGGAGTCCATGTTCACGGCTGGGCTGTTTGGAACTATGAGCGGAGCTGGAGAGTCGGGTGTGGGTTGAGGAGATTATCTGTTGAAACCCGGCGGGGATCACACAATATAGGCTCCTCTTTATTAGGCTGTGAAAAGCATTAGACTGTGGCTGTACAGCATTGTGGCGAGATGGACATTCACAATGTAGGATCCTATGGGCAAGATCTATGACCTACTACTTTCACTGCTTCTTCTGTGGTCTTGGGTGAAATATATATCACGATGATCGGGGCTTCCGCGTCCTCAGGCCTTCACTCGCGACGTTGATCAGGAACCGGGGCTGACAAACCAGACATTTGATCAATGATTTTTATTGTATTTGTTCGATGTCTACATCAAACCGTTGATGACCCCGTTGAGGTAAGCCCAACATCGATAGCCAACGACTGATCACTGACACTAGCTGCATCATGAACATACTCTTTTCACTCCACCTCAAAGCTCAAGGGGTCTTATGCATTGTCTCTTCGAACGCGCTCAAGCTTCAATCGTACCCAAATCGCCCAAACCGCGCTCATCATTCTCCTCTTTCTATCATGCCTGATATCTCAACGTAACAAGTCTAGCTTGATGCCTCAGGGACATCGGTGCTATTGTCATCTTCTTGGGGCGATTCAGACCGTGCTTCACGAGAACGAAAGCGCTGTGTATCTGATGCAGTGGTCTCTTGTGCTTCCCGATGGAAAGAAACCGGCCTAGGACGCCCCCGAGGACGTTGCCTGAAGGCAGTAGGATCTGTTGATGCGGCTCTGAAGGGTAGTGAGTCATCATGCATGTGCCTCACGACGGTGTTAGATACGCGACGTGGATGTTGTACTGACCTTGTATCTTCCGCGGCTGCATTCTGGTTGCCTTCAGAAGCAGGCTGAGCAGCGGCTACGGTATCAGAGCGTGTAGTCAAAGCGGGCAACTCAGGCAACGTAAATCGTTCATCGTTGAAGTTTCGTCCGTGAAGCATGTTGCTGTTTGTGGCGGTGCGGGGACCGTCTGGAGAGAAAGGAAAGAGTGGGCTATGGACTCTTGAGACGTCGCGGTGGAAACCTGGAGGGGAAGGATATACATAATGTGGTGACCCTAACGATCCATTCGAAGCCGGATTGCGGTTGAGTATATACCGCATATCTTCCGGTGGTGGATAGTCCGTCGACCATATAGTATTTCCTGTGCCTATAGCTCTTGGATCAGGAGGCTCGCGAGATGACCGTAGGTCAGTAATCGATGGGTCGGCAAGTCGAGGAATCGCGATTGGCGGCGGCCGATGCGCAGTGTTATCCTGCGGCCCAGGCGCCGGCCCACCATATAGATGTGCAGTGCGTGGGTCATTCCGCTCCCTCTCCCGTATCTGTTCCCTTCGCTCGATAGCGTTCATTGGAAGCTCTCCAGATGCTTCTAGGTTTCGGCCTATCTGTGTTTGTACCGCGCGGAGGCGTTCCAATAACATGAGCTGCTCGTCTCGGAGTGAATCAGTAGTGCGGGTAGCTAGGTCAAGCCCTGACCCTGGTAACTCGCGGACCCTGACAAGTCGTGCAGCCTCTTGTGGCGAAAGAGGTGGGATAGTTGCAAATCCGGTGTTGAGGCCTGGTACTTCTGACAGGGGGCGACGCTCCGCGATAGCACGTGCTGCTAGATCGGCTCGAGACTCGCGTGGTTGATTCGAGAGTCCGTTAGATTGAAATGTTGATGTTGGAGGTCGTTCCGGGATGAATGTTGGAAAGGGAATATCATCGGCATCAGAATCTTCGTCCGGCTCCGCTACATCTGACGGTCCATGTCCAGTTTCTGGTTCTCTAGCGGATGTAGTAGGCCGGCGCAATGCATCAGTCATTGCTATACTGGCCGCTGAACGACCAAGTGTTTGGAATCGCGAGTTGTTGGATGCATTCTGTCGCTGTTGATTTAACATCTGCTGATATTCAAGCATTCGGTTCTGACTAATTGGCTGCTGACGACCATCTGCCGTGCTAGGAAAGCCTAGTTGAAACGGAGGAAGCCGGGCAGTAGGCAAATCTCGTTCCATCGTACCGCCTCGGGGGCTCTCCGATGACTCAATGCGATGAGGCGCGTATCCAGGTAGGTGAGATCCGGGAGCGACATGAGGTACTCGAGTGACGCTTACAAACCTTCGATCTAGAGCTGGGGCTGGAGCATTGCCAGCCTGCTGCTCTTGCTGGTCATGCGCCCTCACACGTTCTTGCATATCAGCAGTGAACTGCGCGAGACGGGACTCACGATCGGGACTACCAGTAACTCGGGGAGTATTCGTCTGTGGAGTCTCTAGGGTACGAGGTTGTGTCGTAGCCACCAGTTCAACCTCTGAAGCACGTAGCAACGCACTCAACTGTTGAGGCGTCCGCTCTACAGCAGCAGGTTGCCGCGCACGTCCAAATCGCGGATCTGGCTCGTACAGCTGATGTCGACAGTTTGGGCAAGTACCTCGCTTCACACCCGTACGCGGCGCGCTCTGATCGAACCAGCTCTGTACACAGACCACATGAAACATGTGGCCGCAAGCGTGGAACTTTACCACGTCGTATGAGAGAGGTTCAAGACAGATTGTACATTCCGCGTTGTCGGGAAGACCCTCCGCGGTGGGGTCGACAGCTATCACTCCGGTCATGTAGAATTCCGGTTGAGACCGCAGAGTGGGCATATGCCTTTTAGCCCGGGTAGTCTGAACAGGCTCAGGGTTCAATATGTTCTGAATACGACCGACTGACGCTAGATGCGACTCCAAGGTTGGGTCTGACCATCTAGTTCGCTCTGTGGCAGGTCGATTCTGAGGAATGTGTAGCTCATTGGCGTTCTCTGTTGGACCTATCCGCCTGTACCGTGGCGCAGGTAGAGGTGAATCTGGGCGCGGTGTAGTGGCGGCTCCTCGACCCTCTGCTTCAGTGACGGTCGGATTACTGGGAGCGACGCGCGCAGTCTGACTACCGAGAGCGCGGCGAGCCTCGTAAGCGTCCCTTGCACGAATCAGGCGCGAGCTGTTCCGAAGCCTGGTATCTTGTTGTGAACGTTGCTGTATTTCGCGGGCATCTTCTTGCGAGACCGACAATTCCCCACGACGGTCAAGACCAGCCATAGCAGGCTGTAGAGGTAGGGGTACGAAGTCAGTATATGTCTCACATGCACTTCGTATAGCCATAACTTACCATTCTAGACCGAAGGTCCTCCCTTATCCGATCGTTTCGCTCCTCCTCGGTTTCATCTCGCGAATCACCTTGATCTTGCGGTGGAGTTGGCGACGCCATAGTCGCGGTGTAGTCAAGTCGAGTTGAAATGCGATAAAGATAGTTTTTGGTGCGTTCGTTCGCTCGTCAGTATTTTGTGGTAGAACACTCTGCCAAAGAGGGTAGAGAATAGATAGTGATGTGGTCGTTTGTCAGTATTTTGTGGGGAGGTAAACAATCAAAGACCGACGAAGGTGGTGCAAGAGCAAGTGAGATACAGCCTAGCGCCTTGTAGCACAAACCGCCAAGCAACGAATGAAAGAGGGAGAAGGTGGGAGAGAGGTCGACTGGAGCGTCTGTCAAAGTGCGCGCTACTTCCTGAACTGGCGATACTTCTCATTTGATCGAGCTGATCGTACGGGTTGAAGTACGCGCTGCTTCCAGGGTTCTATGCAGAAGTGTCAGCTACGCAAGGGGGGCGGATTGTAAGGCACGAAAAGCAACACGTACCATAGCGCAATTGCGCAGTTCCGCAATCTCAAGATACAACATTCGCCACAAGTCATCTTGCCAATACAGATACTCCACGGTATGCAGCGCTTATAAATTCGTTCAAAGGAGGTCACTTTACTCACAAAAGGTAGCCCAACATATACCCATATCCCCATACCTTAAACGCCATTAAATGCATCCTCCTCTATCAAAACCACCACTCTAGTCCCAACTCTTCTTCTCCACAGACGGTGTCCCCAACACACCCACACCATCACCCCTCCTCCTCCTCTTCCCCATAACCTCACTCGCCCAATCAAACATCTGCCACGCCCAACTTCCCGCAACCATAACACCACTGACAACATTCACCAGCCTAACAATCAGTCTCCAGAAGCCACCCCACTCCTCCACCACCGCCAGCAGAATAGGCTCGATATCGAACTTGACAAAAATACCCGGTACGTAGGTTTCAGCGACCTTGTGGGACTGCGATGTAACGGCGTATTGGTTGGTCTTGATGGCGTGGGTGGTGTGGAACATGTTTGAGAAGGGCGTGTCTTCTTCGGATGTGCTGGATGTGAGGTAGGGGATCATGGATGCGTCGTCGGTGTAGATGGTGGGGACGATTGAGACGTAGTATTGGAATTTGTAGAATTTGTCTTGGGGTGTTGGTGTTACGGCGATGGTGTTGTCGAGCGGGTTGACGAGGGATGGGTAGTATGGACCGAAGGACATTTCGCGGATGATGTGCGAGAAGTTGAAGGCTGGTGAGTGTTAGTTACTGCTGTCTTCATGGTTCTTGATTCTTCGGGCTTACTGGAATGGTCCAGATGCTCTCCAAACTCCATGTATCCGTGGCCCCTAGCCGTGATGTGGAAGTCGCCCTGCACCTTGTTTCCAATTATACTGCCGTAGATGCGGCAGCTGTCAGTCTGTCCGCGCACGCGCGGTGTCTTGCTGAACTTGCTCTTCCGCGCCTTTCCCAGCTGCTCATGTACGTCCTCGATATCGTCCCATCCGGCTTTTTTATCTTTGCCCAGTTCGTGTGTCCCACTCTCGGCGTTCTTGCCGGTCCATTGCGCCCATGACGTTGGGTCTTTGCGAAGGAGTTCGCCAGCCAAGGTGCGGTCACCGGCAGCATCTTGCATGTTGACGTGAAGATCGGCGCAGCGCATGGCTACTATCAGGTCGAGGTTTATCCGCATGCCGTGGGCCACGCCCTTCTCGACGGCGAATGATTGTGTGGTTGTGCCGGCGAACCAGCGCGCGATCTCGGACCAGGCGAGGTAGATGCATGTTATGATGAGCGTCACTGTCCACGCGGAGGAGTTGCGACCTTGTACGAGGTACGTCTTCTTGGTCTTGGCTGTAGACGTCCGTTAGCATTGGGGTTCATCTTGGATCAAGCGCGGTGTCGCATGTGGCTGGGAAGTCGCATCACGACATGTATTGGCCATTCGAGACCTTCAAACTGCCTGCTACTCCTCTCTCCATCTCGACACCCATACAAAGACAATACTTACGAAAGGCATCGAAACTGGACACAATGCCGCCCTTGGCTGGACCGAATGGATCCTCGTCGTGCCCGTTATCCCCGTAGCCGTTCATGGTGGGCAGTCAAACGAACAATCGGGGTGCTGCAGACCCAGTTTCGATTCGGTGAACGGTTAGGTAAAAGAAAGAAGCGTGGGTGGGATAATGAACGACATTGATAGCTGGGGTTCATGCCGCGTCGCGAAAGGCCACCTTGAACTGCTGCAACGGCCCGCGTCCGTGCCCGCGGAAGAGGCCCGATTCGGAGGGCCCCGCCACGTGCTGCTTTCACCCCTCGAGTTTGTCGCTCTCATCACCAGAACATCGATGACAGCTTGCACGTCATTATTTTTCTTTCATTAGGCTCGTTACTCTATGTTGGATGTATATCGCAATGCATCATCAAAACTCTAAGCGTTGGTGTCACCCAAGTTGCTGAACTTGGAGTCGCCGCCTTGAGCCAGGTCCCTGTTCTCAACCGCAGCGCTCGCCGCAGCCGCCTTCGCCAACTTAAGCTCCGCTTGCCTAGAAGGGTCATCCTTTGTACCGATCTCGCCAAACTTGGTGTTACCGCTCATGTTAGGGTCTTCTGTCAAGTTGGCACCCTTGGGCTGGAGAACACTGGGGTCAATGTTCTTTCCAGCAGCAACACCGGTAGGTGCTGTGCCAGCGCTGGCAGCGCCTCCCGATGAAGCACCTCCACCAGCAACTGCGTATGTAGGACCGACACCGGCCTCCTTACCCAGACCTTTGCCTGAGTTCATGATCTTCTCCTCGTTCCATCCTTGTTGCGCGTCGCGTGCCTCGGCATTGACGGCGGCGTCTAGCTTGGTGGCGTTTGATGTGTCGTGGGTGTTTGTGGTGGTTGATGCTGATGGCTGCTTGCTTGCTGCCGCCTTGGGGTTGCCCTCGCCGAATGAACCGTCACCCTTCAGAGACTCGCCTGCTAGAGAGTCTGATGTAACGGTGCCAACACCCTCGTGGACGGGGATCTTAGACGCGGGGTCGGTGGTAACCTATCAGGAGTAAGTTAGTGAGTGTTTCTGCGATTCCGTCATGACAAATGATATCATGATTCAGTGATAGATAATGAACTATGAGAGCGCCAGACGGTAAACATACCTTCTGTCCGTGTGAAGCCGACATGTTGTTGTTTGGTACAGTTCTTTTGTGTTGTAGTTGTTGAGATTTGGAGTCAATCGATTGATTGGGTTCAGAAAGTTGTGGTAGTTCAAGTGGTATGAGTACCTGAAGTCAAGTGCAAACTTGACCTATGTATACCGTCAGACTTCAAGCCCCGATATACTTGCGTCATGACGTCGTCACATTGAGATATCCCACCTTACTTCAGCCTTACCTAGGTGCTCAAAACAACCCCGCCTTTAGTCGAACGGCCGTAGCAGTGGTAGCTCGGAAAGCGGCAATGGGCCCACCCAAACATATGCTAGAGTCGGGCATACGTGCATACTGCGGCTGACATGGCGTCAGGAACGGGCCATCCGGGCAGGTGCTGTTGGTGCGGCTGTCGCATGCGCACTCTAATCCGGATCGCGTGAGGCGTTGGCACGAAGTTTAGCATGTAGCCATTAGATTCATTCATGCATCGTCATCTTCATCACGACATCACTATTCGACAGGGAGATGACATATTTGTTTGTTCATTCATTTCATTCATTGATCATCGTAAGACTGCTCTTGCAGTCTGCTACTAAGCGCAGTGATAGTAGCCATAATCATACAATCCCATGATGCTTCGGGTATCTCATTATTCTTCCTCCTGCAGTACTCTACTGCTGGGCGCCCGAGCTGGGGTCGTTCTTCTGTGGGTATCCGTAGTCCTTGTTGGTGGTGTCGGCAAGACCAGCCTTGTCCTTAGCCTCGCGCGAGACAGCGTCGTTGGGGATGCCACCAAGGCCATCCTTGGCCTCACGTCCGGAAGGACCGCCAGCACCGACAGCGGGTTCGCGAATGGCACCACCGCCGGAGGCGAAAGAGGCTTCTTGGCGACCGGAACCAACGTTTACGGTGCTGGCATCGGCAGAGTTGAAGTCGGAGGCGACAGGGGGCTGCTCGGGGAGAGGGAGGTTGGACTGAGCCTCGTTGACAGCTTGGGTGTTACCCTTCATGTCGACGGTGGTGGGAGCGTAGCCTTGCTGAGAAGAAACCATTTTGAATGTATTTGTGCTGAAGATATGTTAGCAACATGAACAGACGCGTGCTTGTGGATGGTTCGGGGGCGTCGCGCCAGGAACGGCAACTTAACCCGTCCACCACACCACCTCTTGGAATGAAACTTACGTTGTGGGTATAAGAAGAAAGATAAAGTTTTCGAGAATGTGAATTTGGTCGTGAAGATGTAATTGAAGTTGTGGTTGTGATACTGAAAAGAAAAGAGTGTTCAGGCGCGTCGTGGTTTTATTATGGCAGTGGGGAGCGGTTGCCCCACCGGTGACGTCGACTTGATGTAATTCCCCATCGAAGATTGCCATCAAACTCTGACAAGACCCTTCCTCACATCATCGCAGATCGGGTATGCTTCTGCAGAAATAGTTAGCGTTGCTTGTGCTTCGGAACGAGCGAGCCGCTACGTGTCGCGTGCGGTGTGGGCAGTGGAGGCGTTCCAGGTAGTGTCTCAGGCGTAAGCGACACAACCTTGATCAGAACTTCACAACTGCCAAACCCTTGTAAAATTGCAACGACTTGAAGATTGCAGACTTGATAACATTACGAATATAATTGCATTTTAAGCTGCAAAGAGGATCCCATCGTCAACGCCTTGGAGCTTTACTGCGACCCACAGACCTTAGCTCGATCGCCAGCTCGATATTAGTACATAAAAGCAGTCTGAGAACGAAATCTAATCAGTACGTAAGTGGAGAAGACGGAGCATGGAGCCCCATGAAATGTTGTCAAAATCCTAGGAACCGAACCCTTGTGTACGATCCAAGTATGACCAGTCCCGTGCGGATATTCTTCGGTCCCGGAAGTATCGTCATAGTAGCGACGATACTCCACAATGGTATTGGTTCACGGTATCGAGGCCCAGTTGCGCAGGAACCAGTCTTGGAAACGAGTGACCTGCACGTCTGGGTAGACTGAGTTAAGGTAGGCGGGTACCGCAAAATCATAGCGCCCCTCTGCTGTCGCGAGGAGCGGTGCGAGCCGCCTCTGTCCGGCTGTGTCTCCTCCTAGTTGAGCCATCGTCATTTGGTACTCGAGATCTGCGTAGTCGGTCAGCGACTGCATGGATGTTGTAGAGAATACCTGCGTACTGGCGGGGGCTTGGTAGTCAATGCTAGCCCATGGTCGGTCTAGGGACATGTTAGCAAAGCTCTTTCATCAGACAAACGATGATGATACTTACTCCGGCACACCCTGATAGCCTCGACCAAAGCATGGACAGTCATACGCTCACTACACATGCTCATCTCGGAAGGCCAAGTTGGCATGTCGAGGGCACGAACCACGAACTGTGCCACGTCGTATGCGGATGTCAGGCAGATACAGGAGAGGTTTTGGTTTGCGTCGTAAATCGGTGCCATCGAAGTCATCTGCCGTGGGTCGGCGATGAAGTCTCCCTCGTTGCCATAGCCGCTATGAGTTCCAAGGCGATGAGACATCATCCCGTTCACCGAGAAGCGCTCATAAAGTATGCCACAAACGAAGACCGTATACTGTATATTGGCGCGGTAGTGGTGCAGTAAGGCCAACGCAGAGTTGCGGCCACGATCGAGCAGCGCGTTTTGACCTCGCTGAATTGGCTGACCTTCAAATTCCGCAGGTGCAAAGCGACGAACCCGGCACTGTACAGCCGCTTCTATCAGACGGAGTTGGGGATTTCCCAGTACAGTCGAGATGACAGTATCGACACCCATCAATGCATGCTGCAGAGATGTGGGGCTATTGTAGTCAACGACTTGACAGTTGTAACCAGAAGCGATCAGGCTCGTTTGATGCTGGTGATCGTTAATTCATCACTTGGTAATCGGGAGGTGGACTGTGTTCTTCCAAGGGGTACTTACGGTTCGCGAGAGAATGATCAGCTGGTGGCTCGTCGAGTTGTTGATCTCTTGTGCTATCAGAAGCGCTAGACCAGAAGTGCCTAACAGTGTAAGAAGGTTGCCCGAGCGTAGTTTGCTTGGCCCTTGATAGCTGCCTTACCTGCTATTGCGACGCGCATGTTGCCAGACATTGCTTTGCTTGAGCTTGTTAGGTTAGAAGAGGATGCTGGGGCGTATGAGCTTATAAGTTCGATCCTGTATCTTGTGTAGCACAAAGCCGAACGTGAGTTGGGCTTTAAGACTGCCTCCGTCGACACCACCACATCGCTATGAAGGCCCGTGACTCACAAGGGTGGCACTGTATCGGTGAAAAGGGTGAATGTAACGCACAAGTTATCGTGGTCGGCCTGAAATATTGCAGCAACAGGGGAAAGCTGCACATATGGGAACATCGCTTACAATACAGAGTTATGTGGAAGTGACGCTGCCAATGAGATTGACTTGTAGCGTAAAGAAACACAGACAAAGCCTGTTACATCAAGGAATTCCTGAAGCCCGGTCTAGTGCTAGCACGAAGGTAGCCCGACTGCCACCGTCTTCTGCAACGTGCATGGGTGTTCAGAGGTTGGCGCGACAAGATATGATGATGGGCTAACGGCGGATCTCTTCGCCTCTTGAGTACAGTTGCCTGCTTTCGACGCCTTTCCCGCTGGGTCAAATGTTCGCTAGTCAACAATCAGGGGCCGATTCGCTGGAGTGTTGTCCACGACAGCTCCCGTGACTCTTGGCTCAACATGTGATACAGTGGAAGAGATAGCACACTTGTTGCGGACGGCGGACAGAGACCGGGAAGAGAGGAATAGAGGCCTAAGCCCTGCATCCGATCAGAGGACTAGAGATGAAATCAACGGAAGAAACACCTGGCCCCGGCGAATCAAAGCCAAACGAGCATCGAGACCGTGCATAGTCATGTCCTGCGACAATAGCACTAGGCAGTGAGCTCCAACCAATTGAAGTGCTAGCTGAACGTTCAGTCACGGTCCGCGTTCCAGTGGTAGAGTGGCGGTTATATCGTGCGAAAGGATCTCAGAATCCAGAATCTTCGCGGCGGAAGCGGAGTCTGTGTACGAAAGTGGACCCGTAGGGCTAGCCCTATACCACGATGCGACCGTATCTCTGACCGAAGTGTAGATTCTCGGGTGTGAAACCCTCATCCGAGGCTCGATGCAGTAGCTCGCCTACGCGAACAGGAACCTAGCGGTCGGGTTTTCTTGTTTCGTAGGGCTGTCAGAACAGCACACCGTTGGTAGCTGTGATTTGGGCAAGGGTGCCATCCGCCAATCATCCATCGTAATGGCAGGTTAGGAGGTAACTGGTGATGACGAGATAGGAAAATGGGGCCAAAACCGGTGAGGCTCAAGGATTGCACGAACGCCAAAAAGCCACAGGCACTCGGTTAGATCTCGATGGCCAATACGTGAATGTTGAAACTCCAGAAGTGCCGCATGCAGCACGTGGTTGCGGGATAGTAAGCTGTCTTACGAATATCTTCTGTCGGCTTCGGTCCGAGCAGTGCAACTCTCCTTGGCTCCTGAACACAGACATCGTCAGAGTGTACTGTACAAGGCAGAAAGACACCGATCAGTCTTGACGCGAAAGATCTGTATAACCAGGCCACGGAACCCTCCGACTCTTACTCCAAAACCTTCTGCCTTGTATGGTTGTCTTCACCGGTGGATGTGGGGTACGAAGGTATGGAACAATGAGACCGCGACTAGACCAAAGTGCATGCAAAAGGTCAGATGCTAAGGAGGACAAGTGAGTATGCGCATCTGCGGGAACAGAGATGGAATGGTGGTTGAGCATCGTGCAAGCCCATCTGACGGTGAGAGTTACCGCCAAGAGAGTTAGACTGCAGGCCGGACTGGATAGTCGTTGAGTAGCGTGTCGCTGCCTAGATTGCAGTCGCAATGATGCGTACAGGCAGGGTAGGTCATCGGAGGATACCGATGGTAGAGAGTTTGTGTCAGAACGTTGTGATGAGCAGAACCGTGCATTGTTTGACTCGTGTTTCGCGGATGTGGCGGGGTGATTGGAAGGGTTAGCGCGTCACGTGCGGACGTGTTTCACCACTATCCTTTTTGAGTACTAGCTTTGTCAGTGCTACGCGTGTGGAAACAGAAGCATGGTTTTCGTCGCGACTCCTACGCGTCTTCATCCCGCGTGGAACCAGATGATGTCGAGAAAGGGGCGGCAATATACAGAGGCCCAATACTGTTGCACGAATCTGCTGTGCAATGGGCTCTGCTCACGCGCGTTCTTGGACGTGTTCCGAAATAGGGCTGAGAACCTTGGAAAAGCAAAACAGATAATTGTCGTCCCGCGTTCGCGTAGTTCCTTGCAAGACGCCGAGATGAACCACGAAAGGCTATCGAAGTGATGGGATGCACGCGTTTTCGTCAGCAATGCTTAGATTGGGCGTGATAGAATGTGACAATTTCTCAGCCTCATCATGCTCGTGCATGCGTGACCATCTGCCGCATGGATAATACAGGATATGAGGCTGGAGTGGTCGTGTGCACGGGCGGCAAGTTCAGTCAAGTGGTATGCACGACATAGGCAAGCGCTCGGCTCGGACCAATCTGATACGTACGCGACTGAAGACGCGCCTCGCACACTACTTTCCTGCCACCATATTGAACGCGTTATTCTTTCTACTATAACACTCTTTCATGGTAGCTCTTCTCTGATCACACCAAGTTCAATTACCAACATCCGTTGTTGTCATCCCATCATGTCCGCCTCATCGCCCTTGCCGTCGTTTTCCTCGCCTGCGTCATCGCGTCTTCCCACCGTCAGACGCGCCAGTTTTAGTGGTCAATTGGCCTTCCTCGTGCACTCGCAGGAAACTGTCGCAAACCACATGCCACCGGATGTCGACAACAAAGCTCTTGCTCGCCAGAAGAGAAGACGCACCAGGTATGCTCTCATTCCATCCAAGTTCTGCCTTTCCATCTCGACCGTGTCGACCCATGTTCAACGCGTTGGTTCGTGCGCAACCTACCATCGGGAGCTACTTCGGCCTACCCCGCGGGCACGACTCTCCATCACCCCATCAGCGCTGACCACGACATCTTGCAGCAAGGAAGACGAAGACGTGTTGAAATCGGAATATCTCAAGAACCCAAAGCCAGACAAGGCAGCACGACTAGAGATCGTCCGCAAAGTCGCGCTTGGCGAGAAAGAAGTTCAGGTAAGCGCCAATTTCTCCACGTCACGAGTGTGCGCGCCTTGCTAACATCGCGTCCTAGATTTGGTTTCAAAGTAAGTCAATCCATCTGTTGTGCGCGTCGCTGGTGCTTGCTTTTCAATCGACCCGATTGAATCGCTCCGAAGTGTTGCGCGTGGCTTGGTTGTGCGCATGATTTTCGAAACACGTCCTGATCACGCTCTGCTTTAGATAAACGCCAAAACGACCGCCGTCGCTCACGGCCTCTCGAACCATCTTCCACGGCATCGCTGATGTCTTCTTCTTCCACCATGTCGGACCCGCCCACCGAGGACGAGACGGTAGCCATTGCGCGCAATATCGATAACGCGCCGGGGCCGAAAGACGCGGACGAGTGTCCGAGGTCTGACCCACCCGAGCAGCCCGCAACGCCAGAACTCACTTCCGACGAAACCATCCCAGAGCCACGCACCATCGACACTGCCTTTTCTGCCAACGAACCAGAGAACGCGAATGAAGTTGTCGCAGAGCCATCTACCGAAACTCAAAATACCGAAAATGCCTCCGCTGAAATAAGCAACTCGCAGCAGGCTGCACCATCTTCACAGGGCGCCGCGCAACAACGCACATCATGGATCTCCAACCGTCGCAGCGCGTCGTTCGTCCGCTATCTCGACGATTACACGCCCGAAGTCATCACCTTTCCGAACGCCCCTCCGAAGCCTTCAGTATCACCTGACCATGCAACCAAGACCCCTTCCCGGCCACTGAAGCGCAAGCACTCTTTCGTGCGGATAGCGACCAATGAGGACGGCACTGCGCGTATCGTCACCGACCTCGACAAGACGCCATCACCGCCAAAGTCGAAGAAGACTCCATCTTCCTTCTCCCGTGCCGCTGCTGGCCTGCGACGAAGCTACAGTGCAGCTGGCTTGAACGACCGCCTAGCCGCCGCCGCGCGAGGCGAGCCGAGCCCCAAGGTACCAAGGACAACATCGAATATCGGAAGGAGCAGGGATTCGCGCGCATGGGAGTTCTGGTGTGATCCCGAGAGCCGATCAACAACCAGCCTGACAACGCGTGCCGAACAAGAGGAGAGTGGCAGTGCAGCTGACGCGATTGGCATACTACGCGCGAACCGAAGGATATTAGCACAGAACCAGGCCCGCCAAAACAGCAGCCCGCTGATGGCACGCCACAGCTCACATAAAGTACAAAGCAGTCCACTCAAGAAGGCTCGCGGCTCCATGCAACGCGCGTCCACCATCAGCGGCCGCTTCTCCAGCAAGGACTATGCCGACTACAAGAAGGGCGGTGAAAGCACCGAGTCGGACGAGTTCCCGCAAACGGAGAGCGATAAGGAGAACTGGGAGCCTAACGCGTCCAAGTCTGTACGAAGAGACCGCCAAGTCGCCGCTACGCCTCCTGCTTCACGAGCAGCTCGCAAGATACTGGGAGAGAACACAGATCTGATGTCGCAGACGTCAAGTCTCGGTGCCATGCTGGCCAAGGACAAGCGGAAAGCTGGCAAGGGTGTTGTCGACCCCGAGCAAGACGATGAGCTGCGACAGTTCATGCACGGTGACGACGCGAGTGGTCGCTCGAGTATAAACTCAGCAGAAGAAGCTGGATGCGTAGAGGGCCTGCTCAAGCTGAGCCAGGGTCAGTGGAAATGATCTTCCAAGCGCTGCATACATTCTTAACGTATCTTGACGACGGGTTGGCGCAATTTTGGTTCCTGGCTCTTCATCTTCATCGTTGCATTCTAGCGCTACGGCGTTTGTATTTGGTGTGGTTTAGATTAGGGAAGGCCTGCAATATGGCTAGAGGTGTTAGTGTAAGGGTCATCTAGTGTTGCATGTCAATGCTTTAGTATCATTCAGTCGAGCTTCCGAAAGGTTAAGCGACTTGTTTCAATAGAAGTCATATCATTCTCCAGCTCTTGTCTCGATTTGGTGATTCTTCAGTGAGCCTTGACTGGAGTTTGAACGGGGTTGAGGTTGAACAGTCTATTGATTAAGGAAATCTATGAGCGGAAAACACAGTCTATAACATGAATGAAATAAAGCAGACGACTACAAGAAACCAACAGAACGCAGCAGTACGTACGAAATGGGAAGGACATAACAACGATCTAAGGAAACGCGACCCATCAGCAGACAAAAGGAAAGAAGGGGAATCCACGAAAGAGGGGAAGATGAAGGAAAAGAGACATTGAACAAAGGTGCCACAACAAACCTTTGCGCAGCCAGGCTCCGGAGACAAGCCCGGCGCATCCCCCGTGAGCCACCATCTCACATCCAGTACATCGTCTTCAAGAGCTGAGCCCGACTCTGTGGATCGTAGTCCCGATCCGTGACATTACCACTGAATGACGCTACCGCCTTGTCGAAGACGTATTTCTTGAGCGCCTCTTCCACTGCCTCTTTCTTCTCTTTCAGCTGCTCTCGCTCCTTCGTCCGCTCCGCTCGCGTCTTGTTCTTCTCAACTTCTTTGTCGTATTTCTTAGGAGTCAAGAGTCCGCGGTTCCGCTCTTCTCGCTTGCGGAGATCATCGATGTCTTTACGATCCTCTTCGGAGGGGACGAGGAATTCGCGGATATAGCAGCGGGCTCGTTCGCATAGTCTGTCTGCGTAGTAGGCTGGTGCGGCGTAGGAGACTCCCATGGTGGCGCGGACGTAGGTGTGGCAGAGGTTGTGGGTCTGGGTTGTTCATGTTAGCGCTGTTTTTGTTCCGAAGGTGTGTAGTCAAAAGGGTCGCTCTCTCTTACCAGATACTGGAGGTTCATGCTGTTCATGCCCATGTCGTTCTGCAACAGCCAGTAGTGTGCTGGTTTTGCGGTACCCTTGATGCCGTTGTGTGACTGCAAGTAGAAGTCGGCAAAGTAGGGTGAGGTAACACCACGCTCTACCAGTGTTCCCGGCTTGCAGTTGTGGTTGTCGTCTTGTCTGTCTTTGGCATCTTGCGGGTAGAAGCGTGTATGATGCCGCTTAGTAACGACTAACGCAGTGATTTTTGGCTCCGGAGGGTCAACTGCCTTGCCTTTGCCTTTACCCTGGTCCTTGGACTGCTTGACGAAGGCGTTGAAGCCCTCGACTATGCAGGGCACCTCTTCATCCTTGACGGTTTTGAATTGAGAGTCCGAGACTCCATCGCGATAGTAAAGAATGTTCTTGGGGTAGGTACTCTGGTTCTCGTAGTACCAGTCGGATACTCTCTCGGCTACCATATCTGTGAGCTTCTCAGGGTCGATCATCTGTCCTCATTAGCGATGCTCCAGCGACGTCGTCTTCCAGTACTCACTTCCTTGTTTGCCTCTCCTTGCAGCCTGATGGATCCGAGGAATTTGCCTCCTGTATCCTCAACAGAGCCCACGACCGCAGCAATTGAAGGACATCCAGGTAAAGCTCCGCCGCTCGGATGGGTGACATCTGCACCTAGGACCAGGGTGTCTTTCAAAGTTTTGGTGATGTTGCCGAAGTTCGGACTGCTGGACTCCACGGTATGGTTGATGCCCTCAAACTTGAGGTTGGCCTTCATCATAATGTTCCCAACATACTGGTCGAGACCAGACTCGTTCCAATAGCCCTTCCTGAAGTTGCTCTTCTCAACGAAAACCATCGTATGAAACCCGAAGATTCTGTCGGCCAGGTACTTGAAGGAGGAGTAGACGTCCTGATCTCGATTTTGAAGGATGAGAATGACTAGGTCAGCCTGGATTTTTCTGGATTCATTAAGCTCTTCTCGCAAAATGTCTGGAACGAGGGCCTTGTTCCTGAGATCGATCGCGCCTGTCCACAGGTTCTGAGCTTGGCCGACATTTCTGCTGCTCATTTGTCCCTCGAAGTTGTTCTTGATTTGTGTAACCCTGTCGACGGGCACCCGCTTTTCGTGTATGACCACATACTTTCTGATGACGGGCTTTTTCGCGGAGGAACTCGTGTGAAGAAACTCTTTGTCCGCAAGGTCCCACTGAGCAGAAGCGTCCATGATGAAGCTTTGGTTACTGCCGTACTTGATCTTCGGGTTCTTCAGTGTGGTCGATGGTACAACAAACATCTTCGAGCTGACCGTGATGGGTATTGATTGAAGCTGGTTCGAATGGTTAGTACAACACTCCGAAAAGATAGTATAAACTCACCTCAGGCGGTACCGGGCTAGCATTGATCCGCAGCTTACTCATGCCTTCGCCTTCGATCAGTCCACGATTGATCTCCGGCATCCTACAAGCAACTGCATGCATGCCTCCCATCAGGTTTCCTGGTACTGTGCGCGAGTAAATCTGGTATGGCATGACAACCAACTTCTCGGGTGCGAACCAGGTCTCCCTTTGCCGACTTCCCAAGTTCACCGCGGGCAACTCCGGATGTTGTAAGTGCATACCGTATCCTAAGCTTCGTTAGAAAGCTTTGTAAAGCAGCAACCAAGCACTTACTGTCAAGCAAATAGGTTGCGACATCTTTCTGCTGCTCATCCACGACTTGGCCTTCGTCGTTTCTTATCTTGAGATTGAACTTTTGCTTGTTGCAAGCCAAACCCAATCCACATATCTTCTTTATCCTCGACTCATCCTTGTTCATGTCGGAACTCTGGGCTTTCTCAGTATCGCCGCGGGTGTAGTCGATGTAAACACGGAGACCAGTAAGGAAACTAGGGTGGTCTTTCCCAAACAGCTTCTGGTTTGCTGTGCTCATGAGTACATCGAGCGTTACAGGCTGCAAGAAAGCACTCGTACAGGCGTTGACATTCAGAAGGATATGACCCATGCCAGGGCGTATGGAGTAGAAGTAACCGCGGATAGTGGAAAGAGGACTACCGACTAAAGGCACATTACCAGCTTCGATGAAGAACTTGTTTGCGCCCAACCGAAAAACGCCGCCTTCAAAGCACTTGGAGATGACGATGTTGAGAGCGTTGATGACAGTGTCTTTGTTAGGGCTGTTGTCGTCTGCTTGTTGATTCCAAGTAAGGGGGTTCCAGCCATCATCGCCTGTATCCGATTTGACGTATCGCTCTAGCGTTCCGGTATCCACGACGCGTATGTGCTTGAGGTAGAGCGACAGCATATGATATTCACCATCTTTGATATCGACAAGGTGCCATCCGCTGTGTTTCTTACTCCACTTGGTTCCTTCGTTGAGTTCTGTTCGAAGGTCCTTCCAAGTAATGATGGTTTTGTTGTAATCCGTTGCGAAGTAGTCCTTGTTGTTCTGGAGTATTGTTGACTTGTCGATTGCTGTATCAACGTAGAACTTCTTCATTCTACGCGATACTCCGGAAGGCATACCGACGATCTCGAACTCATGGAGGACTACTTTGGGCTTGATGTCGACACGGAAGCGGTTTGTGAATACGTTCGGTCCGCCGTCCTGGAAACCGGATCGAATGGGGAACGGAGTTTCCCGGCCGCTCTCGGTGAGCATTTGGTACTTATCATACAGTTTCCATTCGTCAACAGCCCAGTTTGCGCCTTCACTGTTCAGTGATACAGCTTCGCTCGCATCCGGCATTCGTCGATCAGTGTTGACTTTAATAACGAGGCTTTGAGCATTCGCTCTATCTAATGTAGTCTCTTCGTCAGAGTCTTCGGTCTCAGAAGCATTTCCTCCGTCGCCAGTAGATATGATGGGACCCTGGGGGGCGGCTGCTACATTAGTTCCAGAGACAGGTAGAGAGGCATTGGGATTTCCTGTCGTAGCAGCTGGTCCGCTCGCTCCAGCAGTCGCCGGTCTAGTGGAATCATTAGGGTCACCGTGATAGTCGCCGCTACGAATCAACTCATCGTAGAGTTTATTAGCAGCTGGTTTCTTGGGTTCAGCTAGTGTGGCCCAGTGCTTGGTCTTCGAAGACGGGTCTTTAACGAACTCCGCCATGCTGTTCTTGATCTTTTGTATCTCTTTGGCGCTGAGCGCTTGATCCGCGACCTTGCCTTTCTTCTTACCGGCCATGCTGAGATGATTTGTCGTTCTTGTTGATGCGAAAGTGAAATATGGGGCTTCAAGGTTGAAGGGAAGATAAGGAAGTGTGTGTGCTGCGTGGCCTAGAGAATGATCCTGTCTTGTCTCGAAGAGTCAGACAGCTGGTGCCGATTCTAACGCTGTTCTCCAGCGTCTTCATATAGCCATCATTGTGTATGTCTCATTGCTTGCTGCCGTCGTGAGACAAGCCACCACAATCATGTTTGGGTGGCAGTTTTCGAACAACAAAGAGCGCCCCTAACCAATCTACAAAGTCTCATCGTTTCGCAAACCTACTAATTCAATGTTAGACGTTAGTAAAGCGACTTCAGAATGGTCGCAGATTAGACAACACGGATGCACAAGCTTATTGCCATGTATCTCAATCCCACAATTAGCTCTTGCTCAGTGACGAACGTTCGGCTTGTCGAGAACGCGACTCACCTCCATACAAGCAGTGCAGCAAGGCTTGCTCGTGTAGTGTGCTCGTTGCTTTGATTACAACAAGCGCCGGTGATCGCGAAGGAACTCGAGTGGGCCGTGATCGTAACAAGGAAATGCTAAAGGCGTATATCAGAGGAGCAAAAGTAGTGGGGCTGAAAGATGCGTAGTCGATGAGTGCGGGAAAAGAAGTCGCAAGGACGGGTACGGAAGGAGCGTCCGAGGAGGCAGTCGCGGCCAACCTAGATGTTAGACGTCAAAGAATCCACATCAACATCCAAACCCTACACCACCAGCACTTCAGAACACAGACAGAGGCAATAGCAGTATCGCTTACTTATAGACAGCCCAACCAGCCAACCAACCAGTCAGCCCAGCCAGCCACCCATATTCGGACCCCAACAGGAAAAAGATCTACACACAAGACAAAAAAAAAGATTTGTACATATCTAATGTACAAGTCCCAATTAAGAAGATTACAAGACGATAAGAGTAAGTGCGACATTAAGTAAAGAGGACAAAACCGGGTATATGCAGGGAAGAGCATGCAAGTCGTTCAGGTATCGCGGACAGTGTGTGAGAGAGGGACGGGGATGCGCGGATCGCGGTAGGTGGGAAGACGTTTATTTGGCGCCGGGTGGTAGCTTGACGTTGTTGGACAGCCAGGCCTGGATGTGAATGTTAGATGGGTGCAATGCGCAGAGTGAGAAGGGTTCAAACGTACCAATCCCTCAAAGATACCCTCTCCTGTTGTCGCGCAGCTGGGCTCGACCTTCCATACGTGGTCTTTGGCGATCTTGTCTAATTGCAGACGGTCCGAGACTTCCTTTGGTCGCATAGCTATATCGTGTCAGCCCAATATCCCTCACATTCGCACTTTTCATGTCTACGCACCTCCGCTAAGATCCTGCTTGTTCGCAAACACCAACAACAGCGCATCCTTCATTTCTCGGTCCTGGATAATCCTTGTGAGTTCCTGCTTGGCCTCGTCGATGCGGGTGCGGTCGTTGGAGTCGATGACGAAGATGAGACCTTGGGTGCCTGTGATTGCGATTAGCCACGTCGTTCAATTGATAGATCTCATAGGAGGCCGGGTAAGGTAGGAGCCATGCGCATGCAGTCGCGTGCATGTCGACTCGCCTACCCGGAACCGTGCCTCCACGGCCCAACATACCAGAGAAGTAGTGTCTCCAGAGCGGACGGATCTTGTCCTGGCCGCCGACGTCCCAGACGTTGAATTTGGTGTTCTTGTATGTGACGGTCTCGACGTTGAAGCCGACGGTGGGGATCGTGGTGACGTCCTGGTCGAGCTTGAGCTTGTAGA
>Ga0265797_10002895_pt1 | contig 28243 bp, 20 predicted proteins | sample P2T30metagenome_FD_192433 | JGI IMG/M metagenome (GOLD analysis project Ga0265797, IMG submission 192433) | Plant litter microbial communities from East Loma Ridge, Irvine, California - P2 T30 | ecosystem: Environmental > Terrestrial > Plant litter > Unclassified | place: USA: California...
ACTGAGTACGACACCACAGTTGCCTTGTCGCGCCCGCGTCGCGCGATTGTCACCGCGCCTGTCCAGGCCACTGCAAACAGTAAGATTATCTGCGCATGAATGCGCTCTTATACGCGATCAATGCTAACCCGCGCCTTCAGCCTCTGCCCCATCCACCAAAAAGCGTGGAAGGCCAGCCAAAACCACCGAAGAGGTCGCTGAGCCGCCAAAGAAGCGTGGCAGGCCCGCTAAGAAGGCCGCTGTCGACGAGGAAAGTGATGCTGAGGAGAAACCCACCGAGACACCCAAGAAGCGTGGCAGACCCGCGAAGGCCACTGCGGCCGCCGTCGAGCCACCCAAGAAGCGCGGCAGACCCGCGAAGGCCAATGCGGTTGAAGATCAGAGCGACGTCGAGGAAGAGCCCGCCGAGGCGCCAAAGAAGCGTGGCAGGCCGCCGAAGAAGAGCACAACGGGCGTCTTGAAGAAGAGCGGTGGGCCGACCAAGGCGGCTCAGGCAGAGCCAGAGTCTGCCACTGGCGAGGAAGACGAAGTCGACGAGGCGGACAAAGACGTTGCTGAGGCAGAGCCGGCGAAGAAACGTGGCCGCCCGGGCAAGAAGGCGCCCGCAACTGAGCAGCCGGCAAAGAAGAGGGGTCGCCCCGCGAAAGTCACAAAGGATCCTGCAGAGGCTCCGGCTGCCCCAGACACTCCAGCACCGCGCAAGCGTCACAGCGGTCGCACAGGCGGTCCGACTACCAAGATCGCTTCTGACGCCAATGACGCTGCTGAGCAGCTCGAGGAAGAACTGGTGGATGAAGTCTCGAAATCAGCCAAGTCTGGCGACAAGCGCAAGGCATCGGAAGGTGATGGCAAGAACTACTGGCTCATGAAGGCTGAGCAGGTGGACCGCATGGAGACCCTCAAGGACGGTACCGAGTTCAACACCAAGTTCACCATTGACGACCTCAAAGCGAAAGGTGGACCCGAGCCGTGGGAGGGCGTCCGTAACATGGTCGCTCGGAACAACATGCGCGCGATGAAACTGGGTGACCTCGCCTTCTTCTATGCTTCCCAGGGCAAGAACCCGGGTATTACTGGCATCGTAGAGATTGTCAAAGAGCACGAGCCGGACTTCACTGTGACCGACGAGAGCTCGATTGGCTTCGTGGAGCCAAGCAAGCGCGGCAAGGAGAACCAGTGGAGCCTTGTCCACGTCGAGTTCCGCAAGAAACTCAGCGAGCCGGTGACGCTCAAGCAGCTACAGAAGTTCGCCGCCAACGACAAGGGCATTCTCAAGGACATGCAGGTCTTGAAGCAAGCCAGATTGAGCGTCGCCAAGGTCACTGAAGGAGAATGGAATTTCATTACCGACAAGCTCATCGAGGGGTTTGAGAGCGAGGGCGAAGAGGACGATCTTCGCGACGAGGTCGACGATGCCAAACCAATGTCTGACATCGATGGTGGCGATCAGGCTACCGAGGGCGCCGAAGCCGTCGATGGCTATGATGATGTTATCAGCATGAACCTCGTTGAAGACAACGAAGTCGAAGAGCCAGAGATTGGATTGCCGCCTGGCAATACCGGTCTGCCCACCTTGATGGGTGTGAACTTTGACGACTTCCCAACTTCGGGCACCGAAATCCCGCCTACCACTCACGTTACATCTCGCCCTGCATCGCGCGCAGGCTCTCGTGCCGCCGACTCGCGCCAGGGCTCCATCGCCCCTCTTCCGGTGTTGAAGACCACCGAGGAGACCTTGACCAGTCACACTACCACTCAAGCCGTAGCCGAGCCTGTCAGACCTGGCTCTCGTGGTTCCCGTGCTGGCTCCTCGAAGCCGGCTTCACGCGCTTCCTCGCGCGCCGGATCTCTGCAGCCTGCAGCTCGCAGCGACAGCCGCGAGCCGTCTGCACGCCCAGTCTCTCGCGGTCGCGACAAGACTCCGAATGCTGCTTTGACGCCATCGCTTCAGGAGTCCCCGACCGACGGCTAAGCGGCGACCATTTGCCCAAGCACTTTGGACACACGTGAAAGATGCGATACATTGCTCCGTCTACATCACCTTTCTTCGGCGTCTGACCTCCTCAACGCCCGCAACATCGGCTTACAGAACACATAACACAAGCACAGAGACATACGACTTACCCCAGCCCAGCATGCGCTTTACAGTGCTCTTCATGAGATACCCATTACGAGCGAGTGCCTTCAGATTGAGAGCTTTTCCCGGATAGCCCACATAACTCATATCAACTTTACTACACTGTTTTTCAACGTACTTCACGTGACGTAGTTCGTGGTGACTGACTTGTGCAATAGCATCGATAGGCTGAGTGTGCTAGACGTACATCAGGCATGTGTCTTGTGAGCCACTGCCATCACCTCAACAGCAGCCTCCATAGAACCCAAGGTAGTACATCGGGCAGTACATGGGAAGTCGGCATTACGCACGCACCCCGGTGGTGGCTGTGTACCTTACCCGGAAATACCAATCTGTGAGCGGCCCTAGAAGCAAGACAACGCGAAGGATCTCGCAGAAATAAACTTTCACCCAAGCGTGTTCAAGCTTTCCTGTCAGACGCTTGGCCTGATGAAGGTAGTGTTGCGACGCCTTTGTGAGTTGCGCACCAATCAACGCCTGAGCTGCGTGGCCGACGACTGTGCTTTCTCAATAATCTCAGCTTTCTCAGCTTCATGCGAGTGAGCATAAGCATGCATGCTGCTTGGGACACTTTGCCGCTTTGGGTTTGCTTGGAGCTGACAACATGGGTCGATTCTGGCATATAAGCAGGATGGTGTGTTCGTCTGTGGAGGAGAAGGAGGATGGTTTCAAGGTTGTACCGAGCAGTTTGAACCGTCACCTTTCATCAATCATAAACCATACACCTACTACATAGGTACAGTACATATACCTTCGATCGAAAGCGATACCGCCTCGCCTCTCTGACGAACATAACCGCTACCTACCCAATGCCTCCCCATTCAAGACAACGAGCTCAACAACCACAACGCCGCCGCAACGGAGGGCCCCTCAGCGGCATCATAAAGCTAGTCGGCACAGGCGTCGGCGCCGCAGTCGAACACCACGACCACCGCAAGCAACGCAAAACCGCCGCCGCCGCCGCCACCCAAACCCCACCAGTCGAAGACGGCGTAACATCAGGCCCTTCAAGAAGCCAACATGAACAACCAGCCACATTCGCTCAGCGCCCAACATCCTCCACATCCTCCACTCTGCCGCCGCCGCCGTCGTACGCCCAGTCTACCGCCAATGATGACGGACACCAAGACCGCCGGCTCACAAGCCACTACTATCCACTGCCAGCAGCAAGCAACGACGACGACAAAAAGAAGAAGAAGAACCCAATAATCGACTCGCCCTCGGACAACAACACCGGCTCTTCCTCTTCAGACTACTACTACGACCTCACCCCGCTCGAAGCCAACGAAGAAGAAGAAGAAGAAGCCCGGCACCTAGACGTAAACGACCTCGCCACCTCGACCGACCAGCCTCCCAGCTACGAAGATCTGCCCGACGCACTCGCTGCCGCCTCCCCCAACCCCCACCCCCTCCCAATCCTAATCCCCCTCAGCTTCGCCCACGCCCCCAGCTTCGCCCACAGCTACAGCCCCACCCTCTCAACCCTCGGCATAAACCAACCCACCTTCCAGCTCTTCCTCAAGTCCTTCCACGCAGCCAGCCAGGCCAACCCGCTCTTCACGGCACTCACAATCGACACCGGGATCGGGATCGGGATTGCAGGCTGTGTCCCGGCGCCACTCACTGTGGCCGTGATGATGAGCGTGCAAGCCGGGAGGGAGGTTGATGCTGATGCTGATGCGCAGCGGCGGAGGAGGAGGGCGAATGACTTTCTGGATCGAGCTAATAGGGAGGTTTTTGGGCCGAGGGGGTGTTGGGGTTTTGTTGTGAGGTATATTTCTAGGCCTGATGATGGAGATGAGGTTGCGGGGGTGGCAGGGGCTTCTTCTTCTGCGTCAGGAGGAGGAGGAAGGGGGGGTTTGTTGGCGCGGTTGGGAATCGGGGCGGAGGAGGTTGATGTCTCGACTTCGACGAGGGCGAGATCTGAGGACGCTTCTTCTTCTTCTTCCTCTTCTTCTTCTGCTGCTGTCATTGCTCAAGCGGACGGAGCCAGCAACAGTAGCGCCAACCCGGCCGCGCAGATACACAAACTCCGCCTCACTCCCGGCTGCGAAACGAAGCGCGCAGCCAAACCCGCCAAAACAGCGCCTCTGATCTACCCCCAGATCGACGACAAAGCAATACCATTCAGCGGCCCAAACGGCGAAGAAACACTCAAAGACCGAACCCTCGATGCGGCAAACTTCCTCGCCGGGTACATTGTGGACCGGAGGCGGAGGGCGCAGATGGAATCGCAGGTGGAATATGTAAGTCCCCAAGTCCAAGTCCACTCCAGTTGAAGAAGAAGCAGGGGCTTTTGTCGTTTTCTTCGCAGGTGGTGGAGATTGGTGGAGATATTCCCAGCATTTAATTGGTTGCATATACCTGCCTTACTAACATTTACATCAGACCCGGCAAGATCCCACTTCGGCGCTTTTGGTCCCCGAAACCGAGCAACGCAACCGGTCTAAATGGTCCGATCCTAACCATCCCATGTTCAATGGCGGGCTGATCGGTTTGGTTTCCGGCGGTGTCGTTGACGTGGGCAGATACCGAGCCGAGAAGCGCGAGCGGAAACTCGAGCGCAGGGACCCTCGTTTTGAGAGGAGGCAGGGCGGCGGCGGCTGCGCTAGGATGGCGGCGTACCAGAGCTCGTTGCCGCGTGGTAGTCTGGGAGAAAGGGGTTTTACTGCTGCTCCTGACGAGGCTCGGTTTGGGCAGGAGGGGGCCGGTTATTTCGACAGCAGGGATTCTCGCCGTGGTGCGCAGCGTCGAGACAGAGGAGCTGGAGCTGCGCGCGGTGATGGTGGTGGTGTTGGTGCTGTGAAGAAGGTGGTGCAGGAGGATGTCTTGTACCTGATGATTGTGCCCATGCCCTCGGAGGCTGAGCTGGCGGAGGCGAGGGAGATGCTTGCTCATGAGAGGGAAAGGAGTTGAAGAGTGATTGATCGATCGATTGATCGATTGATCGGTGAATGCAGACCGCAGCAGCAGGACTTCTTGGTCAATTAAAGATTACATTGTGGAAAAACAAGAACTTCCTTTTCGTCCGGAATCCTTCAGTTCAACCCCTTCGTCTGGTACTCGGGCTCCCCTTCTTCTCAGACCCGGTTGTCTGCGCCTTCACCTTCTCAGATGCCCTCTCGATCGGTTCTTTGATCTCGCGCTTCCCGGCGGGCGTGAGTTTGTGCTCGGGTGTGTTCTTGCTCGCCGGGGCGTTCCAGTAATAGGCCATTTGCAGAGCCAGGACGAGGTTCAGCGCGAAGCCGGCAAGGAAGCCGTAGAGGATCAGGTTGTCGGGGACTTCTTGGATGGTGGTGAACACACGGGAGGCGGAGCCGAAGAGGTAGGAGAAGACCTGTGTGGGCGAGAGAGAGGAGTTGGTTAGCATATTGCTTCTTCTTCTTTTTTTCTGGAATGGTCCCCCACCACTTGCAAGGCAGATGGATGTGTGCATGCTCCGACTCCGACTTACGGTAAAAGCAGAAAGCTGGCCCGTACCACCCTCACGGAAGATGGCCAGGATCTGCGGCAGCTTGCTCGCCGCGCCAACAACCCCAGCCCCTATCTGCAGATACTGCAGCAACTCCATGTCGACGATGTCCGAGTTGAAAAGCATGAAACCCGCGCCGGCCAGCGCCGCGATCAACATCGAACCATAGTTGCCTTTGCCCGAAAACTCGAGCACCAGAAAGCAAATCGCGACATTCTGGATGAGGATGAAGGCCGTTTCTCCGTACGAACTGAAGGGGAAGTGGTTGCGGATGTTGTACACCAGGCTGACGCCCAGGGAAGCTGTTTCGAGCAGGTAGCCGGTGAAGGATACGCCTTCGCTACTGCTGCTGTTGCACAGCTTCGCGATCTGAGGCACCTAAGGTAGGGAGGGTCAGCACGGAGCCAGAGATGAAGCTGTAGAGGAGTGGTGAGCCTACCTTGACAACGGAGGACGCGCCAACGATCGCAAGACCGAGGACTTTGCTGATTGCGAGTTTCATGCATGTCGAGTCGCTGATTGTGAGGTTGTGCACCAGGCTGCGGTAGCAACTGTCGCCTAGAAGGGTTGTTGCGAGCTCTTGGACTGGTGCCGGGAGGTTGTGCGTTATGGGTGTTAGAACCGTGCGGAGGGTTCTTTCAAGGGACTCCATGGTCGGCAGATATCCGAGTGGATTGTTGTTGTCCGATTCCCAAGTGTAGGTATGTCCCTTGGAGGGTAGGTTGTGGAAGGGTTTGTGTTGTCTTCTCTGGGTTGTGTATAGGTGTTTACAAAGGAATGAGAGCAAGGAGCTACCCTTGACTACCTTACTGTACTGTACTGTACTGTACTCCACGTAGCGCGGGGCGAGATCAGCCTAATATGGCAGACAAGATCAGCTTTCGTATGTGTCCAAAGTTTGTGGAATTCATAGCGTGCTGTCCCTTTGCCGTGATGTCGTCGATGAGTGCTATATCTCACTAGTGTCGGTATGCTTTTGATACATTAAGGTTGCCGATATCACCGCAAACGGAAATCGGGATGAACTCGTGAGATACTAGGATCAAGTGTCTTTCGAATCCGTCAGTAGCAAAGGATGCTTTCGAGTAATGTTCGACGCAATTCAACAGACTTCGGCATCGATTGAGAAAGTTGCGACGCAGCAATGGGACGTGGACAGCAATATTAACTTGGAGTCTCTTTACACATTTCGGTCAAGAAAGAAAGTTGTAGCACTTGCATTCCAGTCCTTGAAACGCCAAATCCGACCAATTATCTACCCGGCGGAGGCAACGCCATAATGCTCATAAACTTGAGCCACGCCTCTATAGGCAGTGCAGGCTTGCCGGTATCAACCCCCTTGACATCCATGAAAGGATCGTTTGGAGGCTTCCCAGCGGGCATGACGTCTTCTCCCATTTCCTCGTCGTCGTCAGAGTCCTCGTTATCATCCTCGTCGTCATCCAGATACTTGTTCAGCCTCCTCCTCAGCCCCGTCACCACCGTGTCCAAGCCCGCCCTCTTCTCCGCAAGCGAGTAGTCGAAGTCGAAGACGCCAGTCTCGATGGCATGGTCGCGCAACTGATCATTCGTGGGCTTCGCGAACGCCCACAGCGCCTGCTGCTCGTCCTCCCGCAAACCTGTCTCTGCACTGCCGCTGTCCCATTTTGCGACTTTCGCTGGGTTGGTGTTGTCCTCGATCCAGGCCTCGACGGCGGGCTCAGCTTTCTTCCGCAGGAGCTGTTGAAGCACCGGTTCGGCTGAGTAACCCGGGAAGGATGCGTGCGGGTAGGGATGAGCGGTTGTCAGGAACTTGCGGTTCGCGTCGAAGATAGTCTGTAATTGTTGAAGGTCGGCGGCCAAAAGGCCGGCGCGGGTTTGTAGTGAGTCCCTGTGCCATTGCGCTTAGCAATTGGGGACAGGCACTTTGCTTGGGCGTGCAATAGAAGGGCAATCAGAAAAGACAAGAGGAGTTCATCCAGTTACCTACCATGTCGGGAGCAGTTCTGTCCTACCGAGCTCAGTTTTCAGCACGTTGAGAGATGTTGACATTTGCTGCAAGCGTTGGCGCAGTTGGTCAAGCGCGCGGACATTTTCTTCGGGCAGAGTGCCCTGAGCGAAGAGACTTTGAGGAGCAGACATGATTCCGGCGACGCGATCTTTCTGTTTGGCAGTTTTGTTGCGTACCCTGTCTCTGTGTCGCGGAGTCGTAGGAGGAAGTGCTGATCAGCAACTCGCGGATGGGAGCTTTGGAAATGGCAGTGGTCCGAGCGTTCTTGTCTACACTGTAATCTTGAGAGACCTCACTTCTCTCTTTTCTTTCCTCCATCCATGAACCGTGGAGCACGACATATGCCACACCAATCTGTCGAATAGTCACATCGATGTTCGAAGTCTCTCATGGGATCGACTGACAACGATGAGTACCACCACTCCTAGTGATCATACGCCAATGGACTTCATTTCAAGCCATGTCATAGGCACTTCACTGTGGGCAGACACGGTCGTCTCGTGTGCATCAATGTATCGAGAGATGCTTTCATCTGACAATGAGCAGTCTATCCCATGCCACTCCTCAATCACGCTCCATCCACCAGTACCTACAATAGCATCAGTTTCACTGCAACGCGGTCACATCACTATCATGCTATTCACAAGCCTCCTTGCCTTTCACATTCCTTGGTATCATGCGACTCATCACCATGATTGCTAGTAGGCAGCATCTTTCTCACGAGCTATCCGAGCTCAATTCATCTTAACAATAGCAATACCGGTCAAGCATCTACCATTCACACTGCAAGTAACGACAATAGCAAACCACGACAATACCCAAAGTAGGCGGACCAGCCAGTCACGTTCTCCTTCCGAGAGCATAACTCCTCGATCTTCCCGTTGCACTACTACCGGACCACCAATCTTCCAACAGACACGACGATTTCCTTGAGATATGAATACTTCGAACAACACCCTCGCATCAACCACCATGGCTCTCACCCTCGAACAGCAGAAGAGGCTGAGCGTCTCGATGGTTCTGAGTAAAGAAATGGGCATGTCCAAGTTCGCGGCGGCGACATTCACCCACCAATGGAAGAGGATGCACGCATGCAATACCGCACACCTCTCTGAGATGCTTCGCGCTGCCATTTACCATCACATCGACGATTACCGAAAGCAAACCTACGACACATTCGGAATGGGTTTCTTAGTCTCTCCAGCTTCAAGCTCCAAGTCTGCCACCCTAGAACCCATGGAGCTTACGCTCCCTTTCCTCGAAAAGGTCGAAGTCGGCTACCGTCGGTACACATTCGCACCTTACCACAACGACAAGCCTCCGAAGACCATGCACGTTCGCCTCCGTTCCGGTGGCATCCAAGTTTTTTTCCGCGGGTCGTGGAAGCCGATATCTGCCTACCTGAATGAAGTCGGAACGGAGAACACGGTCGAGCAATTTGACGCAGAATTGGCCTTGAGAAGGCAATCCGAGTGGTGGAAAAACAACGGAAAGACCTTCGACCTCAACAAACTGCCAGCCGAGCTGCGAGAAATTGTCTATGGCCATGTACTGCCCGTCATGGCTCAACCCCATCGTAGACGCAAGTGCAAATTCGTGGCTCCAAACCACACCATGGCTTTGATGCGTACCAACAAGCGAATCCACGACGAGGTCAAGCACGTACTCTACCAAACAAAGACCTTCCTCATCCAACACTACCCAGTCATGACGAAGACTGTCTGCAACAAGTTGCTACAGCAAAACATCCGCCACTTAACTCTCAGCTTCAGTAACAACGGCTATCTCAATCTCTTCCACTTCGACCCAAAGAGTATCACTTTCCCCTTCCCACTTATCTACCCGGAACTCCGCGAAATGAAACTCAAAACATTCGAGTTCCACATCGCCACTCCCTCATACACACAGTTGATCGGAAACGCGTGCCAAGTCGGCGCAGTCGACCTGATCCTCAGCCTAGCCTGGCCTTCAGTCAAAGGCCACCCCATCAGGATCAGCGGGTGGATCAAAACCAGCCAGAAAGAACGCATCGAATCTCTCGCGAACGACGAGAAAGCCGCGTTCGACAAATGGGCGAGGCTTGAGAAAACTCTCACCGGCGAAGATGCTGCTACTCTCGGCCAGTACGATGTTTTCAACGCCAGGATCGAGGAGCAAGAACACGGCGGTGTGCGTCTTGATGGCAAGGCATGCGACGACGATGACGACTCGGAAGAGAACCTGGGGCTGGGGCTCGTGTCGATGTTGAAGACGGACAGCGTCGATTACTACTTGCAGTGCAGGTGTGTGACGACGTGCAGTGCGGCGGATTGGAGTTGTGGAGGTTGATCTTGGGGTGGTTACTGTAATTCTGAATTGGAATTCTCGGTGGCATGGTAGGCTATGTTAGATTCGGTTTCCTTAGGTGGTATTCAGGAGATGTGTGATTTTTGGAGAGATATAGCATTCTCGGCGGCATATAGTTGTAATGGAATGTAGTTTCAACTCGGCTTTATTATGTACATGTAGTTCCTTTGAACTGTGTAACTATAAGAGAGATGTGCCTGCGTGGACATACTATTACTAGTGACATACTAAGGATAATAATAAGAAAATTGTTAGTGTTTACTGATTTCTACACTACTATACGTCGAGTTCTGATCCAAGCAACTAATTTATGTATAGATTGTTCGATACTGTTATTACATGTGACGCTAAACAGTCCCTGCATTCATGTTCGAGTCGATCGGCAGTTTGCCAAGCATGACGCGGATGCCAAAAGTGCAACCATCATGTGAATGTTGAGTCCTCGATGAATAGAAAGTCGACAATAATCGTCAAAAACTCCCACAACCAAACCCTCACAAAGACAAAGACCAAAAACCCAACAACACACCCTCACCCCTCACTCTCCGAACCGAACCACAACCCGCCACCATGGCAGACAAATACATCCTCTCCGTAACCGCAGGCCCAAACTACACCGACCAAAAGCAAATCCCCATCAACACCGAACAACCCACACACATCGACAGCCCCCACTGCAGCGCCAACATCACCGCCCGCGTGCAAAACTACCGCGGCCTGCCCGCCAGCTCGCCCAAAACCTCCCCCTACTTCTCGCACCCCTCGCACACCGCAGACCTCTACTCGCTGGCCTTCGACTTCACCCCCAAGCACGACATCAGCGGCCACGACCTCGTCTTCGGCAACGACTTCGACCACCCGATCAAAGACAAACTGCCCCCCGGTTTCAACCAGGCTTTCAACCTCGTCAAGTGGTTCATCGACCCCGGGCTCTACGGCGATGTCTACTCCGACGAGCCCTACCTGTACGGCCCGCTGCTGAGCTCGATGAACACGCTGCGGATTGGGCCGAAGGACGATCGGGCGCAGGAGAGGGTTGAGGAGGAGCGCGCGGACGAGGAGCTGGTTGTTTACGAGGAAGGGGCGGATGGGGACGGGCGGGCTGTGAGGGAGGAGAAGAAGTTGCCTGAGACGGGCGCGGCGAGGAAGAAGCATTTCTTGACGGAGACGAATTTGAGGGATTTCACGTTTGAGGCGGGGAGGAGTTATTGCAATGATTTTTATAATCCTTATTTGGATTTTAATGGTAGGTCTGGCTTGTCTTGCTGTCCTGGAGGAGGAAGGAGGAGGAGGATTGAGGGAACGAAAGCAAGACGCTTGCGCGAACGTACAACACAACAAACATATGCTGACATGGTTGATTGACAGACTTCGCCCTCCGCCTGCCAGGCTACGGCCTAATCCCCGGCATCACAATCCCCATCATCAGCTTCTGGGACGGCCAACCACTCCGGTAAGTCAAGTCTTCTTTCCTTCCTTTCCCCATCATGGTATCACCCTTTCTTTGGAAGAAAAATCCCTTCTCTCTCGCTCCCAACATTCCCTCATCCCCCCTTCCCAAAAAAAAAAGATCTTCTTCCCGCGCAGCAAAGGACCAGGCAGGCTAACCCAACGACCCCTCGTTCCTGCTGACGCACAGTACGCACTCGCTCAGATACGTCCTCAAGAACCGCGCCACCGACGAGCCGCTGTTTGTCGTCGTCTTTACGCTGCAGCCTAAGGAAGGCGAGGAAGTGGAGGTGCCTACTCCTGCTGCTGCTGGTGCTGCTGGTAATGGGAAAGAGGAGGAGAAGAGTGAAGATCTTGATTGAGGTTGTGTAAGGATTGCTTATCGGGGAAGGTGTGACTTCTTCCTTTTCTTTGTTTTCTGGACTTTCTTCTCGGCTTTGAGGAAAATGAACGATGGATGATGAATGGATGGCAAGTATGGGTGGATGGGTGGATGGGTGAATGTGTGGTATTCGGGTGCCGCAGTCGCCGTTACGGGTACGTGCGCCGCTCTGCTGTTATATGTTAGCTCTCTTCTTTATTGGGTCGCTTTCCTTCCAGGAGGGGAAATTACAATCAACAACGATATAGGTAGACGATGCAAAGATTTTCTCGTGAAATAACGAACGAACGAACGAACGAACGAAAAAATGTCATGCCCGGAGATCAAGGATTTTTTTTCTGATCCTTGAATACCTTACCCAGTTTTGCAATTCAGCGCGGAAAAGTAGAAAGTGATGTTGTACTGTATCTATCGATCTATCCCCAAGCCTTCTCTGATAGGGGCGGTAGATCTGTGAGGACTCTGCTGTAGAGTAGATAGTGGGTGAGGTACCTGGTTTGATCATCATTCTCGCTGGCTTCAATTGGGTGTTTTGGGAGAGGAATGAAAAAGATGAAGTGGAAGGTGATGGGGAAGGAGAGGGATAAACAGAAGGAGTGAGTGCTTGCTTCACGAAAGAAAGAATCGAAAGGGGGTTTTTTTTTGTATCGAGTAGAGTAATACATGGAAGCCATTCTTCTCTTCTCAAGAATAGTCGGGAAAAAGAAGGAGGGTGAGTATGAGGGTTTTGCTCGGTCGCTCTCTCTCTCTCTCTCCCTCTCGCTCGCTCGATCCGAAAGAACGGAAAATAGGAGACACGGAACTAATCGTTGTATTCATACGTTTCAACAGTCCCCTGCCTCTCCATCTCACTTTCCTTAACCGCCTCCCCTGATGAAGGAGGAGTTGAGTCAAGTCAGTCAGAAACAACAACAACAACAACAACACCACCACCAACCCACCAACCCACCACTCAACAACGAAGATAATACAACCTCCCCCACCCACCCTCCTTCCCCTCACCCTCCTAAGGCGCCTGCCTCATCAAAAAAGTCGCATTATCAAAAAACCCACTAACAACATCCGTATAAGCGCTATCCAACCCCCTCTTCCCCCTCTCAATCTGCTCCCGCAAAACATTCGCATCGACCTCCAGCTCGAGCTCGTACTTGGCGGCCGCGCCGGGCGCCGAAGACTCGACTTTGGTCAGGTCGACCGAGTACGCGAGGTGTTTGTAGCTGAGGCGGTCCTTGCGCCGCTCCGGGGGCGGTGGACGATCGTGCGAGGCGGGCTCGACGAGGGTTGTGATGTCGGCGTCGGGCGGGAAGTTGACTTCGAGGTTCATGGAGATGCGGCAGTCGTAGGGCTCGCCTGGGTTTTGGATGTGTAGGTCCCCCAGGGGCACTTTGACGATGTGCGCGATGATTTCGTGCGTGCGGGTGTTGCGGGAGGTGCGGAGGCGGAGTTCGCGGTTGTTTAGTTGCTGGGGGCGTTTTTGGACGGAGGGCGGGAGGGCGGCGAGGCCGGCGGGGGAGAGGGTGGCGAAGGTGTCGGTTTGGTAGAGGTGTTGGTAGGCGATGGGGACGCGGCCAGGGGCTTGCGAGGCTTGGGTCGTGGCGTTGAGGAATTGATTCATGGCTTTGTGTTCGGGCTGGGAAGGGGGGATTGTTAGTGTACTGGTGCTGGTGTTGGTGTTGCGTGGATGGATTGCGAGGGTTTGCTTACCTCCTCCATTCTGCTTTCGAATCTGTACTGCTTGTTGTGGGCGGGATGGATGACACCGGTGTTGAGGTACGGTCCTTGTGCCCTGTCGTTCTCGCCTGACCTTATCAGAGTTCCGATCTTTGCCTCGATCTCGATGGTACCGGTACGGGGATCGTGGCCAATATCGGAGTGCTGCTCCAACTGTTGCCAAAGCCAGTCTTGTACCACTCGCAGTAGAGCAGGCAGTGGTGTATTCCACTTGAACGTCTTTTCCCACGGTCCCAAGATTGTGCGCGCGTGTACAAGATCCATGTCTAGCGGCTGTGGCTGTGTCCAGGGCGGCATATGATCGATGGGCGCACCGTTGCTTGGAGTCGCACCATTGGGTTGAGGTCGAGGCTGTGACATCGGTACCGGATGTGGTGTTGCACGAGGCGGCGGCTGTTGCCTATGTGGCTGTTGTTGCTGCTGTTGGCGTTTGTGCCTACCGTTTTGCCCATTGTTCCCGTTTGTGCCATCGAACTTTGGATTTCCTGGGGCGATTGCTGCCCAAATTGGACGCTGTGCATACTTGCGTTTCCTCTCACGCTTCATAGGCGGCTCCGAGGCTGGCTGCTCGCTCGCTTCACGCTTGAGTGGATTTGCAGGACGTTGAGCAGGGCGTTGGGCGGTGGCAGCAGGCTGCACGGGCTGCTGAAGCAGCGAGTTCTCCTGCTTCATTCCCGAACGTTGCTCAGGGGATTCTGCACGAACATTGCTCGGTGAGGCGAATGGGTCCACGCTCTTGTTCCGTGCAGTCATTTCGTTGCGATCTTGATGTTCCTGTTCTCGAGCCGGAGTGAGCAGGTTGTTCATGCCCATCTTCTGGTTGCGATGCTGGGGCTGGGCCGAGTTGGAGAACAAAGGATTTTGTGGCTGATTCGGCGCATCTGAATGCGACATTTGCGGAGTCCGTGAGGACATCTGTGAAACCTCACTTGCCGGTTGTGCGAATGATGGTTGCGCCACGCCCATGTGGCGTCCCGCCACAGGTGATTGCACGTGACTCTGTGCGTCTTGTGGCATCTGCCCATTTGAGGCTATTGAGGCGCGCGAACCGTGAAAATCGTTGACACTGCTCTGTCGCGATCCGTGCGAAGGGAGGCGCGGGACAACTCTTGTCTTTGGGCTGACTGATAGACTTCTTTCGCGTTCTCCTTGACTAAGATAATCACTCGTTCTTCGCAACTGCGGAGATTGCCTGTTGTACGCACTTGGTGAGTCAATCAGGTTGCCTACGCTAGGGTGATGCTGAGCAGGAGACCCTGCAACCATGCCATTGGATGCGCCTGAAAAGTGCCTTTGGTGGTTCGGACTGAAAATCTCAGGATGACTTCCGTGGCCAGAGGTGCGCTGATACTGCAGAGAGGGGGGTCCGAGCGGAGTGCTTGGCTGCGAATGTTGATACGGATATTGCTGAGGCTGAGGTGGCTGTGGAGGGTGGGCGAAGGTGGCATGCGGGCTCTGGCGCATGGAGTGTGGAGTGTGATTGTGTTGCGAAGGGGGAGTAGGCGAGTGAGACGATGAATATTGTTGAAACCCCGCAGGCCCGGCGCTCTGAGACAAGTGTGAGGCCGGTGGCTGCTGAGCGATTCCGTGGCTCGTAGGTCTACTTCCAGGCGCGGCAGAAGGATGTCCTGAGTATGGCGGATACTGCTGGCCGGGATGGGCGGCCACGGGGCTCTGGGAGGGATTCTGCGGAAATGGATACTGGCCAGAGGCGTGATGCGAAGGCGTTTGCAGCGGAGTGGCACCCTTGGAGTGGAAGTTCAACGAGCCGGTCGGTGAACGGTGTTCCTGCTGCGGAGGCGCATACTGCGGCGTGGACTGGTGGGAGTTGTGTTGTGGGTAGGACGGTTGCGACTGCGAGTGTCTCTGGGCCACGGGCGAGGAGCTCTGAGAGGGATTGGGATCGGGCGCCGAATTGGTCGGGTTGACCAGGTTGGAGAGGTCCATGTTGCGCGCTATGATACTGTAGTCTATTCGAGAAGCGGCCGGTGTGTGATGAGCATCCCTTCCCTTGTCCAAGTACCTATGCGCCGACCGCTATGCGCTCCGACGCTCTCACGGCATGTAGGCCAGTCTCTTTATAATCCTATATCGGCGGGCGTGCGCAACAGGCCGTGGCTGCGAGTGATATGCGATGCGATGCGATTTGGTGTGTTCGCGGCGATGCAGCGCGTTTGTCCAGACGGGAGCTCTGTCCAGGATAACAGCCCCTCGCACGGCAAAGCAGATGATTGTCAGAGGCGTCGTAGTGTTGCGCAAATATGCTACCGGCGATGAAGAGGAGGATTGATGCGGTTGACAGGGCGGAGATGCTTGATGCGAGAAAAAAAAGGACGGGAACACGGGATGTAGAATAATATTATGCCATGTTTCGCTATAGCGACAGCTGCTGCTGCTGCTGTAAGCTTGGCGTCGACGTTGAATGCGGCCGCGACGTAGGAGAGGAAGTGGAGTCCCTCCTGTGTTGCTTTCTACTGTACTGGTACCACGCCGGTGGATTTATGTATGCACGCCTAATTGATTTGCCAATTGTATATGGGAGTACACGTGATACCAGACATGTAAGTGAATATACAATTGAATTATTGCAAGTGGTATAAAAGAGAGCAGGCGGCGAGTCGTTTGTACTGGACATGAGGCAGCAGGACAGATACATCATCGCCAGAGCTTCGTCCGTGCTTGATGGCTGCTCGCTGACTGAAGCCATCACCAGTGCAGGCAGTTTACCACCACCGACAACCTCTCCGCCAACAACCACCTCCCATCACCCTCCACTGCCAGCTACACACCCACAACCTCCGTCTGCTACTCTCGCATTTGCGGGCATCCTCAACACATCAACCCTCCTGCTTCCCTCCACATTCGGCACGCCGCCGCAACACTTTCCCTACCCGCTACACTACTCGCCATCGCCACCCATCTCTGCAACCCTCCGACGCGACCGCGTGAATTACAAGAGACGGACTGAGGCAGCACACCGCCACCGCAATGCCCGCCCTCACATCTGCCGCCGGTCTCGTCGGCTTCCTGTCCGAGCCAGACCCAACTCTGCAGGCTTTCGCGCTCGAGAAGCTCAACGATGAGATTGACAGCGTATGGACCGAGGTCTCTGGATCGATTGGACAAATGTAAGTGCTTGATAACCCCTCTAAGAATCCTCCAGGACACTCTTGCGATTCGGTCGTGTGCCCTATCCGCAAAGCTCGCAACAGCCCGATCATGTCAACACTCGAAGCTTCGCACTGACACTCCATTCAGAGAATCCCTTTACGAAGATGAGAGCTTCAGCCACCGCAACCTTGCCGCTCTCGTGCTCTCCAAGGTCTACTACCAACTCCAGGAATACAACGAGTCCATGGTCTTCGCCCTGGGTGCTGGCGAGCTCTTCGATATCGACGACCCTACCGAGTACGAAGAGACCATCATCGCAAAGTGCATCGACACATACATTGCTCTCTGCGCCATGCACAACCCACCCACTCCTGCTTCCAAGACAGCGTCTGGTAATGCCGAGTTCAACGATACCTTCACCGGCGCAAAGGGCTCCACTGCCGCAGCGGTCGCCTCCACAAACCCGACAACCCCGTTCTCGCAATCCACAATCCCTAGCAAGTCTTTGCTTTCGAGGGATTTCGCCAACACCTGGGACTCGAGCGCACCTGGTGGTGGAAACGCTGGCGTAGCGGGTGCTCACCCTCACCCGTTGACCCTCTCGAACGCTGTCAAGAAGAACCTCCAAAGCGTCACTCGCCGGATCTTCGAATCTTGCTATGAGGAGGGCGAGTACAAGCAGGTTGTGGGTATTGCAGTTGAGGCGCGCAACATCGAGGTTCTCCGCGAGGCAATCCTCAAATCCAGCCAGGACGAGGGTGGTAAATCCTACGAGCTTCTCGAGTACGTTCTGGATATCTGCATGAACGTGATTCAGGAGCGTGGCCTGCGAAACGAGATTTTGCGACTCATTCTGGAGCTCCTCAACGATATTCCCAATCCTGACTACTTTGCCATCGCACGTTGCGTCGTCTACCTCGACCAGCACTCCATGGCTTCCAACATGATCAAGCAGCTGATCCAGAAGGGTGATGGCAAGTCACTCGCAGTGGCTTACCAGCTTTCGTTCGACCTGTACGAAAATGGCACACAAGAGTTCCTGCAAAGGGTCATGGAAGAGCTTCCAGAGGAGGAAAAGACCAACGAATCACAGGCGAACGGTGACGCAGTCGCACCCTCAACGCCGCGCGCAAACGAGGATGAAGATGCCGCCGAATCCAGCCAACTCCTCAACGAGCTCAGCCAGAGCGCAAGCAAGGCCCAGAAGACCGTAGTCACGTCAAGAACGAAGCCCAAATCTGAGTCTGAAGGCCAGGACAAAGCATTCGAGTCAGTGCGAGACATCCTGCGCGGAACCAAGAGCATCGACCTGAACCTCGAATTCTTGTTCAGAAACAGCCGAACCGACAAGGCTGTCCTCAACAAGGTGAGGGACTCGCTCGAGGCACGCAACAGTATCTTCCACACATCTGTGACTTTTGCCAACGCCTTCATGCATGCCGGCACAACCATCGACAGCTTCTTCCGTGATAATCTGGAGTGGCTCGGCAAGGCTGTCAACTGGTCCAAGTTCACTGCTACTGCAGCTCTCGGTGTGATTCACCGCGGCAACTTGGGCCAAGGTCAGAAGCTTCTCGACCCCTACCTCCCGAAGACGAACGGTGCGGCAGGTGCTGGAAGCTCGTACAGTCAAGGTGGCTCTCTCTACGCTCTTGGTCTCATCTACGCCAACCACGGCACTCACGTTTTGGACTACCTCCGTGATCAATTCAAGTCGACCCAGGAAGAAGTTGTGCAACACGGTGGTGCCCTGGGTCTTGGTGTCGCCGGCATGGCCACTGGCTCTGACGAGATTTACGAGGATCTCAAGAACGTCCTATACACTGACTCTGCCATCAATGGTGAGGCGGTAGGTCTTGCAATGGGCCTTGTCATGTTGGGCACTGGTAACGTCAAGGCTCTCGATGACATGATTCAGTACGCCCACGAGACACAGCACGAAAAGATCGTCCGTGGCCTGGCCATCGGCATGGCACTCATCATGTACAACCGACAGGAGGCTGCCGATGAGCTCATCAACGGCCTGCTCGACGACGCCGACTCCGCGCTTCGCTACGGTGGTATCATGACGCTCGCTCTTGCTTACTGTGGCACAGGCAGCAACAAGGCAGTGCGCAAGCTGTTGCATGTCGCCGTCAGCGATGTCAGCGACGATGTCCGCAGGAGCGCTGTCATGAGTCTTGGCTTTGTGCTCTTCCGCAAGCCCAGTGCCGTGCCTCGCATGGTTGAGCTGCTCTCCGAGTCTTACAACCCGCATGTGCGTTACGGTGCCACCATGGCTCTTGGTATCGCCTGCGCTGGTACCGGTCTCGACGAGGCCATTGACCTTCTCGAGCCCATGATGAAGGACTCTGTCGACTTTGTCAGACAAGGCGCCTTCGTCGCCGTGTCGATGGTCATGATCCAGGTCAACGAGGCTCAGAACCCCAAGGTCGCCAGCATTCGCAAGCAATTGCAAAAGGCTGTCAGCGACAGACACGAAGACGCCATGGCCAAGTTCGGTGCCGGTCTTGCCCTCGGAATTATCGATGCTGGTGGCAGGAATGCCACCATCGGTCTGCAAACACCTACCGGCAACCTCAACATGGCCGCCATTGTCGGCATGGCCATCTTCACACAATACTGGTACTGGTTCCCTCTCACCCACTTCTTGGCTCTTTCCTTCACACCCACAGCCATCATCGGCGTCGACCAAGATCTTGAGGTACCTAGCTTCAAGTTCCACTCCAACACCAAGCCCAGCATGTTCGACTACCCGCCTGAACAAGAAGTCAAGGCAGAGGAGGCCCCCGAGAAAGTCAAGACTGCTGTGCTCTCCACCACCGCACAAGCCAAGCGCAGAAAGATCGCCAAGGACCGCCAGAACCGCCGCGAGAGCATGGACGTCGACCAACCCGCGACGCCCAAGCCCGAGGCCGACTCCGGTGACAAAATGGACGAGGACACTGTCATCGACACATCAAAGCCGGAGGACAAGGAGAAGGAGTCTTCGCCCAGAGCGAAACTGCAAAAGGAAAAGGTGGGCCACGAGCTCGAGAACATGAGCCGCGTACTGCCAGCCCAAGTCCGCTGGATCTCGTTCCCGAGCGATGGCAGGTACCAGCCAGTCAAGAGGGTAAGTCACAAAATCCATCCACCACATGCACTCACTACATAATGAGCCACGAACGAAGGCTAACTCTCCCCCCTTCCTCACAGCCCACCGGCGGCGTCATCCTCCTCGAAGACACCGCCCCCTCTGCAGAAAAATCCCTCCTCGAGCTCAAAGCCCGCAAAAAAGCCACCGCTTCCGCCCCTACCCCCGGCCAACAGCTCGGCGGTGGCGGTGCTGGTGCTGGTGGTGCTGGCGGCCGCAGCAGCAATTTCGAATCCGCTCTGTCCGATTTCATGCCCGTTACGCCCGGCGGCGTTGGAGCCGGAGCTGGCGGTGCTGCGGCCGCGGCTGGCGTTCTGAACGCTGTTGATGAGGATGATGAGGGCGGCGAGGAGGCGCCTGTTCCTGATGAGTTTGAGGTTGAGAGTGAGGAGGAGGATGGGGATGAGGATGAGGAGTCGGGGAGTGATTGATTGATTGATGCGTATGGTAGTGGAGTTGTGGAGGCCCGAGGGGGAAATGTTCGTTGGTGGATATGGTTGTGTTTGTGGTGGTGGTAGGTAGGTAGATGACACATGCGCTGAGTAAGAAACGAGTGATGGGCTTGCTTGTAAAACTACCTGATAAATGATTTTATTTTCTCAAATTGTTGTTTTTGAACTCTTTCCCTTGGTTTGCTGCTTGGGGTTTTCAGTAAATACATACATACCTAAATGTACATGTACCTAGGATAGGATTGGATCTGGGGCCCAGGAGCCCGGTTGGAAGATACTGTGGGTGTGATATATTAAATCGGTTCTACTAGTCTGGTCTAGGACGAGACTTATGTATTACTATATATGTACAGTATTACATACTATAGCATGCCTGCCGTAGATCTTCTGGGGAAAATCGATCAATTGGGCTGATTACTAGTAGCCATACATGAAGACTCGTGGTACACAATTGTTAGGAAGAGAGACGCGGCAGGACCTGCACCTTTGAGTGTTTTGTTAGCGGACTTGGACGCCGCCGCCTCACGCACTGTTGTTCGGTAGGAGGACGAGAGGAGCCAAAGCACAAGTGGCTTGCCTAGACATTTGTCAGGTGCGTCCGTGGCTTGTGGACACTTGGGTACATACTTATGTAAGGTGTGTATTGGTTTGTTTGATCGGAGTTTGTGGTGCAAGGGGCTAGACTGCCCAGTTGGTCTGTGATGGCTTACCTAGGGGAGTGGGAGTTCTCGGCAGTTGTCTTGCGAACAAATGGGTCAGAGCCGGTACCGCATTGGAGTGCCTGTTCAATCGTATGTAACATGCCGTGTATCATCATAGTACCAGACCGATGTCGCTGTATTAGGTTGCTATCAGTACCACTGTCAGATAGTGCGTAGTATGCAGTACCTCTTGCTGATGTGCGTTCACTGAACTGCAAGACTGATCAATACCTGGCAGATTTGGTAATGGCATGACATGAATCAGTAGAGTTCTAAAGTCAATCCTACGCTGCCCTGCAGAGACACGTGGACATTGAGCAAGCTTTTGGGATAGGAACTTCCACCTGGTGAGTCGAGTCGAGGGTGTAGGAGTGCATGAATCTGACGAGTCGTCTAATTGATAGTCCGCCGATCGAGACTAGACCAATCCTGGCGTCGATCCCGAACGACACGACAACGCCCTTTCCCTTTCGACTCGACTCTTCCAACTCTTCCTGCCACTCAATCCGGCCATGACACGGGGGCTCGACCCACAAACCGTCAAATCACTTACATACACAGCGCACTACTACTTTCAGCAAGGCTGAATCTCTTACTCACCACGTCGTCTCATTCGCCATCTTCAGCCAAACGCACTATTCCGTGCCGGCACCGTCTTCGTGCGGCACTAATCATCCCGCCCTGGCCACCTTGCTGCAGCACGGCAGCACGGCAGCACTGCAGCTACCGCCCTTGCCTCAATGCCTCAATAATCTCTCTTCCCGGACGCTGGGCCTCGAGTATCTGACCTCTTATTTGCTGTCGTCTTCGACATCGTCTCGGCTGTGATGAACGCCCTCGCGTCAGTGGGGAACCCTGCGTCGAATCTACCTGTCTCATCACGGCATGGTCTGTGGACGGGCTTCTACGATGATAGCCTGGCACCCTTGTCTGCGCTCTTCACGCCATGCCTGTCTGCCTTGGCTCATGCATTGATTCCGGGTTCTCGTCTCTCGGACCGCTCGAGAATTGGACCTTTCTGCACAGCAGGTAGGCACGATAACAACGTGCAGTCCCACGGCTCGCGCATCGAGGTACGTACACGTATCATACGTGACAGCAGGACATGATGGGCCACCTAAGCTACAGTCCTGCGCTTTCACTGTTGTCGTCATGCTCCGTTGTCTTCACTGCCAGTGCTTGCCCATCTGGAACGCGCTGTCTGCTCTAGCGCCAACAGCATCAAATGTCGTGCGACAAGTCGCTAGGTCGCCGCCATAGCGCGCATCAGCCGTCAACGGCTAGGACTACCATTCTCGCAGCCATCTTACTATTATAAGTCATTCGTGCCACATCATGCCTGCAACCCTCGCGGCGTTCGTACCTTCGTTTCAACTTGGTTCCCATGCGAGTTTGCTCTTGCGCTCACCTGTTCCCACGAAGCGTTGGTGACTGCGCATATCGGCACCATTGACCAAAGCTTGCAGCATAGCATTCAGGCCTGGGGTCTCGAATCACGCTCGCTATCGTGCTCAAACAGCACGACTAATTACACCACTTGGCCCTCTACCTGGAGATACCCCAATACATCATATCCAACAACATCATCAACATGAGGGACATCCCGCTCAGCGTCTTTCTGGCATGGCCATCGCCCAACTACGAGAATCCTTCAACACGAGGCAATGCCTTGCTCATAATCAACATCATCTTCCTGACATTGGTCACTCTATCGATCGGTATACGGCTCTGGTCGCGCGTTAAAGTCAAGTACCAGTCAGGCATGGACGATGTTATGATCGTACTGGCCTACGTCTTCACCATCGGAATGACTGCAGTGGTGTTACTGGCGAATCGGAATTACGGCTGGAACCGACACCTTTGGGACGTGCCAGTCCACATGATCGAACAGGCGAACCGCATCGCATTTGTCGCGAAGATCATGTTCACACTCGCGTCAAGTTTCACCCGGCTGTCGCTCATCTTCTTGTACTACCGCTTGATCAGAGATACAAGCCTCCGCTGGTACTCTTGGGCTCTACACGCCAGCTTGGCCTTTAACATTGTGATCCTCATCTCATTTGTTCTTCTGGTCGTCTTCACCTGCATGTATGTGTCCGCCCGAGAATGCGGCCTTCCTAAAGAACGACAACTAACAACGACTCACAGACCCGTCCAAGCATACTGGCAGTTCCCGAACGTCATCGACGGGCAATGCCTGGACGAAGGCATTTCAACACTTTCATGCGGCATCATCAGCTGCATTGCGGACCTACAGTGTACCCTCTTGCCCATTCCCGCGATCATGCGCCTGAGCATGCCTCTGAGACAGCGCATTGGAGTTTGCATGCTTTTATCAGCAGGAATTGTTGTCACTATCGCCGGAGTGGTCAGAACTTACTTCATCTGGAAGAGCCTGATCGACACCTACGACGAGACGTGGTTCACGTACCCGCTGTGGATTTGCGCTGCGCTTGAGCTTGACATCGCCGTTGTAAGTTGATCATGGAAGACGAGAACCTCGAATAATCTCGGCGACTGACTGACTCTCCAGATCTGTGCGTGTGTTCCCTCCATGAAGAATGTCCTGTGGGCGCCGTTCCGTCGCTGGACCAGCAGCGTATACTCTCACTGGCACACCGGATCGAATCGCGCCAGCAAGACCGACCATAGCGGCGTTTGCTCCCAGGATCCGATCGTCGACGGTTCCGCCCAAGATGAATACCAAATGGCACAAATGGCGCTTGAGAAAAACGGACAATACAAGGGAAACCAGGATCCGTCGATCCTCGAAAAGGCCATCGCACAGATCCCCTTGCATCACCATCCGCATTCCCGCAACATCCTCGCCAACGATTCCGTCACCGGCTCGGGTGATTTAAAACGGCAGGCATCACCGGAGCCTATAGAGGTACTATCGCACTCGGGCATCAACAAGGAAACCTCTTTCCACGTGTCAAGCACCACCGTCTCTCCACCTTACAACAAGGGCTTCAAAGACCTTCCCATAGCGCCGCCTCCAGGCCAACTCCCACATCGTCCACGCCATCAGCCACTCATACCATCGCAAAAACATGACAACGCGACACCTCGCGCGGCTGAAGGACTCTCCACTCGTCACAACGCGTCACCAGGCATGGCGCCAACTACGGCCGTGCCGCAGCAACAAAAACAACAACAACAACAACGACAGCCGGCCAATCCAGCTCGATCACCTCCAACACCGTGGTCGCTGTTATCCGACGAGGCGTCGTCGTCGCCCCGCATGACTTCTCCACAGAAGAAACGCGAGGGCAGGTCCTTCTTCTTCGACTAGATTGATTGTATGCGACATTCCCGAAACGGCCTGAAAAAATCTCACGAAACCACCGGTGTTGGATGATGCATGGGAAGAGTGTTTGCCGCGGGTCGGTGCGCTTTTTTTGAATGCACTGCTGCGATTGACGATGGAGCGGCGTGCGAATTCTTTTTTTAATCTCTTTTTCTTTTTTCCTTTTGACTTGGAGGAACGTCTGAGCGAGATTCTTCCTGGAACATTATACCCCCTCTTTCTCTTGCTCTCTCTCTCTCTGTTTTTGAGTGTAGCTCTTGTCGATTTTTAGGATAAAGATCTGATAATGGATTCCTAGATTTTTGAGATCCATGCCATCCTTTGGATGCTTTGGACTTGTAGACCACCGGATGTCTTGCAATGTGTTTCGAAGATCGCCGTGATCAACAAGGACTGCTGATGCAAAAGACTTAGAACGTTTGGACAGGAAATATGGAGGAAAGATGGAGATATGTACATAACGATTACAACGAAAGCTGCTCTGCTGGTAAGGGAATCTGTTGTACGATCATTACATCGTGATGAAGATATAGTATAGGGTTAGGGTTGGGTCAATATCGACTGAGGTGATATCGATATGATAGCTATGAAATGTTTTCTAGTTTAAGTATAAGAGAGTAGGAACTAGTAGTATGTAATATATCTATCTAGTAACAAACATATTCTATCTATCATAAAATTCCCCCCAAACACAGCATCAAAGTCCAACACAGACAACCTTCAAACGCGGAACCTCTTTCCACCGACAACGACAAACACAACCCCACTCTACCTATCTAGTCTAGTCCACCACCAAAACAAAAAAACACTCTCCCACACCCTAGGAACGAAAGATGGCCGACCGCGCACCGTCTCCCACTCCCTCCGAGCGCGCTCGCCTCGACAAAGACGCCAAAGCAAAAGAGCAGGAAGAGCAGAGCAAGCTGCCGTACAAATGGACCCAGACCATCGCCGACCTTGAGGTCACTATCGACGTCCCGGGGAACTTCAAGGGCAAGGATCTGGATGTTGTGATCAAGAAGAATGGGGTCAAGGCTGGGATTAAGGGACAGGAGCCGATTATTGAGGTATGTTTGGTGGATACAATGGGAATGGCATACAGTACCTACCCATTTGCTGGCCCGCGAAAGCTCGCATGATCATCATTCCATTCTATACAAAACGAACGAACTAACACCCTCCCCTCTTCCCCAAACCACAGGGCCCCTTCCCCCACCCCATCCTCCCCGACGACTCAACCTGGACGCTCGAAACAACCCCCTCAGGCGCCAAAGAGCTCAGCATCCAGCTCTCCAAAGCCAACAAGCTGGAATGGTGGGAGCACGTCGTCACGGGCGCGCCGCGCATCGACGTCAGCAAAATCTCGCCCGAGGACAGCAAGCTGAGCGATCTGGACGGCGAGACCCGCGGCATGGTCGAGAAGATGATGTACGATCAGAGGCAGAAGGAGGCTGGGAAGCCGAGCAGTGAGGAGGAGAAGAAGGCGGAGATTATGCGCAAGTTTCAGGCGCAGCATCCGGAGATGGACTTTTCGAATGTTAAGATGTCGTGAGGTGGGTGGGAGGGAGGGAGGGAAGGTGAGGCATAATGTCACGTGCTGCACTGTTGTGTGAAAGTGTTGGTACGGAGTCGACGGGCAGAGAAAACAAAAGGCATGAAGATGCTGTTGGAGTTTACTAAACAGCATGCCGATATCGCGAGCATGATCATGTCCTGGTGCATGTTATTCCAGCAAGACAAGCCGCGGTTTTCTGATCTGACCACAGAGACAAACTCCCTAGAACTGGAACGACGCCCCAGGAGACATGTCTCTCTACATGGCACACGGTGCTTGGATCTCTCTTCCGTGATGCTATTTCTGGATGCGAGATGGCCAGCGTCACGGTTACTATGAGAGAACTGCAAGCAGGCTTATCTTTCTTTCACTCAACAGCGGAAGATGACGGTGGATGTTCTTTGTCTTCACCACTCCATCGTAGTACCAAGTGAGGTTGCAAATGTCAACTCCTAGGTTTTCTTTGTTCACATCTTTTCGTTCTCGGCACCTTGAGCGCCTGACGCGTTCGTTGACAAGGCTATGTATTGTCCGGATTCTGTGAGTAAGGCTAGTCTACCCTCTCGGTGCTGACTCTTCTCTAAGTCTTGGCTAGTCACCACAGCAATACATCAAACTGAAACTCACCAAGCTAAAAACATGGCAGGCTCTATTCGATTTTGGGCCCTTTGCGTGCTTGGCCTTTGTCTTCTCGGTCAAGCTCATGCAGGCTCCAGTAAAGGCTGTGGAAAAGCTCTCAACTCGAAGTTGAAGAAGGGCGCCACTGGACAGAGCAATAAGATCAACCTGACCACTTCTCAAGGCGTCAAGCGGTCTTTCCTCTTGCATTTCCCCCAGGACTACGACAAGAACAAGGCGCATGGCCTGATCTTTTCCTTCCATGGCCGCTCTGGTTCGGCAGCAGGCCAAGAGAACCTCTGCAAGCTCTCAGAGCCGGAGAAGAACAAGAACATGCTAGTAGCCTATCCAGAAGGCATCGACAAACAATGGCAAGGCGACCCTGCAGCGATGAGCGACGATGTAACATTCACCCTCGACATGATCAACTCTCTCTCCGAACAATACTGCATCGACCCCGACAAAATCTACGCAACCGGCCAGAGCAACGGCGGCGGCTTCGCAGCCAACATCCTCGCCTGCCACCCCGTGGCCTCGAAGCGAATCGCAGCTTTCGCCGGCGTCTCCGGCGCCTACTACCAAGGAACCTCCGACGCGGCCTGTAAGCCCCTGACCGTCCCAATAACCTGCAACGCAGCCAGCAAACCGGTCCCCGTCCTCGAATTCCACGGCACAAAAGACGACACAATCCCCTACGCCGGCGGCAAGCGCCGCAACCGCTGCCTGCCCAACATCCCGCACTTCATGACCGCCTGGGCCCAGCGCAACGGCCTCGCCGCCAGCTTCGCCCAGTCCAACCTGCACAGCAACCACGTCAAGAAGCTGGAATGGGGCGCCGGTGCGCTGAAGGGCGTCGTCACCCACTACTCCATCGATAACATGGGCCACACCTGGCCGAACCAGCGCGACTACTACATGAACGCCACGCCCGTCATCGTCGACTTCTTCGCCAAGTGGACGCTGGCCAGCACCCCAGGAGCCCGCACATTGACCGCGGCAAGCAGCCAGCCGCTGCCGCCCCTCTGCCCGTCGCAGAATGGTAAAGATTACTATGGCGCTCCTGGCGGGAAGAAGTTCAAAATTCACTGTAGCTCCGATACGGCCAGAACGCCTGCTTATACTGCTGCTACTTACCCGGGGAGTCTGAGGGGTTGTATCGCGCAGTGTGCGGCGGAGGCTAGGTGTGGGCATGTGGTTTTTATTGGGGACAAGTGCTGGAAGAAGGTGGGGAGGCCGGTGGTTGTTGCTGGGGGCGGGGAGAGTGCTAGGGTTGCTGTGAAGGGTTGATGTAGTTTTTTTTTTGGGGAGGTTTTGGTCTTGATTTGTTTCTCCTTTTTATGCGCTTGTTTGATGGGCTGTGATGCATGATGATGGATTTTTTGTTTTATTTTGGTTGTTGGGGTTGTGATTATACATTTTTGACTGATGGATGGATTGATTAACGGGATTGATTAGTTTCTGCTGTAATGAACGGAGTTGTACCGCTACCGCTATGTCTGATCGATGCCGAGTCACATGCAGTCGAGACTATGGAATTGCTTTGTATACTTGGATATGCATTGCAGTGCTTTTGTAAATCCACAAAACGATCCAATTGACATACACAGAAGACCAATCTCCTAAGCATACCTCCACCTGGGACTCCCAATCAAACAAGAGCAATAACAGCAATAACAAACCCTCACATCCTCAACCGATTCCCCGCCCTCCTACCCTTCCACTCCACATCCCTCAACCCCAAACCCCCTCTAGCCCTCCCCCTCGACCTCCCACCACCACCACCACCACCACCACCAACAGCAGCACCCTCCACCCTCCTCTCCTCCCCCTCCCCATCCCACTCCCCCCCACTA
>Ga0265797_10002896_pt1 | contig 28231 bp, 22 predicted proteins | sample P2T30metagenome_FD_192433 | JGI IMG/M metagenome (GOLD analysis project Ga0265797, IMG submission 192433) | Plant litter microbial communities from East Loma Ridge, Irvine, California - P2 T30 | ecosystem: Environmental > Terrestrial > Plant litter > Unclassified | place: USA: California...
CTGCACGACGGCGACGAGCTGGCGGCGCTGGGCCACGTGATGCAGGGCGAGCGCGAGCCGAACCGGCCCGCCGCCCACCGCGCGGTGCGCGTCAGCCTGGACTATGCCAGCGGCCGCGCCAGCAGCACCACCCTGCTCGAGAGCGCGGAATTCCCGCGCGTGATGCCGCAGGTGGTCGGCCGGCGCCACCGCCGCCTGGCGGTCCTCGGCAGCGACCGCCGCAATGCTTCGCTGGTGCTGGACACGGTCAACCTGGTGAACGTGGACACCGGCCGCACCGACAGCTGGCGCTTCGGCCCGGGCTGGCGTGCCGAGGAACACGTGCTGGTGCCGAAACCGGGGGTGCGCGGCGAACTCGACGGCTGGCTGGTCGGCGTGGCCCAGGATACGCGGCGCGGCCACAGCGTGCTGGCCGTGTTCGATGCGGCGCGGGTCGGCGACGGGCCGCTGGCGCTGGCGCGCTTGCCCTATCGCACGCCGCATTGTTTTCATGGTAACTTCTTGCCTGTCTAATAATAGAGGACACGATGCCGGCCAGTCCACGCGCCCGCGGCTCGCACCCGCTCGAAATCATTCCGCTGTTCCGCCACTGGGCGCCGTCGCCGCTGCGCGACCTGGCCTATACCGTGCTGTGGAGCAGCCTGATCGGCCTGGTGCTGACCACGGCCAGCGGCGCCTTCATGGGCAGCGTGCGCGCCCTGCCCTACCTGCTGGGTGCCATGCTGCTGACCTCGAACCTGATCGGCTTCATGATCCACGGCGCGCTGGCCACGCTGCGCCTGCTGGCGCCCGCCGCCTTCGCGCAGAGGCGTTGGCCGATGCTGCTGTGCCAGCTGACCGTGTTCGCCGGCTGCGCCGTGCTCGGCATCGCGCTGTCGGATGCGCTGTGGCGCGGCATCAGCCCGGTCGCGATCCTGGGCCGCACCGGCCGGCTGGTGTCGCTGCTGCCCTTCGGGCTGGTGATCGCGCTGGTGACGATCACGGTGCTGACCACGATCGCGCGGCGCCAGGCGCGCGAGGCCGAGGCCGCGCGCCAGCAGGAAAAAATCGCCGAAGCCAGCCGCCTGGTCGCCGAAGCCAAGCTGCGCGCGCTGCAGGCCCAGATCGAACCCCACTTCCTGTACAACACGCTGGCCAACGTGGTCAGCCTGATCGGCAGCGATCCGGACCGCGCCAAACATATGCTGGAGCGCCTGATCGACTTCCTGCGCGCCAGCCTGTCGGCCAGCCGCGCCGAGCACGCCACCGTCGGCGCCGAATTCGACCTGGCCCGCGCCTATCTCGACGTGCTGGCGGTGCGCCTGGGACCGCGCCTGCGCTACCGGATCGAGGTGGACGACGCGGTGCGCGCGCTGCCGGTGGCGCCGATGCTGGTCCAGCCCCTGGTCGAAAACGCGGTCATGCATGGGGTCGAGCCAAAAGTCGAGGGCGGCACGATCGTCATACGGGCCTCGCATGACCAGGACCTGCTATCCATCGAAGTCAGCGACGATGGCGCCGGCTTGACGCAGGCGGCACCGCGTCCCGGCGGCGGCGTCGGCCTGGCCAACCTGCGCGAGCGCCTGCAGGGCGCGCACGGCGCACAGGCTCGGGTACAATTAATAGAAAATCAACATGCTGGCGTGACCGCGCGCCTGCTGCTTCCTTTACCGAGGTGATGCCATCGCCCTGCGTGCCCTGATCGCCGACGACGAACCGCACCTGCTCGACTACCTGGCCGGGCAGCTGTCGCTCGCCTGGCCCGAACTCCACATCGCCGGCCGCGCCGCCAACGGCATCGAAGCGCTGCGCCTGATCGACGAGCTGGCCCCGGAGGTCGTGTTCCTCGACATCCAGATGCCCGGCCTGAACGGGCTACAGCTGGCCGAGCGCTTGCTCTCCGGCGCGCAGTCTTCTCCGCCTGCGCCGCGCGTGGTGTTCACCACCGCCCACGAGCATTACGCGCTGCAGGCGTTCGAGAACGCCGCCTTCGACTACCTGCTGAAACCGATCCGCCTGGAGCGCCTGCAGCGCACCGTGGCGCGCCTGAAGGAAGCGCTGGCCACGCCCGCCCCGGCGGCGAACGCCGTGCCGGCCGAGGCGCTGGCCGGCCTGCTGCGCCAGCTCGGCCTGGCCGCACCAGGCGCCGCAGCGGCCCCTGCGCCGGCGCCGCTGCAATGGATACGCGCCGCCCAGGGCCAGGAGACGCGCCTGATCGCCGTCGACGAAGTGATCTGGTTCCAGAGCAACGACAAGTACACCAGCGTGTTCGTGGCCGACGGCGAACACCTCATCCGCACCCCGCTGCGCCAGCTGCGCGAACAGCTCGACGCGCAGCAGTTCTGGCAGATCCACCGCGGCGCGATCGTCGCCGCGCGCCACGTGGCCGGCACCCGCACCGATTTCCGCGGCCGGCTGCTGGTCAAGCTCAAGGGGCGCAAGGAAGAGCTGGTGGTGAGCCGCAATTACGAAGAGTTGTTCAAGCAGATGTAAAACGGGAGAACGGCATGAAGATCGGTTCGCTTGCACTGAAGGGGACATTCGTCGCGATGCTGGCCCTGACCGCCTTGCGCTGGATGGTGCCGACGCCCGAACCGGCGGCGCAACGCCAGGCCGGCATGCCCGGGCTGGCCCTGCCCACGCCGCATGCCGCCGAGCGCACCTTCTTCCTGCCTGTCACGGAGCCGCTGCCGGACGCCGGCGCAGGCGAGCCGGCCGACACCCCCTCCAGCCGGTCTGGCCAATCAGAGCCAAATCCGCCACAGAAATATTCAAACAATTGAATTGGCCCGACCAATTCCAATATCTCCGTGTTAATATTTACTCGCCCGCAGGGACCGGCCACAAGCCGGTTCCGCCATTGACGCGGGCTTGCTACGCCTCGCACCACAGCCGTCCAGCCGGCTGCCTTCCTTCCTGATCCGCACGCAGACCCCGCCGTCCGCGCAGCCTCCGCACGGCTGTCGCCAAGGCCCCCGGCGTGTCCAGGAAGAAGATGCCGCGCGGGACCAGCCCATAACGACAATATTCGAGACAACGATGAAAAGAATGATACTGGAGACCCTGGCCGTGGCGCTGCTCGCCGCCGGCCAGGCGCAAGCGGCACCGCTTTCCCTCGACAAGGCCACCATCACGGCCACCTACAACGGGGCGGCCGAGGGCATGCTCGGCCTGGACCACAATTTTCAACCGGAAGCCGGCAGCAATACCACCCGGCTCGACCCGCTGGACGCCGGCGTCGAGTTCATCACCAGCGACGCCCTGTTCGCCTTCGACTTTTCCAGCAGCGGCCTCTTGACCATTTACAGCAACTCGCCGGCGCCCGGCCCGGACCAGGGCGACTACCGCATGCGCTTCGATTTCGGCAGCACGCTGGCCACCCCGATCACCAGCTTCACACTGATCGACGGCAGCGCGATCGGCGGCATGCCGGGCCTGTCGGTGCTGGACAGCCACAGCATCGCACTGGACCTGGGGCAACTGACCTGGAACGGCGATTTCGCCAGCTTCAGCGCGCAGATCGGCAGCGCCGACGCTGCCGACGTGCCGGAACCGGCCAGCATCGCCCTGCTGATGCTGGGTGCGGCCGGTCTGGCCGGCAGCCGCCGCCAGCGCGCACGCCGCGCCTAGAAAACCGCCCTCTTCCAGGAGAATAAGCATGAGATATCCGAATCTCGGGGCGGCGCTGCGCGCGTCGGCCCTGCTCGCGGCCATTCTATCCACCGCGGCCGGCGTCCAGAGCGCCACCGTGGATGCCGCACGCGCCACCGCCCCGGCGGACGGCTGGGCGAGCCAGGCCGGCGGCACCATCGCCGGCGCCAATGCCGCCACCAATCAAATCTACACGGTCACCAACCGCGCCCAGCTGCTCGCTGCGATCGCCAACGGCGGCACCACGCCCAAGATCATCAAGCTGGTCGGCACCGTCGACATGACAGAGGGCAAACCGTACACCGGCACCGCCGACCAGTCGGCACGCGGCGCCATCCGCCTCAAGAGCAACACCACGCTGATCGGCGACGGCGCCAATTCCGGCCTGGTCAATGGCCACATCGTGCTGTCCAACGTCTCGCAAGTCATCATCCGCAACTTGAAGATCGTGAACCCCTGCGACGTCGAGCCGCAATGGGACCCGACGGATGGCGCGACCGGCAACTGGAACGCGGCCTACGATGCGATCGGCATCTCGGGCTCGGACCACATCTGGATCGACCACAATTCCTTCACCGACGCCCCGGTGACCGATAATTTCCTGCCGGTCGAGAACGGCCACGTCAAGCAGTGCCACGACGGCGCGGTCGATATCACCAATGCGTCGGACTACGTGACGGTGTCGTACAACGTCTTCGGCGAGCATGACAAGAACAACCTGGTCGGCTCGAGCAGTTCGGCCACCGGCGATGAAGGCAAGCTGCGCGTCACCTTCAGCAACAACGTGTTCCGCGACATCCAGTCGCGTGCGCCACGGGTGCGCTTCGGCCAGGTCCACCTCTTCAACAACTACTATGTCGGCAGCAAGTCGGCTTCGGTCTACAAGAACAGCTACAGCGTCGGACCAGGCACGAACGCCAAGATCCTGTCCAACGCCAACGTGTTCGAGATCGCCGGGGCCGCCAACTGCGACGCCATCATCAGGAACCCGGGCGACGCCACGGCCGGCACCTTCAAAGACACCGGCTCGACGCTCAACGGCGCCGCGCTGGGCAGCTGCGCCGTGTCGAACACCACGACCTGGACGCCGCCCTACGCCTTCGCGGCGCGCCCGGCCGCGCTGGTCAAGGCCACCGCCCTGTCCCAGGCCGGCGGCGGCAAGCTGACGACGTCCATCACCGGCACCGGCAACGTCGAAGGCGGGACCGGCCCCTCGCTGAACTGCCCGTCGACCGGCCTGTACTTCTGCGACGACTTCCAGGACGGCACGGCGTCGAAATGGAACCTGCTGCCCGTTTCGGGACCGAACGGCTCGTTCCGCGTGCTTGATGAAGCGGCCGGCAGCGCCAGTAAAGTGCTGCAGTACACGGCTGCCAGCACCGGCGGCGTGCTGGCCCTGGTGAAACCCGAAGCCTTCGGCGGCGTACCCTCCGCCGACTACTACGTCGAGGCGCGCATCCGCCCGATGACCAACGGCACCACCGGCAACAAGCTGCTCTACCTGGTCACGCGCTACGTCGACGCCAACAACTGGTACGGCGCCGGCCTGAACGTCCAGAGCAGCACCGCGAGCACGCAAGTCGAAATCGCCAAGATGCTGGCCGGCTCGCTCAGCCGTCCGAAGCAGGTGCGTTCGCCGATCGAGATGGACACGCGCTTCTACACGGTGCGCTTCGAGATGATCGGCGGCACCCTGACCGTCTACCTGGACGGCAAGAACCTGGGCTCGGTCACGGATACCTCCTTTACCCAGCGCGGCCTGATCGGCCTGTACACGGCCAACAAGAGCTTCCAGATCGACGACGTGCGCGTGGGCGACCCGCGCCAGAAACCGGTGCAGCTGACGCTCGATCCATCGCCCCTGACCTACGTGGCCGAAGCCGGCGACGCACCGGCAAAAATCGCCGTCACTGCCGTCACGGCGGATGGCTCGGCCGACAGCTTCACGGTCGCGTCCAGCAACCCGGCCGTGGTCAGCGCCGTCGCCAGCGGGAACACCGTCACGCTCACGCCGCTGTCCGCCGGTACCGCCAACATCGTCTTCACCAGCGGTTCGGAATCGACGCTCACCCGCACCATCGCCGCCACCATCGGCGCCCAGTTCACCCAGCCGACCCAGGTCTATCCGCTGCAGGGCGCCAGCAGCCCGGCCGCGCAGGCAGGCAGCGTGAACGTCGACACGGCCTTGAAACTGAGCTTCGACAGCCCGCCGACGCTGGGCACGGTCGGCAGCATCCGCATCTTCCGGAAAAGCGACGACGCGCTGGTCGACGTGATCCGCCTGAACGGCGAAACGGATGCGCTGGGCTATGCCGGGCAAAGCCTGGTGCGGCGCGTGAACACCACGCCGATCCGCATCGACGGCAACACCGCCACCATCACCCTGCACGGCAACAAGCTGGCCTACGGCACCGAGTACTATGCCGCCATCTCCGACGGCGTGTTCACGAACACCACGCTCGGCGGGCTGGCTTTCGTCGGCATCGGCAAACTGGGCGGCTGGTCCTTCACCACCAAGGCCGCCGCGCCGACGGCCGCCACGGTCACCGTCGACGACGACGGCGACGCCGACTTCCGCACGGTGCAGGGCGCGCTGAACTACGCAATGCAGAAGTTCGCCAAGACCGCGCCGGTGACCATCAACGTCAGGAACGGCACTTATGACGAGCTGCTCTACCTGAACGGCAAGGACAACGTCACCATCAAGGGCGAAAGCCGCGACGGCGTCGTGATCCGCTACACCAACAACGACAGCCTGAACCCGGGCACCGGCGGCAGCCAGGCGCCGACTGTCGCGGGTTCGCCGTCCGGCGGGCGCGCGGTGATGCTGGTGGAGTCGTCCGACATGCTGCTGCTCGACAACCTGAGCATCCGCAACACGACGATCCGCTCGCCGGCCATTTCGGCCCAGGCGGAAACGATTTACTTCAATAGCGACACGCGCCTGCTGGCGAAGAACGCCGGTTTCTACAGCGAGCAGGACACGCTGAACCTGAAGGGCTGGGCCTGGTTCTACAACACGCTGGTGGCCGGCAACGTCGACTTCATCTGGGGCAGCAGCCACGCGGCCCTGTTCGAGAACAGCGAGATCCGCAGCGTCGGCGACAGCACCAGCGCCACCGGCGGCGGCTACGTGCTGCAGGCGCGCGTGCCGGTGGCTTCCGACATCGGCTACGTCTTCCTGAACAGCTCGCTGACCCACGGCCCGGGTCCGGGTCCGAACCACGGCGACGTCCCGGCCGGTGCCACCTACCTGGCGCGCAGCCCCGGCGGCACCTCGAGCTGGGACAACATCGCGTTCATCAACTGCCGGATGGACGTGCACGTGAATCCCGCCGGCTGGGCAGGCCTGGGCGTGCAAGGCCAGCCGGCGCCGAATCCGACCGTGCCGACCGCGGATGCGGGCTGGCGCGAGTACGGCACCACCACGCTGGCCGGCGTCCCGGTCGACCTGCGTACGCGGGTGGGTGGCTATGCCTTGAGCGATGCCGACGTGGCGGCGCGGTTTGCGAACCGGGCCAAGGTGTTCGCGGCGTACGGGAATGGGGCGGGGTGGAATCCCCAGCCGTAAAAGCCACGAGCCGTCGTTCCCGGCCTAGGCGGCCCCCTTAGCGGGAACCCATGCTGAGCAGCAGGAGTACGGGCTTCGGAACCTCAGCATGGATCCCCGTTTTCACGGGATGACGGCTGTTTATTTCGGCATCAGGAACCGGAACGTCGGCTCGATGTTTTTCGACTGCAGGAACCTGACGATATCCTCCAGCGTCGCATCCTTCAGCAGCAATCCCTCCGCCGCTGCCGGCGCCGGCGCCGGCACAGGTACCGGCTGCGGCACCGGTAAATGAGACACGGTCGCCAGCGGCAAGCCGGGCACCGGCGCCAATGACGGCACCGCCCGCCCCTGCTTCAGCTTGTCCAGCGCATGCCGGAAGTGCTCCGGCGTGATGCTCTCCAAGCCTTCCAGGAAGGCCGCCTGCCCCGCCAGCGGCGGCGCCATCTCCAGCCCGGACTCGTCGGCGAACGAGGCCCCCATGCCCGGGTGGATGAAGGCTGCCCACTTGCCGGTGCGCCGGTTCAGCGAGGGCGGCAGGTAGACCGGCGCGGTGGCGGCGTCGGGTGCGGGTTCGAATTCGGGCACGCAGGCCTGGCACAGGCGCACCAGGAACTCCTGCGCATCATCGGCCTGCACCGGCTCGGCGAACGACAGCCACAGGTGGTAGGCGATGCCGCCATCGATGCTGACCGCCGGCGCCGGCAGGCCGAAGTCCGCCTGCAGCGCGTTGGCGACTTCGCACAAGCGCGTCCAGTGCTGCCCTTCCGCGCCGCCCGTCACCTTGCGGAACGGGATCGCCAGCGCGCGGGTCAGGCCGTCGGCCGTGGCCAGTTTGAGGGCGAGCGTGGCCTGGCCGCGGATGTGCTGGGCCAGCGCCTCGCGCGTGACGGTTTCGGGCGCCAGGTACAGCCGCGTCAATGCCTCGATCAGCTTGTCCATCAGGCCAGCCCACCCCGGCGCGCCACATTCTTGCCCAGCGCCGCCAGGTCGAGGTCGGCGTCGCCGCCGTCGACGGCTTCCTTCAGGACGCCCTGCAGCGCCTCGCCAAAGGCCAGCGGCAGGTTCTTGCCTTGAGCGGCTTCGACAGCCAGGCGCACGTCCTTCTGGCCCAGCGAGAGCTTGAAGCCCGCCGGGCTGTAGCGCGCTTCGGCGATCATGCCGCCATAGCCCTTGTAGACCGGCGAGCCGGCGAACAGGGTGCTGGTGATCAGGTCGATGAAGTTCGCGGCCGGCACGCCGTGGGCGCGCGCCAGCGCCGTGCCTTCGCCGGTGGCTTCGATGGCGCAGGCCAGCATCAGGTTGCAGGCCAGCTTGACGGCGTTGGCCTGTTCCGGCGCGTTCCCGAAGCGCCAGGTCTTCTGCCCCATCAGGTCGAGCAGCGGCTGCACGCGGTTGACCAGCTCGTCGCTGCCGCCGGCCAGGATGTTCAGCTTGCCGGCGGCGGCCACGTCGACGCGGCCCAGCACCGGTGCCGCCACGTAGCCGATGCCGCGCGCCATGTGCAGTTCCGCCATCTCGCGCGCGAACGCGACCGAGACGGTGGCCATGTTGACGTGGATGCTGCCCGGCGCCATGGCGTCCAGCACGCCGCCGTCGACCAGCACGGCGCGGGTGGCGTTGTCGTCGGCCAGCATGGTGAAGACGATGTCGGCGATGCCGCATTCGGCGGCGGTGGCGGCGGGCTTCGCGCCCTGCTGCGCCAGTGCCTGCACGGGGTCGGGGCTGCGGTTCCAGACGTGGACGATCTGGCCCGAACGCAGCAGGTTGGCGGCCATGTGATGGCCCATGGCGCCGAGGCCGAGGAAGGCGATGGTCATATTGTTGTGCTCCTTTATCCGACAGCTAACGAAATAAGTCGGTATTAGAGCAGCAATCCGGCCAGCCCGCAGAGAACGGCGCCAATCGGACGTCCGTCAGGGCCTGTCCGCCGCCACCCGCAGCGGCAGGCAGCTCCACGGCTCCACCATCCCGTACGAGCGCTTGCGCACCGCCAGCTGGTAGCACACCTGATTCCCCGCCACCTGGTCCAGCGGCAGCCAGGCAACCTGGCGGCCGCCCACCTGCTCGAGCCGGTTCACGCGCGTGACCTCGTCCAGCCGGCTGTCGACGCGCGGGCGGAACTGCACGGCCAGGCGCTCGCCCTTGTCCAGCGGCCGGTCCAGCTGCACCGCGATGCCGACCTTGCCCGGCGCGCGCACCAGCAGGCCGCGCGGGCGCGGCATGGCGTCGATGACCGGGCCGAATTCTTCGCTCCAGCGCCCGAGCTGCAGCGCGTAGTCGTTCAGTATCAGGTTGAGGTCGAAACCGGCGTGCTGGAAGGCGCTGCGGTACAGTTCGTAGCCTTCGAGCTCGGGCGGGAAGTCCGGGCGGCCGAGGGTGGCCAGCACGCGCCGCGGGGCGTCCGTGCCGTAGCGCTTGACCAGCACCTCGACCAGTTCGGCGCCGAGCGGGTATTGCAGCGCCCAGTCGAGCTGGCGTTCCAGCGTGCGGTTGTCGAGCAGCGCCTCCTGGTTCAAGAGATGGCGGCGGAACAGCGTCGCCAGCGCCAGGTGCTCGCGCTCGCGCATGCCCGGGTCTTCGCGGTACGAGGGTTCCGCCCAGTGCGCGAGGCCCTCGTTGAACAGCGACATCCGGTCCAGCCCACGCGCGCGCTCCCCGCCCGCGATCCAGCCCGCCATCACGTGCACGGTTTCGTGCACCAGCGTGTCGTACCAGTCGTCGTCGTAGCTGAGCCGGATGCGGTTGTGCGCCGCCAGCCCGGCGGTGTGGCGGATGCTGCCCGACAGGTCGACGTCGATGCGCGGCGCGTCCGGCGGCTCGATCGCCAGCGCCTCGGCCGCCGCCGCGAAGGCCTCGTCGGCTTCCTTCAGTTCGTCCTCGTCGACGCTGCGGCCGGCCGGGATATTGAAGGTGTAGTGCGCGGTGACGAGCTTCCGGGCACGCGGCCCGGCCGCCCGTTGCGGCGCCTGGCCACGGGTGGCCCCGGTTGCCGGAGCGCCGGCCGCCGTTGCGGCGGCAATCGGCACTTCCTCGTCGCCGCCATCGTCCTCCGGGGCCTGGGTCAGGTAGATCGCGACCGGCAAGGCGATGAGGGCGGCGGCCACCAGCACGAACACGACGATGCGGTTCTGCGCCAGCCGCGCCAGGCGCAGCATGCCGGCCCCGCCGGCACCGGCGAACAGGAAGTAGGCAATGCCCAGGCAGGCCGCGCTCAGCAAGGCGATGGCCCACACGGTGTCCCCGCCCAGCCCTTGCGTCGACCAGCCTTCCGCGATCAGCTGGGTCGGGTCGAGGGCGGTGCCCAGGCGCGGCTGCGCGCTCCTGAGCAGCATGATGGCCGCGGCGCACACCGCCAGCAGGGCCCAGGCCAGGTAGCGCACGAAGCCGAACAGCAGGCCCAGTCCCAGGCCGGCCGCCACCAGCAGCAGGTAGCGCAGCGCCACCCAGCCCAGCGCCGAGGTGGCGACCGGGTCGTCGACGGAATGGTGGAGCATCCGGACCAGCAGCCAGCCGAGGACCGGCGTCGCCGCCGCATAGACGAACAGGCAGCTGCCGGCCACCAGCAGCTTGGCCAGGAACACGTCGCGCCGTCGCACCGGCAAGCCGTCGAGGAAGGCCAGCGTGCCGTCCTCGACCTCGCGCGCGAGCAGGCCGCTGCCCATGGCGAAGGCCAGCAGCAGGGACAATACCGCGTCCTCGATCCAGGGCGTGCCGGTGAACAGCGTGTGCGTGCGATGCAGCGCCTGCAGGTCGGCGACGCCCAGTTCGAGCAGGTCGAGCAGCAACATGACCACGAGCAGCCACACGAAAGGCCGCATGCCGGCCCATTCCTTGGCGATCAGGACGCGCCTCATGGCAAGGCCTCGCGCACGGCGCCGATGCGGTAGCGGCAGGCGAGACCGGGGTCGTAGGCCTCGGCCAGCACGAACACGCGGGTGCCGCCGGCAAAGGTGGCGGGCAGCACGCCGCTGGTGCCGGCGCCGGCCCAGTAAGTCTCCTCGGATTGCACGTAGGGCTCGCCCGGCTGCAGCACCTTGTAGCGCACCCGCGCGCCGGAAGCCGGTGCGCCGGTGATGCGGTAGCGCAGCTCGAACATGTCGCCCGCCAACCTGGATGCCTTGACCTGCAGCGCGGCGGGTGGCAGCTGCAATCCAGCGCGGTTCAGGCTTTGCGCCAGGCGCGGCAGCGGCACGCCGGCCTCCTCCAGCAGGTCGTCCGTAGCGGGCACCTTGAGCAGGCTGCGCGCATCGTCGCTGGTCCGCTGCCCCAGGGCGGCGCGCATCAAGGCCTGGAAGCGCTGCGGCCCGAGACGCTCGTGCAGGGCCTGCACGGCGCGCCAGGCAAAGGCGCCGGCCAGGCAGTCGCCGAGCACCTCGTCGGCGGTGTCGGCACGGCGCAGCGCCGCTTCCGCATCCAGCCCGTGCGCGCGCAACAGGCGCGCCGCGAAGTCCGCGCGCTGCTGCAACAGCGCCGCGTAGCCCTCGATGCGGCCGGCCTGCCACCAGGCGCTGAAGCCGCGCAGCAGCCAGGTGCGGTCTTCGCGCCAGACGTAGGCCGGCGACTGGTCGAGGATCTCGGCGATCCGCACCATTTCCTGCAGATGCGGCAGCGCCAGCTCCGGCGAGCCGAGCGCGGCGCGCACCACCAGTTGGTCCGGGCTGCCCTTGCCGAAACTGATCTCGTGCGGCTCACGCCAGGCATCGGGCACCAGGGAGACCGGCGCCAGCGGCCGCAAACCGAGCCAGTCGCGCATGGCGGCCAGGTCCTGCGACATGCCGGCGGCCAGGCGCTCCGGCGGCACGCCGCCGATCTCGCCCATCCAGCCTACGTGGACCGCGGGTTCGGCCTGGCTGGACACGGCCTGCTCGAGGCGGAACGGCGGCGGCGGCTCGCGCTTGTCGATCAGCGTGAACACCCCGGCGATGGCGCCGAAGGCGAAGGCCAGCATGGTGCGCGCGGCGGCCGACATGCGCCGCGCCAGCACCACCACCAGGGCCCCGCGGCTCGCGACCGCCAGCCCCACCGCAGCCGCCAGCAGGCCGCAAGCCAGGCCGGCGGTGATGGCGATCTCGCGCCACGGCGCGTTCGCCGCTTCCAGCGCCATCGCCTCGCCCGCCACCAGGAAGGGCGGCCATTGTCCCACCGGCTGCTGCACGTGGCTGCCGGCCAGGGCGACGCACAGGAACAGCAAGCCCCAGACCACGAAACGGAAGCGCAGGGTCAGCGAGATGGCAAAGGCGCCGGCATACACGAACAGCAGGTAGACCACGCTGCGCAGGGCCACCAGCCCGACCAGGCCGCCGCCCAGGTAGACCTGGTCGCGCGCGGCGAACAGCGCGGCGCCATAGGCCGGCACGAAGAACAGCATCAGCCCGATCCACCCCGCCAGCCATTTGGTCAGGAGGACGGTGGCGCGGCCGATCGGCAGCGATTCCAGGAACAGCTGGGTGTTGATGCCGTATTCGCGCATCACCAGGCGGTTGGGCAGCAGGATGGCGGCCGGCGTACCAAAACCCACCAGCAGCATGCGCCAGGCCGACAACGGCGAGATCGTGCTGCGCGCCTCGATCCACATCAGCGCGAACATCAGGCCGCCGATCAGGTACAGCACCAGCATGAAACGCCAGTGTTCGCGCACTTCCTTGCGCAGCAGCGCGATCATGAGGCCTGTGCCTCGTCCCTGAGTTCGTCGGTGCGCGCAAACGCCAGGAAGATCTCTTCCAGGCCGAGTGTCTCGGCCACGGCGCCCGGCGGCAGGATGGCGGCATCCCAGTCCGCTTCAATGGCCCGGTAGACGTCGCCGCGTACGCGCTGCCAGCCGGGGGCCTCGATGGGCGCGTCCAGGCCCCGGATGCGCCGCACCTGGGCGCGCAGGCTGGGGATCGTGCCTTCGAAGCGCGTCGAGCCGGCCTGGATGATGCCGACCCGCTGCGCCACCTGCTCGACCTCGCCGACCAGGTGCGAGGAAAACATCACGGTGGTGCCCTGCTCGCGCTGCAGCTCGATCATCTGGTCGTTGAATTCGCGCCGCGCCACGGGGTCCAGGCCGGTGGTCGGCTCGTCCAGCAGCAGGAGCGGCGGGCGCGACGCGAAGGCGAGCGCCAGCGACAGCTTGGTGCGCGTGCCGCCCGACATGACGGACGCCTTGCGGTCGGTCGGGATGTCCAGGCGGCGCAGCAGGCGCTCGAACTCGGCGTCGTCCCAGGCCGGATAGAAGCCGCCGACGAAGCGGCCCAGCTGGCGCGCCGTCATCCACGGATAGAAATGCGGCTCCTGCGGCACGAAGCCGATCTTCTGCTTGAGCCGCACCGGCACCGACTTCACCTGCTCGCCGAACAGCTCGATGCGCCCGGCATCCGGCACCATCAATCCCATCAGCATGCGCAGCGTGGTGGTCTTGCCGGCGCCATTGCGGCCCAGGAAGCCGTAGATCTCCCCTGCCGGCACGGCCAGGTCCAGGCCATCCAGGGCCAGCACCTTGCCGAAGCGGTGCGTGATGTGTTCGAGGCGCAGCAGACAGGTCATGGAAGAGAAATTCAGCTGGAATGTGTTAATCGTAATGCAATCCCCGCCGCCCGGCAATTCATGGCAGAAACGCTGCGCCCCCCGTTCAGCCTTCGGGGTAAGCTGGCTGTTCAGATTTCCCACCCGCGCCTGCCGAAGGAAACCGATGCCGCAGTTCTTCATCGCCCGTCCCATCTTCGCGATCGTCCTCGCCCTCTTGATCATGCTGGGCGGCGGACTCTCGATCGCGACCCTGCCGGTCGAGCAGTTCCCGCCGATCGCGCCGCCCTCGGTGCAGATCAACGCCAATTATGCCGGCGCCTCGGCCTCGACGATGCAGAACACCGTGGTGCAGGTGATCGAGCAGCAGATGAGCGGGATCGACGACCTGATGTACATGGCCTCGACCAGCGACGACAGCGGCCGCTCCACCACCACGCTGACCTTCGAGACCGGCGCCGACCCCAACATCGCCCAGGTGCAGGTGCAGAACAAGCTGCAGCTGGCCATGCCGCAGCTGCCGGCCCAGGTGCAGCAGGCCGGCGTGCGCGTGACCAAGTCGAGTTCCTCCTTCCTGATGGTGATCGGCTTCATCTCCAGGAACGGCAGCATGAGCAAGTACGACATCGCCAACTTCCTGGTCTCCAAGGTGCAGGACCCGATCAGCCGCGTCAACGGCGTGGGCGACCTGAACGTCTACGGCACCCAGTATGCGATGCGGGTCTGGCTCGACCTGTCGAAACTGAACTCGTTCGCGCTGAACCCGCAGGACGTCACCAGCGCGCTGACGGCGCAGAACGTGCAGGTCTCGGCCGGCCAGCTGGGCGGCCTGCCTGCGGCCGGCAACCCGCAGCTGTCCGCCACCATCACCGAATCGACGCTGCTGCGCACCGCCGAGGACTTCGGCGCCGTCGTATTGAAGAGCCAGCAGAACGGCGCGCTGGTGCGCCTGCGCGACGTGGCGCGCATCGTGCGCGGTCCCGAGAACTTCGTGGTCGACAACAAGTACAACGGCGCGCCCTCCTCCGGCCTGGGCATCCAGCTGGCGCCGGGCGCCAACGCCCTCCAGACCGCGGACCTGATCCGCGCGCGCATCAAGGAACTGCAGCCGATCTTCCCGGCCGGGCTGGAAGTGGTCTACCCGAACGACGTCACGCCCTTCATCAAGGTCTCGGTCGAGGAAGTGGTCAAGACCCTGGTCGAGGGCATCGTGCTGGTGGTGCTGGTGATGTACCTGTTCATGCAGAACATCCGCGCCACCCTCATCCCGTCGATTACGGTGCCGGTGGTCCTGCTCGGCACCTTCGGCCTGATGGCGGCGCTCGGCTTCACGATCAATACGCTGTCGATGTTCGGCCTGGTGCTGGCGATCGGCCTGCTGGTGGACGATGCCATCGTGGTGGTCGAGAACGTCGAGCGCATCATGCGCGAGGAAGGGCTGGAAGCGAAGGAAGCGACCAGCAAGGCGATGAGCCAGATCGGCAGCGCGCTGATCGGCGTGGCGATGGTGCTGTGCGCCGTGTTCGTGCCGGTGGCGTTTTCGCCGGGGACCGTGGGCGCGATCTACCGCCAGTTCGCGCTGACCATCGTGGCCTCGATGCTGCTGTCGGTGTTCGTCGCGCTCTCGCTTACACCGGCGCTGTGCGCCACCATGCTGCGCCATTCGGAAGAGCACAAGCGCGGCTTCTTCGGCTGGTTCAACCGCGGTTTCGAACGCACCCGCGACAAGTACGTGCGCGGCACCCAGCAGGTCACCCGGCGCTGGGGCCTGTGGATGCTGGTGTTCGCGGGCATGGTGGCGGGGGTCGCCGTGCTGTTCCTGCGTTTGCCGACCTCCTTCCTGCCCAACGAAGACCAGGGCTACCTGTTCGTGCAGGTGCAGACCCCGCCCGGCGCCACCCAGAACCGTACCGGCCAGGTGCTCGACGAGATCAGCACCTGGCTGTTGCGCGAGGAATCCGGCATGGTGACGGCGGCCTTCACCGTCAACGGCAACAACAACGCCGGCCGCAGCCAGAGCCAGGGCCAGATCTTCGTGCGCCTGAAGGAGTGGGACGAGCGCAAGGAGGATGAGTTGAGCGTGGAGGCGCTGTCGGACCGCATCAAGAAGCGCTTCGGCGCCAGCAACGTGGCCATCATCTTCCCGACCAGCCCGCCGCCGATCCGCGGCCTGGGCAACGCGGCCGGCTTCGACTTCCAGCTCGAAGACCGCGGCGGCCTCGGTCACGACGCGCTGGCGCACGCGCGTGACCAGCTGCTGGCCAGAGCGCGCAGCCATCCGGCGCTGGCCCAGGTGCGCTACAACGGCGTGGCCGACAGCCCCGGCTTCAAGGTCGACGTCGACCGCGACAAGGCCGGCGCCTTCGGCGTCAACCCGGCCGACATCGACCAGGCCTTCTCGATCGCCTGGGGCTCGCGCTACGTGAACAACTTCCTCGACGTCGACAACCGCATCAAGCGCGTCTACGTGCAGGCCGACGCGCCCTTCCGCATGGACCCGGACGACCTCGGCGAGCTGTACGTGCGCAGCGAGAGCGGCACCATGGTCCCGCTACCCGCGCTGGCCACCAGCCGCTGGACCAGCGGCCCCTCGCAGCTGCAGCGCTACAACGGCGTCGAAGCGATGAACATCCAGGGCCAGGGCGCCGCGGGCCGCAGCTCGGGCGACGCCATGGAAGCGATGGAAGAACTGGCGCGCCAGCTGCCCAAGGGCATCGGCTTCGAATGGACCGGCACCTCCTACCAGCAGCAGCAAGCCGGCAACCAGGCGCCGCTGCTGTACGCGCTGTCGATCCTGGTGGTGTTCCTGAGCCTGGCCGCGCTGTACGAAAGCTGGTCGATCCCGTTCGCCGTGATCCTGGTGGTCCCGATCGGCGTGCTGGGCGCCCTGCTCGCCACCATGACGCGCGGGCTGACCAACGACGTCTTTTTCCAGGTGGGCCTCCTGGTGACGATCGGCCTGTCGGCCAAGAACGCGATCCTGGTGGCCGAATTCGCGCACGCGCGCCAGGCCGAAGGCGCCAGCGCCATGCAGGCCGCGACCGAGGCCGCACACATGCGGCTGCGGCCGATCCTGATGACGTCCCTGGCCTTTATCCTGGGCGTGCTGCCGCTGGCGATCGCGCGCGGGGCCGGCGCGGCCAGCCAACACGCAATCGGGACCGGGGTGATCGGCGGGATGCTGGCGGCGACGTTTGTGGCGACCCTGATGATTCCGATGTTTTACGTGGTGGTGGACAAGGTGCTGGGACGGCACAAGAAGAAGGAGAAGAAGGTGGAGAAGGAAGCGCCGGCCGAGGCGGCGTCGGGCGGCCGCTGACCTGCGGGCGCACATGCCATGCTCATTGCCGCCGCCGCGTGCCTGTTCCTGCTGGTCGCCACCACCTTCATCCACTACGAGGTGCTGCGCCTGCTGACGGTGGCCCTGCCCTTCCTGCATGTGCGGCCGCGCCTGCGGCTCGTGTTCGTGATCCTGGGCGCCTTTTGCGCGCACTTCGCCGAGATCCTCCTCTACGGCTTGGCGTACTGGTTGCTGGCCAGCCAGCTCGATATCGGCAGCATGGGCCAGCCCGGGCCGCTGCCGTTTTCCCGTTGCCTGTACTTTTCCGCCGAAACCTACACCACCCTGGGCTACGGCGACGTGCTGCCGCATGGGGACCTGCGCCTGCTGGCGGGCCTGGAAGCGCTGAACGGCATGCTGCTGATCGGCTGGACGGCGTCTTACACCTATTTGTCCATGGAGCGGTTCTGGGGCAACAGGCCGCAATGAATGCCAAGGTCCAGGCGATGCAAGCCGTAACCGGTGGACACGCTCATGCTCAGTTTATCGATCTATCGCTCGAACAAATACAATAACGCATCTTTAATTCGAAAGGACAGCACATGGAATTGCTCGACAAACTGAAATGGCGCTATGCCACCAAGGCGATGGACCCGACGCGCAAGGTGCCGCAGGATAAGCTCGACCGCATCATCGAAGCCGCGCGCCTGGCGCCGACCTCGTCCGGCCTGCAGCCCTATGAAATCCTGATCGTGAACAATCCGGCGCTGCGCGCCCAGATCCGCGACGTCGCCTGGAACCAGGCGCAGGTGGTCGACGCCTCGCACCTGCTGGTATTCGCCGCCTGGGACGACTACACGCCCGAGCGCATCAACCACATGTTCGACCTTACCAACGAAGTACGCGGCTTCCGCAACGAAGGCTGGGAAGCCTACCGCCAGCAACTGCTGTCGACCTACCCGGGCCGCGGCGCGGAGGTCAACTTCCAGCACGCCGCGCGCCAGGCCTACATCGGCTTCGGTGCGGCGGTCATCGCGGCCGCCTTCGAGGAAGTCGATTGCACGCCGATGGAAGGCTTCGATCCGGCCGCCGTCGACCGCATCCTGAACCTGGGCGAGCGCGGCCTGCGCAGCGCGGTCATGCTGCCGCTGGGCTACCGCAAGGCCGAGCAGGATTGGCTGGTCGACCTGCCGAAGGTGCGCCGCCCGCTCGGGCAGTTCGTGAGCGAGATCGACTGAGCCTGGTTTTGCCGCAATTCGCTAGCCGGGATCGAGGTTGCGTGCGTGCCGCGCCATGATTTCCGGCTGCGTCTCGAGCACCAGCGCGAGTCCTGCTATGTTGGTGTCAAAAGTCGATGTCAAAACCTCCTGATCAAATGTCCGCTGCTGGCCGAACCGGGCCTTTGATTTCAGCATAGCAGGCCCCCACGCCAAAAAAATCACGAAGTGTCACGCCCCGCCGGAACCGATGCTGCCCACCGCGGGCCGCCAATGATGGTATTGTCTGGCTTGCCGATTTTTCCCGCCACCCGTCACCATCTCTCCACCCATGCAAGAACCGTCACGCTCCGCTTGTGAAGTTGCCGACCTCGGTTTTGCGCTGGGCGGCGGGGACATGGGCGCCGTCCTGCGCGGCTTCGACTGGGCGACCACGCCGCTCGGCCCCCTGCACACCTGGCCGCAATCGCTGCGCACCGCGGCCAGCATGATGTTCAATTCGCGCCACCCGATGTATATCGCCTGGGGACCGGACCTGCTCCTGCTCTACAACGACGGGTACCGCCAGATCCTCGGCGCCAAGTCGGCCGATCCGCAGCAGATCCTCGGCAAGCCGTTCCGGGAAGTCTGGGCCGAGGTCTGGCACCAGGTCGGCCCGATGCTGGAGGCAACGCTCGGCGGTGAATCGCTGTGGTTCGAAGACCAGGTCTTTACCTTGACGCGCAATGGCTTCGCCGAGCAGATGTATGCCAGCTTTTCGACCAGTCCGATCCGCGGCGAGAGCGGCGCGATCGCCGGCGTGCTGTGTGTCTGCAGCGAGACCACCGGCAAGGTGCGCTCGCAACAGGAACGCGACCTGGCCGTGGACGCACTGGCAAAGCATGCCGAGCAACTGCAGATCGCGACCGACAGCGCCGAACTGGGCATGTTCGAGTTCCAGTTCCAGAGCAGCATCCTGACCTGCAGCGAACGGACCCGGCACCACTTCGGTCTGCCGCCGGACGGCGCGGTGACAAGCACGATGCTGAAAGCCGCCGTGCATCCGGACGACCGCGAACGGGTGCTGCGGGAGACGCGGGCCGCGCTGGCCTCCGCGGAACAGGACCGCTACCGCTGCGAGTACCGCACCATGGGCCCGGCCGGCGGCCCGCCGCGCTGGATCGTGACGCGCGGCCAGGTGATCCGCGACGATGCCGGCCGGCCCCTGCGCCTGATCGGCACGACCCTGGACGTCACGGAACGGCGCCAGGTCGAAGCGCGCCTGCGCCTGCTCGACGCCATCGGCGAAGCGACCCGCGTCGCCGCCGAACCCAAGGCCATCATGGAGCACAGCACGCGCCTGCTCGGCGAATACCTGGGCGTCACCCGGGTCGCCTATGCCGACCTGGAGCCGGACAACGACCGCTTCACGATCCGCCACGACTGGCGCGTCGAAGGCGCGATCAGCACCGTGGGCGTGTATTCGCTCGACCTGTTCGGCTCGCGCGCCACCTCCAACCTGCGCGTCGGGCGCACCCTGCTGATCAACGACGTCGACCGCGAGCTGGCGCCGGGCGACGGCTACGAAATGTTCAACCAGATCGGCATCAAGGCCATCATCTGCTGCCCGCTGGTCAAGCAGGGCCGGCTGGTGGCCATGATGGCGGTGCACCAGCAGCAGCCACGCACCTGGACCGCGGACGAGGTCGCGCTGGTGGAAGACGTGGTCGACCGCTGCTGGGCGCACATCGAGCGCGTGCGCTCCACCGAAGCCTTGCGCGAGGCCGACCGGCGCAAGTCAGAATTCCTGGCCACCCTGGCCCATGAACTGCGCAATCCGCTGGCGCCGATCCGCAATGCCCTCGAACTGCTGCGCCTGGGCGCGGGCAAGCCGGTCCTGATGGACAAGGTGCGCGCCACGATGGAGCGCCAGGTCGCGCACATGGTCCACCTGATCAACGACCTGCTCGACATCGCGCGCATCTCGAGCGGCAAGGTGGTGCTCAAGGTCGAACGCGTCGACCTGCAATCCGTCATCGCCAGCGCGGTCGAGACCAGCATGCCGCTGATCGACGCCGCCGGGCACCGGCTCGCGCTCGACCTTCCCGGGGAGCCGCTGTGGATGGATGGCGACGCCGTGCGCCTCAGCCAGGTGCTGAGCAACCTGCTGTCGAACGCGGCCAAGTACACGCCGCAGGACGGCCGGATCGAGGTCGCCGCCGCCGTCGACGGCGAGATGGCGCTGATCCGGGTGAGGGATACCGGTATCGGACTCGCACCGGAATCGCTCGACAGCGTATTCGACATGTTCGCGCAGGCGCCCCACAGCATCGGCATCTCGAAGGGCGGCCTGGGTATCGGCCTGTCGCTGGTCCGCCACCTCGTCACGCTGCATGGCGGCCGGGTCGTGGCGTCCAGTCCGGGACCGGGTCTCGGCAGCACCTTCACGATCCGCCTGCCGCTGGCGGCGGGCGCGCGCGCAGAGGCGCTGCAAGCCGCGACGGAGTCGGCCGGTGGGCCGCAGCGTATGGCCGGCCCGCTGCGCATCCTGGTCACCGACGACAACGTCGACGCGGCCGATACCCTGGCTTTCCTGCTGCGGGAAAAAGGCCATGAGGTGCACGTGGCCTACGATGGCGAAGAGGCGGTGCGCGCCGCAGCAAGCTTCCTGCCCGGCCTGGCCTTCCTCGACATCGGGATGCCGCGCATGGACGGCTACCAGGCGGCCCGCACCCTGCGCACGCTGCCGGGGCTGGACAAGCTGCACCTGGTCGCGCTGACCGGATGGGGCACGGAGGAAGACCGGGCGCGGACCCGCGCCGCCGGTTTCGATCACCACCTGCTGAAACCCGCATCCCTGGAGCACGTGGACGCCATCCTGGCCGCCATGCCGCCCTGCGCGGCGGCCTGCGGCACGGTTCAGGCCTGAAGGCGGTCGCCGGCCCGGCGTGCGGGCGGCGCCGAGCGCCCGCCCACGTTGAGCGAACCGGCATAAGGCGCGAGCGCCAGGGCGAGCTGCTGGGCGAACTCCGCGAACTCGAAGGTCTTGACCACGCAATTGTTGGCGCCCAACAGCGTGGCGCGGACCCGGTCCGCCTCGGGTAGCAATCCCGACACGATGATCACCGGGATATCGTCGATCGCCGGCGTCCTCCGGATATGCTTGAGGATGGTGAAGCCGTCCACTTTCGGTATGCGCAGGTCGAGGAGGATGAGGACCGGCTTGCCGCCGTGGACGCCGTCGAGCATGGCAAGCACGTCGTCCCCGTCGCGCGCGACGCGCACCGGGACCTCGACCGAGCAAAGCCGGAGAGCCCGGCTGGTAAAGGACAGGTCGAGTTCGTCGTCTTCGACGAGCAGAATGTAGTCGGACATCCATTCATTTTACGCGCATGAAGCCGCCTGGGTTTCATACGGTGCGGCACCCGTGGTGGATATGCAACCTGCAACAGATGGGGCGGCAAGCATGGCGAATCATGCTAGGATGAGAAGGTGGCCAACCCAAGCTGTCGCTGCCGCGTCCCTTCGGCCCAATCCACGCCGCGTCAACGTCCCCTGGACGAAACTTGCCGGAGCGATGGCCATGAATACCCTGCTTGACCGCGTCCTCGTCGTCGACAACGACCGCGATGTCGCAGACCTGCTGACCGAAATACTTCGATTGCACGACATTCCCGCTTGTGCCGCCTACGGCGGTGCCGAAGCCCTCGTGGCCGCGCAAATGCTTCGGCCAGCGACGATGCTCCTGAACCTCTGGATGCCCAACATCGACGGTTTCGCCGTCGCCGCCGCCCTGGCCAGGACATCCTCGCCGCCCTACCTGGTCGCCATGTCCGCCGTGGACGACCACGCGACCCGGGTCCGCGCCCGGGAGGCCGGCTTCGGCGCGCATATCAGGAAACCGCTGAGCATCGAGACGATCGTGCAGGCCGTCAAGAGGCCGCACTGCTGAGACCAGGTGATCATATGCCAGGACATATCGGAATCGTCGGCTGTTCGGCCGAAGGCGCCGCACTGTGCTACCGGATCATCTGCGCGGAGGGGGCGGCCCTGATGGGAGCGCACGCGCACCCCGAGGTCAGCATGCATACGCATTCACTTGCGGATTACGTCGCCTGCCTGGACCGGGGCGATTGGGCGGGCGTGGGACAGCTCATGCTGTCTTCAAGCCGAAAGCTCGCCGCCGCTGGCGCCGACTTCGTCGTTTGTCCGGACAACACCATCCACCAGGCCCTGCCCCACATCGAAGAGGTGTCGCCGCTGCCATGGCTGCACATTGCCGATACGGTCGCCGCCGAGGCCAGCAGGCGGGGATACCGCCGCGTCGGACTGACGGGCACGAAGTGGCTGGTCGAGAGCGATGTCTACCCCGAGCGGCTGGCGTCCCATGACATCGAGACGCTGCGCCCGACACGGGATGAACGCGAGGAGATCAATCGCATCATCATGGATGAACTGGTGCGCGGCCTGTTCAAGCCCGAGGCGGTACGGACCTTCCAGCAGCTCATCGACCGCTTTCGGGCCGATGGTTGCGATTCGGTCGTGCTGGGTTGCACGGAAATCCCGCTCATCATGAGCGATGCGAATTCGCCGCTGCCTACACTCGACTCGACGCGCTTGCTTGCACGGGCGGCGCTTCAGCGGGCATGTGGGTGACGCCTCCACGCAGGTAGCGCGCCGGCGGCACCCCGATATGCCGCGCAAACGCGACACTGAAGGTGCTCGCGGAACTGTAGCCGACGCGCGCGGCCACCTCGGCGATGCCGCATGCGCCACGACGCAATAAATCCTTGGCCAGCGCCATGCGCCAGGCCAGCAGGTAAGCCATCGGCGCCACGCCGACCGCGCGCTGGAAGCGTTCGAAGAACACGGAGCGCGACAGCGCAGATGCCTGGGCCAGCGCGGCCACGGTCCAGGCCCGGTCCGGCGCCTCGTGCATGCTGCGCAGCGCACCGGACAGGCGCGCATCCGCCAGGCCGCGCACCAGGCCCGGCGAAGCCGCCGTGCCGACCGTCGAGCGCAGGGCTTCGATCAAGAGCACTTCCAACAGGCGCGCCATCACGACCTCGCGTGCCGGACGCTGCGCGCGCGACTCGTCGTTCACCAGCTGCACCAGCGTGGCCAGCCGCGCTTCGCCGCGCACGTGCACGAGGCGCGGCAGCAGCGACACCAGCAAGGCTGCATCGGGCGAGGCGAACACGCAGTGGCCGATGATGTAGCGCACGTCCGGCGCGCCGTCCTGGCGGCCGAGCCGGAATTCGCCGGGCCGCAGCTGCACCGGCGGCGTGTCGAAGTCCAGGCCGGTGGGCGCCTGCATGCTCGTCATCGAGAAATCGCGCGTCGCCGGGATCAGCACGAAGTCGCCCGGTTCCAGCGTCATGGGCGCGCTGTCCTCGACCGCGATCCGGCAACGGCCATCGAGAACCACGCAATACGATGGCTCCCCCGTCTCGGCACGGCGCACGCCCCAGTGCCCGGCCGCGCCGACGATCTTCGTGAAGCGCACACCGGGCTGCAGCAAGCCGACGACCTCGGCCAATGGATCCGTCATGTCCGGACTCCTGCAAAAGAATTCGAGACTGTGGATTGTAGCGCGTCCGGCCGCCCTGCCCTATCGTTGCACTACTCCCACCCAACAAAGGAATTCATCATGCAAACCGTCCTGATCACCGGCTGCTCGTCCGGCTTCGGCCTCGAGATCGCCCGCCACTTCCTCGAGCAGGGCTGGCAAGTCGTCGCCACCATGCGCACGCCGGATACGGCTATCCTGCCGCCGTCCGAGCGCCTGCGCATCCTCGCGCTCGACGTGACCGACGAAGCCAGCATCCGCGCCGCCATCGAGGCCGCCGGACCGATCGACGCGCTGGTCAACAATGCCGGCATCGGCATGCTGTATCCGCTGGAAGCCACCCCGATGGCGACGGCGCGCCAGGTGTTCGAGACCAACACGCTCGGCACCATCGCCATGACGCAGGCCGTGCTGCCGGCCTTCCGCGCGCGCCGCGCCGGCGTGATCGTCAACGTCACCTCGACCGTGACCCTGCTGCCGCTGCCGCTGCTGTCGGTCTACACCGCCAGCAAGGCCGCCGTGAACGCCTTCACCGAATCGCTGGCGCTGGAACTGGAACCGCTCGGCATCCGCACGCGCCTGGTACTGCCGGGGCGCTCGCCATCGACGCGCTTCGGCGAGAACGCGCGCCCGCACATGCAGGGCGAGGTGCCCGAGGTGTATGCGCCGATGATCGAGTCGGTCTTTGCCGGCGCGCGCGGCGATGGACCGGTCACGCATGGCGAGGATGTTGCGCGGGCGGTGTGGCGCGCGGTGAACGATCCGGCGGCGCCAATGCGGATTCCGGCGGGCGCGGATGCGGAGGCGGTGGCGGCTTCGCTCTAAGCGCTAGGCGAAAAAAAACCGGGACAAAGGTCCCGGTTTCCATTATAGCCAGACAGCGATCAACGCTTGCGCGGCGCCGGCAAGTCCGTGCACACGCCTTCGTACACTTCCGCCGCCATGCCGATCGACTCGCCCAGGGTCGGGTGCGGGTGGATGGTCTTGCCGATGTCGGTGCCGTCCGAACCCATCTCGATCGCCAGGGCGATCTCGCCGATCATGTCGCCGGCGCTGGTGCCGACGATGGTGCCGCCGACAATACGATGCGTTTCCGCGTCGAACAGCAGCTTGGTGAAGCCTTCGGCGCGGCCGTTGGCCACGGCGCGGCCCGAGGCGGCCCACGGGAAGTGGCCCTTCTCGACCTTGATGCCCTTGGCCTTGGCTTCGTCTTCGGTCAGGCCGGCCCATGCCACTTCCGGATCGGTGTAGGCCACCGACGGGATTACCTTGGCATCGAAGTAGGCCTTCTCGCCGTGGGCGGCTTCCGCTGCCACGTGGGCTTCATGCACGGCCTTGTGGGCCAGCATCGGCTGGCCGACCAGGTCGCCGATCGCGAAGATGTGCGGCACGTTGGTGCGCATCTGGCCATCGACGCCGATGAAGCCGCGGTCCGTCACCGCCACGCCGGCCGCTTCCGCGCCGATCTTCTTGCCGTTCGGGCTGCGGCCGACGGCCACCAGCACCAGGTCGTAGGTCTGCGGTTCCGGAGCGGCCTTGCCTTCTTCGGCCGATTCGAAGGTGACCTTGATCCCTTCCGGCAGCGCTTCCACGCCGACGGTCTTGGTCTTCAACATGATGTTGTCGAAGCGGTGCGCGTTGTACTTCTGCCAGACCTTGACGGCCTCGCGGTCCGCGCCCTGCATCAGGCCATCCATCATCTCGACCACGTCGATGCGCGCACCCAGGGTCGAGTACACGGTCGCCATTTCCAGGCCGATGATGCCGCCGCCGATGACCAGCATGCGCTTCGGCACCTGGCGCAGTTCGAGCGCGCCGGTCGAATCGACGATGCGCGGGTCTTCCGGCACGAAAGGCAGCTTCACGACCGAGGAACCGGCCGCGATGATCGCCTTCTGGAACTGCACGACCTTCTTGCCGCCGTCGCTGCCCGTCACTTCGATGTGGTTCGGGCTCAGGAATTTACCGACGCCCTGCACCACGTTGACCTTGCGGCCCTTGGCCATGCCGGCCAGGCCGCCGGTCATGGTCTTGATCACGCCATCTTTATACGCGCGCAGCTTGTCGATATCGACTTGCGGCTTGCCGAAGGTGACGCCGGCCGCCTCCATGTGAGCGGATTCGTCGATCAAATGAGCGACGTGCAGCAGCGCCTTGGACGGGATGCAACCCACGTTCAGGCAGACGCCGCCCAGGGTCGCGTACTTCTCGACCAGCACGGTGTTCATGCCCAGGTCCGCGGAGCGGAAGGCGGCCGAGTAGCCGCCCGGGCCCGCGCCCAGCACCATCATTTCGCATTCGACGTCGACCGGGCCCCTGTAGCTCGACGCGTTCGGTGCCGGCACCGCATTCGGTGCGGCCGCGTTGGCCTTATGGGCCGGTGCGTACGAATCGGTCGGAGCGGCGGCGGCGGTCGGTGCGGCAGCCTGGGCGCCAATCTGGGCGGCAGGCTTGTCCGACGATGCAGCGGCAGGCGAAGGAGCGGCGGCTCCGGAGCCGGCTTCTTCACTGATGGTCAGCAGCAGCGAACCTTCGTTCACCTTGTCGCCGACCTTGACCTTCAGTTCCTGCACGACGCCGGCGTGGGTCGACGGGATTTCCATGCTGGCCTTGTCGGACTCCACGGTGACCAGCGACTGGTCGACCTTGATGGTCTCACCCGGCTTGACCATCAGTTCGATGATCTCGACGTCCTTGAAATCGCCGATATTCGGGACTTTGACTTCCACGGTACTCATAGGGTCGGCTCCTTACAGCAGCGTCTTGCGCAGGTCGGCCAGGACATCGGCCAGGTAGGCGGCGAAGCGGGCGGCGCCGGCACCGTCGATGACGCGGTGGTCGTACGACAGCGCGATCGGCTGCATCAGGCGCGGCTGGAAGGTGGAACCGTCCCACACCGGTTTCATCGCCGACTTGGACAGGCCCAGGATGGCCACTTCCGGTGCGTTGATGATCGGGGTGAAGTTGGTGCCGCCGATGCCGCCCAGCGACGAGATCGTGAAGGTCGCGCCCTGCATGTTGGCCGGCGACAGCTTGCCATCGCGCGCTTGCGCCGACAGTTCGCCCATCTCGGTGGCGATCTGCGAGACCGACTTCTTGTCCGCGTCCTTGATCACCGGGACCACCAGGCCGTTCGGGGTGTCGGCCGCGAAGCCGATGTTGTAGTACTGCTTCAGGATCAGCGCGCCGTTCGGCTCGTCCAGCGACGCGTTAAACGCCGGGAACTTCTTCAGGGCGGCAACCGATGCCTTGATCACGAAGGCCAGCATGGTCAGCTTGACCGGCGACTTGGCCTTGGCATACGCGGCGTTCGAATCGACGCGGAAGGCTTCCAGGTCGGTCACGTCGGCTTCTTCGAAGTGCGTGACGTGCGGGATCATGACCCAGTTGCGGTGCAGGTTCGGACCGCTGATCTTCTTGATGCGCGACAGCGGCTGGACTTCGGTCGGACCGAACTTGCTGAAGTCGAGCGACGGCCACGGCAGCAGGTTCATGCCTGCGCCAGCGGCGGCGGCTGCCGGGGCCGAGGTCGGGCCGGCGGTCAGCGCCGACTTGACGAAGCCTTGCACGTCCTGCTGGGTGATGCGGCCCTTCGGACCGGAACCCTTGACCTTGTTCAGGTCGACGCCCAGTTCGCGTGCGAACTTGCGTACGGACGGCGAAGCGTGGGCGGTGCTGAAGCTCGGAGCCGGGCTGGCGGATGCGGCCGGCGCGGCTGCGGGCGCCGGTGTCGCGGCCGGTGCGGTTGCAGCAGCAGACGGCGCGGCAGCAGCCGGCGCGGCGGCGGCAGGCGCCGACGCGGCGGCGGCACCGCCGGACGTTTCGACCAGCAGCACCAGCGAACCCTTGGCGACCTTGTCGCCCACCTTGACCTTGATGTCCTTGACGGTACCGGCGTGGCTGGACGGGATCTCCATGCTCGCCTTGTCCGATTCGACCGTGATCAGCGACTGTTCGACCTTGATCTGGTCGCCCGGCTTCACCATCAATTCGATGACTTCGACTTCCTTGAAGTCGCCGATGTCCGGCACGGTGACTTCGACGATGCCTCCCGATGCAGCCGCTGCGGGCGCCGGGGCTGGGGCAGCAGCAGCCGGTGCGGGCGCGACGGCCGGTGCGGAGGCGGCAGCCGGCGCCGCGCCTTCGGCGTTCGCCGATTCTTCCAGCATCAGCACCACTGAACCCTCGGCAACCTTGTCGCCGACCTTGACCTTGATTTCCTTGACGACGCCGGCGTGGCTGGACGGGATCTCCATGCTTGCCTTGTCCGATTCCACCGTGACCAGCGACTGGTCGACCTTGATGGTGTCGCCCGGCTTGACCATCAGTTCGATGACTTCCACTTCCTTGAAGTCGCCGATGTCGGGGACTTTGACTTCCACAATGCTCATGTTTATTAGCTCCGTGTTATTTTTAGCTCAGCCAAGATGCGTCATTCCCGCGCAGGCGGGAATCCAAGTTTTGCGAGTCGCTACAAACTTGGATCCCCGCCTTCGCGG
>Ga0265797_10002897_pt1 | contig 28230 bp, 29 predicted proteins | sample P2T30metagenome_FD_192433 | JGI IMG/M metagenome (GOLD analysis project Ga0265797, IMG submission 192433) | Plant litter microbial communities from East Loma Ridge, Irvine, California - P2 T30 | ecosystem: Environmental > Terrestrial > Plant litter > Unclassified | place: USA: California...
GTTCATCAAATCGGGCACCGGCCAGATCATCGTGAATGGTAAGCCTGCATCGGAATACTTCTCGCGTGAAACCGGCCTGATGGTGATCCGTCAGCCGCTGGAACTGACCGGCAACGTCGAACGTTTTGACATCAAGGTCAACGTCCACGGCGGTGGCGAATCGGGCCAGGCTGGCGCCGTCCGTCACGGCATCACCCGCGCTCTGATCGACTACGACGCAGCACTGAAGGGCGATCTGGCACGTGCCGGCTTCGTCACCCGTGATGCACGTGAAGTCGAGCGTAAGAAAGTCGGCCTGCGTAAAGCACGTCGCGCGAAGCAGTTCTCGAAGCGTTAATTCGCTCACAGCACGACCATTGCAGCCGCGGGCTGCAAACAAGACCGCCGGCCCTGTGCCGGCGGTTTTTTTTGGCGGTCGCTGTCGCCCCTGTATGTGCGGCAGTGAACGGGAAGCCGCGGCCGGCGTGGGTAGACTGGTGGCAGACCATCTTTCCTGGACCATCAAATGAACACGCCCGCCAAAAAGCTCAGTCTCGGCCTGCAGGGCGGCGGTTCGTACGGCGCTTTCAGCTGGGGCGTCCTCGACCGTCTGCTGGAAGACCAACGTTTCGACATCAGTGCCATATCCGGCACCAGCGGCGGCGCCGTCAATGCCGTGGTGCTGGCTGACGGTTTCGCGCGCGGGGGCGGACGCGCCGGTGCGCGCCAGGCGCTGGCGCGCTTCTGGCACACGCTCGGCACGGTGAGCCTGTTCAGCCCGATGCGCCGCACGGCAGCCGATTACCTGGCCGATTTCGGGGCGAAAGGCGGTTCGATGCAGACTTCGCCGGCCTACCACCTGATGCAGGTGATGGGCGCCGTGTTGCCGCCGCCAATGACCCAGGTCAGCATCAATCCGATGAGCACGATGCTGGCCACGCTGATCGACTTCGAGCGCGTGCGCAGCTGCGAAGAAATACGCCTGTTTGTCACCGCCACCAATGTGCGCACCGGCAAAGGCAAGATATTCATGCGCGACGAAATGGATGCCAACCGGCTGGCCGCCTCGGCCTGCCTGCCGCAGGTGTTTTCGGGCGTCGAGGTCGACGGCGAAACCTACTGGGATGGCGGCTTCGTCGGCAACCCGTCGCTGGCGCCCCTGGCCACCGATGGCGGCGCGGGCGATATCCTGATCATCCAGAATAATCCGATCGCGCGCGACCGCCTGCCGCTGAGCGTGGCCGACATCGTCAACCGCGCCAGCGAGATCGCCTTCAATACCGCCTTCGTGCGCGAAGTCAGCGCGATCGGGCAGATGGGCGCATTGCTCGACGAACAGCAGGCCGAGCAGGCCCATGCGGCAACGCTGCGTCTGCACATGGTCAGCGGCAACAGTGCGCTGCAAAACCTCGATATCTCAAGCAAGTTCAATAACGAATGGCCGTTCCTGCAGCACTTGCAGGCACTCGGCCGCCAGGCCGCCGATGACTGGCTGGCTCGGCACGCCGACCAGGTCGGCCTGCGCTCGACGCTCGACACGCGCGCCATCTTCTACCCTGAAACGATGGTGGACGCGGCCAACGGGTCAGGCTGTTAAAATTGCGCTTTCGTCCTGTGTCGTTGTGCAGCAAACCAAAATTCTAGAAGGAAAGAACATGATCAAAGTTGGCATCGTTGGCGGAACCGGATACACGGGCGTGGAATTGCTGCGGCTGCTGGCCGTTCACCCTGATGTGCAACTGACCGCCATCACATCGCGCAAGGAAGACGGCATGCCGGTGGCCGAGATGTTCCCGTCGCTGCGCGGGCGCGTCGATATCGCGTTCACCAGCCCTGATAAAGCCGACCTGAAATCGTGCGACGTGGTGTTCTTTGCCACCCCGCACGGCGTGGCGATGGCGCAGGCGCCCGAGCTGCTGGCGGCCGGCGTCAAGGTGATCGACCTGGCGGCCGACTTCCGCCTGAAAGACCGCGCCAGTTTCGAGAAATGGTACAAGATCGAGCACAGCGCGCCCGAGCTGATCGAGGAAGCCGTGTACGGCCTGCCAGAACTGAACCGCGACGACATCAAGGCGGCGCGCCTGATCGCCAATCCGGGTTGCTATCCGACCACGATGCAGCTGGGCTTTTACCCTCTGCTCAAGGCCGGCATCATCGACGCCGGCAACCTGATCGCCGACTGCAAGTCGGGCGTGTCGGGCGCCGGCCGCAAGGCCGAGATCGCGACCTTGTTCTCGGAGTCGAGCGACAACTTCAAGGCCTATGGCGTGTCCGGTCACCGCCACCACCCGGAAACCACGGCCCAGCTGGCCCGTTTCACCGAAGACAAGGTCGGCCTGATCTTCACGGCGCACCTGGTGCCGATGATCCGCGGCATGCACGCGACGCTGTACGCGCGCCTGACCAAAGAGATCGACGACGCCGCCCTGCAGGCATTGTTCGAAGACGCGTACAAGGACAGCGAATTCGTCGACGTGATGCCGTTCGGCTCGCACCCGGAAACCCGCTCGACGCGCGGCTCGAACATGCTGCGCCTGGCGCTGCATCGTCCGGATGGCGGCGACACCGTGGTGATTCTGGTGGTGCAGGATAACCTGGTCAAGGGCGCGGCCGGCCAGGCGGTGCAGTGCATGAACCTGATGTTCGGGTTCGATGAAGCGACCGCCTTGCGCCAGATCGCGCTGCTGCCGTAAAGCAAGGGCGCGGCGCTTGAATTAGCGCCTGAGCGCTCCATATAGGGTAGACACACGGCGCCGCGCCGCATGCGGCGCCGCTGTTTCATCTGGCCGACAGCCACCGATCGGTCGGCAGCACGACTTCCCCCAACCGTCTATAATGGGCGGAGTTTGATCTTTCAGGAGCTTTCCCATGAACGCAGTCGCCGAAGTGCTTGAGCACGACACCATTCCCGTACCAATCAACTTCACCGACAGCGCCGCAGATAAAGTCGCCCAGCTGATCGAAGAAGAAGGCAATCCCGATCTGAAGCTGCGCGTATTCGTCCAGGGCGGCGGTTGCTCGGGCTTCCAGTACGGCTTCACCTTCGACGAAATCGTCAATGACGACGACACGACGATGGAAAAGAACGGCGTCCAGCTGTTGATCGATTCGATGAGCTACCAGTACCTGGTAGGCGCCGAAATCGACTACAAGGATGACCTCGAAGGCGCGCAGTTCGTGATCAAGAATCCGAACGCCACCTCGACCTGCGGTTGCGGTTCGTCGTTCTCGGCATAAGTTTCATCCCAGGCCACCCGAACCTTTTCGGGTAGTCAACGGCCCGCCACTGGCGGGCCGTTTGCGTATGCGCGCGCCTGTTGCGGGTTCAGGCCGGATACAGCGCGCCCAGCACGCGCAGCCCGCGCGCGCCGGTGACCGCCGGCAGATTGCCCGGCGCCCGGTTCAGGCAGCGCCAGCCGAGCCAGGCAAAGGCCAGCGCCTCGACCCGGTTCGGCGCCACTCCCAGCGCCGCGGTCGATTCCACCGCCACGCCGCCGAGTTCGGCGCCAATGCTGCGCAGCAGTGCGCTGTTGTAGGCGCCGCCGCCGCACACGTACACCGCATCCGGCGTTACGCCTTGGCCCAGGATGGCTTGCGCGATCGTGCTTGCGCTCAGGCGCAGCAGGGTGGCTTGCACATCGGCCGGCGCCAGGTCGCGGTGGCGCGCCAGCCTGTCGTCCAGCCATTGTTCGTGGAATAGGTCGCGGCCGGTGCTCTTGGGCGCCGGCTGGCGAAAGTACGGTTCGTCGAGCAGGCTGGCCAGCAGCGCCTGGTTCACCGTGCCGCTGGCGGCCCAGGCGCCGTCGGCGTCGTAGTCCTGCCCCCGGTGCCGTCCAATCCACAGATCCATCAAGACATTGCCAGGACCGGTATCGAAGCCGGTGACGCGGCCATCCGCATGCAGCACGCTGATATTGCCGATGCCGCCGATATTGACCACCACGCGCGCCGTGCCGGCGCTGCCGAAGGCGGCGTGATGGAAGGCCGGCACCAGCGGCGCGCCCTGGCCGCCGGCCGCCACGTCGCGGCTGCGGAAGTCGGCGATCACGTCCAGCCCGGTCAGTTCAGCCAGCAGCGCCGGGTTGTTGGTCTGGCGCGTGAAGCCGAGTTCGGGGCGGTGGCGGATGGTCTGGCCGTGGGCGGCGACGGCGGTCACGGGCCCCGGGCTGGACGGCAGCAGGGCGCGCACGCACTCGGCATAGACCAGCGCCAGGCCGTTGGCGGCCAGCGCTTCGCGCTCGAGCTCGTTCGGGCTGCTGGACTGCAGCGCCATCAGTTCGGCGCGCAGTTCGGGCGGGAAGGGCGTGAACGCGGCGGCCAGGGTCTGGATCGCGCCGTTCGAAAAATCGGCCAGCACGCCGTCGACACCGTCGAGGCTGGTGCCGGACATCAGGCCGATGAAGAGGGAAGGATTGGCGTTCATGGTGGGCATGGCCTTGGGTCGCAAAAATGGCGGCCAGAAAACAGCGCCGCTAAAACAAAACGCCCTCCGGCATTTGCATGCGACGGAGGGCGTCGGGACTGCGCTAGCGGCGGATCAGCGTGCCGCCATGCCGTTGCCGCTCGGGGCCAGCAGCGAGAAGCGGTGATTCATCTCGGCGGCGGCGGTGCGGAAGCGCGACAGTTCGGCCTGGTTCAGCGGTTGCTGCACCAGCGACTTGAACTGGTTCGGGTCCTTGGCGACACCGGCAACACGGAATTCGTAGTGCAGGTGGGCGCCGGTCGACCAGCCGGTCGAGCCGACATAGCCGATCAGTTGACCCTGGCTGACCTTGGCGCCTTTTTTCATGCCCGGGGCGATACGGCTCATGTGCGCGTACGCCGAGCTGTAGTTCGACCAGTGCTTGAGCACGACCATATTGCCGTAGCCATTGCCGTTGCCGGCGAAGTCGACGGTAGCGTCGGCGACGGCGCGGATCGGGGTGCCGGTAACAGCCGCGTAGTCGACGCCCTTGTGCGCTTTCCACTTGCCCGAGATCGGGTGGGTGCGCATCGAGAAGCCCGACGAAATACGCGAATACTGCAGCGGCGACTTGAGGAAGGCCTTTTTCAGGGCCTTGCCGTCGAGCGTGTAATAGCCGCCTTGCTTGCTGATTGGATCTTCGTACCAGACCGACTGATAGCTGGTGCCGCGGTTGACGAATTCGCCAGCCAGGATGCGGCCGGTTTTCACCAGTTCGCCATCGAGCCAGAAGGTTTCGTACACAACATTGAAACGGTCGCCGCGCTTGACGTCGGAGCGGAAGTCGATGCTGGTCGAAAACATCTCGATGATCTGGCCGACGACCGAATCAGGAATGCTGCCGCCGTCCATATTGCTGTCGTCGGTCGCCGCGTACAGCGACGAGGCGATTTCGCGCGAGCGCATTTCGACGCGGCGCTCGAGCTTGGCCGGCGTCTCGAGGGCGACGAACTGTTCGCCCTTGCGCTCGACCGTAATGGTGCGTGCGTTGCCGCTCTTGCCGTCAGTAATCGATGCGCTCAGCGACAGCAGCATGCCGTTCTCGTCGGTCTCGGCCTGGATGCGCTTGCCGTTTGGCAGCGACAGCAGGCGGCGGGCGACCTTGTCGGAACGAACGAACTTCTGGGCTTGTGCGTCTTCGATGCCGAGGCGGGTGAAGATCGAGCCGAGCGAATCGCCGCGGCGGATACGTTCTTCGTGGATGAATTGCTGCTCGTCTTGCTGGAGCGCAGCGATCTGGTCGGCCAGGTTCGGCAGTGCCAGGTCTTGTGCGACCGATTGGACAGGCAGGTCGGAAGGATCGTTGGCGATCGGGGCAACTGCCACCGCGCCAAAGGCGCACATGCTGAGGAAGACAGCGCCGGCGCCGAGCATGCGCGCCTTGCGGGTCTTCGGCATCAGCAACTGCAGGCCGTTTTGGGTGATTTTCTGTATAGGGTTCATGCAATCAGTTAAAATTTGCGGCTGAACTTTCAAGGGCCGTGTTCTTATCGATTCGAAAAGTTTTCTTTAGGAAACGAAAACAGGATCGTGAATTATACCAAAAGATGTGGTCCTACAACCGTTTTAGCCAACTTCCTACAAGATTCTATGACTTCCTCTGTTGCTCCCGGTAAAGGTTCCGCGGTAAATTCTTCAATTGCCTTGCCGCTGACCGACAAGGTGCGCGAAGCGCTCGCCATTGCCAAGCGTGGCGCCGATGAACTCCTGATCGAGAGTGAATTCGCCCAAAAGCTGGCGCGTTCCGAGCAGACCGGCAAGCCGCTGCGCATCAAGCTTGGCCTGGACCCGACCGCCCCTGACCTGCACCTTGGCCATACTGTCGTACTGAACAAGCTGCGCCAGTTGCAGGACCTGGGCCACCAGGTAATCTTCTTGATCGGCGACTTTACCTCAATGATCGGCGATCCGTCGGGCCGTAATGCTACGCGTCCGCCGCTGACCAAGGAACAGGTCGAAGAAAACGCGATGACGTATTTCCGCCAGGCTTCATTGGTGCTCGACGCCGCCCGTACCGAGATCAGGTACAACTCGGAATGGTGCGACCCGCTGGGCGCGCGCGGCATGATTCAGCTGGCCTCGCGCTACACCGTGGCGCGCATGATGGAACGCGACGACTTCACCAAGCGCTACAAGAGTGGGACTCCGATTGCGGTGCATGAGTTCCTTTATCCTTTGATGCAGGGCTATGATTCGGTCGCTTTGGAATCAGATCTCGAACTTGGCGGCACCGACCAGAAATTCAACCTGCTGGTTGGCCGCGAATTGCAGAAGGACTACGGGCAAGAGCCGCAGTGCATCCTGACCATGCCGCTGCTGGAAGGCCTGGACGGCGTCGACAAGATGTCCAAGTCGAAGAATAACTATATTGGCATCACCGAAGCGCCGAACACCATGTTCGCCAAGCTGATGAGCATCTCGGACGCGATGATGTGGAAGTACTTCAATTTGCTGTCGTTCCGCTCGATCGAGGATCTGGCCCAGCTCAAGGCGCAGGTCGACGGCGGCGCCAACCCGCGCGACGCGAAAGTGGCGCTGGGCAAGGAAATCGTCACCCGCTTCCACTCGGCCCAGGCCGCCGAGGATGCGCTGGCCGACTTCGTCAACCGCTCGAAGGGCGGCATTCCGGACGATGTGCCCGAAGTCGCGCTCACTGGGGCGCCGCTCGGGCTGCCGCAGCTGCTGAAGGCGGCCGGCCTGTGCGCCTCGACTTCGGAAGCGATGCGCATGGTCGACCAGGGCGGCGTGCGCATCGACGGCGCCGTGGTGAGCGACAAGGCGCTGCAGGTCGGCGCCGGCAACTTCGTGGTGCAGGTCGGCAAGCGCAAGTTCGCGCGCGTGACCCTGGTCGCCGGGGTGCCGCACCAATGATCGGACTGCTGCAACGCGTGAGCGAGGCGGCGGTGCGGGTCGACGGCGCGACTGTCGGCGCGATCGGCCCCGGCCTGATGGTGCTGGTGTGCGCCGAGAAGGGCGACAGCGAACGCGAGGCCGACCAGCTGTTGAGCAAGCTGCTCGGCTACCGGGTTTTCTCGGATGAGGCCGGCAAGATGAACCGCAGCCTGGCCGATACCGGGGGCGGCCTGCTGCTGGTGCCGCAGTTCACCCTGGCAGCCGATACCCGCTCCGGGACCCGGCCATCGTTCTCGCCGGCGGCCGCGCCGGAAGACGGGCGGCGCCTGTTCGATTATCTTGTGCGCCAGGCGCGCGCGCGGCATGGCATCGTCGACACCGGCGTATTTGGCGCGGACATGAAGGTGTCGCTCATCAATGACGGGCCGGTGACGTTCTGGCTGCGGTTTGATCCGGTCGGTACGGCGCGCTGAAACCCGCGCCGTCCGCCACGGTCAAAATTAACAGCCACGGAGGACACATGCGAGTCTGGAGCGATTCATTTACTGACGGCGCCGACATTCCCGCCGCCTGCGCATTCGCGGTCAGCGATCCGCACAGCCACGTCAAGCTGTCGAGCAATCGCAACCCGCACATCGCCTGGGACGAGGTGCCGGCCGGCACCGAGTCGCTGGTGCTGATCTGCCACGACCCGGACGTGCCGTCCGAGGGTGCCGACGTCAACCACGAGGGGCGCACGGTGCCGGCATCGCTGCCGCGCGTCGACTTCTTCCACTGGACCCTGGTCGATATCCCGATCTACCTGCGCTCGCTGGCCGAAGGCATGTTTTCCGATATGGTCACCCCGCACGGCAAACCGGGCCCACTGGTGGCGTTCACGGTCAAGAACGGCACCGAGCACCAGCTGCGCCACGGGGTCAATGACTACACCGGCTGGTTCGCCCACGATCCCGACATGGCTGGCGAGTTCTACGGCTATGACGGCCCGTGCCCGCCCTGGAACGACGAGCGCGTGCACACGTACATCTTCACCCTGTACGCGCTCGACATCCCGCGCTTGCCGCTCGAGGGCCGGTTTACCGGGCCAGAAGTACGCATGGCGATCCAGGGGCATATCCTGGACGAAGCGCGCATCTTCGGGGTGTACTCGCTCAATCCTGCACTCGATGCCGTGCTCCATACCGATCCTGTGGCGGACCAGCTGAAATAGTCCGCTCGCCTCTGTATTCATGGCGGCATTCAACGCCGGCGTCGTCATGAGCCGGCGCAGTTTCTTCATTAGCATCATCACGCCCCGAGGTTCGGGCACTGGAACCTCATGTCTTCGACTGCACAATCGGCGCCACCCGGCGCCACCACAATCCTGTTGATCCGCCACGGCGAAACCGCGTTCAATGCCGAGCGCCGGCTGCAGGGCCATCTCGACATCGCCCTGAATGCCGAAGGCGAACGCCAGGCCGCGGCGCTGGGGCAGGCGCTGGCCGCCGAAGCGATCGACCTGATCGTCTCGAGCGACCTGGGTCGGGCACGCCAGACGGCCGAGGCGATCGCCGGGGCGCGCGGTCAGCAGCGGGAACAGCAGCAGGATGTGCTGACCGATCGCCACTTGCGCGAGCGTTGCTATGGTGGTTTCGAAGGCTTGCTGTACAGCGAGATCGCGGCCCGTTTTCCGCTTCAGTTCGCAGCCTGGCAGGCGCGCAACATCGATGCCGAGCTGCCGCCCGGCGAACGCTGCGGCGAAACCTTCCGCCAGTTCTTCGACCGCGCGCTGAGCGCGATCCTGGGGCACGCTGCCCAGCATCCGGGAAAGACACTGGCGCTGGTCGCGCATGGTGGTGTGCTCGAATGCGCCTACCGGGCTGCGCTGGGCTTGCCGCTGGAAACGCCGCGCGACTTCAAGGTACACAATGCCAGCGTCAATCGTTTCGTGGCCGAGGCGGGCAGGCTACGGCTGCTGAGTTGGGGCGAGGTCGGGCATCTGCGCCAGGGCGCGCTCGACGATCTGCGCTGAAATCGCTGCCGACGGCGCCGGTTTGTTACGCGAAATTGCGGCGTTACCGGCAACGCAAACCCTTTTTAGCACCTTGCCAATATCGCACGCGCAACAACTCAAAAAATTTGTGCTGATAATTTGAGCAGCGGATGGGGTAAAATAGCAGGTTCCCGAGAAACTTTTATGACTTTCTTCTGTGCAAATCGGTTCTTATATTCTGCGAAATAACGTCTTCGTCGCCCCCATGGCCGGGGTTACGGATCGCCCGTTCCGTCAGCTGTGCAAGCAGCTGGGCGCGGGCTATGCCGTGTCCGAGATGGCGGCGTCCAATCCGCGCCTGTGGGCCAGCGAAAAGACGGCGCGTCGCACCGATCACACGGGCGAAATGGAACCGAAAGCGGTGCAGATCGCCGGCGCCGACCCGAAAGACCTGGCCGATTGCGCCCGCTTCAACGTCGAGCGCGGCGCCCAGATCATCGATATCAATATGGGTTGCCCGGTCAAGAAGGTGTGCAACAGCTGGTGCGGTTCGGCCTTGCTGCAGCATGAAGACCTGGTCGAGCGCATCCTGCACGCCGTGGTCGAAGCGGTCGATGTGCCGGTGACGCTGAAGTTCCGCACCGGCTGGGATCGCCAAAACAAGAACGCGCTGCGCATCGCGCGCCTGGCCGAGCAGGCTGGCATCCAGATGCTGACCCTGCATGGGCGCACGCGCGCCGACGGCTACAAGGGCGAGGCCGAGTACGACACCATTCGCGCTGTCAAGGCGGCGGTGGGCATTCCGGTGGTGGCCAATGGCGACATCACCACGCCCGAGAAGGCCAGGTTCGTGCTCGACTACACCGGCGCCGATGCGGTGATGATCGGCCGCGCCGCCCAGGGCCGCCCCTGGATATGCCGCGAGATCGACCATTACCTGCGCACCGGCGAGCATTTGCCGGCGCCGCTGGTAGAAGAAGTGCGCGAATTGATGAACGAGCACTTGCCGGCGCACTATGCCTTCTATGGCGACTTCATTGGCGTGCGCAGCGCGCGCAAGCACATCGGCTGGTATGTGCAGGATCTGCCGGGCGGCGAAGAATTTCGCCAGCGCATGAACCTGCTGGAATCGACTGGCGAGCAGCTGGCGGCGGTCGATGCCTTCTTCGATTCTCAACGGCAGCTCGGCGAGCGGTTACAATACCGCCCCGCGCATCCTGCCATCGACGCGATCGCGGCATAGCCGGGCACCATAACAAGAACAATCGGGGACGCGCTGCGCGAGAGCGGAGCAATCTATAAACCAGGATGAAGCAGCAGAAGACATGAGCAAAGAAAGTATCCAGGAAGTCGTCCAAAAGAGTCTTGAAGACTATTTCAACGATCTGGGCGAGCAAAAGCCGTCCAATATCTACGACATGATGGTGCTGACCGTCGAGAAGCCGGTCCTCGAGGTCGTGATGTCGCGCGCCGACGGCAACCAGTCGCACGCCGCGCAAATGCTCGGCATCAACCGCAACACACTGCGCAAGAAACTGCAAGAGCACGGACTGCTCTGATCTGACGTCGTGGCCGCGCCCACGCGCGCGGCCGTTCCAGGTCCGCGCCCGGCGCACGAATTACCAACCACAGGCCACACCATGATCAAACAAGCTCTGATTTCTGTTTCCGACAAAACCGGCGTGCTCGATTTCGCACGTGCGCTGAGCGCGCTGGGCGTCAATATCCTGTCCACCGGCGGTACCGCCAAGTTGCTGCAAGAAAATGGTGTGCCGGTCACGGAAGTCGCCGATTACACGGGTTTCCCGGAAATGCTGGATGGCCGCGTCAAGACCCTGCACCCGAAAGTGCACGGCGGCATCCTGGCACGTCGCGATTTTCCCGAGCACGTCGCCAAGCTCGAAGAGCACGGCATTCCACAGATCGACATGGTCGTGGTCAACCTGTACCCGTTCCAGCAGACCGTCGCCAAAGAACAGTGCTCGCTCGAAGATGCGATCGAGAACATCGACATCGGCGGCCCGACCATGCTGCGCTCGGCGGCCAAGAACCACCGCGACGTGGTCGTGATCGTCGACCCAAGCGACTATGGCGTGGTACTGGCCGAAATGAAGGGCGCCGGCGAAGCGACCGGCCCGGTCAGCTACGAGACCAAGTTCCGCCTGGCCAAAAAGGTGTTCGCCCATACCGCGCAATACGATGGCGCCATCACCAACTACCTCACCAGCCTGGGCGAGGACCGCGCGCACGCGACCCGCTCCAGCTTCCCGCAGACCCTGAACATGGGCTTCGAGAAAGTGCAGGACATGCGCTACGGCGAGAACCCGCACCAGGGCGCCGCTTTCTATCGCGACCTGGTCAGCATCGACGGCGCGCTGGCCAACTACACCCAGTTGCAGGGCAAGGAACTGTCGTACAACAATATTGCAGACGCCGATGCGGCCTGGGAATGCGTCAAGTCGCTCGGCGGCCTCGGCCAGTCGGCCGGCTGCGTGATCGTCAAGCACGCCAATCCGTGCGGCGTGGCAATCGGCGTCGATGCGCTGGACGCCTATTCGCGCGCGCTGCAGACCGACCCGACGTCGGCCTTTGGCGGCATCATCGCCTTCAACGTCGAAGTCGACGGCAAGGCCGCCGAAGCGCTGGCCAAGCTGTTCGTCGAAGTGCTGATCGCGCCATCGTTCACGCCGGAAGCGCGCCAGATCATGGCGGCCAAGCAGAACGTGCGCCTGCTCGAAATCGCGCTCGGCAATGGCCAGAACGCGTATGACGTCAAGCGCGTCGGCGGTGGCCTGCTGGTGCAGTCGCCGGATGCCAGGAACGTGGAACTGGCCGATGTGCGCGTGGTCAGCAAGAAGCAGCCGACCCAGCAGCAACTGCAAGACATGATGTTCGCCTGGCGCGTGGCCAAGTTCGTCAAGTCGAACGCGATCGTGTTCTGCGCCAATGGCATGACCCTCGGCGTTGGCGCCGGCCAGATGAGCCGTATCGATTCGGCCCGCATCGCCTCGATCAAGGCCCAGAACGCCGGCCTGTCCCTGAGCGGCTCGGCCGTGGCGTCGGACGCCTTCTTCCCGTTCCGTGACGGCCTCGACGTCGTGGTCGATGCCGGCGCGACCTGCGTGATTCACCCGGGCGGTTCGATGCGCGACCAGGAAGTGATCGACGCTGCCGACGAGCGCGGCGTGGTGATGCTGTACACCGGCACCCGTCACTTCCGTCACTAATCAAGCGCGGGTCGCGCAAACCTGCCGACCCGCCGATTGTCAAACGAGGTGCGTGGTGGATGGTTTTCCACCACGCACCTGTGTTTTTGCACAGTATTTTTCCCACGACTACCCTTAGCCGGGGTAACATTCCGGAATGATTATTCTCGGCATCGACCCGGGCCTGCGCACGACGGGGTTCGGCGTCATTGAAAAACACGGCGCCAAGCTGCGCTACATCGCCTCGGGCACCATCAAGACCGGGCTCGAAGGCGCTCTGCCGCCACGTCTCAAGATCATCCTGCACGGCGTCAGCGAAGTCATCGCCACCTACGGGCCGGCCTGCGCGGCCATCGAAAAAGTGTTCGTCAACGTCAATCCGCAGTCGACCCTGTTGCTGGGCCAGGCGCGCGGCGCCGCGATCACGGCCCTGGTCGGGGCCGATCTCGATGTGGCCGAGTACACCGCGGTGCAGGTCAAGCAAGCCGTGGTCGGCACCGGCAAGGCGGCCAAGCCGCAGGTGCAGGATATGGTGGCGCGCCTGCTCAAGCTGCCGGGCTTGCCGGGCAGCGACGCCGCCGATGCGCTCGGCGTAGCGATCTGCCACGCGCACAGCATCGATACGCTGGCCTTGCTGGGCGCGCTGTCGCCGGCCAATGCGGCGCTGCGCATGAAGAACAGCCGCCTCGTCTCATAAAAATACACAGGACTAACGATGATCGGTCGCCTTTCCGGAACCCTGCTCGAAAAAACGCCGCCGCAATTGCTGGTCGATTGTAACGGCGTCGGCTATGAAGTCGACGTGCCGATGAGCACTTTCTACAACCTGCCGCACACCGGCGAGAAAGTGGTGCTGTTTACCCACCTGATCGTGCGCGAAGACGCCCACCTGCTGTTCGGTTTTGGCGCCGCGTCCGAACGGGCGCTGTTTCGGCAACTGATCAAGATCACCGGCATCGGCGCACGCATGGCGCTGGCGATCCTGTCGGGCATGACGGTGGCCGAGCTGTCGCAGGCGGTCACGCTGCAGGAAACCGGGCGCCTGGTGAAGGTGCCGGGCATCGGCAAGAAGACCGCCGAGCGCCTGCTGCTCGAACTCAAGGGCAAACTCGGCGCCGACATCGGCATGGTGGCCGGTGCCGCGCGCGACGACGCCCAGGCCGACGTACTCAATGCGCTCGCTGCGCTGGGGTATTCTGACAAGGAAGCGCTGCTGGCGACCAAGAACATGCCGGCCGGCGCAACGGTGTCCGATGGCATCAAGTTCGCCCTGAAGGCGCTGTCCAGGCCCTAACCGAGAATTTCCGCAATGAGCATCCAGACCGACAATTTCACCGAGCAGCGCATCATCGATGCGGCGCCGGCCTCGCCCAATGAAGAGGCGATCGAACGCGCCCTGCGGCCGAAGCAGCTGGACGAATACGTCGGCCAGGAAAAGATCCGCGCCCAGCTCGAGATCTTCATCAGCGCCGCGCGCAAGCGGCGCGAGGCGCTCGACCATACGCTGCTGTTCGGTCCGCCCGGCCTGGGCAAGACCACGCTGGCCCACATCATCGCGCGCGAGATGGGGGTCAACCTGCGCCAGACTTCGGGCCCGGTGCTCGAGCGCCCCGGCGACCTGGCGGCGCTGCTGACCAACCTCGAGCCGAACGATGTGCTGTTCATCGACGAGATCCACCGCCTGTCGCCGGTGGTCGAAGAGATCCTGTATCCGGCGCTCGAGGACTACCAGATCGACATCATGATCGGCGAAGGCCCGGCCGCGCGCTCGGTCAAGCTCGACCTGCAACCGTTTACGCTGGTCGGCGCCACCACCCGCGCCGGCATGCTGACCAATCCGCTGCGCGACCGCTTCGGCATCGTGGCGCGGCTCGAGTTCTACAACGTCGATGAGCTGACCAAGATCGTTACCCGCAGCGCCGCGTTGCTGGGCGCACCGATCGACGAGCAGGGTTCGCGCGAAGTGGCCAGGCGCGCACGCGGCACGCCGCGTATCGCCAACCGCCTGCTGCGCCGCGTGCGCGACTACGCCGAAGTCAAAGGCAATGGCGAGATCACCCAGCAAATCGCCGATCTGGCCCTGAAAATGCTCGACGTCGACAGCGTCGGTTTCGACGTGATGGACCGTAAATTACTCGAAGCGGTATTGTTCAAGTTTGCCGGCGGCCCAGTGGGCATCGGCAACCTGGCGGCGGCGATCGGCGAAGCGGCCGACACCATCGAAGACGTGCTCGAACCGTTCCTGATCCAGCAGGGCTACCTGCAGCGCACCCCACGCGGACGCATCGCCACGCCGCTGGCGTATCAGCACTTCGGCGTCAGCGCGCCGCGCATCAGCCCGACGGGCGACCTGTGGGACAGCCTGCCGCCGGCTTGATCGGCGCAGCAGCACCGTTCAGGTGGGCGGCAGCGCGGTGAGCGCCGGCTCGCGCGCTTCGCGCTGGCGTAACGGGCGGCGGCTGTGCGCGGGCACGACCCGATAGATCAGCGTCAGGTACAGCACCAGCGCAAAGCCGATCAGCATGCTGCACATCCACAGCAGGGCCGGTGCGGCGCCGTGCCACAGCAGCGCGATGCTGCCCAGGCAGGGCGGGGCCAGCAGCAGTGCCGCCAGCGCCCGCATCGATGGCGAGCGGCGCAGCCGATAGCCGGCCATCCCGATCAGGAAGAACGCCGCCGATGCCAGCCCCATGCACAGCATGAACATGACGGCCAGGCGCGCATTTGGCGCCGCGGCGCCGACCGGAAACGCCACCATCGGCGGGGCGACCAGCACCAGCACGCCGAAGGCGAGGCATAGCAGACGCAAGAACATCATTGTGGCCTATCCATCATGGGTCAGTCGGCGTGATTGCAGCGCTCTGCCGGGATGGCAGTAAGGCAACGATATCATACGTCCCGTATTGACCCACTGTTAAGCGGTCACTCGTGCACGATCAATTTGTCGCGAAATTGTCGCGCTGCAGCAATCAGCGTGGCACGCGCGGTCCGGATGGCGGCTTGCGCCGCAACACGGTCCAGGTGATCGGGCGCGGCGCCCGCTTTGGCGGCAGCACCTTGGGCGGCGGCACGTGCATCAGCGGATACACAAAGCTGAAGTACAGCACGATCGACAGCACCAGCAGGAAGGTGCACAGGTAGACCATCAGCATATTGCTGGCATGCCAGATCACGATCGCGCTGGCGCTGAACGGCATCATCAACAGCAGCGCGGCGAACGAGCGCAGCAGCGGATCGCGGCGCATGCGATGGCCCGTCATCGCCACCAGGAAGAAGCCGCCCGAGGCCAGCGCCAGGCCGACCAGCACGATATACGGCTCGAGCCAGTCCGGCACGCCGTGCGCGGTGGACGCCAGCAAGGCCGCCGGCAGCAGGATGCCAAACACGCCGCCGGCCAGGCTCAGCAATCGCAATATCCGCAGCTCGCGGCTGCGGAACAGGGGCCGCGCGGTACGGGTGAGGATGGTCGGTTTCATGTCCGGTCAGTGCCCGGTGCTCTTCGAAAACAGGTTAATCACCAGCACCCCGCCGACAATCAGCGCCAGCCCGGCGATGGCGGGCAGGTCGAGCGTCTGCCTGAACCAGAGCCAGCTCACCAGCGAGATCAGCACGATGCCGACACCGGACCAGATCGCATAGGCGATGCCGGTCGGCAGTACGCGCAGGCTGAAGGTGAGCAGGTAGAACGACAGCGCGTAGCAGCCGACCGTGATCAGGCTGGGCAGGGGACGGGTAAAGCTGTCGGAGGCTTTCAGGGCGGTGGTGCCGATCACTTCGGACACGATCGCCAGTCCAAGGAACAGATAGGCCTGGTTCAGGGTCATCGGATACCAGCGGCCCGTCGCCGGGCCGCCATCAACTTTCTAGGTAGTTACTGCTTGCAGTTACTGTTCGCGCACCCAGGTCTGGCTACGGCCGAACATCGGCGCGCCGACATAGCCGCGCACTTCAAGCTTGGCGCCATTGTCCTTGAGCGCGGCCTTGCTCTTGTAGGTCTTGCCGGCGGCCGGGTCGAGGATCTCGCCGCCGCTGTAGTCATTGCCGTCTTTCTTGAGGCCCGACAGGATCGTCATGCCGATGATCGGCTGGTCCTTGCGGGGGCCGCTGCATTTGACGCAGGTCGGATTCTGGTCCTGGTCGGCCGTGCGGTACAGCTTTTCGATCTTGCCGGTCAGGACGCCGCCGTCTTCGGTAATGCGCACCAGTGCTTTCGGCTTGCCGGTTTCGTCGTCGATGGTCTTCCAGGCGCCGACCGGCGAAGCATTCTGGGCCAGGGCGGCGGCGGACAGGGCGAACAGGGTGGCGGCCAGGCCGGCCTTGGTCAGGTGTCGCATGGGGTATCTCCAGTGTTTGTTATTGGTAAGCAGAGTGTAGCAAACACTGCTGCCCGCTGGAGAGGCGCAATCCGAGGATTCATTCCACAACGCGCGGCGTGGATGTCAGGGCGCGTTGCGCACGTCCTCGAGCGTCACCTGATGCCGCCGTTCGGCCGGCCGGGTCAGCACGCGCAGGCTCACTTCGAGCGGCACGCCTTGCTCGGCCAGCAGATTGGCGGCGGGGCGCAGTTGGTCGGCGGCGTCGTGCATCACGGCGTCGATGATAAGGGCAGTCTTGTAGTCGCTTCGTCGGTCCATGCGCGGATCGTATCATGGGCTTGCCGTATGGCGTGCAGCGTGCGATGTTGCGCACGCTCTGAATCGGTGCGCCCGATGACGGATCACCACTGCGCCGCACACTTGCAGAACACGCGCGCCCCATCGCGCGGCAGTGCAGCGCCAGTGCCCAAATAACGATGGGCAGACGCCCCGGCTTGATGTATCTTTTGCCACGTTCGTCAGGGATGTATGCCCTGCTATCTCAGTTACGACACGGCCAGCCTGCACGCTGCCGTCAATTTCAGGAAATCGCACATGCTCGATCTGGTAAATAGTATCAATGCAGTTGTCTGGAGCCCGGCGCTGATCGCGCTGTGCCTGGGCGTAGGCCTGTACTTCTCGGTGCGCTCGCGCTTCCTGCAGGTGCGCCACGTGGTGGGAATGCTGCGCCTGATGCGCGAGGGCAAGAGCTCTGAGCAGGGCGTGTCCTCGTTCCAGGCGCTGGCCATGACGCTGGCCGGGCGCGTCGGCACCGGCAATATCGCCGGCGTGGCCACCGCCATCACCTTCGGTGGTCCGGGCGCGATATTCTGGATGTGGGTGGTGGCCTTCCTCGGCTCGAGTTCGGCCTTTGTCGAATCGACGCTGGGCCAGGTCTATAAAGAGCAGATCGGCAAGCAATACCGCGGCGGCCCGGCCTTCTATATCGAAAAAGGCCTGGGCATGAAATGGTATGCCTGGATCTTCGCCATCGCCACCCTGTTCGCCACCGGCCTGCTGCTGCCGGGCGTGCAGGCGAACTCGATCGCCGAAGGCCTGAAGACCGCCGCCGGGATCGACCCGACGTATACCGGCATTGGCGTGGCGCTGGTGCTGGCGTTCATCATCTTCGGCGGCGTCAAGCGCATCGCCAGCTTTGCCGAGGTCGTGGTGCCGTTCATGGCGCTGGCCTATATCCTGGTGGCCGCTGCCATCATCGTGATGAACCTGGAAGCCTTGCCCGGCGTGCTCAAGCTGATCGTCACCTCGGCCTTCGGCATGGATTCGGCCTTCGGCGCGATCCTTGGCCTGGCCATCATGTGGGGCGTCAAGCGCGGCGTGTATTCGAACGAAGCAGGGCAGGGCACCGGTCCGCATGCGTCGTCCGCCGCCGAAGTCAGCCATCCAGCCAAGCAGGGCCTGGTGCAGGGCTTCTCGGTGTATATCGACACCCTGTTCGTGTGCTCGGCCACCGCCTTCATGCTGCTCATCACCGGCCAGTACAATGTCGAGGGCCCGGATGGCAGCAAGATGTTCGTCGGGGTGCAGGGCGTGGCCTCGGGTCCGGGTTATGTCCAGACCGCGCTCGAGAACGTGATGCCGGGTTTCGGCGCCCTGTTCGTCGCCATCGCGCTGCTGTTCTTCGCCTTCACCACCATCGTTGCCTACTACTACATTGCCGAAACCAATATCGCCTGGATGGACCGCGATGGCCGTCACCCGTGGGTCAGCCTGCTGCTCAAGCTGGGCATCATCGGCGCCACCATCTACGGTGCGGTGAAGACGGCCGACGTCGCATGGGGTTTGGGTGACATGGGCGTCGGGATCATGGCCTGGCTCAACCTGATTGCGATCCTGCTGCTGCACAAGGTTGCGTTCAAGTGCCTGCGCGACTACGAGGCGCAACAGAAAGCCGGCAAGGATCCGCAATTCGATCCGCTGGCGCTGGGCATCAAAAACGCCCATTACTGGGAAGAGCGCGCGGCGGCATTGCGCGCGGCCGGCACCAAGGCAGCCGACAAGGTCGCCTGATTGGGTCAGGGGCGCGCCGCAGATGGCGCGCCACGCCGTCATGCCCGCTTCGGGTCGACGGCGAAATGTGCCAGAAACATCGACACGGCCGCATCGAGCACCGTGTCTTGCTGCGCCTGGGTCAATATCGGCGCGCTCATTGCGATCTGCGGCCAGAAGGCAAACGTCTTGATCTGGCCCTGCAGCAGCGTGGCGGCAAACGCCGGGTCGCCCGGCTTGAGGCGGCCATCGTCCTGGGCGGCGCGAATCCAGCGCGTCACGCCTTCTTCCAGTGCCATCAGCCGCGCCAGGATCGGCAGCGTGCGCTCGGGCGCATGGATCGCCTCGCCGATCGCCACCCGCGCCAGGTCCAGGAAGTCGCGGTCGGACAGGCTGCGCAGTTTTTGTCGCATCAGTTCGTCGAGTTGCGCGCGCAGGCTCAGTTCGGGCCGATAGGTCAGCTCGAGCATGCCGGCACTGCTCTCGAACATCTGCAGGATCGTCTCGGCAAACAGCGTCTCTTTGCTTGGGAAGTGGTTGTAGACGGTGCGTTTCGACACCTCGGCCAGGGCGGCAATACTGTCCACGCTGGCGTTTTCATAACCGTGCAGGCGAAACTGTTCTGCAGCAGCGGCAAGGATCGCGCTGCGCTTGCGGTCGGTGAGGCGGGTAGGAGCAGTCATGCTTGAATTCTACACTCAGTGGTTTACTTCCTCAAATGTAGACACTACACTGTGTAGTGTAATTTATACCGATCATTTCAAACTATGCGCAACTTCTTCGCCACAATCATTCTGGGAGCACTCTTGACCATGGCTGCCTGCACATCTGTTTCCGCCACCTCGTCCGCTGCAACGTCGCCGCAATACCGCGACGGCAAGTTCCACAATCCGGTTCCCATGCACCAGAACAGCGTGGGCGAGATGGCGCGCCTGTGGTGGACCTTCATGTTCGCCAAGCCGCCCGGCACCATGCCCAAGGGCGCAGTGCCGGTGCGCGCCCTGAGCCGCGCCGCCTTGCTGGCAGCCCCCGACAACACCCTGTACCGGCTGGGCCATTCGACGATGCTGATCAAGCTGGCCGGCGAGTTCTATCTGACCGACCCGGTGTTTTCCGAACGCGCTTCGCCAGTCCAGTGGGCCGGGCCGGCGCGCTTTCATGCGCCGCCGATCTCGATCGACGAACTGCCGCCGATCAAGGCCGTGATCCTGTCGCACGACCATTACGATCACCTCGACTACGCCGCCGTGAAGGCGCTGGCGGCCAAGACCGAGGTGTTCCTGACGCCGCTGGGCGTGGGCGACCGGCTGGTGGCGTGGGGCATCGACGCGGCCAAGGTGCGCCAGTTCGACTGGTGGCAGGAGACCCGGGTCGGCCCGGTGCGCCTGGTGGCCACCCCGGCCCAGCACTTTTCGGGGCGCACTCCGGCCGATCGCGATTCGACGCTGTGGGCGTCGTGGGTGATCCTGCACGACGACCTGCGCCTGTTCTTCAGCGGCGACACCGGCTACTTCAAGGGCTTCAAGGAAATCGGCGCCAAGTACGGTCCGTTCGACGTGGCGCTGCTCGAGACCGGCGCCTACGACAAGCTGTGGCCCGACGTCCACATGCAGCCCGAGCAGACGCTGCAGGCGTTCCAGGACCTGAATGCCAGCTGGCTGCTGCCAGTGCACAACGGCACCTTCGACCTGGGCCTGCACCGCTGGCAAGAGCCGTTCGAGCGCATCGTCGCGCTGGCCGGGGACAAGGGCGTCAGGCTGACCACGCCCGAGATGGGCGAGGCGCTGAACCTGAAGGCGCCACATAGTGGCCAGCCGTGGTGGCGCAGCGTGGAATAAGGTCAGGCAAATGGCGACGCGGCGGGGCTGGCTGGGCCAGCAAAGGCCGCGATCGCTTCCAGCAACACCTTGGCGCGGAACGGTTTCAGGATCACGCGCGTGATCTTGCGCTCGCGCAGCGCGTCGAGCAGCTGGGGTGTCGCCTGATGGGCCATGATCGCGATCGGCATCGTTCGCCCGTCCGATACGCCGGCGTCGCCGAAGCGCAGCTGGTCGACCAGGCTCAGGTCGTAATGGCGTTGGTTGCCGCTGCCGACACATTCAACGGAAATCACGGCGCCCTGGTACGGCCGCGAGCGCAGCATGCCAAGCGCCGTGTCGTTGCTGGCCGCTTCGTGCACCTGGCCCAGGTTCAGGCTGCGCGCCGTCATCGCCACCGTGCGGCGCAGCAGCGCTTCCGGTTCCACCAGCAGGATCTGCATCGGCTTAGGCATCGGCGGCCTCGCTCGCATGCGTCAGCTCCATCACCACCAGGTCACGCAGCGTGCCCAGGATGCCAAGGTCGAGCGCGTCGAGCGTGCGCGGCTGGCGGTCGATCAGGCACAGCGTGCCCAGGCGCACGCCGGAGCGCAGCGTCAGCGGGGCGCCGGCATAGAAACGAATGTGCGGCTCGCCGGTCACCAGCGGATTGTCGGCGAAGCGCGGGTCTTGCAGGGCGTCCGGCACGACCATGATGGCGTCGCTCAGGATCACGTGCGAACAGAACGAGGCGTCGCGATCGGTCTCGCAGACTTCGGTGCCGACACTGGCCTTGAACCATTGACGGTTGGCGTCGAGCAGCGTGAACAGAACAATCGGCACATCGAATTCGGCCGCCGCGAAGCGCACGATCTTGTCGTAGCGTTCTTCGGGCGGGGTGTCGAGAATCAGCAGTTCGTAGAGCGCGGCCAGGCGCTCGGCTTCGTTGTCGGGAATCGGGGCGACTTGCATCGGTGTGGACCGGGAATGGTTGTCGTTTGGATGCGGCTAATATAGCAGACCGCCTGGCGCCATCCGCTGCCAGGATGGCGCCAGGCCCGCTTTCATAGCGTCTGCTCCCAGACCAGGCGCCAGGTCGTCGCCGGCCGATACAGCGTCGTGCGCAGCAATGGGCTGGCGCCATCGAAGAAACTGCTCTCGCGCTCATCGCGGCGCAGCAGGTTGGCGCCCGCCAGGCGCAACCGTGATCTGGCGTCGCGCCGCCACACGGCGTACAGGTCGAGCTGGAGCGTAGCGCCTTCTTCAAGAAAGAGCGCGGCGCCGGCGCGGTGCGCTGCGCGGCCGCGCCAGCTCAGGGCGCCGCCCAGTTCGAGACGGGCGCCGTCGATGGTGTAGTCGAGTCCCAGGTTGCCGCTCCAATCGGGCTGGCCGGCGATGCGGTTGCCGGGCGCGGGCAGGTTGTCGATGCGCGACCAGTTGCGCGCCAGATTGACGCGCCCGGCCAGTTGCGCGCGCCGCGCCTTGGCTTCGAACTCGATGCCGCGCACGGTGGCGCCGCCCAGGTTGTCCGGGGTGGCGGTCCAGACCCCGTTGGCCAGGGCGACGCGGGTCAGCGTGATGTCGCGGATGCGCTTGTTGAAGACGCTCAGGGCGACCATGTCGTCCTTGCCAATGCTGCGTTCCCACGCCAGATCGACGCCAAGCGACAGTTCCGGACGCAAGCCGGGATTGCCTTGCTGGTCGGGATTGGTGGGGTTGTTGTTATTGTCGACCGCATAGCGGCGCGGCATCAGCTGCACGATATTCGGCGCCTTGTAGGTGCGGCTGACGGCCAGCCGAAAACCATCTTGCGCGGCACCGTCGCCAGCGCCTGGCGCGGGCCGGTACAGGGTCTGGAAGATCGGACTCCAGGCGCCGGCATCGACATCGACCGCCGCCGCCGCATTGCCCTGGCCGGTGGTGCGCAGGTCTTCGCGGCGCAGGCCGGCATAGGCCGACCAGCCGGGCGCGATGTCCCATTCGTCCTGCACGAACAAGGCGCTCCGCGTGACAGTGGCGCGGTAATCCTCGTCGCTACTGAGCAGCAGGGCGCCGGCGGCGTCGACGCGCTGTTCACGCCGATATTCGTCGCGCCCCTTGCGGCCGGCTTCCCATCCGGCCGCCAGCGTGTGCTTGCCCCACAGCGGGCGGCGCCAGTTGCCGCTGAAGACCCATTCGCGTTCGGTCGGCCCCGACGCCACCGCGCGCCGCTCGAGCAGCTTGTCTTTCAGATCCATGCCGCGGTAGTCGAAGGCGGCGTCGCGCGTGGTGTGAAACAGCGCCAGCTTCAGCGCCAGGCGGGCGCCGGCCTCGAACCGGCGCGTCCATGCCAGCTCGGCGTAAGCTTGCGCGGGCCGGGTGGCGTAGCGCTGGCTGGCATGCGGGAAGGCGGTGGCGCCCCCGGCCACGGTGGTCTCGTCCTCGCGCTTGACGTTGTCGATGCGGCGCTGGCGCAGGTAGCCCTGCAGGCTGATCGCATTCTGCGCGTCGGGCTGCCATGACAGGCGCGGCGCCAGCTCGAACAGGTCTTCCACCTGATGGTCGGTCCAGTCGGTGCGGCGCAGCAGGGTGGGGCGTTGTCCTTGTTCGAGCGTGACGGCGGCGATCGGATTGCGGTTGCGCCTGAGCGTGGCGCTGATGCCGTAGGCCAGCGCGCCATTGCTGCCGTTGTGCTGGGCCAGCAGTTGCGCTGCGGCCTCGCCGTGGATCAGCGCCAGGCCCGGCTTGATCTCGCTGCCGGCGCCGGCGCCGGCGCCGGCGCGGCGCAGGATCACGTTGATGGTGCCGGCCATCGCCTGGCCGCTGGTCTCGGCGGTGGCGCTGCGGCGGATCTCGATGCGTTCGATCAGGTCGGGGCTGAGCGACTCGAGCGAGAAGCCGGCCGGCGCGGGCAAGCCATTGAGCAGGATGGCGACATGGTCGCCGCCCATGCCGCGCATGCGGATCGTGGCCGGCCTGCCGGGGCCGGCATCGAGCGTGATGCCGGGCTGGCGCTTGAGCACATCGGCTAGATTGGCGTCGCCGTGGCGCAGCAGTTGGTCGCGCCCGACGACGATCGACGTGGTGGTCGCTTGCATGCGCAGGTCGGCGGCGGCGCTGATGCGCACCTGCTGCGGCGGCGTAATCTGGGCTTGGGATTGGGCTGGCGTACAGGCGTGCGCCGCCAGCAGCAGCGCGCCAGCGCTGCCGGTTATCGAGATTCGCATGGTGAGGCTTACAGGTCGGTGGGAAGCGGATTGTTCTGGGCGGCGCGGCGCTTCAGCGCGTTCGCTGTGGCGCGCTCGAGCAGGTCGGGCAGCAGTTGTCCGGGATCGAGGCGGCGGCCATCCTGCCAGTATTCGAGGTGCAGGTGCGGACCGGTGGCCTTGCCGCTGGCGCCGGATGTACCCAGCGCCTCGCCGGCGACGACGCGCTGGCCGGGCGCGACGTCGATCCGTGCCAGATGGATCAGCAGCGAACTGCGGCCGCCGCCATGGTCGACCCGCACGTAGTGGCCCCAGGCGTCGTCGAAAGCTGCTTCCGACACGGTGCCGGCCGCCACCGCATGCACCGGCGTGCCACGGCGCGCGGCCAGGTCGATCCCATGGTGGCCTTTGGGCACGCTCGGACTGCGTACGCCATACAGGCTGGTGACGCGCGGCTGCATTAGCGGGTAGCGCCAGGTTTGGTGCACATGCGGCGCCTGCACCGAAGCCTCGGCTGCGTGATCGGACAGCGGCGCAGGCGCCGACGAAAATGCCGGTTGCAAGGCGGCGCCGACCAGGGCGACACCAGCCACGGCGGCGCCGACCAGAAAGCGGCCTGGCACGGACAGGCGGGCCGCGCTCGGCGTACGCATGCGTTGTACGCGCTCGGTCATGCCGGTGGCAGAGGCGCCGAACGCCGCTCCCCATGCCGGGCCTGCTGCGTCTTGCGAGGGCGCCTGCAGGCGCAGTTGCGCCACCAGTGCCGCCGCATAACTGCGGCGTTCGGCCGCAGGTCGTCCCGCCAGCACGGCATCGTCGCAACCGAGTTCGACGGCGTCACGCAGGGATTCGCCCAAGCGGCGCAAGGGACGGTTGAACCAGAACACCAGGGTCAGCGCACCGGACAGCGCCAGCCACAGCGGATCGGCGCGGCGCCAGTACGTCAGTTCGTGTTCGACAATCAGCTGCTGCTGCCGAACGTCGAGCGTGGCCAGGTGTGCCGGCAACAGCAGGCACGGACGGCGTACGCCGTGCAGCAGCGGCGAGACCGGCAGCGCGGTCGTGCGCACCGATAGCGTCGCGGCGCCGATGCGGGCGCGCTGGCCCGGCGTCATCGCGCTGCACGCCTGCAGCGCGGCGGCGTCGATCAGATGCGTGTGTTCACGCAGCAGCGCGCGCCAGCGCATGGCGCCCTGCCAGCGGCGCGCCATCAGCACCAGCAGCCCTGTCAGGTACACGGCCAGCCACGCAACCGGCAAGCAGTGCAGCGCCAGGGCGGCCAGTTCCTGCGCCGCTTGTGCGGATTGGTGCGGTTCATCGTCGGCGCCGGTGTCGACAAGCGACACAGTTGGCGCTTCAGCCTTGACAGGATCGGCTGCAATGCCGGCCGCGGGTACGACGTGCAAGAGCGTTGGCGCGATCACGCTGCGCGGCACGGGAAGCAGGGCCAGCACCAATCCCAGCACCACCGCCGCCTGCGCCAGCAGCCACACGCTGCGGTGGGCGCGCAGCGTGTGCCAGCGCGCGCCGGCCTGACGCAGCGCCAGGTCGAGCAGCGCCGCGACGAGCACGCTGCCAGCGCAGGCAGCGCCGAAGCGCGCCAGCGCCAGCCACAGCTCGGCGCTCATGCGTCGTCCCCTGGCCAATCGTGCAGCAGGCTGTCGAGACGTTCGAGTTCCTGTTCGTCGACCAACTTACTGCCGGTGAACATCGACACCGCCAGCGGCGCATCCATCTCCATCACGCGCATGCTGAAGTCGCGCGCGAATGCGGCCAGGGTGCCGACTTTTTCCAGCAGTGGGCGATACACCTGGATGCCGCCAACGGCTTCCTGCGCGACCATGCCCTTGTCGAGCATGCGCTCGAGCGTCTTGCGGGTGGACGAAAACGACCATCCCAGCTCATCCTCGACACGCAAGTGCAGTTCGCGTGCGCTGAGGGGAGCCTGGCGCCACATCGCCTTTAGTAGGCTCAGTTCGGTTGGTGAGGGAATCGTTGTCACTGGCATGCTGCCTCCGTAATGTTCCAAACGATTATGCGACAGTTGTCACATGCGCGGCAAGTGATTTATGCGACGTATGTCACATGCATGCTGAGAACGAAAAAAAAGGCGCTGTCACCGTTATCTATGGATGAGCAATGAACTGTTGAGCTGAGTTGCGGTCAAAACCTGACCGTCATCGACAGGAAACCACCATGAAGGCGCCGCGGTTCGAGAAATGGTTTGCTGGCCTGACGTTACTCAATCGGCCACAGCGCATGCGGGTTCAGAACGCGCTGCATCCCGCAGCCGGGCTCGAGCAGGTCATCGCGCTCATTGACAAAATCCGGACCCAGGCACGCCGTTGTCCGCGCTGCGATGGCACCCGGTGTTACCGCCATGGTCACGCCAACGACCTGCAACGCTATCGATGCCGGGATTGCGGGCGCACTTTCAACGACCTTAGCGGCACCCCGCTGGCGCGCCTGCGCTGCAAAGGCAAGTGGCTCGATTACTGCGCAGCGCTGCTGGCATCTAGCCCCATACGCCAATCGGCCGAACGCGTCGACGTGCATCGCAACACTGCATTTCGCTGGCGTCACCGCTTTTTGCAATGGGTCAAGCTCGATCGGTCGCAGTGCCTGACTGGCATTGTCGAGGCCGATGAAATGTTCTTGCTCGAATCGCAGAAAGGTTCGCGCAAGCTCGACCGGCCGCCGCGAAAACGGGGCGGACGCGCACGGCGGCGCGGCATCTCGCGCGAACTCGACTGCATCCTGGTGGCGCGCGACCGCAGCGGCCAGACGATCGATGCCGTCACTGGCCGCGGCGCACTGACGGCGGCCCAACTGACGCAGCATCTGCTGCCGAAGCTTGATCCGCAGGCGCTGCTGGTGAGCGACGCCAACGCGGCTTACCGGGCCTTCGCCGGCAAGCACCGGATTGCTCACCAGGCGGTCAACCTGCGCGCCGGCCAGCGGGTGCGCCTGAGTGCGGCGGGCGTTATCCACGTGCAGAACGTGAATGCCTATCATCAGCGCTTTCGGCAGTGGTTGGCGCCATTTCGCGGCGTGGCATCGCGCTATCTGCCGAACTATCTGGGCTGGCGCTGGGCGCTCGACATGGGCCGAATTGCTACCGTCGAACAATTGTTCAGCATCGCAGTCAAACTCATCCATATCTAACGGTGACAGCGCCAAAAAAAACGCGGCCACCTGGGCCGCGTTGTAGGCGATGCTACGGTGTTTTATGCCGCTGCCAGCTTCGCCAATTGCTCCTGCATCTTCTCCAGCGTCGCCGAGAAGTTGGCCACGCGTTCTTGCTCTTGCGCCACAACAGCCGCCGGGGCGCGCGCCACGAAGCTCTCGTTCGACAGCTTGCCATTGGCCTTGGCGATCTCGCCGGCCACGCGCGCGATCTCTTTCGACAGCCGCTCACGTTCGGCCGCGACGTCGATCTCGACCTTGAGCATCAGCTTGGTGGTGCCGACGATCGATACCGCCGCCGGCGACTCCGGCAACGCGTCGACGATCTGCACTTCGGCCAGTTTGCCCAGCAGCTGGATGTACGGCGCGAACACGGCCATGTTGGCACGGTCTGCCTCGTTGCCCGGCTCGACGATCAGCGGCACCCGCACCGAGGGCGACAGCGACATCTCGCCGCGCAGGTTGCGGGTGGCGTCGGTCAGCGCCTTGAACTGCTCCATCCAGGCTTCGGCGCCGGCGTCGATCAGGGCTTCATCGGCGATCGGGTACGGCTGCAGCATGATGCTGTCGCCGCTCTTGCCAGCCAGTGGCGCGATGCTCTGCCACAGCGCTTCGGTCACGAACGGAATGATCGGATGGGCCAGGCGCAGGATCACTTCGAGTACCCGCACCAGCGTGTGGCGGGTGGCGCGCTGCTGCGCTTCGGTGCCTTGCTGGACGCTGACCTTGGCCACTTCGAGGTACCAGTCGCAGTACTCGTCCCATACGAACTTGTAGATGCTCGACGCGATATTGTCGAAGCGGTAGTCGGCGAAGCCCTTGGCGATGTCCTGCTCGACCCGGTTCATCAGCGAGATGATCCAGCGGTCGCTTGGTGCCAGGTCGGCAGGCGAAGGCGCGCTGCAGTCCTTGCCTTCGGTGTTCATCATCACGAAGCGGGTCGCGTTCCACAGCTTGTTGCAGAAGTTGCGGTAGCCTTCGGCGCGGCCCAGGTCGAAGTTGATGTTGCGGCCCAGCGAGGCGTAGCTGGCCATCGTGAAGCGAACCGCATCGGCGCCGAACGCAGGGATCCCGTCCGGGAATTCCTTGCGGGTTGCCTTGGCAATTTTCTCGGCGGCGCGCGGGTCCATCAGGCCGGTAGTGCGCTTGGCCACCAGGGTATCGAGGTCGATGCCGTCGATCAGGTCGATCGGGTCGAGCGTGTTGCCCTTCGACTTCGACATCTT